>Ga0209593_10000327_pt1 | contig 24316 bp, 16 predicted proteins | sample PPLLaktember2015_3_FD_187260 | JGI IMG/M metagenome (GOLD analysis project Ga0209593, IMG submission 187260) | Freshwater sediment microbial communities from Prairie Pothole Lake near Jamestown, North Dakota, USA - PPLs Lake P7 Core (6) Depth... | ecosystem: Environmental > Aquatic > Freshwater...
CCTTGTCACCTTGTCACCTTGTCACCTTGTCACCTTGTCACCTTGTCACCTTGTCACCTTGTCACCTTGTCACCTTGTCACCTTGTCACCTTGTCACCCTGTCACCCTGTCACCTTGTCACCCTGTCACCCTGTCACCCTGTCACCCTGTCACCCTGTCACCCCGTCACCCTGTCACCTGTCACCCTGTCACCCTGTCACCCGTCAGTCTTTCTGGGAGTTTGTGAGCCGGAACGCCAAGTCCCTACTTCCCGGCTGTGCTATAATCCCCCACGTTTCGCTTCATGAAAAGGCTGTTCATCGTCCTCGAGATGATCAAGTTCGAGCACACGGTCTTCGCGATACCCTTTGCTTTTCTGGGCGCTTTTCTGGCGGCTCGCGGCTTCCCTGGCTGGGAATCGACTCTCTGGATCATTCTCGCGATGTTCGGCGCGCGAAGTGCAGCTATGGGATTCAACCGGGTTGTCGACGCGGAGTTGGACAGTCGAAACCCGCGCACCGCAAACCGGGCGCTGCCCCTCCGGCTTTTGACCAGGAGATTCGTGCTGGTCTTTGTCGCGTTTTCATCCCTCCTGTTCTTCTTTGCGGCGTGGAACCTGAACCCACTGGCGCTGTACCTGTCGCCGCTGGCTCTTTTCATCGTTCTTGGTTATAGCTACACAAAACGTTTCACGTCACTATCGCACCTGTTTCTGGGACTTTCACTCGCGATCGCTCCGGTGGGCGGCTGGGTTGCGGTTCGGGGGGAACTCGATGTGGCGCCGTTTTACATTGCCGCCGCTGTCGTCTTCTGGGTGGCCGGATTCGACATCATTTACGCCTGTCAGGACGTGGAATTCGATCGGTCGGCCCGGCTCTACTCGCTGCCTTCTCGATCAGGAATTCGCCGTTCTCTTCAGATATCGTTCGGATTACACGTTGTCATGGTGCTCCTGTTGGTCTGGACTTTCTGGCTCTTTCGGCTCTCACTACTGAGCTGGATCGGGCTTGGGCTGGTCGTAATCGGTCTGCTGTACGAACACAGCCTGGTTAAAGCCGAAGACTTGAGCAGAGTCAACGCCGCGTTCTTCACCATTAACGGATTCATCAGCGTCATCTTGTTCGTTTTCGTAGGTGCGGACTTATGTCTTTTCGTCTAGGCGACATTCTCATAAAGAGAGGTCAGCTAAAGCCCGATCAATTGCATTCCGCCATCCGGCACCAGAAGGAGCATGGAGGAAAGCTGGCCAACATCCTCGTCGATCTGAATTTCGTGAACGACGAGGCAATCGCCAAGATTCTGAGCCAGCTTTACGACGTTCCCTATGTGGCACTCAGCGAACTTGAGGTGGACCCCGAAGTTGTACGTCTCATCCCCATTGAAACCGCCATCCGCTATCAGGTGCTCCCGCTCCATAAGTCGGGGACAGTTCTGACCACCGCTGTTACCGATCCAACCAATGTTACGGTCCTGGACGAAATCAAGTTCCGTACCGGTTTTCACGTCGAGCCGGTGGTCGCCACCCAAAGTGCCATCAAGGAATCGATCGAGAAGTATTACGGCACCGAACAAACCATTGCCCTCAAGAGGGTCTACGACGAACTGACGGCCGATGGAGAATACGAGATCAACCTGGCGGCGGAAGAAACCGAGATGGATCTCGCCGAGCTGCAGAAGAGCAGTTCGGAAGCGCCTATTATCCGCCTGGTCAACCTTATCCTGGCGGATGCCATCCGCAAGGGCGCGAGCGACATTCACCTGGAACCCTTTGAACGCGATATGCGGGTTCGGTACCGGATCGATGGTGTCCTTTTCCAAGTCATGACGCCACCGAACAAATTCCGTGACGCGCTCACTTCGCGCGTCAAGATCATGTCGAATCTCGATATCAGCGAGCGCCGGATACCGCAGGATGGTCGCATCAAGATTCGTATCAATGACAGCGGGAAGACGAAAGAGATCGACTTCCGGGTCTCGACTCTGCCAACCCTCTTTGGTGAAAAAATCGTTCTCCGTATTCTTGACAAGGCTAAGCTCCCGCTCGACCTGACCTTGCTTGGCTTCGAACCTCAGTCGTTGTCCAAGTTCGAATGGGCGGTCAAGCAGCCGTACGGGATGATCCTGGTAACGGGTCCGACCGGCAGTGGAAAGACCAGTTCTCTTTACACGGTTCTGAACAAGCTCAACACCGATGAAGTCAATATCATGACGGCGGAGGATCCCGTGGAGTACAACTTCCACGGAATCAACCAGGTCCAAACCAAGGAACAGATCGGCCTGACCTTCGCCACCTGCCTGCGTGCCTTCCTTCGCCAGGATCCCAACATCATCATGGTTGGAGAAATCCGTGATCTTGAGACCGCCGAAATCGCTGTCAAAGCGGCTCTAACGGGGCATTTGGTCCTCAGCACGCTGCACACGAACGATGCGCCCTCGAGCATCGACCGGCTTCTCAACATGGGGATTGAGCCGTTCCTTGTGACGACCTCGGTGAATCTGATCTGCGCTCAGCGGCTGGTGCGAAAGATCTGCAAGGAGTGCAAGCAGGAAGTCGACACTCCTCCGGAAGCGCTCGTCCAGCTCGGTTTTCCGGCCGGGATGGTCAAAGGCCTGAAGATCTACCAGGGAGCGGGGTGCGCGAAGTGCAACGACAGCGGATATAAAGGCCGTATTGGGCTGTTTGAAGTCATGATCATGAGTCCCGCCATTCAGAACCTGGTTTTAACTGGCGGACGAGGGGGAGTCATTCGCGAAAAAGCGCGAGAGGAAGGGATGATCACGCTGCGTGAAAGCGGCCTGGACAAAATCCGCGCGGGTATGACCACGATCGAGGAAGTTCTGCGGGAAACGGCCCTGTACTAGTTACTCGTTGCCGGCAACTGTATTGGTGACACGTGTCACGCACATCCGACAGGCTAGCTAAGTAGAATCGTCCCCCGATGGAAACTACTCCGCTGTCGCTTACTGAGCTCCTCAACAAAGTCGAAGATATGCACGGCAGCGACCTCCATCTGAGCGCCGGTTCCGTGCCCCGAATCCGTGTTCACGGTGAAATGCTCCCCTTGAACCTGCCTGTTATGAAGCCGGCCGAGACGAAGCGTCTGGCTTACAGCGTCATGACCGATGAGCAGAAGTTCCGGTTCGAGCAGGCGCTTGAGCTGGATTTCAGCTTTGGCGTTAAAGGGCTGGCCAGATTCCGCGCCAATGTGTTCACGCAACGCGGGGCAGTATCAGCCGTCTTCCGCATCATTCCCTTCAGCATACCGACTTTTGAGGAGCTGAACTGCCCTCCCATCATGCAGAAGCTGTGCGACAAACCCCGAGGCCTGGTCCTGATCACGGGACCGACCGGGAGTGGGAAATCGACCACGCTGGCTGTCATGATCGACAAGATCAACCGGGAGCGGCGGGCTCACATCATCACCATAGAAGACCCGATCGAATTCCTCCACGAGCACAAGAACTGCGTAGTCAACCAGCGGGAAGTCCATGCAGACACGCACTCGTTTACAAATGCCTTGCGCGTAGCGCTGCGCGAAGACCCGGACGTGGTGCTCATCGGTGAAATGCGCGACCTGGAGACCGTCGAGTCAGCCCTGCGCATAGCTGAGACCGGCCACTTGACCTTCGCGACTTTGCATACGAACTCAACGTACTCGACCATCAACCGTATCGTGGATGTTTTTCCGCCTCACCAGCAACAGCAGGTTCGGACCCAGCTGTCGATGGTGCTTGAAGGCATCATGTGCCAGACGCTGTTGCCCCGTGCGGACGGCACCGGCCGAATCATGGCGGCGGAAATCATGATCCCGAATATGGCCATACGAAACCTGATTCGGGAAAACAAAATTCACCAGATCTATTCCACCATGCAGACCGGGCAGGAGAAGTACGGGATGCAGACGATGAACCAGGCGCTGGCCGTACTGCACCAACAGCGCAAGGTATCTTACGAAGAGTGCATTAACCGTTCGTCCAGTCAGGATGAATTGGCAGACATGATCAAACGTCTGGGAGGTCGGGAGCCAGTGCACGCCGCCTGACGCTCGGATTCGCTCGTGGTCAAGTTTTGGGGGGATGGGATATGCCGGTCTACAGATACAGGGGCCGAAGATCAGACAGTGGAGCTGCAGTAGTCGGAGAACGGGCTGCGACCAACAAGCAGGCGCTGGCCACGCTCTTAAGGAACGAGAGAATTCTTCCGGTCAGTATCGTCGAGAAGGGCGACGATGCGCCGGCTGCCGCCGCGCGTTCTCGGGGCAGGGTCTCGTCCAAAACCCTGGCCCTTTTTACCCGCCAATTCTCGGTCATGATTGATTCAGGATTGCCCCTGACTCAATGCCTGGCCATTATGGCCGACCAGCAAGAGAATCGCCACTTCCGAACCGTCCTGGAAAAGGTGAGGGAGGACGTCGAATCCGGATCCACCCTGGCCGAGGCCATGAAGAAGCATCCGAGTGCCTTCGATAACCTTTTCACCAATATGATATCGGCCGGCGAGATCGGCGGCATTCTCGATGTCATCCTGCGGCGTCTCTCGATCTTCGTTGAGAAGGCCGCAAAACTCAAGCGAGCCGTGGTCTCCGCCTCTGTATATCCGGTCGTCATCATGCTCGTGGCGGTCATCGTCGTTTTCGTCATCATGATTTGGGTCATTCCGGTCTTCGCAACCGTCTTTACCGGAATGAACGTCACGTTGCCCCTCCCGACTCGCGTCATCATGGCGATCAGCAGTTTCATGACTCAATTCATCCTCCCCATCATTGCACTGGTGGTCCTTGGCGTCCTTGGGTTCCGATACTATTACAAGACCGAAAGCGGCCGGTTCGTCATCGATCGAACCCTTCTCCAGGTGCCTATCATCGGCCTCGTGTTGAAAAAGATCGCGATAGCACGATTCTCCCGCACCCTGGCGACCTTGCTTGTCAGCGGCGTTTCGATCCTCGAGGCTCTCGACATCGTCGCGGGGACAGCCGGCAACGTGGTGCTCCAGAGCGGGCTCATGAAGGTACGGAAAGATGTCGAAGAAGGAAAGACGCTGGTCGAACCTCTAAAGAAGGTCGGGATTTTCCCGCCAATGGTCACCCAGATGGTCGCGGTAGGCGAACAGACCGGTGAGCTCGACCAGATGCTCGAGAAACTGGCCGACTACTACGAAGAGGAAGCGGACCAGGCGATAGCTAATATGATGACCCTGTTTGAGCCGGTCATGATCGTCTTTCTCGGCGTCGTCATCGGCGGCATCGTCATTTCCCTCTACTTGCCGATCTTCAGCCTTATAAACAAGTTGTCGACACGCTGATGACGATTCGGGGACAGCTTCAGGTTCTCATCATTGTGCGGCTTGTCGTCGTGACGTTGATCGCGGCAGCCGCACTTTCCACTTCCGTCTTCGGACCATCGACTTCTCAGTTCCTGAAGCTGTTTCTACTTGCCGTTTACATTCTGTCCGGGATCTATTTCCTGTTCCTGAGTTACACCGATCGGCCCGAAGAGCTCTACGGTCTTCAGTTCTTTTCCGACCTCCTGCTGCTTTCCGTCCTGATCTATTCGTCGGGTGGCACGGCGTCCACCTTCAGTTCTCTTTACGTCTTGGTGATCGTCTACGCCAGCTTGATCCGGTATCGAAGAGGGGCGATGCTCGCGGTCGTCCTCAGCATGATTTCGTACATCGGCATCGCTCATCTGGAATACTTCGACTGGATACCAAATGCCGAGCCGACTGTCTACTCGCAACTCGTGTACCGGAGCCTGTGGAACATCATGGGCTTCATCGCCGTAGCTCTCCTTGGCTCCTATCTCTCTGAAAGACTCCAGAAGACGCGACAGGAACTCGGCGCGGTCAAGATGCTTCACGACAATATCGTTAACAGCATCAGAACCGGATTGATGACCGTTGACATGGAGGGCCGGATTACCTCCTGTAACAGAGCCGCAAGCGAAATCCTCGGGCGGGATCCGAACGAGGTCATGAATTGCTCTCTGGATCTCGTTTTTCCGATGCACATTCGCGAGACCATCGTCAGCGCGAGCTTTCAGCCGACCTCCCGGCCCTTACGGACCGAGTGCTGGGTCAGTTGGCAGCATGCAGACCCGGTATTCGTCGGCATGAGTTGTTCCCCGCTCATCAGTGAGACCCTGGAACAGATCGGATTCGTGCTCACCTTCCAAGATCTGACCGAGATTCGGAGACGGGAAGAAGAGCTGCAGCTCAAGGAGAAGATGGCAGCTATCGGCCAGGTTGCGGCCGGAGTAGCTCACGAAATACGTAACCCGCTTGCTGCACTTTCGGGGAGCATCCAGATTCTGCGCGCAGAGCTCGAGCTCAAGCCCGAGCACGCACACCTGATCGAGATTGTTCTTAGGGAGTGTGGACGCTTAAACCAGACGGTGTCTGATTTCCTTACTTACGCCGGTCCGCCGCCACCTCGCTTCCAGCGAATCGACCTCGTCGCAAAAGTACAGCAGACCGTCGCCTTCTTTCAGAAGAACCCCCAACCCGAGCACTCCCACCCAATCGAAATCATCTCCGCTCCTCCCGAGGCCTGGTGTCTGGCCGATCCGGATCAGGTTTCCCAAGCGTTGTGGAACATTCTCCAAAACGCGGTCCGAGCGATGCCGGACGGTGGCAAGATCCGAGTGCGCATTACCGCAAGCCGCTCTGAAGTGAGACTGAGCATCAGGGACGCCGGCATAGGGATGACCGAGGAGGAGAAAAGCAAGATTTTTCAGCCCTTCCACGCCGGTTTCAAGAAAGGTGTCGGCCTGGGCATGGCGATCGTCTATCAGATCATGCAGCAACACAACGGCCGGGTTGAAATCGAGAGTCGGCGAGGTAAGGGGACCGTCGTCTCCATCTGCTTTCCCACCATCGGCTACACAGTGGATCCTGCCACGCTGCTCGGGCCCATATCAGGCGAGCAATCGCTAAACTAACATCCCGCCTGCCCAGTGTTCAGCTCTTTTCCATTCAGGCAGCCTGTGGTAGGCTCGCGGCGTCTTGGTGACGGGGGACTCTTGAGCTTCCTGGCAAGGTTGAAGCACTCCAGATTAAAAGGCACGATCGTCCTCTTCGTACCTTTACTGTTAGTGCTTGTCATCTACTCCGCTTCCGTCCCGAAAGACTTCACCAACTGGGACGACCCGCAGTACATTCTCAACAACCCACTGATTCGGGGCTTCAGCGCAGAGAACCTGCAGAGAATCCTCTCCCAGCCCTACTTTGGGAACTATGCGCCAGTCTCGTTGCTCTCCTATACTCTCGACACTAATCTCTGGGGCCTGAATCCTGATGCTTTCCACATCCATAACGTTCTGCTCCATCTTGGATGCGTGATAGCCCTGTACTTTCTGCTCGGGCAACTCGGCTTCACCGCGGTACCCCGCTGCCTGGCTGTCTTGCTTTTCGCCGTTCACCCGACCAACGTTGAATCCGTCAGCTGGGCATCAGAAAGAAAGAACCTGCTCTCTGCGCTCTTCTTTCTGCTCAGCTTCATTGAGTACATTCGGTACACGACCAAACGAACGCGCCCACCCTACCTGCTGTCTCTGCTCCTCTTTATCTTGTCGATCCTGGCTAAGGCCGGGACGATCGTCACACCTTTCCTTTTCGTGGCTTTCGATTTTCTGATCAGGCGAGAACGGCTGAAGGAAATAAGGTGGGTTGAAAAGGCGCCGTTCTTTCTACTAGCCCTGGGACACGCTTACCTTTCTGTCCATGCCGCAAGTCACGGCGGCAGCCTTCACTCCTACTATCAGAGCTCCCCTTGGCTGAGTGTACTCGACACCGGACGGCTCGCCGGCCAGTACCTCGCATTACTTTTCTGGCCTTCCGGACTCACTCCGCTGATGACGCCGAAGTTGATTCCATCCGCCCTCGACCTTCGGGTGATTGTGCCGTTCTTCCTCATGGTATCGGTCATGGTGGCTTGGTTTCTCTATGACAGACGCTCCTTCTTTTGGGTGACCTTCTTTTTGCTCCTGCTTTCGCCAGTCATGAACCTGGTCCCGTTGCCGGTTGTGATGGCGTGCCGTTACCTCTATCTGCCTCAGATCGGAGTATGGGTGCTGCTTGCCGGCCTTTTCGGCGTAGCCTGGTCGGCGATGCGGCAACGGCCCTGGTTGCGTTACGCGATCTCTCTTATTGTCGTGGCCTGCGTCGCGCTTCTGACCATTCAAGCTCGGGCGTGGGCGGGCGAGTGGAAGAACAGCGTTACCCTGTGGCGGGGGGCTGTCAAACGGGATCCGATAAACCTGATTGCTCGCGCCAACCTCGGCCAGGCGTATCTTGCCAAAGGGTTGACGAAAGAAGCGACGGCTGAATTCTCGACAGTCAGGGCATATCAGCACGACAACGTGTTGGCTCTCACGGGTCTGGCGCTCTGCTCTCTGTCGAACGGCGATGCGGCGGGGGCGGAAAGGTACGCCTTACAGGCAACCGTAGTTTCGCCAGAGTATGCACTGGGCTTTCGCTCGCTAGGCCGCGCCAGGCTCCTTCTCAGGGATCTGCCAGGCGCCCGGACGGCTCTACTTCGGAGCTATCAATTGAATCCTGCGGATAACGCGACTCTTGACGACCTCGTCTCCGCATACCAGTACTCCAACCAACCGCAGGAGGGTCTTCCCGTCGCCGATGTGATGATCAAGAATTCTCCGCAAACATTCGAAGGATATTGGGCACGTGCCCGATTGCTTCTTGCCGCCCATCGAAACGAGGAAGCGATCCAGTGGCTCCAAGCCGCTCTTGAGCACGCGCCCGGACCGGCCTCCCCCATCAGCCGGCAATTGACTTCAGTACTTGAGCAGGCAAAGAAAGCCCGAACGTCGCCTCCGCGTTAGACGCCTCCCCGAAAACACAAGTTTTGCTTCAAAGGGGAACAGCTGCCAAAGCTATTGGGCTCCCGGTACATTCGCCCTCCGGCGAACGCTACTCTGAATCAGTCGAGACCGGCCGCAGTTGGAGCGACTCCATCCGGTGACGAAAGGAGCGATAGGACAGTTTTAGGATCTCGGCGGCGCGCGTCTGATTGCCGTTCGCTAGAAACAGAGCGTGCTCAATCACGTGCCGCTCGATATCCTTCAGGTAGTTCTCCAGGTCCAGTCCCTCTTCGGCGCCAAAGGCACGGACAGCCACTTGGCGTGGCACTTCACCGCGCTGAAGATGCTCGGGGAGCTGCTTCTTTTGAACAAAATCCGAGGTTTCCAACGTGACTGCCCGCTCCATCACATTCTCCAGTTCCCGAACGTTCCCCGGCCATCGGTAGTCTTCAAGCGCGTGTAAGGCTTCCTCGGTGATCCCTCTGATGCTTCTGTCCAGTTTACGATTGTATTTCTGCAGGAAGTGGCGGACGAGGGGCAGAATATCAGCGCGCCGTTCGCGCAACGGAGGAATACTGATTGGGATGACCGCAAGGCGATAGTAGAGGTCTTCTCGAAAACGTCCCGCCTCAATTTCTTTCGCAATTTCGCGATTCGTGGCGGCGACGACTCGGGCATCAAAGCCAATCTCTTCGGTGCCGCCCACCCGCCGTACCTTCTTGTCCTGAAGAGCACGAAGCAGTTTGACCTGCATGGCCGGTGACATTTCTCCGACCTCGTCTAAGAACAGAGTACCGCCTGCCGCGGTTTCAAAGAGGCCTTTCTTGTTGTTGACAGCGCCTGTAAAAGCCCCCTTCATATATCCGAACAGCTCACTCTCGAGGAGAGTCTCGGGAAACGCTCCGCAATTGATCGAGACAAAGGGCCGGTCACGGCGAGGTCCGGCTTTGTGGATCGCTCTGGCAACCAGCTCCTTTCCGGTTCCACTCTCTCCGCTGATGATCACGGCGCTGTCCGTTGCCGAAATCGTTCCAATCAGCTTATAGATGTCGAGCATCGGCGCCGACGTCCCTATCAAGTCGCTTCCGAGAGGCAACTCGCTCTCGAGCACCCGGACCTTTCGTTTGAGATCCCGCGCCGTGATCGCATTTGATACCAGGTTCTTGAACTTGTCGATCTCGAAGGGTTTTGTAACGTAGTCAAAAGCCCCTAGTTTCAACGCTTCAATGGCTGTTTCGGAGGTGGCGTGGGCGGTGATGAAAATGAAGGGGGTGTCAGGATCTGAGGTGCGGGCTGCCTTGAGAAACTCCAAACCGTCCAGGCCCGGCATCCGAATGTCGGAGATCACCAGATCAAAAGCGGGTTCGGCTCTAATCAGTCTTAGCGCCGCCGCACCTTCCAGGCTGCCCGTCACCTCGTAGCCTTCTTTCGTTAACATGTACTCCAAGAACTCGATCATGCTCTTCTCATCATCGACGACCAGAATTCTAGCCATAACTTGAGCTCGCGCAGTCAACCGACCAGAAGCGGACGCGAAGATTATAAGCAACTCTGACGGTTTTTGTCAGCGAACTGACGCAAATCGTCATTTTCAGATGATTCTAGCCCTGAACATCCTCGCTCGAAATCAGGCGGCGCCTAGGTTTGACCGAATGTCATTAGTTGGCACGGCGATTGCGTAGGGATTACTGGCCTGATGAGGATCTCATAAGAGGAGGGATAACTTCATGAGACGTGACAGTGGATTTTCACTTATTGAGCTGTTGATTGTCGTCGCTATCATCGGTATTATCGCGGCTATTGCCATCCCGAACTTCACCAGTTCGAGAATCGCTGCGAACGAATCGGCTGCTATTTCGGCGGTCAGAAACATCGTAACAGCGCAGTTCACCTATGCCACGACCATGGGTAACGGTGACACTTTCGCAGCTGATTTGAATACACTTACCCTCACTAGCCCACCGATGATTGACACGGTACTTGGGGGAGGTGCGAAGCTTGGGTACACTTTCGACACTGCGGGTGGCCTTCGGTTGTTCACCGTCGCAGCTGGTCCCGCAGAGCAGGACATAACCGGGTGGAGACATTTCACCTCGGATCAGGACGGAGTTATTTACGACAACTCCGGCCGGGTCGTCGGCGGTCAATAGGCCAGAACTATTATCCTGAACAAAAAAAGGGCAGCCACATGGCTGCCCTTTTTTTTCTTTAAGTAAAGCCAAAGGAGGGGCGTCAGTCGGAACCCGTTTCGGCCTGCTCCTCTGGTTCTGCTCTTACTCCGCTTCCAACTCCGCTCCTTCTTCCAAGTCCTCTTCGGGAGCTTCTTCCTCTTCGACTTTCGGCACGTCTTCCAAGCCGAACTCCTGTTCAAAGGCAAACGGCTCTTCTTCGGGCTGGATGTCAGCCAACGCGTTCTCGACCTCGATCCTCCGGTAGAACTCCATGCCGGTTCCCGCCGGAATCAAGCGGCCCATGATCACGTTCTCCTTCAACCCGCGCAGGTAGTCGATCTTCCCGCTGATGGCCGCTTCCGTCAGGACGCGCGTGGTCTCCTGGAAGGAGGCCGCCGAAATGAACGAGTCGGTGCTCAGCGACGCCTTGGTGATCCCGAGGAGCAACGGACGACCTGTGGCCGCCTTTCCGCCCTCGGCCATCACCCGGTCGTTCTCTTCCTGGAACCGGAACTTGTCCACCTGCTCTTCCAGCAGAAACTCAGTGTCTCCGACATCCTCTACCTTAATCCACCGCATCATCTGCCGAACGATGGTCTCGATGTGCTTGTCATTGATGTTTACGCCCTGCAGTCGGTAGACCTCCTGGATCTCATTGACCAGGTAGCGCTGAAGTTCCTTCTCACCTAGAACACGAAGAATGTCGTGCGGGTTCCGTGGGCCGTCCATCAAGGCCTCACCGGCCTTCACATATTCGCCTTCCTGCACATTGACATGAACGCCTCGCGGCAGCAAATACTCGGCGCGAGACCCGGTATCGTTCTCCACCACGATCTTTCGCTGGCCACGGCTTATGCCACCGTACTTACAGATGCCATCGATCTCGGTGATAACAGCCGTTTCCTTAGGCTTCCGCGCTTCGAACAGCTCCACGACGCGCGGGAGACCGCCGGTAATATCCTTGGTCTTGGTCGTTTCCCGCGGGATCTTGACCAGCGTGTCGCCGGGGTAGACCTCATCACCCGCATCAATCATGATGTGCGCCTTCGACGGGATCAGGTACGATTTGATGATCTTCGCGTGAGCGTCCTTGATCTGGATTTGAGGTTGACGCTTTTCGTCGGGCGACTCGGTGATGACCTTGCGCGACAGACCGGTCACCTCGTCCACTTCCTCCTTCATGGTCACGCCTTCGGTGATGTCTTTAAAGCTGACAGTCCCACCGACTTCGGTCAGAATCGAGAAAGTGTACGGGTCCCATTCGACCAGCTTCTGGCCGGGTTCGATCTTCTGGCCATCCTTGGCCATCAAACGCGCGCCGTAGATGACCGAGTACCTTTCCTTCTCGCGACCCCGCTCATCCTGCAGGATAAGGCTTCCATTGCGGTTCATGACCACGAGGTAGCCTTCCTTGTTGGTGACCGTCTGGATATTGAGGAATCGCACAACACCGGCGGTCTTCGACTCCACGGTGGACTGCTCCTCAATCCGGCTGGCGGTACCGCCGATGTGGAAGGTTCTCATCGTCAGCTGCGTTCCAGGCTCGCCGATCGACTGGGCGGCCAGTACACCGGTTGCTTCACCCATCTCGACCATCTCGCCGCTGGCCAGGTTCCGGCCGTAGCACATGCGGCACAAACCGCGTTTGGACTTGCAGGTCAGGACCGAGCGGATCTTGATCTTCTCAATACCTGCTCCCTGGATGGCAGCGGCCATGTCCTCATCGATATCCTGATTCAGGTCCACCAGAGTCTCGCCCGTGAACGGGTCGATAACCCGCTCCAGGGCCACGCGTCCGATGATACGGTCGCGCAGCGATTCGATTATTTCGCCGCCTTCAACCAGCGATGTCACCTCGATGCCGTCGAGAGTCTCGCAGTTCTCCTCTGTGATGATCACGTCCTGAGCGACGTCAACCAGACGACGGGTCAGGTAGCCGGAGTCGGCCGTTTTCAAGGCGGTATCGGCCAAACCTTTGCGGGCGCCGTGCGTCGAGATGAAGTACTGCAGGACGGTCAGCCCTTCCCGGAAGTTCGCGGTAATAGGCGTTTCGATGATTTCGCCGGAAGGCTTCGCCATCAAACCGCGCATGCCGGCCAACTGGCGCAACTGCTGCTTGCTGCCCCGGGCGCCGGAGTCCGCCATGATGTAGATCGAGTTCAGCTCCTGGCTCGACTCCTCATACGACCCCATCGCCTCGAACATCTCGTCCGAAATCTTCTCGGTGACGTCCGACCATATGGCGACGACCTTGTTATAGCGTTCGCCGTTAGTGATGGCGCCGTCGAGGTACTGCTGCTCCACTTCGATGACTTCCTCTCTCGCCTTTTCGACGAGAGCTTCCTTGTTCCCCGGGATGATCAAGTCATCGATCGAGATAGTGAAGCCCGCTTTCGTCGCGTAGAGAAAGCCGAGATCCTTCAATTCGTCGAGCATCTGCACCGCAGTCTCCAACCCGAAACGCAGGTAGCAGTAGTTGCAGAGCTGCTGGAGACCCTTCTTCTTCAACAGACCGTTGATATACGGCATCTGTTCGGGCAGATGATCGTTGAAGATGGTACGGCCAACTGTCGTCGATATCGTCTGATTTTGCACTTCCTGGATATCGGCGTGCACGACCGCCTGGGTGTCGTACTGAGTCGTCAAATCGATCAATTTTCCGCTGTAACGCATGAAGATCTGCGTGCGAAGTTCGACCTCGCCCGCATGCAACGCATGATGTACATCCTCGACAGTGGCAAAGGATCTTCCCTCGCCTTTCGCTCCGCGCTTGGAGCTGGTCAGGTAGTAACAACCCAGGACGATATCCTGGCTGGGCGTGGCCAGCGGCTGCCCGTTGGCTGGCGATAGGATGTTGTGACTGGACAGCATCAGGACCGCCGCCTCAACCTGGGACTCCTGTGAAAGAGGAATGTGAACAGCCATCTGATCACCGTCGAAGTCCGCGTTGAACGCCGTGCAGACGAGCGGATGAATCCTGATGGCCTTGCCTTCCACCAGGACTGGCTCAAAGGCCTGAATGCCCAGGCGGTGCAGCGTCGGAGCGCGGTTCAACAGGATCGGGTGCTGTTTGATGGCCTCCTCCAGGATATCCCAGACGATCGGCTCCTGGTTCTCCACCATTTCCTTGGCGCCTTTGATCGTAGTGGCGTGTCCGTCCTTCTCCAGCCGGTTATAAATGAAGGGCTTGAACAACTCGAGTGCCATGATCTTGGGGAGCCCGCACTGGTGCAAACGCAACTCAGGGCCGACTACGATGACCGTTCGGCCGGAGTAATCAACGCGCTTTCCTAGCAGGTTCTGACGGAATCGTCCCTGTTTCCCCTTGAGGGTGTCAGACAACGACTTCAAAGGACGGTTCTTCACCCCCCGCAGAACACGGCCGCGCCGCCCGTTATCGAACAGAGCGTCCACCGCTTCCTGCAGCATCCGCTTTTCATTCCGGATGATGACTTCCGGAGCGCGCAGTTCCATCAGCTTCTTCAACCGGTTGTTCCGGTTGATGACACGGCGATACAGGTCGTTTAGATCCGATGTGGCAAACCGGCCACCATCGAGTGGGACCAGGGGACGCAGCTCCGGGGGAATGACCGGAATGACGTCCATGATCATCCACTCCGGCCGATTTCCGGACTTGCGGAACGATTCGATAACCTTCAGCCGCTTAGAGTACTTGAGCCGCTTCAGCTGTGAGGTTTCATTCTTCATCTTGAAGCGGAGATCAATGGTCAGCGCGTCGACGTCGACCCGGCGCAGCAGTTCCTTGATCGCCTCGGCGCCCATGCCAGCCTCGAACCGGCCGGCGAACTCGGCTTGAAGTGCTCGATAACGCTCCTCGGTCAGAAGCTCCCGCTCCTTGAGCGGTGCTTCCCCGGGGTCAATAGTTACGTAGGCCTCAAAGTATAGAATCCGCTCCAAATCACGGAGAGAAATATCGAGCAGGTGGCCGATTCGGCTCGGGAGTCCCTTGAAGAACCAGACGTGCGAGCACGGGCTGGCCAGTTCGATGTGTCCCAGCCGCTCGCGCCGGACTTTCGACAAGGTGACTTCCACACCGCACTTGTCGCAGACCACCCCACGGTGCTTCATCCGCTTGTACTTTCCGCACAAGCACTCCCAGTCTGTTACGGGACCAAAAATCCGGGCACAAAACAGACCATCGCGCTCGGGCTTAAATGTCCGATAGTTGATGGTCTCCGGCTTGGTCACTTCTCCGCTCGACCATGACCGAATCTTGTCCGGCGATGCCAAACCGATCCGGATGGCCTCGAAGTTTTTCAAAAGCTGTGCTTTGTCCATTTGTTCGCGGAATATTCTCAAGTCGTAAACCTCCGTTACGATTCGCGATTGCAGAGTCCTGATCCGTGTGATCCGTGTGATTGGTTGGCCTGTCAAGCCAACCAATCACACGGATCACACGGATCACTGCGCATCACTAATCCGCAATCGTCATTCGGCCTGCTCAGCGGTTTGCTCCGCCGGGACGCCGCCACTCAGGGCGGCTTCTGCCTGCGCCAGCAGTTCGGAGCGGCGGCGCAGCTTCTTTTTCGGTTTCTCGATCAGCTCGACATCCAGCGCCAGTGATTGAAGCTCGCGAATCAGGACGTTAAACGACTCCGGGATACCCGGGTTGTATGTCGATTCGCCTTTCACAATCGCTTCGTAGATCTTGGCACGCCCCTGAACGTCGTCCGACTTGGCCGTCAGCAGTTCCTGGAGAATGTTAGCGGCCCCGTACGCTTCCAGAGCCCAGACCTCCATTTCTCCAAACCGCTGGCCTCCGAACTGGGCTTTTCCGCCAAGCGGCTGCTGCGTGATGAGACTGTAAGGCCCGATCGAGCGGGCGTGGATCTTGTCATCGACCAGGTGACTGAGCTTGAGCATGTAGATGTAACCGACCGTTACCTGCTGGTCGAATCTCTCACCGGTCATGCCGTCGAACAGGACCGTCTTGCCGGTCAACGGCAAGCCGGCCTTCTTCAGTTCTTCTTTGATCTCGTGCTCTCGAGCACCGTCGAAAACGGGCGTCGAATAGTAAAGCCCGAGAACCTTTGCGGCCCAACCGAGGTGGGTCTCAAGGACTTGTCCCACGTTCATGCGCGAAGGCACGCCGAGTGGATTGAGAACGATTTCAACCGGGCTTCCGTCGGGCAGGTAAGGCATGTCTTCTTCCGGGAGAATCCGGGCGATGACGCCCTTGTTGCCGTGGCGGCCGGCCATCTTGTCACCGACCGAGAGCTTGCGCTTCATCGCAACGTAAACCTTGACCATCTTGATGACTCCGGGCGGCAACTCATCACCTTTGCGCATCCGGCCCAATCGTTCTTCATGCAGCGAATGGAGTATCCGGATCTGCCGATCTGTCCTCTGTTCTACATCCACGACCTCGGTGGCCACTTCGTCATCTTCGATCTTGAAACGGAGCAGATCCGCGAAAGTCAGGTTCTCCAGCGTCTCTTTCTTCAGGACCTCACCCTTCTTGGCCAAATCGTTTCCATCGGCATCCGTGACCTTGCTTTTCGTCTTCTGTCCGACCAGGATGCTGATGATCCGCTCGCTGCTTTCCTCCTTGAGGATTCGGATCTCGTCCGCCAGGTCTTTCTCCATCCTGGCAACCTCTTCATCCTCAATCTGCTGCGCCCGAGCGTCTTTTGCCACGCCCTTTCGAGAGAAGATCTTCACGTCAACGATCGTGCCTTCGATACCGGGCGGGGCATACAGCGACGCATCTTTCACTTCTCCGGCCTTCTCGCCGAAGATAGCTCGAAGCAGTTTCTCTTCAGGAGTCAGCTGGGTCTCGCCCTTGGGCGTGACCTTCCCGACCAGGATGTCCCCCGGCCGCACCTTGGCGCCAATCCGGATAATCCCGCTTTCGTCCAGATCCGCGAGCACCGATTCGCTAACGTTCGGGATGTCGCGCGTGATCTCCTCCGGACCGAGCTTGGTATCGCGGGCCTCGATTTCCATCTCTTCGATGTGGATCGAAGTGTAGTGATCTTCCTTGACCAGTTTTTCACTGACCAGGATGGCGTCCTCGAAGTTGTACCCGCGCCAGGGCATGAAGGCGACCAGCACGTTACGGCCGAGAGCCAGCTCGCCCTTCTCTGTGCACGGACCGTCGGCAATCACCTGGCCCTTGAAGACGTGCTGTCCCCTGAAGACAAGCGGTTTTTGGTTCATGCAGGTGTTCTGGTTCGAGCGCTTGAACTTGGTCAGTTTGTAGATGTCGACGCCCGCCTCGCGAGTCTCTTCGCCGTCCTCCGGGACGACACGGATGATGATGCGTTCGGCATCCACGCTGTCCACAACCCCGCGTCGACGGCAGACCAGCACCGCACCCGAGTCGCGGGCGGCAATGTATTCCATGCCGGTGCCGACAAACGGCGCCTCGGCCTTCACCAGCGGCACGCCTTGCCGCTGCATATTGGATCCCATCAAAGCACGGTTGGCGTCGTCGTTCTCAAGGAACGGGATCAGGCTCGCGGCCACGCTGACCAGCTGTTTCGGGCTCACGTCGACATACTCGACCTCGGCCTTGGGGACAAACACGAAGTTCCCCTGGTGACGGGCACTGACACGGTCATTCACGATCCGCTGCTGCTCGTCCACCTTGATGTTCGCCTGAGCAATGACGTGCTTATCGCCCTCCCAGGCGGTCAGGTAAAAAGCGTACGGTTCATATTCGGCACCGCGCTTGCCGGCTGCAAGGCGCTGGTTGGCCTTGTCCACTTCGTCCTGGGTGTAGAAACTGCCGACCTTCAGGTCAGTGTCACCAGAGCTCGCAATCTCGACATAGTCGATAATCTTGCTGTCCACGACTTTGCGGTAAGGTGACTCAATGAACCCGAACTCATCGACCCTCGCGTAGCAGCTGAGCGACGAGATCAAGCCGATGTTCGGCCCTTCCGGAGTCTCGATCGGGCAGATCCGGCCGTAGTGAGTCGAATGCACGTCCCGGACTTCAAATCCCGCTCTTTCACGGCTCAGACCTCCCGGGCCGAGAGCCGAAAGACGCCGTTTGTGCGTGATCTCCGACAGCGGGTTGGTCTGATCCATGAACTGCGAGAGCTGGCTGCTGCCGAAGAACTCCCGGATCGAGGCCATAACGGGTTTGGCGTTGATCAGGTCATGAGGCATGGCAGTCGCCATCTCCTGATGGACCGACATCTTCTCCTTGATGGCCCGTTCCATACGAACCAGACCAATCCGGAACTGGTTCTCCAGTAGCTCGCCGACGGCACGCACCCGACGATTGCCGAGGTGGTCGATATCATCGACGCTCCCGATGTTCTTGCGCAGCTTCAACAAATACGAAATGACTTCATAGAAGTCGCGCGGGGACAGGGTCCGCTCGTCAAGGGGAGTATCGAGTTCCAGCTTGATGTTGAACTTCAGCCGCCCGACCCTCGAAAAATCGTATTTGCGGGGATCGAAAAACATCCCGTGGAACAGCGCCGTGGCCGTCTCAATTGTCGGCGGGTCGCCCGGCCGCTGCTTTCGATAGATCTCGATCAACGCATCATTGGAATTCTTGACCGGGTCCTTGCGCAGCGTCTCGGAAAGCGTGTTGCCGATGTCGTCCAGCTCGGCGAAGAAGACGCCGAATTCCTGAATTCCTCCTTCAATCAGGGTGTTCACGACAGCCCCATTGATGGGCGAATTGGATTCGACCAGGACTTCACCGGAGGAAGGATCGACGATTTCCGTCACGGAGAGGCTACCCTCGAGATCCTCGATGCCGATCTCGACTTCCTCCACCTGAGCCTTCTTCAGCTGAGCGTAAGCGCTGTTGGTGATCTTCCTTCCGGCCGCTACCAGCACGCCTTTCTTCTTGCTGGGATCAAGAATGTCCTTGGTCAGCTTATGGCCGATCAGGTTCTCATCCAGCTTCCAAAACAGCAGGTTATCGCGCAGACGGATCGACGAGACCGAGTAGAAAGTCTTAAGGATCTCTTCATCACCATTCAGGCCGAGCGCGCGCAGGAAGGTGGTAGCCAGGAACTTGCGCTTACGGTCAATCCGGACGTACAGCAGGTTCTTGGCATCGAACTCGAATTCAACCCAGGACCCTCGGTACGGGATGATCTTGGCGAGGAAATAGGTCCTCTGGGCGCCAGCCTCGAAGAAGACGCCGGGCGAGCGGTGCAGCTGGCTGACGATAACGCGTTCAGTGCCGTTGATGATGAAGATGCCGTTCTCGGTCATGAGCGGGATGTCGCCGAAATACACTTCCTGCTCTTTGATGTCGCGAATGGCTTTTACCTCGGTGTCCGGGTCCTTGTCCCAGACCACCAGCCGAATCGTCACTTTGAGGGGAACGGCATAGGTCATGCCCCGTTCCTTGCATTCCTCGATGTTGTACTTCAGGTTCAACTGGACGGGGTCACCGCAATCATCGCATCGCGGAACATCGTTCGGGTTCCGGGATCCGCAATTCCGACAGATGATGTCTTCGATCCCGAACGGAGTGAGAACGAGGGTCTCACCGCAGTTGCGGCAACGTGAGCGCAAGTGTTCCAAACCGCTCAGCTTGCCGCACTTGCATTCCCAGTTGCCGATGGAGTACTCGACAAATTCCAGGGAGGACGTTCCCCTGAAATCGCTGATGGGAAACACGGAGTTAAAGACGGACTGCAGCCCAATATCTTCGCGCTCTGAGGGGAGCAGGTCCATCTGGAGGAAGCGCTGATAGGACTGCTTCTGCACTTCGAGCAGGTTAGGAATAGGGAAAACCGTCCTGATTTTTGCAAAATCAACTCGTTCCCTGTAAACATTTTTGATGAAATCGGACATGCCTGAAAACTCTCCCTTTGTGTGGTTCTCTTTGTCCAAACCGAGTGGGCAGGCACGGCGGTTGAGCGACGCGATTCAGGCGGCGTCGGCTCGGCGGTTGACCGTGTCCTTGGCGCTACCCGAAAAGTCCATGACGCCGGCCGGAGCAGGCAGGCGCCAGGCGCCGCTCCGTAGGCCTTCTTGACACCCTGCGGCCGTCTGGTGCTCATTGCGACCAAAACGAGTCCCTCAGAAACAGAAGCAGAAAAAGAGGAAAGCGCGGATCCCAGTGCAGAGAAATTGTTGACCCGATCTATGGTCATCAACTAGTTCCGAGACACCGCGAAATGGGTCTCTCACGTACTCAGGTGGTGCAGAGCAAAACGAAAACAGCTCCTGAGTTAAAACCGTTTTCTCCCGCCCCCAAAAAAGAGAAACAACAAAAAGGGACACTTCGCCCCTTCTGTTGTTCTAGGCAAACTTAAAATTTGAAGGCCCGCACTGAGGCCTTACTCTAGCACAAACCCACGTCTCATGCAAGAGTGCGGATGTCCCTTTTTTGATCGGCGTTTTCCGAGGCTGCTGATGGCTGACGACCGACAGCTGACAAAACCGACGATCCCGTAGGTGCTTCGCCAGCTCTTGTCAGCCGTCAGCTGTCAGCCGTCAGTTGCTTTACTTGATCTCGACTGTCGCCCCGACTTCTTCGAACTTTTTCTTGATCTGATCGGCTTCTTCCTTGGGCACGCCTTCCTTAATCGGCTTCGGCGCTCCCTCGACCAGGTCCTTCGCTTCCTTCAGGCCGAGATTCGTTACTTCGCGGACCGCTTTGATCACGTTAATCTTCTTGTCGCCGACCACAGTCAGCACCACGTCAAACTCGGTCTTTTCCTCAGCTGCCGCCGCAGGCGCCGCGGCTGCGCCTCCTCCACCAGCCATTGCGACCGGTGCTGCCGCTACCGCGGTAATCCCGAACTTCGTCTCAAGGTCCTTGACGAGCTGGTTGATCTCCAGAATGGATGCCTGTTCGATCCAACCCAACACTTCTTCTCTACTGATAGCCATTATCCAATCCTCCGATATCCTTTTTTATTTCGCTTTTTGCTCTTCCAGCTGCTTCAGAAGAATCGCCACCTTGGTAAGAGGCGAGTTGAGAGCGCCTGCCAACCGGGCCACCGGGGCATTGAGCAGATATAAAACCTTGGCAAGCAAGACTTCCTTGGAGGGCATCTCTGCCAGGCTCTGACATTGAGCGGGGGTGAGAACGCTTTGCTCCAGCACTCCGCCCTTGAAACTCAGTGCCGGATGAGTCTTGACAAAATCCGTCAGGATCTTGGCGAGCGCGACCGGGTCGCCTGACGTGTAGACCACTGCTGTCGGGCCGGCGAAATGCGGCGCCAGCTTGGCGACCGCAGTGTTCTCCGCCGCTCGCAGCGCCAAGGTGTTTTTCACCACCCGGTAACTGCTGCCCGACTGGGTGATCTTCCGGCGAAGGTCGGTCACGTCGGCGACGTTCAAACCGGAAAAGCTCATGACCATGACGCTTTTGGTCCGGCTGAAGGCATCGCTCAGCTCGTCGATGATTTGTTTCTTTCCTGTTTTGTCCATATGAAATCCGTAGAAGCCAGAAGTCAGGAGTCAGGAGTCAGAATGAAAGACAGAAGTCAGAAGAGAGGAGTCAGAAGACAGAATTAGGGAGTCGGCGGTTTCAAACCGCAGCCCCGTCTCTATTCTGACTTCTGACTCCTGACTTCTGACTCCTGCTTTTCATTCTGACTCCTGGCTCCTGACTTCTGACTCCTGATTTTCTACTTCGCCTCTACTTGTCCGAGGTCAAGTTTGATTCCCGGACCCATGGTCGATGAGAGCGTGATCGATTTAATGTACCGGCCTTTAGCTGCGGCCGGTTTCGCCCGAACGACGGCCTCGATCAGGCTCTTGGCATTCGCCACAAGCTCCGGCTTTCCGAAAGAAGCTTTACCGACAGGGGCGTGGATGATTCCGTTCTTATCAACGCGGAATTCGACTTTACCAGCTTTGATTTCCGATACCGCCTTGGCTACTTCAAAAGTGACAGTGCCGGTCTTCGGGTTGGGCATCAGGCCGCGAGGACCCAGAACCCGGCCGAGCTTACCGACGGACTTCATCATGTCCGGCGTCGCGACTACCGCATCGAACTCCATCCAGCCGCCCTGGATCTTGGCCACGATGTCGTCACCGCCGACAACATCCGCGCCCGCCTCTTCGGCCTCTTTGACTTTCTCCCCGGAGGCGATAACGCACACCTTCACGCTCTTTCCCAGACCATTAGGCAGGACCACCGTCCCGCGAACCATCTGATCAGCGTACTTCGGGTTGACACCCAGGCGCATCGCCAGCTCGACGGTCTCGTCGAACTTTGCGAACTTGACGCTCTGCATCAGCTCGACCGCTTCCTCGACGCCATACGGCCGAGGCTCGACCTTCGCCTTCGCATCTGTGAATTTTTTTCCCGACATTGCCTCTCCTTGCTCCTCCTGCTTGTGCAAGTCGTCGTCCTGGCAGCGTACCGATTTCGGATTGCGGATTGCAGATTGCGGATTGACTGAGTTCTATTCCGCAATCCCCAATCCGCAATCTGCAATCCGCAATCCGAAATCCTCAGCCTCCGGCTGCGGCAGTTATTCGCTTACTTCCAACCCCATGCTGCGGGCGGTACCGAGGATAATCTGCTTGGCCGCCTCCAGGTCATTCGCGTTCAGATCAGGAAGTTTGGTCTTCGCGATTTCTTCGACCTGCTTCATGGTCACCTTGGCGACCTTGTTCTTGTTTGGTTCCGGCGAGCCTTTCGCAATTCCGGCGACGCGTTTGAGCAAAACCGCGGCGGGAGGCGTCTTGGTGATGAAACTGTAGCTCCGGTCCTGGTAGACGGTGATCACGACCGGGATGATCAGACCCTCCTGCGCCTGCGTCTTGGCGTTAAAAGCTTTGCAGAAATCCATGATGTTAACGCCGTGCTGACCCAACGCCGGCCCTACCGGAGGCGCCGGAGTCGCTTTTCCTGCCGGAATCTGCAGTTTGACCTGCCCAATTACCTTCTTCGCCATTTATTGCAACCTGTCTTTCGATAAAAGACCCTGACGACTGACGGCTGACAGCTGACAAAGACGCCTCGCAGTCAATCGGGTCAGCTGTCAGCCGCCAGCTGTCAGCGTCTTAGACTTTCTCCACTTGGATGAACTCCAGCTCGACCGGCGTAGGCCGCCCAAAAATGGTGACCATGACTTTCAGGGTGTTCCTCTCCAGGTTCACGTCCTCTACCACCCCGGTGAAGTTCGAGAACGGGCCGTCGATGATCTTCACCGCTTCGCCGCGTTCGAACACAAACTTCGGTTTCGGCTTCTCGGCCGTTGTCGAGACACGGTGGACGACCTGGTTGACCTCTTCCTCGGTCAACGGGGTCGGCTTGTTTCCCTGGCTGACGAAACCAGTCACCTTGGGCGTATTGCGCACCAGGTGCCAGGTCTCATCGGTCATTTCCATCTCCACCAGGATGTAGCCGGGAAAAAACAGCTTTGAGCTCACTACCTTCTTCCCCGCCTTCATCTCCACTACGTCCTCAGTCGGGATAAGGATCTGGCCGATCTTCTCCTGCAGGCCGTGAACCTGCACTCGGCTCATGAGACTCTCCGCCACCTTCCGCTCAAACCCCGAATAGGTGTGGATGATGTACCATTTCTTGCCTGTCGTCGTCGAGCTAATGGCTTTTCTCCTAACCTGTTCCGTTTTTCTTACCTGAAGAAATTGAAAACGTGGGTGACCCCGTAGCTGAGCAGCAGGTCAACCAGGGCCAGGTAAAATCCAAAAAAGAATACCGTGACAATGACGACCACGGTGGTTCCGTAAACCTCTTTCTTGGTCGGCCACGTCACTTTCTTAAGTTCGGTCTTCACGTCGCCGTAGAAATTGATGAAATTCCTCGGCGCTTCTTTGACACTCTCCAACATACGATTGCTGACTATCCTTTCGCGACTTGGAGCCGCTTCGGAAAAAGGTGGCAGGCCAGGAGGGACTCGAACCCCCAACATCCGGTTTTGGAGACCGGCGCTCTACCAATTCGAGCTACTGGCCTGCACTCTCGGCCGCACTTATTTGATTTCCTTGTGCGGCTGATGACTTCGACACCACCGGCAGTATTTCTTCAGCTCCAGCCGGTCAGTGACGTTCTTCTTGTTCTTGGTGGAAACGTAGTTCTTCCGTTTGCACACCGTACACTGAAAAGTAATGTTTTCCTGCATAACCTTTATTGCGGAATCCGCTGAGAAGAACCGGATTCCTGCGAATTCGTGTTCTTCCGCGCCTTTCCGCGTCTACTCGATGATCTCGGCGATCGCGCCGGCGCCTACGGTTCGTCCGCCTTCGCGGATAGCGAAACGCAATCCCTTCTCCATGGCGATCGGCGTAATTAATTCGATCGTCATGGTGATGTTGTCACCCGGCATCACCATTTCGACGCCGTCCGGCAGCGTCGCCACTCCCGTCACGTCCGTGGTCCGGAAGTAAAACTGCGGCCGATACCCGGTGAAAAACGGCGTGTG
>Ga0209593_10000330_pt1 | contig 24260 bp, 25 predicted proteins | sample PPLLaktember2015_3_FD_187260 | JGI IMG/M metagenome (GOLD analysis project Ga0209593, IMG submission 187260) | Freshwater sediment microbial communities from Prairie Pothole Lake near Jamestown, North Dakota, USA - PPLs Lake P7 Core (6) Depth... | ecosystem: Environmental > Aquatic > Freshwater...
CACTAACGATACACTGATAACAAACTAATCGCTCGGAAGCCACGTATCCACTATTGTCTTTGCCGCTATGTCAACATTCGCTTGACGCAATCGCTCACATTGAGGCAAAAAATAGGGGAAGGTTGGAAGTCCCTTCCCCATTATCGAAGCTACATCCCCATCGCGTTGATGCGCTTGAGTGCTTCCTCTTCCGAGATGTTGAACGCCTTAGCGAGGGATTTTGCCGCGGCCTGCTTCGCCTTATCCGGGCCTTCGACCAGAACCGCGAGACGCTGCGATTCGCGATTCTTCACGCCGAGATCATTGCCGTAGAAAAAGTCCTTGACCCAGCACGGCCCATCGAAATCCGAGGTATCGTTTCCGTCTTTATCTACGCTCTTTTTCCACGTTGTTTCTACCGGCTGGAGTGCAACGACTGCGACTCCCGAGGTAGGCTTCAGGCGGAGGTATTGCTTGGAATACATCTTGCCGTCCACCTTACGCTTGCTGACCGTGATGTCCGCGATAAGCTCTCCGGCCTGAATCAACCGCTGGACTTCGGCGGACTCTTTAGCGATCTCGCTCGCCAGATCCAGTTCACCACCCATCAGGGTGACAACTTCCTCAGCCTTTTCTGCGCGTAGTTTCTTTGCCATGTAAATTCTACCTAACCTTTCCATCGTTGGCCGTTTGGCCGTTTCGTTTCTTGCTACCTTTTAAGTATACCACGTTTTCTGAGTTTTGCAAGGCCTTGGAAAACTTTTCTTTTACCCTGCTTTGTTTTCCCTTGGCTGTTCGCCCCTAGCCCGTTTTCCACTTCCCACATTATAGCACGTGGAGAATGAATTGTCAATACGCTCTCGTCAGATACGGCTTTACCGTATTACGTGCGCGCGGCGCACGTTTCGAGCTCAGAAATCGAAATCAGGGAATAGTCGCGTCACTGTTTGCTTTACTGACCAGAAGCATACCATCCCGCAAATTGCCACGGCAGTAATGCTGAGCATGATACCGCAGAGAAATCCAACAAACTGTAGATAGTGTTCCATTACTTTACTCCAATCATAACGCCTTGCGCGAGAAGCGCGTTTATTACACTCTTCGGCGTGCGCGTGTATTGCTTCCATGTCAGTGTTACTTGCACCGACGTAACTCCGGCACACACTTTGAACAGAATTCTTTGCCAATACATGAACAGTTCATGACTTGTTCCCTGCCTTACGCTCAGCTAAAATCTCTGGAGAGAGTTGGCGATCAAATACAGCCCAATACTGTAGAATGTGCTGTTTGTGCGTCGTGAATCCGCAGACCTTGCACACAACAAACTTCTCGCGGTTTGGTCTCACATCCTGCGCATAATAGTGATCATGTGCGCCCTTTGTTTTCACTGTCCCTTACCTCACTTTATACATTGTAGCATACCGTCGGTAGGTTGTCAAGGGGCGCACGCTGCTTTATTCTGTGCGCTTCACAACCAACCATAGGACAATGATACCATGTATATATATTTCTGTCAAGTGCCCTATTTTTTATGGGCTGCTGACCTATATTGATTATCGATTGTCGGTCACTTGCCCTAACTCGGGGGTAGTATGTCCCGCTCCGCGGGTCCCATTTCCCCCTGCGGGGGAAGGCTACTCAGCTCATGTTTGTTTATAAATCCTATATCTCAGCTCATGTTTGATTGTAATTTTATATAACGGGTCCCATATTAGACAGAACAAAAAGACAACCAATGTTAGCTGTTCATCGGGTGAACGGCTAGGTTGCTTGACACGTTTCTGAGTCTAAATACCATGTAAATTTTACATGATCGTGCCGAGGGCCTAGGATGCCCCACAACGAACGATGCCGCTTCGCGGCAGGTACAAGTACTCTTTCGGAAAGATCGTTGCGTACAGCGAATGCTAGGCCCCTTCTCGCCCCCTTCTAGGCTATTGACATTGTACGGGAGAACCCGTAGAATACTTGCGGGGCGCCCCCGGTTTAACATCGATCAACTGAGATACCATCTTATGTTTATTTCAGAGGAAGAATCTGACCGGCGGAACAAATCTACCGACAATCTATTGCATCGTCTAGGCAAGCGGCCAAGACCAGTAGAACCTATTGCTGAAGTAGATATAGCCCTCGAAGAAGTCACGGAAAATCCCACCGAACCAACGGAAGATGATGTCATTCGACTGGCAATCCTCGCAGGGAGACGCCATCTAAAGACTTCAGACCAAAGAGGGGGTCGTTATCCTCAGCAAGGCAACGTCCCTCCCATCTTCCGCGCACTGGCAGGATCAGCAGCAGCAATCGGAACAGCGCGCGCCACAGCTAAGGCTTATGGAATGAACCCGACGATGGTTCATCACTATAAGCACGGCCGCACCTCTCAAGACAAAGAAGCACCAGGTCTGCAAGAAGCAGTAGATCATAATACTCTCCTCGTAAGATCACAGGTTCTCGATGTTCTGAATGCAACTGTAGGTCTTATCACTGAAGATAAGTTAGAGAACCAGAATGCTAAAGAGTTGTCGATGATCGCGCGCAACCTTTCAGGCATTCTCTCCTCGACGAAACCTACTGTTATTGCGCCTCCTGCTAACAATGCTCAAGTAATAGTCTTCGCTCCAGAGCAAGAGAAAGAGCAGCATTACGAGACTATCGAAATAGGTTAACGACGAACCGAAGTCATGGTTCAGTTCAAAGGACAAATATGCAAGGTTATGTTCGCAAGATATTTCTAGATAAGGGATTTGCGTTCATCGAAGGTTCGGATCAAAGGGACTATTTCTGTCATTGGTCCAAGATCCTTCGATCCTCAGTTCCATTCAGGAACATGAGAGAGAATGATAAAGTTACCTTTACATATGAGGAAGGTGACCAAGGCCCGAAAGCAATGAACGTTTTGATTATCCGGGAAGCGGATAAGGAAGGTTATGATGGCAGAACCGACACCAACGACCTCAGACAAGGACAGCAACAATCCGACGGACCGCGAAGCGGGCCGGGAGGGATATCAGCCGGGCGGCTCGGCTCAGACAGTTCCTCTGAATCCCCACGGAGCAGTAGTGGGAGTGGAGAATCTTCCACCGGAGCCAGAACCTCGAATCAAGGACCCGGCTTCAACAATCTCGGTCAATACAGCGACCTCCTTCGGAGGAACGACACCTCTAGGCCCGGGGGCCGGGAAGACGATGAAGCAGGTCATCGACCTGTCGAGGGAGCGCGAGAGGGAGGACGTCAAGAGGCTGAAGGAGAAGGAGATATTCATCAACATCTCGACTCCGCTGAACATCAAGACCAAACACGGTGAAGTCCAGGCTGGTCCTGGTGATATCGTGATGCGCGTCGCAGGTCATCACGCTGTATTCACGCAGGATGCTTTCGAGGAACTCGGTAACTTCGACTTCAGTGCAGGGAACTACGACGAACTCCTGCGTAAGACTCTGAAGCGAGGTGTTATTGCGCGGCGCCTGGATGATGGCAACCGACTGCCCATGACTCCAGAGCAGGAAGCTGAAGCCGACGAGAACATCGAGCGCGAAGTGGCGAATGCCAGAGAAGCCAGAGAGACGGAGCGCGCCAGGAAGCAGAAGCTCGTCGATGCTTTCTCAAAGCAAGGCAGAGAAGGTGAAGGCGGAGCAACGGTTGCTCAGGTCTGGAAACCCGTGGATTCAAGCGAAGGACCTCCCACGGCAACCCCGAGTGAAACTGCAACACTCGTTCCTCAGGCCATTCCAATCGAGGTCATCGAGGAGAGCGGTGAAGAAACCCCTCCTCCTACCGGGGTGGACGCGACAGGCGCGACGGCAGGAAGTCCTGGCTCTTTCACTCCGAGCGGCGCAACACCTCCGGCAGACCTCGCAGGTCTCAACGCTTGTACGGCAGATCCGACGACGGCGTGGACTGAAGGTCAGCACGTAGTTCTCGGGGATTCGTCACAGGCGCACTGGAACGGAACGGCATGGGTCGCTGGTGCGGCACCCGCGGTGGGTGGACTAAGTAGTCAGGGACGAGTTCCAACTTCGACTCGACGATAGTTCGACGAACCGAAGTAAACTCTCGATGAAGTAAAGTTCAGTAAAGTTCAGTAAAGTTCAGTTCAGTAAAGTGAGGTCAAATAAATGGCACAGTCACGTATGGCAGTAATCACGTTCCTCGATGGTGATGGTGGAAATTACCCGAGTCAGGGACTTCCGGGTGCGCCTGTCTATCCGTCGCAGGGTCTGCCGGGTGGACCAAATTATCCATCACAGGGACTTCCTGGTGGGCCGAACTATCCCTCTCAGGGTCTTCCAGGATTCCCCGGGTTTCCTGTCCACCTTCCCGTATATCCCTTCGACCCGACCGATCCTGGCTTTGGTGTTGGTCGTCCTGAGCGTCCTGATCAGGGATTGCCTCCGAGTCCGGGACATCCGGATCAGGGTCTTCCCGGAGGTGGCGCGCACCCCTCACAGCCGATTCATGACATCCGTCCTGGGATGCGATTCATGGTCAAGTGGCTCGTGTGCGGTGGTCTGATTCTTGTGCCGGACAACGAACTGCCGGGTGGTGGTGAATACCCTGACCAGGGTCTGCCCCCGACGGCTCAGCCCAAGAAGTAACGATCATGATCACCCTGATTATCCTCATCGTGATTATCGGGGTGGCGATGTACTTGGTGGAGACATATGTTCCGATGTCTCCACCAATTCGCATCGTTCTCCGAGTTGTAGTTGTATTACTTCTTCTCCTCTATCTCCTTCGTGCATTCGGCATTTCCGACCCATTCCCAATTAAATAGGAGAAGATATGTTTCCTCCAGGTGACGGCGGAGATGCTGTCCAACAGCAACAGACTCGTCGTGGTAGAATGGGCGAAGGCGCGCGGCCCAATATGATGGGACGACCCAACCGAGGTCCTATGCCTGGTATGGGTGCGCCACAGGGACTTGGTGGAGGAGTGCCGCCTATGCCGCAGCGTATGATGCGACAGCAAGGTCCGCCGCCTCCGCAGATGATGCAACAGCAAGGTCCAGCGTTCGCGCCGAGGATGCCAATGCCTCCTCAGCCAGCCCCACAATGGAATATGCCTGAGAGCACCCTATCTCAGGGTCCTCCTGTAGCAGATGCTGGACCGGATATGGCGGCTCGTCGCAATATGATGATGCAGAGGCAAGGTCAAATCCAGGGTAGGATGCCTACCTACTAACATGCCCGCTACATCTGGTAAGCAATATCGTCTGATGCAGGCAGCCGCGCATGGTGGACTGAAAGGTCCACAACAAGTCCCTGAAGCTGTAGCAAAAGAATTCGTGCGCGCCACGCCAAAGAAAGACAGAAAATTGTGGAGTAAGAAGTAATGCCGACATACTCAATTCCGCTCGGCGTGCCAACGCAGATCCTACAGAACATCATATACGCTATGCCTTCGAGGGCGTGCTATATCTTTGCTGAGCCTGCGTGCGAGGTCGGTCAGACTCTGACAGGTCCTTGGGCGGCACCTGTAGCAAACGTCCCAGTTGTTGCTTGTTTCATTCGTTGTACGACTGGTGCGGCTTTGGTGACGGCTAAGCGTCTGTAATGCCGTTTCAGTTAATTGAAGGTAATAAAGTCTGGGAGCCTAACAAAAGGCAAACAGACTTCATCAAGATTCCCGACTCGATCTTTGAGGCGATGTACGGGGGCGCGGCCGGTGGTGGTAAGTCAGAGATCCTTCTGATGCTACCTATCGTGCGGGGGTGGTATCAGAGTGCAACATTTAAAGGAATCATCTTCAGGCGCACCTTCCCAGAGTTGGAAGAGTCACTTATCCCCAGATCGAGAGACATCTACCCACTTTTCGGAGCAACCTACAACGATACAAAACATCGCTGGACATTTCCGTCGGGAGCCTGGATTCAGTTCAGCTATATGCTGCGCGCTGAAGATGCTCGAAGTCACGACACCGCGGAATACAATTACATAGGTTTCGATGAGCTCACGGCCTTTGAAGAATTCCAATACGTCTTTCTTACATCCAGATGTCGTACTTCAGATTCTTCTCTTCCTGCAATCGTTAGGGGTGCTACTAACCCTGGTAACGTCGGTCATGCTTGGGTTCGTCGTCGCTTTGTCGAACCTGCTAGAGCCGGATACACCAAGATCTTTGACAGAGCAGCCAAAAGCTACAGAATCTTCATACCCGCCAAGCTGACTGACAATCAGTTCTTGATGCAGGCGGACCCTAATTATATAAATCGACTCCAACTCCTACCCATTGCAGAACGTAAAGCCAAGCTCGAAGGCGACTGGTGGACATTCACTGGTCAAGTCTTTGATGAGTATCGCTTTGAGCACTTTGCGGGTGAGCCAAAGACAGCGATTCATCTTATTGATTCCTTTCCAATTCCTGCATATTGGCCTCGTATTGCTGCAATCGACTGGGGTCATGCTGCGATGACGTGGATAGGTTGGGCGGCCGTTGCGCCTAACGGACAAGCTTTCATTTACAGACAGTATGGTCAGAAAAATCGGAAGATCATAGATTGGTCATCTGATTTTGTTAGGCTCTCGCAAGAGGAAATCATAGATAGTGTAGTGATTGACCCGTCCGCAAAGCGCCGAGAGGGAGATCTCAAGTCAATTCTTCAACAGTTCTCAGACGTATTGAATCCTCCAGGTCTAGAACAGAGATTCAAGATCACCCTAGCAGATAACGATCGCATCAGTGGTAAGATGCTGATGCATGAATACCTAAGGTGGAAGCCAAAGCCACTACGTATCATCCCGAAAGAGGGATTCAACATTGAGACTGGGGCGCGTATATTCAGAATCTATGGAGAGAAGGCATACCGCGAGTATGCTTCTATGTTCGAGCCGGAGGTTCCTGAGACAAATCTCCCGAAGCTCCAAATCTTCAAAGATTCACGAGTTTACGTGGACAAGAACCTTGGCGCGCTCGAAGACACAATTCCGCTCTGCATCTATGACGACACCAGAATGGAAGACGTCATGGAGTTTGATGGGGATGACCCCTATGACGGATGTCGATACCTGGTTAAGGAGATACATCGTTGGGTCGAGCAGAGTATAGCGGTCAGTGAAGACCGGGAAAGGCTCAACTCAGTCCTTGAATTCCTACAGAATACAGGAGATATGACTGGTTTCTATAGGAAGATGGAAAAGTTAGAGCGAGACAAGAAAAATAACGATCGTCCTGTTAAACTGTTTCACAAACGTCCAAGAAGATCAAGATATCCATTCTATGTCGCTCATTGATTACTTCAAAAGTTTCTTCAATCGTACGTATACTCTTCCGCAGTCTTGCTCTGGCTGCGTGGCGCACAGGATGCACATCGAGGACTTGCAAAACCTTCTCAAATCGGAGAGAGAAAGTTATGCAAGTCTACTTGCGATGATTGTTCCAACGACGAACCGAAGTATTGCTCAGCCAGAATCAGGCAGTGAAGCTGAACTCAAGCCTCTCAGGTCTAATTTAAGTATGGCTCAGCTTCGACGTCAAGCAGAACAAAGAGAACGAGAACAGCATCCCAATGCTAACAAGGAATATTGGGAGCGCGTGCAGGCCGACTACGACAAGGCAGGGAAACTTCCTACTGTTGAAGTAAATGGCTGAGGACTACGGATACGACGACGGCCTATATGGTCGAGCAGTCCGTGCGCTTTCAGGCGCGCGTGACTGGATCTCTGAGCGAACCGATCCTAATCGTCCTCGCAAACGTGGAACAGGTGACGTTAATCTTCCTGTTGAATCTCCTATTGAGAAACCTTGGTATGACCGCATACCTACTCCAGAATCAATTGGAGAACGTATTGGTCAAGAAGCAGTCACTCCAGTCAAACAAACTGGAAAAGGCATTGGGGATGTAGTAGTCGGAGCTGTCGGCGCGTTATCAGAGAGTGCGGGTCGCATGGGTAGTGCGGCTGCCGATGTCTTTAAGTCAAGCCCATACCAGGACGTTCGTAATACAGGTAGTGAGACGAAGCCTGTATCTGATATCGCTTGGGAAGGACTCAAGGGAATCAAGTCAGGTTACGATAAACCTTGGCAAGAGGTTGAAGGCCCAGGAACTCAAATCGCCAAGTATATTCCAGAGGAGTATGCAAGCCAAGTCTCTCCCTTCGGACGAGCAGCTATTAAGTTCGCTGGTGATCTTCCTGATGTATCTAATCTGGTTCCTGGTAAAGCTGCAACTGTCGGTCTAGCAAAACTCGCAGGGATGGCTCCTGAGCTTGCAAAACTTGCGTGGCTTCCTCCCAGTATATTCAAGGCTGCACATAACATCGAGGGCTTCACAAGTGGTCTACGTGCTACAGGAGATGCTAAAAAGATAATCCAAAAGGGCTTCAAGATGCCCACGGAGAGTGATATCCTTAAGCGTCTTGCTCATGGTAGTGCATATACTCCAGAAGAGGGAGCTGCTGCTCGAGGTCTAGGTATTGCTCCAATAGGTTCAGCATCAGACTATCAGATGCGTCCTGAGCATATGCCACTTGATTTTAACGAATCAGTAAAGATACTCGATACCACGCAGCCAATTCCGCGTGAAGATATCGATGTAATCCTCGATACCTTGCATCCAGTTCATGATAAAAATCTTATTAACGAGATTGAGGAAAAGTGGCAAAAGCAAGCCAAATGGGTCACACCTCACGATGAGGTCAGGTCAGGAAAGATTACACCTGAAACTCTTAGGGGAATCTACGAATCAAATAAAACCAATCCTAACCTTAAGCAAGATGTTAAAGATTTAGAGTCTGTTCTTATTAGACCATATTATCAAGGTGTTACTGGTAAAGCTAATGTAAAGACCAGTGGGACAGCACCACTTAATTTTCCTGCACAGACTCGAGAGTATGGTGCAACCTATCACACGGATAAGAATGCGAGTGGCGCGCAACGTAAGTCTGTAGCCTGGGATCCTGAACAGACGTTGATTGGTCCGGCAGGTAGTCAGAGAGATCTTCCGACAGTTCCTTGGACTCAAGGTAAAGCGTTTAGTGGTGGTCATTATACTGGGACTATTCCCGGTGATGCTCCTGGTGGAGTGTCAGTTCCTCTACCTAAAAGCTATGTCCCATCTGGTGGACCAACACCTAATTTCCCTGTAGAACCAGCAGGATATACTCAGCAACAGGCTATAGACTGGGCGGCACAGAACATCCCTGAGCCTGAGGCAGTTCCTAAGGTATACCCTGAAGGTGGACCTCAGTACAAAGGCGCACCTATCTCGACTTATGAGCAAGGAACTCTCAAGGAGCTAGCTGCTGCGGGACGACAGCTAAGTCCAGATCAGACAAAAAAGCTCGCTGCTATTCAACAGTATGAGAGTGGCGTTCTGCCAGTTGAAGCTCCTAAGCCTTACTCTGGTGGAGGATACGTATATACTCCTGAAGATGATGCTGACAACTTTGCTCAGCTCTTTGAATCTCCTACTTTTGGACTTGCAGAGCTTGCTGATCAATTTCATGCAATGAGTCCCGAAGCTCAGCAAGCATATAAGCAGAAGTATGCTAATGATTATAGTAATCTGATAAATTCCCATGCTTGGCAAAATCATCCAGCTAACAAACCTCCTCCTGCATTTAATGTCCCAGAACCCGAGCCGCGCACGCAGCTAGGTAAGGTAGAGGTCTTTAACGCTAATACTGGTCAAACACTTGGGACTTTTGATGACCATGCATCTGCATACAGATTCATGGACAATCATCCTGAAAAGTCACAACTAGATTACGAGACTCTCGGTGGTGATCCGAATCCTCCACACCCCGATGAGGTAATGCCTAGTGCTCTACCAGAGGGATTTGAAGGATTTGATGATGTTCCTACACCTAGCAAATATGACGAAGATATTGCTGAGCTAGATAAACTCTTTGGAACAAAAGGCAAGTCTGTCGATCAAGGATATAAATTAAAGATAGAAGATGCCTCCGATGTTCTTGGTGGACAAAATATTAACAAACAAATCTATACCAAGGATGGACAAGATTACCTATTCAAACAGACCAACCCATCCTGGGTAGCAGAGCAGGAAGTAAGTGCAGTTAATGTCGCTAATTTAGCAGGGTTGCATCCCACTAAGATAACAACAGAAACTGTTAATGGTAAGACAGGATCGATGCAAGCTGCGATAGGAAACAATTTCAATTGGCCGACGCTGAAAGAGGTTGACCTCACAACGCTCACTGCTGAGGAACTTAGGGATGTAATCAAGAATCATCCTGTAGACTGGCTTACAGGAAACATGGATGCTCATGGAGCGCAATTCTTGAGGACTCCTAATGGTATTGTCGAAGTTGATCGTGGGCGCGCGTTCAAGAATTATAAAGATAACAAACTGCATGAGGATTACAATCCTACAGGTGGTCCTGGATACTACGATCAAGTCTATAACGATATCATTAAGCTGTATAAAAAGGGCGATTTGCCTCAGCTAACTGAAGGTGACATTAAGTCTGCTCTTGATCAAACAATTTTTAAGATGAATCAAAATTATAATCCTATCCTCACTGAGATATTTGCTGGGCTTGATCGTAGTAATCAGTCAAGTCTTAAGAATCTAGCAACAGACCGATTCAAAACATTACAGACTGACATGTTGAAGTTCTGGTCTAAGAAATGACTAATAGCGCAGACGACGAGATTCTCGCAGCCGATCTCAAGCAGGCCGTAGATTCGATTATATTGCAAATCGATAGTCGGGATCAGTTCGCGCGCGACCGGATGATGAAGGTCTACAAGCGCAATGAGTTCTTCTGGGAAGGGATGCAAGGTATCTACTTCTCCGAAGTCGCGCACGATTGGAGATTCATCTCCGAAAACCAGGACGAGGACTATGACTACGCTGAGGAAGCAGATATCGAAAACAAAATCGTTAACATCTATAAAGCCCACGGCGAAGTTATCATATCTGCAATCTCTCAAGCAATACCGGCGACTCGTTTTTATCCCTCCGACGCCGATCAAGCTTCCGACATTTATACGGCTCAGGCTTACACGCGCCTCGCTGAACTAATAAGAAAGCACAACAAAGCTCCATTCCTCTTTATGAAGGCGATTGGCCTTCTGTACAATCAGGGTATAATTGCGGCTTATACATTCAACGACCAGAACTCCAAGTACGGTACAGAAACAGTTCAGCATTTTCGTCAGGGTGTAATCAAGAATCAGGTAGGATATTGCCCAGAATGTGGGGAGAACCTAGCTGTTCATCCGATGAACACCCCGCCGCCGGAGCTTCCTGTCCCTGAAGGTGCAGAAACTTCGATCGAGAATAACGCTAATCCCCAAGCAGAAGCTCCAGTAGAGCCTCCTCCCGTAGAGCTTGCGATGGAGGAAGAAGCTATGGGTCTGGAAGGTATTCCTGATGAGGCGATGATTCCTCCTATCGATGAAATTGATCCGATGTCTGCACCGGGCATGATGGAACCTCCTCCGCCTAATGCGGAGATCTGTCCCAACTGTGGATCGAACGTAGCACCGATGATTGAGACAGAGGAAGAGCCTACCCAAGAACTCGATTGGGAAGAAACGATTCCAAAGAGCAGGCAAATCATTGAGCTTTATGGCGCAACCAACGTCCAGATCATGCCACGGGCTAGAACGCTCCAGCAGTCTGGCTATCTCATTCTGAATGACGAACACGATGTTGCTGAAATGCAGGAAAAGTTCCCTCATATTGCAGATCGGATCGTTGCTACTGCTGATAGTGAACGATATGATCGATGGGCGCGCACGCCAAGCAATGTCGGGTCAGACTCAGACGAAGAAGTTTGCACCTGTCGTCAGATTTGGCTCCGTCCCTGGATGTTCAATAAGATTGGGAAGATGGACGATGAGCGCGTTTTGGCTCTCAAGGCGCAATTTCCAAACGGTCTTCGAGCAATCTACATCAACGACGTCCTAGCAGAGGTCAATGATGAGGATATGGACGAGTATTGGACCGTTTCGGTTGACCCGATCCTTGATAGGGTCCACGGTCAGCCTTATGCTAACCCTATCGTTCCTATTCAAGAGATGACTAATGAAGTATTCCAGCTTACTGTTGAAACCATTAGGCACGGTATACCAGAGACATTTGTGGATTCTTCTGTCATCGATCTACAGAAATACAGATCGATGGAGGTTAGTCCTGGCTCTCTATACCCTGTCAAAGCCCCAGTCGGTGGGAATATTGGGGCGGCTTTCTACACAAATAAAGCGGCTCTTCTCTCAAGAGAACACAAGGAATTCCACGATGATCTACAGACAGCTGGTCAGTTTGTACTTGGAACTGTACCGTCCGTCTACGGAGGATCAATGCAAGGAGGCTCAGACACAGCCTCCGAATACAGCATGAGCCGAGCTCAGGGTCTGCAAAGATTACAGATTATCTACAAAATGATTTCATTCTTCTGGACGGATTTGGAAAGCAAGGCGGTCAAGTGCTACGCCAAGAACATGAAGTCCGACGAGAAGATTGTAAAATCACAGGGCAAGAATTCCTTTGTGAACGTGTGGATTCGTAAAGCGGAAATGAATGGTGAGGTTGGACAGGTCGAGCCAGAACTCAGTGAGCAGTTTCCTCTTGCTTGGGCGCAGAAGCGCGACATCATTATGCGCCTGCTTGAACTGAACAATGAGGCACTCAATGAGGCTCTCTTCCATCCTGAGAATCGACATACGGTTGCAGAGCTGGTCGGTGTTACTGAACTCACAGTTCCAGGTGATGCAGACCGAAGCAAGCAACTTTATGAAATCTATGAATTGATCAAAGGTCAGCCGCAGCCAATAGGTATCAATCCTATGGACGGCACGCCAATTCTCGAATCAACTGTTCCTGTTGAGATGGATGTCGATCAGCATCCGGTTCATATAGCAGTCATCAAGGAATGGTGCGTGTCTGAGATTGGTATGGATCAGAAGATGACCAATCCCGGAGGCTACATGAACGTGGTTGCTCATTTGCAAAATCACGTTCAAATGGAACAGCAAGAGATGATGAAGCAAATGATGATGCAAGGCGGCGCGCCACAGCAAGTTCAAGGTCCACAGCAGGGGTCGCCGCCTAAGGCCAAAGATACAGAAAATATTCCAGCTCCGAAAGGCATAGCAAATGTTTCCTAAGTTTCAATTATTGTTTGATGACGCAGATGCACTAGGAGGTCCGAGTGGACCTTCCGACTCGAAGTCTGATCTTGATATCCTAAACGAGGGTGATGAAGCTCCGACCTCTGACGAAGCAGCTACAGAAGAACCTGCAACTGAGGAACCTGGAGAAGTCACCTTTGATGAAGATCCTGTCGAGGAAGAGAAAGAACCTGTTGCGAAGGCAGCAGAGCCAGAGACAGACGATACCGAAGTCCCAGAAGGACAGCTTCGTTTTAAGGACATCAAGCAGAAGTTCCCGACTATCTTCAAGGACTTTCCGAAGCTTGCTGAGTCGATACGCAATGACCGTGCGTATAGTGAGATATTTGCGACACCTGAGGATGCCCGAGATGCCGCTCAACGGGCGACCTATTTCAATCGTTTGGAGAACACCATCCTTGGTGGTTCTATCAAAGAGCTGCTTGGTGACGTTGAGCAGGGAAACAAAGACGCCTATCAGAAAATAGCGCGCGACTTCCTGCCGACTATCAAGGCCAAGTCGATGGAACTTTATGCGGAGCTTACTCTGCCCGCAGTCAACGACGTTCTCAGGAGCGCAATTCGTGATGCTGAAGGGTCTGAGAATGTCAATCTGCGGAATGCCGCACTTCATATCGCAAAATACCTCTACGGTAAACCCGAAATCCCCAACCTCGATAGAAAGCCAGAGGTGCCAAATGAGGCCGAAGAAAGGGTCAAATCCGAGCGCGCCGCATTCTGGCAAGAAAAGGCCAACGACTTCACCCAAGAATGCTACGGTGAAGGTCGGGAAGAAGCCATCAAAGAAATCGCGAAGGGGATAGATAGCGACAAAAGTATTTCTCCCTTCCTCAAGAAGACTCTGAAGGATTCTATATTTCAAGAGGTCGATCAACTTCTAGCTAAAGATGCGCGTCATCTTCGTCAAATGAATGCTCTGTGGCGCAAAGCAGAATCGACCGGGTTTCCAAAAGAGACACGCAAGGAAATCATAAACGCCTACTTGCGGGGCGCTAAGTCTTTGATTCCATCGGTTCGACAGAAGCTCCGCGCTGAGGCAGGCCTTCAGGTCAGTCAACAATCAGCAACAAAACAAATCGAGACTCAATCTAAGCGAACTAACATTCCAGCATCAGGTCGCGGCCCTGCTTCCGCCGGTAAAACTCCTTCGGCAAGAGATGTGAATTGGAGCAAGACCAGCGACCTAGATTTCTTGAATGGTAAGTATACGCCGAAGAGCAGGTCTCGGTAGGAGTTACCTGTCATGGCAATGGACGAAACACAGGTAGCTGCCACGGAGCTTGAGAAGGTTCGAACCAAGATTCCTATTCTTTTCGACAAGGAAGACACTTTCTATTCCATGATCGAGAAGGGTGAAGTCGAGCAGATCTCGAATCGGGACATGAGAATCCCGTTGGAGATTCGGCCCGGTGGACGGTTCGGCCATTTCGATCCCGCAGGCGGCGACCTTGGACGTGGTGAAGGACCGACTTACGAAAAGGCGGTCATCAATACGGTTCACTTGCGCCACGCGATTGAATGGCACAAGAAGACCGAATGGGCGACTGACAACGCACGTAAGGCTGTTGTCCAGTCGGTCAAGAAGCTCCTTGCCTCTGGCATGGTTGAGTTCCGTCGAGCAGTAGACGCTCTGGCCGTATCCTCAGACGGTACAGGTGTGTTGGGCACTGTTTCGGCCTACTCAACGGCTGGAGGTAAGGACACTCTGACTTGTGACGTGGACGGATTTGGCGTGCGCCTGATGCGTCATGGTCAGCTTCTTTCGTTGTATAACAGCACACTCACGACCCGTAAGCCTTTTGTGGGTGGTGGCACTGTCAATGGTGAAGCTGCGATCGATCTGCTTGACTTGCAGAACAAGCAGGTCAGGCTGAATGGTGCGGCAACCACGCCGACGGCAGGTGACAAGTTGGTCGTGTCTGGTCTGGCCAGCACGCCACCTGTTTCGATGTATGGTGTTCCTTACCATATCTCGAACGCGTCAACTGGCTCGTGGCTCGGACTTGATCGAGCCTTGTTCCCTGAGATTCGTGCGAATCGTGTCAACGCGAATGGGACAGCTTTGGCCCTGCCTTATGCGCGTCTCGCGATGAACAAGATCGGGGACAGGCTCGGTCAGGATCATGGTACGAAGTCAGAAGCCTGGATGCATCCTTGTCAGGTTCAAGCCTACGAGGAAATGGCTCAGGCAGTGATGCTGATTAACAAGAATCCTGGCAAGCAGGGTATCGACCTCTACTTCGGTGAGGGCGATAACTTCCAGATTGCTGGGGTCAGCATCCGTAAGCACTACTCGTGGGACAAACGGAGGATCGATTTCATCGTTCGCTCTGTTTGGGGTCGTGCTGAAATGCATCCTGCTGGCTTCTACGAGGTCGATGGTCGTAAGATCTTCGAGATTCGTGGAACTTCAGGTGGTGTTGCGACATCGCAGATTTTCTACGTGGTAGGTTCGTTCAACCTCTACGTAACGAATCCTGCGGTGTGCGCCTACGTCGACAACTTGGCAGTTCCTGCCGGATACTGAGTGGAGGTCGGGAGGGGATTGAAGCTAGTCCCCTCCCGAAATTTATGATTGACAAACAAGCAGTTCTACTTATAAATCACGATCTTAAACTCAAGTGGGGCACAAGGTATCGTCTTACCTGGGCTGACGATGAGTTTGAAACCCGCCATCGTACTCTTACTTTGGTCGATGATTCTGGCAATTATATAGGCGAGCGTGAAGAAACTGCGAGAGTACCAAAGTATTCCTACCTTAAGGAATGTTTTGTACTTGAGAAGTATTTTCGATTCGAGGGTCACGCGCCCCGAGAAGTTAAAGATTGGAATGGTTGGGAGGTTATCTGGGCTTTCGAGCCATTGCAAGATCCTAATTTAGAAGTCTGTATGTTCATTGCGAATTCTCTTGAGCATGGAGTTAAGAGAACTCTCAAGGACCATTACGACGAAGATAAGCAGAAGTTCGATAAAGAGGTCGATGAGGCCTATGAGATTCTAGAGAACGAGTCACCCTATATCGCGACGATGCTTCAGAATAAGGAAGCTATCGTTGTTCCGGAGATGCCTAATGCCGAAAGATTTCGCGACGACAGCAACGATAGTTAGTTTGTTTCCTCTTCCAGTATTTGAGAGAAAACCTCTTATCCCAAGTGTCTATCAGGTTGAAGCCTCTACTGATGAACTTCAGCCTAAGATTCTCACAGTAAGGGAAGGTATCTTTCACGTCTATTTGGATGAATTTCGAGGGATGATGAGCATCAGAACTCCTGCCCTAACAGTGGCGGATTCTGTAGTCAGAGACTTCCTTGATGGTCAATATCTATACAGTGATGAGTCGCGCCCCGCGCTCTGGACAGTTCCAGGGGAATGGACAGAAGAAGAGCTTCTCGAAGATAAAGACCAAAAAGAACGGATCTATAGGGAGCATTCTCTACAGCTTGAGTGGTTCAAGCGATTGATCTTTATTGCTGATGACGAGTGGAGCAAGCACCATCAGCATCGAATGATTACTGAAGTGCAGAGAATTGCAGCCCGCAGATTGAAATTCAATCGTGAATGGGCGCTTGAGTTCAAGCCAGAGAATCTTCAGGATTGCCCTGGTTGCGGCACCTCGATTAACAAGAGGGTTGCTGTTTGTCGAGACTGTGGTTGTATTATCAATCCAGAGATTTATGCAAACCTCCAGTTCACTGGGGAGATAAGACATGCTAGCAAGTGAGATAATGGATGAGTCTGCTGCGTTAATGAATGACGCAGGCAAGCTAACTTGGGGCTATCCGCAGCTTCTACCATACCTGCGTCGTGCATATGGTACGTTGGAGCTACATCTCTTTCTCAATGGAGTGCGCGCCCTGAAGGAAGTATCGTCCATCATTCCAGTCACTGCTATCGATCCTGTTATTGCTCTGCCTACAGATTTCGTTCAGGCTATTTCGATGGAAGAGCGCGCCTTAGGGACAACAGACGGATTCTTTCCAGTCACAGAATCGGATTGGGATCAAACTCTCAATGTTGATTCTATTATGTACTGGAACTGGAGAGAGGAAGGTCTGAAGATCAACGCTCCCAGGATTGATCGAGAAGTCAGGCTTCGATATCGCAAGGGCCTGACAGCAATCACTACTGAGAATTCTAACATTCCGATTCTTCTTTCAAAGCCATATCTCTCTGCGAAGTGCGCGGCCAATGCCTCAGCATTTGGAGCGTCAAACACTGAAAGGGCAGCAATCCTCAACAATGAAGCTAATGTTGAATTGGCGATGCTCATCAACTCAGAGATAAGGAATCAGCAAGGAATCAAGTTTCGTCGTAGACCGTATGGTGCAGGCAGACGCGCGCGCCGGTAGGTAGTCCAATCTATCGGAAAGACCCGTCAAGGAGGACAGATGGCTATCGTTTTCACACAGGTACTCAAAGAACCGGGACTTCGCTCAATGCGAATTGTCGGAACTCTCGCCTTTACTGGAAATTATGTCGTTAGTGGTGAGGTGCCCTCGGGCATTGTGAAGCCTCATACGACTAAGAATCCAATCATGGTCAAGTTTTCAGGTAGAACCTCTAACGAGTATGCGTATGATCCAGCAACAGGTAAGGTTCTAGTATTTGCTCCGGGTGGAGCAGAGCTCACGGCTGCTGCCTATCCAGCAGGTGTGACTGGTGATGCTGTAACAATGGAACTTGAATATCCTAAGTTCGGCTAATCATGATCGAGAACCACGTTCCCATCCCGATACCAGATTTTAACGGCCTCTTTGATCGAGGTCCGGATGAGGCTATCCCGGTCGATCATTTCAGGACCGCTTTAAATCTAAAATATAAACCCTCGGGTTTCTATACTCGGGATGGGTCTGTTCTGGATGTCGCTTGTGGTGAGGTCGCGCGCTTCCACGTATACAAGATTACTGGTCAAGCGTCGCGACTTCTCCTCTTAAGTGGTAACTCGATTTACGATTCTACTAGAATGGCTACTCCTATCCTTACAATTCCTGACATGATTGATTTTTCGATGGAAACTTTTTTCGATCGAGCGTATATCACTCCTCATAACGGTAAGACAGGATTACCTGGTCAGTTTGTATATTACTATACAGGTGCAGATGTAGCAAAGGTTGCAGGTGGTGCGGCTGTTGCAGCTGCCGGACCGATGACTGTTCTTGAGAGAGATCAGGGAAAGATCGATGCTGGATGGCACGCATGGGCTGTAGGGTTTGAAACTGCGACAGGTTTCATCACACAGTTCGGCTCATTTGTCAGCATGAAGAATGAAGGTGGTCATTACGTCCAACTTGGGAATATTCCAGTTGGTCCTCCTGGCACGGTTGCTCGGATAATCTTTTCGACAAAGAATGTTTCAGATCCGGCAACAGGAACTTTCAATAATGATTACACAAATGCAGAATGGTTCTTCGTCCCACAAGGCAGGATCGCGGACAACGTCACAACTGGACTCAACATCAATTACTACGACGCTGATCTCGTCGATCAGGCCGACTATATCCTTGAGCAGCTACCCAGTATCCCTGCCGGGGTTGGGATTACCTCGTACCAAGGAAGCATGGTTGTCTGGGGAGAGGATGCTAACCAATCGACTGTTAGAGTTTCCAAAGCCGGAGAACCCGAGTCTTTTAATGCTGTTGAGGGCTTCGCTCAAGTTGAGCCAACGAACGGCGGAGGGGTCAGAAACTGTGTCGAGTTCCGCTCCAGTCTCTATATCCTCAAAGCGCAAAGATGCTACGTAACACAGGCAACTGACAAGGAAGCTCTATTCTGGCAAGTTCCTCTTTTAGATGGCTCTGTCGGAACTGAGTGCCACGGTGTAGGAAAGATATTCGAGCGCAACTCAAACACCGTAGATAAATATCTGATAGCCTCACGCCGAGGTCTAATGATGTTTACAGGTAACTTCTCTGAGGAAATTACCTGGAAGATAAATGACATCTGGAAGCGTATTACGAGGGTCTACTTTCATAAGATCCAAGTAATGGTTGATGCAGATAATCAGTTTGTTTATGTTTCACTTCCACTTGATGGATCAACAGTCACGAATGCACTTCTATTTGGTGACTACACTAATGGTCTAGATGCTAAGAACATTAAGTGGTCTCTTTGGACTTTTCCGCATTTCCCAATTTCGATTGCACTTGATGTAGATGACCTCACAAAAGAGATCTATTTCAGGTATGCAACTCAGGGCGGTAGCATCCGTAAGCTAGATGCTATAGAACATAACGACTACAACACTGCAATAATGACAAGGTTTGAGACTGCCGAGCTTCCTATGGATTCTAAAGGCGAGGTCTTCCATCACGGGGGAGTGCGCCTCAGAGTAGTTGGACAAGGAGTTCTCAACCTAACAATTACAGCATTGGATGGTGGACAAGTAATTAACCTATCAGGTATTCAGCTTCAACAACTACCTGGTGTCTATCCAATGCGAACATACAATGCACAGAGTGAGAAGGTTACAATTAAAGGAACGATGCAGAACAACGGAGAGTATCTAGCTATTACTAAGATGTGGGCATTTGTACGACAGCTTTGGCTCACGAGGCCTGCGTAATGCAGCATCCTATTAAACCCCAGAGGGATGCGAGAATCGATGCTCTTGGTAATGATGATCGTTCTGTCCTGATTCTTAAGGATATCCTTCGAGATTTCAATCGTGACGTGCAGGTAATCTATGAAACAATTGCGCCTATTCAGGATGCAATCAGACCAATCATAGGTGGCGGTGGAATTGGCATTGCTCCAGAGCCTTTCAATTTTGTAGGTGTTGTCCAACTCAATGGTATATACCTGACTTGGCAGAATGCAAGTCCAGCAGCAAGAACCTATGAGCTTCGGCGTTCAGACGAGTTAGTATGGGATACTGCATCGTTTGTGACGCGCACCCCATCATTGAGTGTTTTGCTTGATCCTTTACCTTCAGGATCATATTTCTTTCTACTTAAGACCATTGATACATTTGGTAATTACTCACCAAACTTTTCATATGTAACAATCACAATTATCGATCCGGGCAAGCCATTCGTGACAGTAGCGGTAATTGATAACAACGTTCTCTTAAACTGGACTGTTCCGACAACAAGTTTCAGTATCGATCGCTATCGTATTTATCGTAACGACAACCTGTATGGGTCGCTCCGTGCAACGTTTGTATCGACCTTTGAAACTGTAGCAGGAACATATAAGTATGGTATAGAAGCAATCGACATCGCAGGTAATGTAAGTGATGTAGGTGAAGTTACTGCGATTGTTAATACTCCACCAGACTATCAGCTACAGGATCAGCGAACTAGTAGTCTTAATGGCACACGCTTTAATGTAGTACGATCTTCTACACCAAGTCTGATTGCATGTGTTGATACAAACATCACTTGGCAACAGCATTTTGTAAATAAGACTTGGAATACAATTCAGGATCAAATCAATGCCGGATACCCAATTTACATACAACCGACTGTTACAACAGGTTGGTATGAGGAAGTCATTGATTATGGACTAGAGATTCAGAATACTATCGTAACAATCGTGTATGCTATGACTCAGATAGTTCCAGAAGTTAGTGTCATAGTAAAGCTAGCATACTCATCTGACGGGACTGTTTATACACCTTTTGTTGCAGGCTACTCTCAATTCATTCCTACGTTTCGCTATCTTAAAATAAGACTTGAATTTACAGGCTCGAGTGACAAAGCTCTTGCAGAACTTACGCTACTTCAAACCACGCTCGATGTCAAGCGAGAGGTAGATGGTGGTGAGATCATTGCGCGTAAGGAAGATCTGACTGGGACGGTAGTACTTTTCAATAAAACATTTAAAGACGTTAATTCAATTACTGCCACGTGTGATTCTATCGAGCCAATTATTATCATTTATGATTTTGTTGACATTCCAAATCCAGTCAGTTTTAAGGTCTTTGCTTTGGATTCCACTGGCAATCGTGTGACCTACCTAGTTTCTTGGAAAGCTAGGGGTATCGTCTAGAAAGGCTAGGGTATCTATATCTGGCAAAGATACAACCAAACCACCCACATATTTGAAAAATCCATTGATAATGGGGGAAGCTGGACTCCGCTTGAGCTCTCTGGCGCAATCATTACTGAGGGTGTAATTACCCTTAATTACGCATCTTATCCTCAGCTTCGATTAAACAGTATCGCTCCTATGATATTGTTTTACGACACTGATCATACCGTGGATGCCAGGAAATGGAGACTCTTTTCACAGGCTGGTGAATTAAAGATTGATACTGTAAATGATGCTGAGGCCGCAGTTATGACTAACCCCCTCAGAATCACTTACGCTGGAGATATTATTGTTCAGGGGAGTGCCTACTGCGGTGGAGCTACTGCCGCCGCAAATAGGGTTGCTCTTATAGGTTCTGCTAATAATTTCACAGCCGATCAGGTAATTACAAAGCTACGACCCGCACTCATTTTGAATGGCTCTGGTGGACCTCAGATCCGATTTGCTATGACAGGCAATGAGTTTATGGATTTGACAGGGAATGCCTATTTTGATGGGACTAATTGGCTTCCGTATTACGCGCCTTATCACAAACTTCTTTTCCAGTTCTCGATGAACTCTGGAACTGTTGGAATCTACCGCGGTGATCCTAATGTGAGCCCAGTCATTTGGCAAGGACTTCAGACCTGGGATTCAGCAGGAAAGATTCGAGAACGAAATCGGGGTGAATTCCAGGGAAGCTGGTATAATTATACACCGTCTTGCTTTGTCGATACTTTCTCAATTCCTGCCGATAGTGCTTTGTGCAAATACATGCTTATTGGTGGGACATGTTTCTGGGAAATTTATGTAGCACTCACTACATATACGACATATGGAGTAATTAAAGTTAGCGTTCCTAGAATTATGACAGCGCCTCATCACCATTTCCAATTTGTAGTTCGAGCTTATACTGCAACAATCGGCTGGGAGAATGTTTACGGTCATGTATCTGCTTCCTCGGCAACTGTTGATTTTTATCGGTTGAATAACGCAGCTTGGCCTACAGGTCAGAGCCAAATTTATTTTGCGTGTGGTCATCATCCCATCGATCCGATTGGTTAGGAGCTTACCATGGCAATGTCAGAATCTACGCTTCAGATGGAACTCGCGAGAGATCCTGCTTTTCTGAATCGACTGAATTACTTGATGCTCCAGACTGCTAGGGGTATCAAGGAGGAGGCTACGAATACGCCGCATCATCAAAAGCGAACTGCTTATGCCTCTCAAGTCCTGAGCAATTCGCAGCAAATGGTCAATCAGGCTGCGTATCTAATCGTTGGGGGAATCAATCTCATCGGAACCGTTGAGCTGACGGATAACGGTGTTGAGACCTCAGCGAACGACGCATCAATCTTTTCACAAATCTCTACCTTCTGGAACGCGCTCTCAGGCGTCGATTCCTCAGATCCACCACAGCCTCCTCCGACACCAACTATATGAATCAATCGCCACAGTTTGAGATGACGATCGAGGAATTCTACCAGATCATTGGTGAACTAGAGACCATTAGAAGAAAGCTCTTCAGGCAAATCAATGAGATGGGCGCAGAGATAGAACGATTGAGGGCAGAAAATGGCCGATTGGTCGAACCCGAAGATCACAAGTAATTACGTCACGTTTGTCGATGAAGTAAAGAATCGCGACATCGATGCAATTACTCTGACAAGAGTTGCTATTACAGGTCCGCCCCTAGGTTCTATCAAACTTCTCCGTGCGCCTGTGGCGTTTCAGGAGTATGATGGTAGCGTTTATACAACGCTTCTTCTCTCTCTAGATGGGGGTGGGACAGGGGCAGGAACACCTGTTGCGGCGCGCACCAATCTTGGTCTTGGAACGATGGCCACTCAGAACTCGAATGCTGTTGCTATCACAGGTGGCAATATTGGCAGTGTAACAATGAGTGGTAATATTGTCTATAACGGTGGTGCCTTCCGGATGAATGCAGGAGGTGCTCAGGAAGCTCTTACTCTTCAAGGTGTAGCAACGAAGTATGCGCTTTATGTTGCAGGTGGGCCGGCACCGTCTTTCGGTGTTGTTATCAGAGCAGGCACATCAAGGACAGATGTAGCTCTTGCTGTAGAGAATGCCGTTATAAATCGTGGCTCTTTCTATGTCTGGGGAGACATGGTTGCACAATTCATGTATCGACTGGTCATTCCGGTTGGCGTTGACGCCTACGCTCCAACTACATAATGGCTAAGCTCGCTGGCTCTCTCTGGGTTGAAGGTGATACTCTCCGTTGGGTCGGAGGAGATGGAAATGAATGGTCATTTCAGGGTGTATTCATCCGCAATCAAGTTGCGATGCCTGGCTCTCTTTGGATCGAAGGGAATTATCTTCGTTACATAAACCAGGCAGGAACTCAGATTTATCAGGTCGATGGACCTTTTCTTGGGGCATTCTCAGCAGTTCCAGGATCGTTGTGGATAAACTCATGGCAGCTTCATTGGACTATGGGTGGAGGTGGTCATTGGTATGCACACCATGATGTAGCACATACCGATGGTGGTGGTGCAGCAACTCACGTAGATCATACGGATCAAGTTGTACATACTGACGCACCTCCTGGAGGTCATCTAGATACTGCTCATGATGATATCCATAATGACTGGGCACATGGTGATTCCCATACTGATGTGCATAGCGATGTAGGTCATGCCGATGCTCATGAAGATTTGCATGACGATGGTTGGCACACTGACCAAAATCATTTCGATCACAATGATGCTGGTACGGGAGGGCACTCAGACACAGGTCACGTTGATCAATCACATCAAGATGGCCATACAGACTATCATAATGATGGGGCGCGCCTGCATACTGATGGTCATAATGATACCCATAATGATACTCAGCATCAAGATACACATTCTGATGTACCACACCATGATGATCCTGGTGGAAATAGTCATGGTGATACGCCACACTCAGATGTCCCAGCAGGTTCGCATGGGGATGCTCCTCATTCAGATGTGCCGCACTCGGACCATAATGATGCGACACACGCAGATGTTCCACATACTGACAACCCGACTTTCATAGGTCCAGCATGAGCGTAGAATATCTTCCAGTTGGCATTGCGTGTAACATCAAATGTCAGTACTGCTATCAAGATCCAATGAGGGAAGCAGGTAATATCAATGTGGCCAGGGACTGGCCAAAAGCTA
>Ga0209593_10000331_pt1 | contig 24223 bp, 35 predicted proteins | sample PPLLaktember2015_3_FD_187260 | JGI IMG/M metagenome (GOLD analysis project Ga0209593, IMG submission 187260) | Freshwater sediment microbial communities from Prairie Pothole Lake near Jamestown, North Dakota, USA - PPLs Lake P7 Core (6) Depth... | ecosystem: Environmental > Aquatic > Freshwater...
GCCCCACGCGATCCGCTGCAGGTTACGCCGCGGGGGGGGTTGATCCATGCCGGGTCCGAAGCCGATCCCGACGGCGTTAAAGGTGCTTCGCGGCAACCCCGGCCAGCGTCGCCTGCCGGAGGGGGAACCGCAGTTGCCGGTCGCGGCCGCGTCGGCCGCGCCGCCCGAGGAGCTCGCCGGCGATCCGATCGCGCTCGCGGAGTGGCAGCGCCTCGAGCCGCTCCTGCGCGGCGCCCGGGTGTTGACCGAGGGCGACCGGGCCGCGCTCCTGGCGCTGTGTCAGCAGTGGTCACAGTATCGCGGCGCCCAGGCGCGCGTGCTGGCCGAAGGGCGGCTGGTGAAGGCCGGCCCGCGGAGTACGGCGCTCGTGCAGAATCCCCACCTGCCGATCGCGAATAAGGCGCTCCTGTTGTGCCTGCGCCTGTGGACCGATCTCGGCCTGACGCCGGCGGCGCGCACCCGCGTCACCGCGGCGCGTGAATCGTCGGCCGACGAGCTCGACGCCTTCCTGCAGTGAGTCCCGGCCCGCGCGTGTCGCGCACGATCGCCAAGGCGCGATCGCGCGCGCTGCGTGACGGGTGGGCGCCGCGCTGGGTCCGCACCGAAGCCGACGCCCAGGCGGTGCTCGACCACGGCTGCTATTTCGACCAGGCGGCGACCGCGCGCTTCCTGAACTTCGCCGCGACGTTCTGTCGGCATTCGAAAGGCGAATGGGCGCGGCAACCCTTTGTGGCGATGCGCTGGCAGCGGGAGCAGTGGTTTGGGCCGCTCTTCGGCTGGAAGCGCGCCGACGGCACGCGCCGCTATCGCCGCGGCGGCGTGTGGATTCCGAAAAAGAACGGCAAGACCAGCTGCGCCTCGGTGATTGCGCTGTACCTGCTGGTCGGCGATCGCGAGCCCGGCGCCGAGGTCTACAGCGCGGCGAACGATCGCGATCAGGCCGGGCTGATCTATCGCGAAATGGCAGCGATGGTGCGCCAGTCGCCGGCGCTCGCCTCCCGGCTGCATCCGATCGACTCGCGCAAAACCATCGCCTATGAACGCATGGCGGCGTTCTATAAAGCGCTGTCGGCCGACGTGCCGACGAAGGAAGGGATCAACGCGCACGGCGTGATCGTCGACGAGCTGCACGCGCTGCAGGTGCGCGAGCTGTGGTCGACGCTCGCCTATGCCGGCGCGGCGCGGCGTCAGCCGCTGTTGCTCTCGATCTCGACGGCCGGCGTCTACGATCCGGCGTCGATCGGGTGGGAGCAGTACCAGTACGCGAAGCACGTGCTCGACGGCACGCGCGAGGACTGGTCGTTTTTCGCCCTGGTCTACGAGGCGCCGCCCAAGGCGAACTGGCGCAGCCCGAAGGTGTGGCGCGCCGCGAATCCGGCCTACGGCGTGACCGTCCGAGAGGATCAATTCGAGGAACACGCGCGCGAGGCGTCGGATTCGCTCGACAAACAAAACGATTTCCAGCGCTATCGCCTCAACATCTGGCCGCAGCAGGCGCTGCGCTCGATCGATCTGCGCGTGTGGGACGAGAACCATAAGCACCCACTGCCGCCGCCGGCGGCCGACGCGGCGCCGGCCCGCCAGTGGTACGGCGGGCTCGACCTCGGCGGGACGTCGGATCTCTCCGCGTGGGTACGTGTCAGTACGTGCCCCCACGATCCCGAGGCCGTCGACGTGCGCTGCCGCTTCTGGCTGCCCGAGGCGCTGCTCGGCCCGGACTCCCGCCACCGTAACAAGACGCTCTACCAGCAATGGGCCGACCAGGGCCTGCTGACACTCACGCCGGGCAACGTCGCCGACGAGCCGGCGATCCAGGCGGCGATCCTCGCCGACGCCCAGGCCGTCAACCTGGTGGCGGGGCGCATCGATCAACTGTTCCAGGGCCTGCGCCTGGCCACTGACCTGACGGCCGAGGGGATCGTGATGGCGCCGATGGGCCAGGGCTTCGCGGCGATGGCGGCACCGACCAAGAAATTCTTCGACCTGGTGCAGGCGCGGCGCTTCCACCACGGCGGGCACCCGGTGCTGCGGTGGATGGCCGATAATGTCGTTACGCGCAGCGACCCGGCGGGCAATCGGAAGGTCGACAAGGCGCGGTCACCGCAGAAAATTGACGGCATCGTGGCGGCGATCATGGCGATCGCCGGCTGGATCACGGTCGATGATGCGCCGACCTATCAGGTGGTGATCATCGGCGGCCCGGGAGCGCATCCATGAGCGACCAGCCCACCGCCGGAAGCAAGCGCGGGCGCCCGCGGGCCGCCGTGCCAGGCATCACCGTCAGCACCTGGCTGCGCACGACCGAGTACGATCGCCTCCTGCGCCAGGCGCAGCGCCGGGACGAAAGCCTATCGGCGATGCTGCGCCGCCTCCTCATCAAACGCCGCGCCCGCCGGTAATTTCTCACTAGTACAAATTTGGCGCCGGTCGATCGCGCGTAGGCTTGACGGCCGATGTCCGACCGCACGCGCTACGACATCCGCGAGCTCACGATCAAGTCGTTCGAGGAAGAGCCCCAGGCGCCCATGCGCCTGCGCGGCGTCGCCTCGACGCCCACCGAGGATCGCCACGGCGACATCATCGAGCCCGGCGGCGCGACCTTCCCGGTCGAGATGCCGCTGCTCCTGCATCACCAGCACCACGATCCGGTCGGCACGGCGCGGCTGCGCCACGTCGGCGGCGTGCTCGAGTTCGACGCGGAGCTGCCCTATGTGACCACGCCCGGGACGGTGAAAACGAAGGTCGACCAGGCGCGCGACTCCATTCGGCACAAGCTGATTCGCGGCGTGTCGATTGGCTTTCGCCCGCGGGGCGCGCCCGACGACGTCATCGAACGGCGCAAGGGCGGCGGGCTGCGCTTTCTCAAAACCGAGATCCTCGAGCTCTCCCTTGTCACGGTGCCGGCGAATTCGGACGCGAGCTTTGCGGTCCTGAAGCAGCTGGACACCGGCTACCAGGCCGCGGCGGGCCGCTCACCTTTGCCCGGCGATACGGGCCCTTTGCGATCCGTAGGTACCATGACCACCGAGACCCTCAACGAATCGATCCGCGCGTACGAGACGAGCCTGGCGGCCAAGCAGGCGCAAATTGACGGCCTCCTCAATACCGCGAAGGACGCCGGCCGCACGCTCGACGCGACCGAGCGCGAGCGCTGCGACACCTTGCAGAGTGAATCCGACGGCATCATCGACACGATCAGCCGCTTCCGCGCCCGCGAGAAAAGCGCGCTGCTCCTGGCCACCCCGGTCCCGGCCACGGCGAACGGCCGCCCCGCGGCGGTCGCGGCGATCAGTGTCAGGCCCAACCAAGCGCCGGGCGCCACGTTCACGCGCGCGATGATGGCGCAGATCGCCTGCTACGGGAAGAACATCGACGTCGCGCAGTATGCCGCGCAGCGCTGGCCGGACGCCCCCGACGTGGCGCTCTACGTCAAGGCGGCGGTGGCCCCGGGCACCAGCACCGCGGCGGGCTGGGCGGCGGAACTCGTTGGCGCCACGACGGAATTTATCGCGCTGATGTGGCCGAAGACCGCCATCGGACAGATCCAGGGGATGCTCAAGGTGCCGTGGGGCATCAAGGTTCCGGCGCAAACCGGCGGCGGCACCTACAACTGGGTGGGGGAAGGCAAGCCGAAGCCCGTCACCGCGCTCGCCTTCACGTCGCAAATCCTGCCGATCGCGAAGGTCGCCGGGATCATCGTGATGAGCAAGGAGCTCGTGATGTCGTCGTCGCCCTCCGCCGAGGAGCTGGCCCGCGACAGCATGATCAAAGGGATCACCAAGTTCGTCGATCAGCAGTTCATCGATCCGACGGTGGCCGCGGTGGCGAATGTCAATCCCGCGAGCATCACCAACGGCGTCACGCCGATCGCGAGCGTGGGGCCGCTCAGTGACATCGTCGCGATCGCGAACGCGTTCACGGCCGCGGGGGTACCGCTCGAGGGGCTCACCTACATCATGTCGCCCAACAATGCGCTGGTGCTCTCCTTCCAGCGCGAGAGCACCGGCGCGCTGCGCTTCCCGGGGATGAGTGCGGATGGCGGCAGCGTGAGCGGCCTCAAGATCGTGACCAGTGCCGCCGCGGGGAACAACGTGATCGGCCTGATCCCGCAGCTGATTCTCTACAACGATGAGGGCGGGATCACCGTCGACGTCAGCCAGGAAGCCTCGCTCCAGATGGACAGTGCCCCGGCGAGTCCCGCCGATGCGACGACCGTGTTCGTGTCGCTGTGGCAGAACAACTTCATCGGGCTGCGCGCCGAGTGGTTCATTTCGTGGCTGAAGGCGAACGCGAACGCCGTCAAGTACGTGAACAACGCCGGCTACACGATCCCGGCGCCGACCGGCCTCGAGGCGACGACGGCCGGCAACGGCAAGACGAAGTAAGCGATGCGGCTGCCAGGCGGGTACTCCCTGACGCTCGCACGCACGCCGGCCCCCGTCCTCTCGTCTTCGCCGAGAGGCGACGGGTGGATCCCGGTGGTGCGCGAGCCGTTCACGGGCGCCTGGCAGCGCAACCTCGAGATCACCAACGACACGGCGCTGAGCTATGCGCCGGTCTTCGCCTGCGTCGATCTGCTCTCGAGCGACTGCGCGAAGCTGCGCTGGCGCCTGGTCGAATACGACCGCGGCGTGTGGCTCGAGACCGACAACACCGCCTACTCCCCGCTGCTGCGCACGCCCAATCGCTACCAGGTGCCGCTGCAGTTTGTGCAGCAGTGGATGGTCAGCAAACTCATGCACGGCAACACCTACGTGCTGAAGCAGCGCGATCAGCGCGGGGTGGTCAACGCGCTCTACGTGCTCGACCCGACGCGCGTGCAGCCGCTGATCGCCACTGATGGCGCCGTGTATTACCAGCTGCAGCGGGACGACCTGGCGGGCCTCCCCGAGGTCATCCCCGAGGCGATCCCGGCCCGCGAGATCATCCACGACCGGATGATGTGCCCGTTTCACCCGCTCTGCGGCGTGTCGCCGATCTTTGCCGCCGCGCTGCCCGCCCTGCAGGGCCTGTCGATCGCCCGCAACAGCGAAGCGTTCTTTCGCAACGGGAGTTCACCGGGCGGGATTCTGCTGGCGCCCGGGAAGATCAGCGACGAGACGGCGACGCGGCTCAAGGAGTACTGGACGACGAACTTCAGCGGCGCCAACGTCGGCAAAGTAGCCGTGCTCGGCGACAACCTGAAGTATGAAGCGCTCTCAGTGAACGCCGTCGATGCGCAGCTGATCGATCAGCTGAAGTACACCGGCGAGATGATCTGCGCGGTGTACCACGTGCCCGCCTACATGGCCGGCATCGGGCCGCCGCCGCCGTACGCGAATGTTGAGCCGCTCCTGCAGTTGTATTACTCGCAGGGGCTGCAGCGGCTGCTGGTGAGTGCGGAGCAGGTGATGGACGAGGGCCTCGAGTTCAACCGCTCCACGCTCGGCACCGAGTTCGACATCGACGATCTGATCTGGATGAACGCCGAGACGCGCACGAAGGCCGCGCACGACGCGGTCGCCTCGGGCGCGATGTCGCCCGACGAAGCGCGCCGCAAGTACTACAGCCTGCCGCCAGTGCCGGGCGGGGATACGCCGTATCTGCAGCAGCAGTACTACTCGCTGAAGGCGCTGGCCGCGCGCGACGCCGATGATCCGTTTGCGAAGCCGGCGCCGCCGCCGGCGTCTCCGGATCCGGAGGATCTCGACGCGGCCGCGGCGGAGTTCGGGTCTCTCTTGAGGGCTGCCTGACATGACACGCGACGACCTCTCGGCGATTGTCCGCGCCCTGGCGCCCATGCTGCGCGAGTATGTGGCCGAGCAGACCGCGCCCCTGCGTGAGACGATCACGCGCGTCGCCGCGCTGGAAACTGACCGCCCGGCTCTGGCTGAAGTGCCGGTTCTGCACGACCGGCTCACGCGGCTCGAGGCCAGCGCGGCGGCCGCACTCGCGGACGTGTCGCTCATCGGCGCGCTGCGCGAGCGTGTGGCGGTGGTCGAGGCGCGCGCCCCGCTCGCCGGCCCGCCCGGGCCGCCCGGGGCCGAGGGCCTCGGCTTCGGGGATCTTCAAGCCGACTACGACGGCGAGCGCACGGTGACCCTCAAGGCGGTGCGCGGCGACCAGGTCAAGACGCTCACCACGCTCGTGCTCCCGATCGATCTCTATCGCGACGTCTACGTGCCGGGGAAGAGCTACCAGGTCGGCGATCGCGTGACCTGGGAGGGATCGGAGTGGCGCTGCCGGGAAGCCGGGACGACCAAACCGCAGGACGGCGCGAAGGCCTGGAAGCTGGTGGTGAAGCGCGGGCGCGATGGCAAAGATGCGCGAGGGGCGGCGTAATGGCGGTGCCGCTGCTCTCGCTCGCCGACGCGAAAGCGCACCTGAAGATCCCGCCGGCGGATACGCGGGACGATGCCGATCTGACGGTGAAGATTCTGCAGGCCTCCGCGATCATCGTGGGCCTGCTCAAGTTACAAGCCGATCCGAGCTGGGACGCGCTCACGGTGCCGCCGCCCATCCAGTGGGCCGTGCAGCTGATGCTCGGCCACCTGTGGGCGAACCGCGGCGATGCCGCGGCCTCGGCCGGCGACGCGGAACTCTGGGAGGCGATCGATCGCGTGCTCATCCCGTATCGCGATCCGGCGCTGGCGTGACGTATGGCCCTGGGAGCCCTGCGACCGATCGGCGCCCGACGGCACTGGGTCCGCGTCTATACCGCGGGGCCGGTGCTCGGCGATGGCGACGGCGCGCCGGTGCCGGATCCGATCGATCACGGCGATTGGGCGGTGGAGATTCGGGCGGCCACGACCGCCGACCTCGAGCGCTACGCCGCCGGGACGATCGTCGCGGACGCCACGCACATCCTGATCGGGCGCTATCACCCCGACGTGAAGGCGACCAGCGCGCTCGTCTTTCGCGGGCGCACGTTCCAGGTGGCCGGCGTGCGGACGGTGCAGGAGCTCGACACGGAAACGATCGCGATCTGCCGGGAGGTCTTCTAGCGTGGTGAAGTTCGAGTGGACCGGCCTCACCGAGCTGCGCGCGGCGATCGCGGCGCTGCCCGCCGAGCTCACCGGCGAGGCCGAGAAGATCGTGACCGGGCACGCCAATGCCGCCGGCGTCGCGATCCGCTCGGGCTATGGCTTCAAGACCGGCACCCTGCGCCGCGGCGTGACGGTCGAGGTCAAGGCAACGAAGACCCTCGCCGTCAATGCGCGCATTGCGAGTACGGCGCCGCATGCGTGGATCTTCGAGAACGGCACCGAGGCGCGGAAAACGAAACACGGCTGGAATCGCGGCCGGATGGCGCCGGGCCGGGTGTTCATTCCGGCGATGATTCGCTATCGGCAGCGGCTCTATACCGATCTGGCGGCGCTGCTCGAGCGGCATGGGCTGCGGGTGACGATGGATGCCGCCGCCTGACTCGGGCGCGATTGACGTCGCCTTGCTGACGCTGCTGCAGACCGACGCGGCGCTCCTGGCAGCGATGCCCGACGGCGTGTGGTACGACGTGGCGCCGGCGGGGGCTGCGCGGTTTGTGATCGTGTCGCTCCTGCACGAGGCCGACGCGAGCGGCTTCGAGGGGCGGGCCTTCGAGGATGCGCTCTACCTGGTCAAGGCGGTGGCGCGCTCGACGGTGTCGACCGCCCACGCGGATGTGAAGGCGGCGGCGACGCGGATCGAGGCGCTGCTCGAGCGGCAGGTGCTCACGGTCGACGGCTACACGTCGCTGCTCATGGAGCGACGCGAGCGGGTACGGGTGACCGAGGTCGATGACGTCGATCAGGATTTGCGGTGGTATCACCGCGGCGGCCACTACGCGGTGGTGATGAGTACTCAGTAAGGGAGGCCCGATGGCACGGCGACACGGTAGCACCGGAGAAATCTTGATCGATCCCACGGGCACGACCACCTACGTCCGGGTGGCCTCGCTCAACGCCTGGACGCTCGATCGCGCGCGGGACAAGGCCGACGTCACCGCGTTTGGCGATGTGAACAAGCAGTACGTGGTCGGCCTGCCCGACGTGAAAGGCACATGGAGCGGCTGGTGGGATGAAGCCACGTCACCCGACGAGATCTGGGCGATCGCCGGCCTCGACACGCCGGTCGGCCTCAAGCTCGTGCCGTCGACCGTCACGCCGACCTTCTTCTTCTCCGGGCTCGCGTATGTCGATGCCTCGATCGAGGTGAAGTCGGACGGCGCGATCGCCATCTCGGGAGACTGGGTGGCGGCCGGGCCGTGGACGCTCGCCGGCGGCACGACCACGCTGCTGGGGCGCCGCGCTGACGGCGAAGGCCGCGACCGCGCTGACGGCGAATGATTCGCGGCGTCGTCGGGATCATCACCTGGGCGTACTACCGAGCGGCCGCGCTCGAGGGGTACGCGGTGACGCGGCCCGGCGGCGCCTGGCGGCTGGAAGGGACGATCGTCGATCGCGATCCCTTCAAGCTGGCGCAACAGCCGCTCATGTTCAACGCGCCGACGAAGCTCGGCACCTGGCGCTGGCCGATCCTCGAGCTGGAGATCGTGGCTGACCGGATCACGGCGCGCCTCGGGCCGCCAGAGAAGCCTTCATGACTAGCCGCATTGTGCTGCCCGATCTCGTGGTGCTGCCGCTGACCGACAGCGACACGATCACCGTCAAGAAGCGCCTGAGCTCGGGCGAAGAGCGGCGCATGCTTCGCCGCGGCATCTCGTATGCGGCCGACGGCACGCGCAAGTTCGATCCGATCGAGGGCGGCCTCTCGAAGGTGCTCGCCTTCCTGGTCGACTGGACCTTTACCGGCCCGGACGGCAAGCGCCTGGCGATTCGCGATCAGCCGCCGTCGATCGTCGAGGCCGCGCTCGACCTGCTCGATCCGGAGAGCTACACCGAAGTCCTGCGCGCGATCGAGGCGCACGAGAAAGCCATGGCGGCCGAGCGCGAGGCAGAAAAAAAAACCCGGAGTGGCGGCGTGACCTCGTCCGTGATCTCGCCATGGCCCGCCGCTGCGGCTGGCGGTACGAGTGGATCGTGAGTCTCGACGCCGACGTGTATAACGTGCTGCTCGAGCTCCTGCTCGAGGAAGACGCCGCCGCCCGCACCGCGTAACCCACATGGCCATCACCGGCACGCTCCTCGCCGACTTCTCTGCCTTCGATGCCGCCGCGCAGAAGACGGAGGCCCGCCTCGAGGCGATGGCCAAGGCGGCCGGCGGCACGACGACAGAGGTCACCGCGGCCGATAAGGCGCTGCAGGGGCTGGGCGCCACGGCCACCACGTCCACCGCGCCGGCGCTGACCACCGTCGGCACCACGGCGGGCACCACGACCGGCAAGGTGTTGTCCTTCCAACAGTCCTTCCAGCAGGTCGATAAGACGCTCGCGGCCGTCGGCGTCAACCTCGGACCGCTACCCGCCGCGATCACGGAACTGGGGTCGGCCGTGGGCAAGACCGCGGGCGAGCTCGGCGCGCTGCAGACGGCGGGCCTCGCCGCGGCGGCGTTTCTCGGCGGCTGGACCATCGGCAAAAAGATCGACGAGTGGACCGGATGGAGTGATGCGATCGGGCGCACCACGGCGAAGCTCCTCGGCTGGGGCGATGTCGCGGCGGTGGAAGCGGCCGAAGGCGCGCGCACGCTCGAGCAGGCCTCGAAGCTCGCCGGGCGGGAGATCACCTCGATGGACGAGGCGATCCGGATCATCACGGCGGACACGAAGACGTACGTCGAAGATGCCAAGCTGCAGGCCGCGGCGCTCGATCGGATCAAGCTCGCCGCCGAACAGGCCGCCGAGTTCTCCGGAAAACTCTTCAGCCTCGACGACATCGCGCGCGCGGATCAGTACGTGGAAGCCCTCGGCGGCGTCGAGAACATCACCCGGCTGACGAAGGACAAGAAGGAAGAACTCCGCAAGGCGATCGGCGATGCCCTGGCCGCCTACAAAGCGCTCGGCACCCAGGCACCGCCGGAGCTGCAGAAAATCTACGACGCGACGACGGAGCTGATCGGCGTCTCGCGGTCCTTCTCGGATCCCGCGTCAGGCATGTGGGCGCCGTACAAGGAGGGGCTTGATGATGCGGTGGCGAAGACCGAGGTCGCGACCGCGCAGATGCGGCTGAAGGTGGAAGCGGCGGAAGCGCCCTGGCGCGAGCTCGGCGGCACGTCGCGCGAGGAGCTGCAGGCGATCGCCGACACGGCCGCGGCGAAGTATGCGACCGCGCTCGCGCATAGCGATCACTTCACGGCGCAACAGATCGCCGACTTCAAACGCGTGGCCGAGGAAGCACAAACCGCGGCCAACAACTGGGGCACCGCCCTCGAGCAGAAGTACGAGGAAGTCGCGGACGCCGGCGACCGCGCGGCCGATCGGCAGGTCGCGGCGGCCCAGCGCGTGTCGCTGACGTGGTCCGAAGCCATGGACGCCGTGCGGCGCGGCGAAGGCACGATGAGCGGTCAGATCAGCCTGGGCAGTGGACCGGTCAGCCAGAGCGAGATGGCCGCCGCCGAAGCGGCGCACGCCGCCGGCAACTATTTCGGCCCGGTCACCAACGTCAAGAAAAACGCCTGGGGCGGGGTGATCAGCAGCGACATCGACTGGGGCGCCATCAACGCGGCGCGCGGCGTGCCGGCGGCCTCCGCGGCCGGGGGCGGCGGCGTCAACACCAACGTCACGGTCAATGGCTCGGTGCTCAGCAATCCGCGCGAGCTCGCGAAGGTGGTCGGCGATGCCGTGATGAGCAGCCTGCGCGCCGGCGGCGTGCGGCTGCCGGCCGGGGCGTGACCCGATGGCCATCACGGGCGCGCAGCCGGCGATCACGCCCGCCCGGTCGGGCCTGCTCCGATCCGGCGCCGGCCGATCCGGCTGGCCGATCCTCGTCGGTAAGAAAGCGTGGCTCTATGCGCTGTCCAACATCGCCCGCAGCGGTGCGACGCGCTCGAACTATCACTCGTCGCGCGCCTTCATCAACATCGGCGGGATCTGGTCCGGCGCCGAGGACTCCGCGGCGCGCGTCCTGCTCGAGTCGCTGACGGTGACCGACCGGCTCGATCACGAGCCCGCGACCGCCGCCTTCCGGGTGCAGAGTCCGATCAGCGTGCCGCCCGTCGGCCAGTCGATTGTCGTCACGCTCGGCAGCCAGAACACCTTGCAGCGGCTCTTCGCCGGCCAGATCCTGTCGACGAGTCTCACGCACGTCACCAGCGATCGCCGGCACACGGTCACCGACGTGCAGGCGATCGACTGGACGTATCGGCTCAACCATCGCCGGTTTTCGCGGCGCTGGACGAATCGATCGGCGACGACGATCGCGCAGGAGATCGTGGCCGTGGGCGCCCCCGGCTACAGCGCCGCCTACGTGGCCGCGGGGCTGCCGACGCTCGACGAGTTCACCGTGACGGATCAGGACACGGGCGGCGCCCTCACAGCGCTGGTGCATCGCATCGGCGGCTACTGGTACGTCGACTATTTCAAGACGGTGCATCTCTTCGTCGACGGCGACCCGTACCCCGCGACCGATCCGACGGTGCTCAATCCGGTGCATCCCACGCTGGCCGATCTGGTGATCGACACCGACGGCAGCCAGCTCGTAACGCGCGCCTTCGTGGAAGGCGGCGGCAGTGTGGCGCAGACCGAAGTGGCGCCCGGCGAAACGCTCCTCCCGGTGGTCACGGCCGCATGGTACGAGGCCGCCGGCGGCGTCGTGAAGGCCGGGCCGCAGCGCCTCACCTACACCGGCCGGCACCTGGGCGGCGGCGGCTCACTGGTCGGCCCGGGCGCCGCGCCGGCGGCGGCGCCGATTGCGCTGGCCACCGCCGGCCTCGGGATCGAGACCGGGGCGCATGACTACGCGATCGTGTTTGTCACCGCGGGCGGCGTGTCGCTGCCAGGCCCGCGCGCGAGCGTGGTCGTGGGCGCCGTCAGCGCGCCGCCGGCGCCGCCGCAGATCGGGGCGACGCATGCCGGCGCCGGGCCTGAGCCGGGCTACCACGAGTGGGGCGTCACCTTCGTCACGCCCGACGGCGAAACGGTCCTCGGCCCGCGCATTGGGCTGATCATCCCGGCCGGGGCGCAGCCGCTCGCCGCGCCGGCGCCCGCGACGCCCACCTTCGGCGGCGCGATCGAGCCGGGCTCGTTCGAGTACGCGATGACGTTTCAGACCGCCAGCGGCGAGTCGACGCCGGGCCCGCTCTCCAGCCTCGTGACCCTGACTGCGGCCGCGGCGGCGCCGCAGCCGGCCACCGCGCCGACGCCTGGCACGCCGACCGCCACGGGCGGGAACGTCGACTATCTGAACTACACCTACGTGACGACGTTCGAGACGGCGCTGGGCGAAGGCAGTAATGGGCCGCAGTCGGCGATCGTGACGCCACCGCTCCCGCCGCCGGTGGCCGCGCCCGCGACGGCGCCGACCTTCAGCGCCTACATCGGCGGCAGCGCGCAGATCGGCGGCACGCTCACCTGGGTGGTCACGTTCCTGACGGCCAACGGCGGCGAGACCACCGCGGGCCTGCTGAGCGCGCCCACCACCAGCGGCAGCGGCATCACCGGCGGCGTGCGCCTGGCGAACGTGCCGACCGGCGGGCCGACGGTCACCGGCCGGCGCGTCTATCGCGCGAAGCAGCCGGGGACGGATACCCTGCACCCCGCCGGGCACCCGTTGGCGCTGGCCGGCACCCTGTCGAACAACACCGCCACCACCTTCGACGACACGATCGGCGTCCTCGGCGCGGCGCCGCCGGCCACCAATACGAGCCAGGGCCCGTCGACGGCCACGATCCCACTGAGCAACATTCCGATCGGCCCGGCCGGCGTGATCGCGCGCTCGGTGTACCGCTCGGTCGTGCCGGGCGGCGCCTATCAGCGTGTGGTGCGCCTCGCCAACAACAGCGCCACGACCTTCACCGACACGCTGGCGACCGCGGCGCTGGGCCCGGTCCTCGGCGCCGGCGCCACCGCCACGCAGAACGCGATCCCGCTGGCGCTGCCGCTGGCGCCCTCGGGCCAGGGCGTGACCAGCCGGCACATCTACCGCTCGAAGCAGGGCGGCCCGCTGCAGAAGCTCGCGACCTTTGCCAACAACACGACCACGAGCTACACCGACACGACGCCCACCGCGAGCCTGGGTGCGGCGCCGCCGACCATCAGCCGCACCGGCGCCGCGGAGGTGGACCTGCGGGCGATCCCGACCGGCGGCCCGGATGTCACCGCCCGGCGTGTGTATCGCACGGCCTCGCCGGACGTCACCGCCTTCGGCCTGGTGCTGACGCTGGCGGATAACGTCACCACCACCGCGACCGATACCGTGCGCGACGACGCCCGCGGCGCGGCGCCGCCGACGGTCACGACCGCCTCAGCCAATCGGGTGCAGCTCTCCGCGATCCAGATCGGGCCGAGCGGCACGACGGCGCGGCGCCTCTACCGCACCGCGGCGAATGCGAGCGGCCTGCAGCTGCTGACCACGCTCGCGGAGAACACGTCGACGAGCTATCTCGACGCGGCCGCCGATGCGACGCTCGGCGCCATCGCCCCGACTGATGACACCTCAGGGCTGACGCAGCCGGCCGGCATCGTGCGCGCGGGGGCCGCGACGCTCCCGGTCGCCGGCGCCGGCGGCTTTCCGCCCGCGGGCTGGGCGGTGATCGGCAACGGGCAGCAGGTGATCCGCTATAGCGGCCTGATCGGCTCGACGCTGACCGGGATCCCGGCGAGCGGCCCGGGCGCGGTGACGGCGACGATCGCGTACAACAGCACCGTCACGGCGAGCCCGATGCTCATCGGCCTGCCGGCGAGCGGCGCCGGCGCGATCCTCTATGCGATTCGGCGCGGCGACGACATCAACCTCTGGATCCAGGTCGATGATCTCAACGCCCAGGCGCTGGTGGCGGCGCTCTTCACCTCGAGCATCAGCGGCCCGCATGACGGCATCATCGAAGACGTGATCCAGGACCGGCGGCTGTCGGCGACCGAAGCGCGCGCCCGCGGCCGCGCCCACCTGCAGCAGCGGCGCACCACCGAGATCCGCGTGCGCTATCGCAGCCGCGATCTCAATTCGCGGGCGGGCCGCACGGTGACGGTCACGCTGCTGGGGCCGCCCTACTACCTCTCGGCGCAGTTCGTGATCCAGACCGTGACGATCGGCGACTTCACGCTGACGCCGCCGGTCTGCACCGTCGAGGCCTCGTCGACGCGCTTTAGTTTTGAAGACTTGCTGCGGCGCCTCAGCGCGGCGCCGGTCGACACGTAGAAAGGGAAGAGACCGATGGCGATCACCCGCACGGCGATGGTCGATGACGACGGCACCGGCACGACCGGCACGATCATTAACAACGCCTGGAAGACGGAGCTCTATAACCAGATCGATGGGGCGATCGTGCCGCTGGGCGCATGGACCGATGTGCCCTTCAACGCGGCGAACTATGTCGCGGACGCCGGCGCGTGGACGGTGGCCGCCGGCAACGTCGGGACGCATGCCTACACGGTGATCAATAAAACCTTGCTGGTGTTTCTCCACATCACCGGCAGCGCGTTGACTGCCCCGACGTCCGTGATCCGGGTGCAGCATCCGGCCGGCCTGACGATCGCGAATCGGCCGAATCTCGGCAACGGGGCCATGTCGTGGGCGAACGCGGGGGCGACCGGGACCGGTCTCTCGTTGCACAGCACCTCGCAGCTGGCGCTCGTGCGGGATATCAGCGTCAGTGCGCCCTGGGCGGCCGGGGCGACCAGTATCAGCGGGATCTTTTTCGTGCCGCTGGCCTAGCGCAGCAGCACGTACACGAGCCAGCCGATCGCGCCGAGGACGGCGAGCCCCGCGGTCCCGACCATCAAGGCGACGAGCGCGCAGCCGCGGATATTATCCGGCGGGCTGCCGACGAGAATGCGCTGCGACTGCGGGGGGCGCGTCATCACGGCGCGCTATTGTGTCCCAAGCTGACCGGGCGAACCAAGCCGCCCTTTTCCATTGATCGGCGCCGCCGCGCGCCGGGAAAGGGCCGCGCATGTCGACGCTCCCGCAGACGAATTTCCGCAGCCATCACGGCCCGTACCTCAACGCGTACTTTGGCGGCGGGCCGCAGGGCCAGGAGATCGAGGGCGTGCCGGTCGGCCTGCTGACGGCGGCGATGGGCGACGGCGTGGAGCCCGGCCCCGATGAGACGTTCGGCGTCGAGGTGCTCGACCCGCCCGAGTGGATCGCGCTGCGCTCGTTCAACGGCTGCTATGTCTGCGCCGAGGGCGGCGGCGGCGGCCTGGTGATCGCCAATCGCGAATACGACACGCCGGGGCCCTGGGAAACGTTTACGGTGTTCATCGTCGACGACGCGGCCGGGATCGTCGCGCTGCAAACGCACAACGGCCAGTACCTGACCGCCGAGCCCGATGGCACCGTGACCGCGACGCGCCCAAACACCGAGGCGCCGGGGCCCTGGGAATGCTGGACCAGTGCGCTGCGCTGGTGGGTGGTCGAGATCGATGGCACGGTGCCGCCCGAGGGCGGGAACCGGGTGCCGGCGGGCCCGGTGCGTCTCGCCGGGCGTATCTGCACCGATGACGCCGGGCCGTTCCTCGCCCTGGGCGCGTCGTTCTTCTGGACGCCGCGCGCGTGGAAGGACTACCGCGATCGCTACGACGCCAACATGGCGTGGCTGCAGAAGAGCGGCTTCAACTTCTATCGCGCGCTCGTGCTCACCGGCGGCTGGCCGGAGCCGGATGGCTGGGCGCATGCCGGCGCGTTCCTGCCGTGGGCGCTCGACGTGTTGCCGGAGTACTTGGACGACGCCTTCACTCGCTACAACCTCCGGTGCAGCCTGACGCTCTTCGACGGCGAACATCAGACGCCGACCGACAGCGAGCAGGATAGCTTCGTCCATGCGGTCTGTGATCGGCTGCTGTCGCGGCTGCACACGCTGCAGGACGTCCAGGTCGCCAACGAATACAACCCGTGTGGGTGGGACTATCCGAAGGGCATCGAGCGGCTGCGGCGTCACGCGCGCACGCTCCGCGAGCGCCTCGGCCCCGCGATCCCGCTCAGCATCAGCTCACGCACGACGGCGATGGCCGGCGGCACGGCGCAAGACCATTACGACGAGTGCCACAAACTGTTCGACGGCCTGCTGCCCGACATCGTGACCACCACCTGCAATCACGACTCGCGCGAGACGACGCTGATCGACGGCCACTGGCGGCATGTGCGCCAAGGCTGGGAGCGCGTGGTGCATGACGCGCAGGGCCGCCCGCTCGAGCCCGACGCCTCGATCGATGACGAGCCGATGGGCCCGCGCAGCTCGGTGGCGGAAGAGGACAATCCGTCGCTCATCGTGGGCAAGGCGCTGGTGTCTTACATCTCCGGGCGGCATCAGTACGTCTACCACCCAGACGCCGGCATCTGGTCGGACCTGCTCAATCCGCCGCAGCGCGGCATGGGCGAGTTCCGGCTGATCGAGGATCATCCGACCTCCGGCCTGGTGGCGGCGTCGTTCCAGCAGTTGATGCCCTTGCTACCGCCCGAGATGACGACCTGGGCGCGCACGTCGCACCACATCGTCGGCCATCCCTTCGCGGCCAGCTTCGAACAGGTGGGCGACGTGTTCACGCAAATCTGGCCAGACCAGGTCACCGCCCACGGCGTGGTGCGCGCGTTCGGCGTAATCGACGGCGCGTCGTTCCTCATCGCGCTGACCGGCGTGAAGGATCGGTTCGATATGCAGTGGATCGAGGCGCTCGAGTTCGACGTCTACCGCTGCGGGACCGGCGAGCGCGTCGAGACGGTGAGCAGCGAGGGCGGCGGGATCCTCACGCTGCGCGCGAGCCTGGACACCGACTATCTCGTGGTCGGGCGCTGGCGCTGAGGCGTTCCACGTGCCACACCGTACGGACCCGGAGCTCCTCACCTGGATCCTGATCGCCCTGGGGATCGCCGCGGTGGTCGCCACGATCCTGGCGGTCGTCGTGACGTGGCTGCTCGCCTGACGCGCGGGGCATCCTCCCGACGGCAGATCGCGGCGGCGGCCCGTACACTGGAAGAGGATGAACGACCGCACGCTGCACTGCGCGCACGTCTGGATCCACCCGAACGATCCGCTGCGCCGCCCCTATGTCCCGATCATCGGGCCGGGGCGCTATCAGATGAAACTCGGCGAGGTCTATCGCTGCCGCTACTGCCAGGTCGCGCTGCCGATTGGCGCCGCGGCGCTGACCCGCCTGCCCATCGCCTCGGAGCTGCCTGAGGCCCCGCCTGAGGCCCCCTAAGGAACGCGAGGTCTAAGGCAGTTTTGTCCGCCCTGGGTTCAATTTATACCGGGGGTGTATAAAACCAAGTCTGCAGGTTAGCTCGGCCGCACACGAGGCCCGTAGGCGCGTTCAAACGGCGCCGCGCCTATCGGTCGGGGGTGGGCGGCGCTGACGCGCCCTGGGGCCGCGTGGCGCGCCGGGCGGCCGCGCGGCGTCGCCGTGGCCACCGGGGCCGGTGCTGAGGCCCCGCCTGAGGCCACCGGTTGAGGCCACATCAGGCCCTGCGGGGCGGGTTCTAGCGGGCCGTTATGGGGTCTCGTTCTGAAACACTTCGCAGAATCCCTAAGAAATCCGCGTATTTGGGCGCGGCCGACAGGGCTCGAACCTGTGACCCTCAGCTTCGAAGGCCGATCGGACGATTCGCCGCAAGCGATAGACCATATACGGCTTACCTACGATTTCGGCGAGGCCTGAGGCCCCGCGCTAGGGCCACATCACCGAAAAGGGCCCCGTTACAACCACACACATCGTTCAGCTCTGTGACGGTTCTGTTGCGTGGCTGAATTTTCTCGCGGCGCTGAATTTCCACGCGCGGACGTGGCCCTGGCTGCAGCCAGGGCCGGGTGTGCGTCACGCCGCCCGCCCGTTGATGCGATCGGCGACATCCTGCAGCCGCCGGCTGACGACGCGCCGGGTGTAGCGCATGGTCGTGCTGATGTGCAGGTGCTGCGCGTAGACCTGGACGATCGCCGCGTCCTCGCAGTGCACGTGCAGCCAGCTGAGAAAGCTATGGCGCAGGTGCTTCGGCGTCAGGCCGGCCGGGAGCGTCACGGTACGGCCCTCGGCGGCCTCGCGGGCGACGTAGGACCGCACGGCCGTATGAAAGGCGCGGCCCAGGGCGCGCGTCCCGCAGGGGCCCCACGCAAACGCCCGCAGCCAGGCGGCGGCGGCCTCGGGCGCCTTGCCGAGGAGCGGCAGCGTCACGGCCTCGACGCCCTCGCCTTTCTCGCGCGGCGGCAGCGTGATCGTGCCGCGCGCCAGGTCGATGTCGGTGGCCTGCAGGCGCTGCTGCGTCGCCGGCTCGGCGCCGGTCCACAGCCACAGCAGCAGACGGCCGCGCGCTTTGTTGCGAAACATTCGACCGCCGCGGCCCGGGTGGCGCGCCGTGCGGTGTTCGTCCATGCCGCTGATGATGGCATGCAGGAGATCCATCTCGGCGCCGCGCGGCGGCGTCTTCGGCTCGCGCGGCGTTTTCAGCCCGCGCACGATCGCCTCGAGCTCGTGATCCTTGACGGCCTCCAGGAACTTCGCGAGCTCGCGGCGCCGGTGCTTCAACGTGCTGGCCGCCACGCCGGCGTCGATCCAGTCGGTCACGATCTGCGCCAGCCGGCCCGCGGTCACCGCCTTGCGGCCAACGTCGCCGAGCGCATGCGCCCAGGCCATGAGATAGCTGCGGGTGTTCGCCCGGCTGCGGCCCTTCGGCAGACCCGCGACATACAGCCCGATCTCGCCGGCAATCTGGCCCTTGAGCCGCTGCTGCGTGCGCTTCTGCTTCCGCAGCTCGGCGCAGGTGTCGTCAATCCAGGTGGTGATCGTGCGGAGCGGGGTGGTGCGGGGGAAGCGTCTGCGGCGGCGGCGGTCGCGGCCGACCTTCGCGGTCGCGATGTAGCGGCGCCCGTCGTCGACGACGTTGGGCGCGATCGAGGTACTCACGGCGGAGCTCCTTGACGCGTGCCAGCGGGGCTGGCCAGGTGCGCGTCGGTCTTGACAGCCACCAAAATTGGGATTAGCTGCGCCTCGATTCTACGGCCGGTGGCGCCGAAAGCTCAAACCGGCTTTAGCGCCGGGCGTGGGGATTGAGGAAGATCCGCGCGATGAGGTGCAGCACGGCGCCGATCACGGCCTGCTGCGCCGGCGGCAGCGTGTCGCGTAGCGCCTCGAGCTCCTGCACGGTCAACGGGAGCGGGGGCGCGGGCCCGATCTGCTTGCGCAGCTCAGTCTCGGCGGTGAGTTTCAACGCGTCGCAGTATTTCGCCAACATCCGCCAGGTGTAGGTGAGCTGGCCCTGTTCGATCTTCCGCAGCGTCGGCACTGAGGGCCCGCCGAGATCGTTCACCTTCCGGAGTGTGAGGCCCTGGCGCTTGCGCTCGAATTGCAACTGCCCGCCCAAGGCGATCGTGATGTCTTTCAGTTTGCGCGCGCCCAAAACCTTTTGGTATTTCCCCGCCACAGCTAGCCTATGACGCGGCCCAACTTGGAATGTCAAATTAATTTGCACGCTTGACATCAAATGGAAACTTGGAATTAGATCCGGCCTCTCTCCGCGGCGGCGTGCGTTTGGCGTGTGTTGTTTCTTCGCCCACCATGACAGCTGCGGTCGTTGGATGTCTGGGAGGGACGTATGAGCAAGACGACGCCCACGCCGACCCCAACGCCGCCGACGATCCGCGACCTGCGCGATCAGGCTCACCTGACGCCAGCTGATGTCGAGCGGATCACCGACGGCGCTGTAAAGCGCGGCGCGCTCAGTGCGATCGAGCGTGGCCTCGTGCCGACTCCCCGCTATGCGACGCTGACGCGCCTGGCCCAGGCCCTCGGCGTCGACCCCGATGAGTGCCAGGCGGCCGTCCATGCCACGGTCGCCGCCCGGCAGTCGCATCGTCTGACCCGCGGATCGCCCGGCCGACCGAAGGCCGCGCCGATGACCCTCGCGGCGGCGCTGCAGCAAGCGCGGCAGTTGTGCGCCGCGCTCGAAGTCCTGGCGGCCGCCCCCGGCCGCTGACGCCGGTCAGGAAGGGATCGAACCTCATGGCGAACCTAATCGCGATCCGCCCAATTCTCACGATCGCCGACATCTGCGAGCTGCTACGGATCAGCCCGACGCAGTTTCACGACATCAAAGACACGCTGAGCGCGCTCGGCCTGCTCAAGCCGGTGTACCCCGAGATCGATCGCAAACGGCGCTACCACGGCGAACCGTTTGTCGAATGGCTCTCGGACAAACGCCAGGCCGCGCTGCTGCGCGAAACGATCACCGCCTTCGCGGGCGGGCGCTCGTGAAAGTCGGCGAGCTCTTCCAAAGCCGGTTCCTACGCGCCGACGATCTCGGCCGCAGTCACGTGCGCGTCACGATCGAGAAGGTCGCGATCGAGGCGATGCACGGCAGCCGCAAACCGGTGCTCTATTTCCGCGGCAAGTCGAAAGGCCTGGTCGTGAACCAGACCCGCGCGCGCAGCCTGACGAAGGTGCTCGCGACCGACGAGACCGAGGCCTGGGTCGGCTGCCAGGTGTCGCTCTACGTCGACAGCATCGAGACCAGCGACGAAACGACCGGCCGCAAGCGGCGCGTGCAAATGATCTGCGTCGACGAGCGGCCCGAGTCGGCGCTGCGGCCGCGGCGCGACGGCGAACCCGCCACCGGCCCGCTCACCGCCGCGGACGTGAAGCGATGGTGACGCGCCTGGCGGCCAGCGTGACGGCCTACCACACGACGCTGACCCGCGCCGAGCTGCTGCGCGTGCTGAAGCAACACGGCCCCGAGGCGGTGCTGCCCGGGTTCACCGGCACGCTCGAGGAAGCGCGGGCCGTGATCGCGAAAGATCCGCGCGAGGTGTTTGTGCTCGATCGCAATTGCGATCGCCAGGATACCAAGGGCCAGTGCCTCGGGCATCGGCACGTCCGGTGCGCCGGCTGCGGCGGCTGGCTCGCGGTCCTCGAGGTCGGCGATCCGGTATGCCTCACGTGCGGCGGTGACTTGTGACGCGGCGCCGCGATCCCCTGGCCGCGCTGCAGCTGCGCCTCGTGCTCGAGCTCGAGCGGCGCCGCAGCAACGATCGCGAGCGCCAGGCGCGCCGGCGCGCGACACACCGCCAGAAAAAAATGTCACAGTCACAATCCGTCACTATGGGCTCTGGCGGTCCGTTATGGGGACAAGTGTCACGTGACATCGAAACTCCACAACAGCCCACGACCAATGAATCCGGGCCGAAATTCGCCGACGTGTCACGTGACTGTCACAGCGCCCTCGCGCGCGGCGATCAAGATCCCGTAGTACGTTCTTCTGTACTTAGTACGTACGTACGTACAGCGGCGCTGCCGCGCCGCGATTTCCACATGGCCAAAGCCACGCTGTGGAAACGCGCGATCGCCATCGCCCACCAGGCGATCGACGAGTGGCCCACCGACAGCGCGAGCCAGGCCGAGGCCTTCAAACAACACTGCGCCGATCAGGGCCTGCCCTACGCGGAGCGATCGCCCGACAACCCGCGGCCGCTCTACGTGCGCGCGCTCGAGGCCGCGCACATGCAGCGGCGCCGACGAAAGGTCGCCAATGGCTGACACCTGCACACGCGAGCTCGAGGACGGGACGCTCTGCGGCGGCCGCCTGGCGCCGGCGATTCTTGGCCGGCACACCGGGCGCTGGCTGCGCACGTGTACGCGCTGCGTCGAGACGATCACCGTCGAGGAGCCGCCCGAGATCCGCGACTCGGCCCGGCCGGTGATCGGGTTCGCCGTCGCGCACGATCTGCCGCTCACCTGGCAGCAGCGCCACGAGGAGCGCGAACCATGAGGCGCCGCGTCGATCCGCGCACCGCGCATTGTGCGCCGCCCAGCGAGCCGACATGTTCGCTCGCCGGCGCTGCCCCGCGGGGCGTGCTGGTGCCGATGGTGCCGCCCTGGGAGCTCGAGGAGACCGGCGATCTGCAGAACACGATGCACAACGCGGACGAGCGGATCCGGCAGATGACGCGCCGGGGCGCGGCGACGGGGGCGCGATGAACGAAGACAGGACGCAACGCCTGGCGCGACTACTCGATGCGCAGGCCGCGGTCGATCTCGTGCTCTCGCGCGACCAGCAAGAACGTGAACGACAGGCCGACGGCAGCTTTCGCGTGCGCTGCTGCCGCTGCGGGACGTCGGTCAGCAACCCGCTTCCGGTCGCGGTGATCGTGCGCGCCTGGGTGGAGTGTCCCGAGTGCGCCGCGCGCGAGGCCGATCGATGACGACACGCCTCGAAAAAATCGAGCAGGCCGAGACCGTGCGGCTGCTCGAAACGATCGGCGCCGCGGTGTGGGTGCTCGGCACCAGGCGCCCGCGGGGCCACGCCTGCCCGAGTTGCGGCACGTTTGTGGCCGAGTCGCAGAGCACGCGGCAGACGCCCGGGATTAGCGACCTGGTGGCCTTCCTGCCCGGCCTGCCGTCGCCGGTGCTGTTCATCGAACAGAAGCGCGCGGGCGGCACGCTCTCGCCGGCGCAGCAAGATTTTCGCGCGATCGTCGAGTGCTCGACGGCGCGCTACGTCACCGGCACGCTCGACGATGTGATCGCCTGGCTGAAGGCGGCGGGGTACGTGCGGTGAGGATCATTTGCTGGATCCTCGGGCATGGCCCGACGACGCTCGAGCGCAGCGCCGAGGGCCGGCCGATGTACCGCTGTCTCAGTTGTTGGGAAACGTGGCCGCGGCCGATCACGGCGTGGCCCCCGCGAGGGCCGTATGGCAGACAACTCGAAGAAACGACCGGCCATGACGATCGAGGCGCCGCCGCGCCTAAGCCTGATCGAGATGATGGATCGCTACATGCGCCTCACGCCCGACCTGCTGATCGCTGAAGCGCGGCGCCTCGAGGCGCGCGATCACGTGCGCGCCGATCCCGAGGTGCAAGTGTTTCTCGGCGTACTGACCGGGCGGATCGCCGCGCTCGAGGATCGCCTCGCCGATATCCGGCGCGTCACGCTCAATTGAACGAAGGGACACAGAGCCATGGGACTGATAAGCGTGCTGATCGTGCTCATCGTCGTCGGCGTGCTGCTCTGGCTGGTGGAAACCCAGATCCCGATGGCGCCGCCGATGAAAGTGATCATCCGGGTGGTGGTCGTGATCGTCGTGGTGCTCTGGCTGCTCCGCCTGTTCGTCGGCGACATCCCCTTCCCCATGGTGCGCTGATGGCGAAAACCTATCTCGGCGACAGCGTCTATAGCGAGGACACCGACGACGGGCTGGTGCTCACGACGGAGAACGGCGGCCCGCCGTCCAACACCATCGTGCTCGATGCCGTCGTCGCCGCCTACCTGACGGTGATCATTGAACGCCGCTTCGCCGGCCCGCCGCTGCGGCCTAGCACCGGCGCCGGGCGCTCACAGTGGGAGGAAAGTTGACGCCGATCCCGTGCGTGCCGAGTGGCCCGGAGCGGCGGCAGGGCCACGTGTGGTCGAGCCGTGACGCCGCGGCCGTGTGTGGATGTCCGATGCGCCTGACCTGGGCGCAGAGCGTAGGAGGAGTGATGGCGAAGCGAGCGAAGGCACCAAAGACCGTGAACGGACGCCCGGCGCGCAAGCCGCAGAAGCAGCGGCCACTGCCGGGCATGGAGGATCGGGCGAATCGTGAGCTCGAGGAGATCGCGCTGGCGTACGCTGACGTGCGCGATCGCCGGGTCGCACTCCTCGCCGAAGAGGTGACGCTCAAGCAGCGGGCCTTTGCGACGCTGAAGCGGCTGGGCCGGCAGACGTATCACCGTGACGGGATCGATATGGCGATCGTGCCGGGCGAGGAAACGCTGAAGGTAAAGGTGTCGCCGCCACCGGTCGACGCCCAGGCCGTGATCGACGAGGCGACGTCGTAAGGTGCCTCTCGCGCCGCCCCGGGCGTGCTGGTGCGGGCGCATCGCCTGCCCCGTGCACCGGCGCCAAGACGGCGCCTGGGCGGGCCGCCGGGTGGTCCCGCCGCGCCTCCGGGGCCGAGCCCTGCAGCGCGCACGTGTGCAACTGTTCGACCGACAGCCCTTATGCGAGCCATGTCGAGAAGCCGGCCGCACGACCGTGGCGACCATCCGTGATCACCTGGTCCCGCTCGCCGAAGGAGGCCCCGACAATGAGACCAATACCCAGGCGATCTGCAAAACCTGCCACGATGCGAAAACCGCGCGAGAAGCGACGCGCGGCCGCGGCCGATCCCGGTGATCCAAATGGAAGTGATTTCACTTCCACCACAGCCCGGGGGGGCGTTGGGATGTTTGGTGCCGCGACTCGGGAAAC
>Ga0209593_10000334_pt1 | contig 24148 bp, 16 predicted proteins | sample PPLLaktember2015_3_FD_187260 | JGI IMG/M metagenome (GOLD analysis project Ga0209593, IMG submission 187260) | Freshwater sediment microbial communities from Prairie Pothole Lake near Jamestown, North Dakota, USA - PPLs Lake P7 Core (6) Depth... | ecosystem: Environmental > Aquatic > Freshwater...
GACGGCCGCTTGGAGCGCAGGCGAGACGCCTGCGCTCCCAGCGGCCGTCCCCTTCGGCTGACACTTCCTTGGCCTGACTGGCGGACCGTCTTGCGGTCCAGCCCATGTGAAAGGGCGTCACAAGTCTCGACCGTGCAGTTTATTACGCCCCTTCAGGGCTTGTGATTTCGCTTGGATTTCACAACCCAGGCCTGCGCAAAAAACGCTCCGGCCTGGGCTAATATGTTGTCGGCCCTTCAGGCCTCTGGCCGTGCCACAGCAATTGGCCAGACAGTGTCAGCCCTCAGCAGGCAGCGGCCTGTAGTAAGATAACGCCTTGTGAACACCCCCCAATCCGGCAGGCTTTACCTGGTCGACGGCATGTCGCATATCTACCGCGCGTACTATGCCATCCAGGGACTGCGCAGCAAGAAGGGAATGCCAACCAATGCTGTTTATGGTTTTACCAATATGCTGCGCAAGCTGATCAAGGAAGAACACCCCGAATACCTGGGAGTGGCGATCGACCTCACCGGGCCGACGGTCCGACACGAGCAGTATGAGGGCTACAAGTCAACCCGACGGCCCATGCCTGATGACCTTGCTTCGCAAATCCCGTACGTGCTGCAAGTGTGCGGAGCGTTGTGCGTGCCTATCCTTTCCTATCCGCGCTACGAAGCTGACGACGTGATTGGGACGCTCGCCCGAAAGGCGGCCGGCGCCGACCTTGACGTGGTGATCGTGACCATCGACAAAGACATGTTCCAGCTGGTGAACGACCGCATCACGATCCTGGACACCCGCACCATGCTGCGACTGGATCGGAAGGGCGTGGAGGAGAAGTTCGGGGTCCCGCCGGAAAAAGTCGTGGATGTCCTGAGTCTCGTCGGCGACAGCTCCGACAACATCCAGGGAGCGCCGGGCATTGGAGACAAAGGGGCGAAACAGCTGATTCAGGAATACGGATCGCTCGAGAACCTGCTCGAGCATCGCGATGAAGTAAGTCGCAAGACATATCGGGAAAGCCTGCAGCAGAATGAGGCCTTGATCCGCCAGAGCCGCGAACTTGTCACAATCTGTGAAGATCTTCCGCTCGAATTGAATCTCGAACAGCTGAGAAAATGCGAGCCGAATCAGGCGGTGGCCCGTGAGCTGTTCGCGGAGCTCGAGTTTACAAGCCTTCTTGATGAGTTCCTTCCGCCACCGCCGGTCGCGGAAAAGAAGTATTCCGTCCTTCAAACGCCGGGACAGATAGCCGAGCTTTGCGCCGAGCTGCGAGGAAAAACCGCTGCCGTCGCCGCTAGCTTCGCCGCGGGAGCACATCCGGAGGGTTGCGTGGAGGGCATGTCAGTCGCAGGGGGCCAGGGGAGGGCATGGTTCCTTCCGCGGCAACTGGTGGAAAGCCAGGCGGCATCGGTCGGACAGTTGCTCCTGGAGCCGGCGCGGGTGGCGATGCACGACCTTAAGCCGTTTTACAGCCTGGTGTCGTGTTTCAACTGGAAACTGCCTCCTGACATCCGGGATACGATGTTGATGGCGTATCTCCTGTCGCCCAACCAGTCGAATTTCGCCCTGGAAAGAATGGTGATCGAGTATTTGGGCACCAAGCTGAGCGCAGGCGAGGAAGAAGGCGAGACGCCGACGCTCTTCGGCGAGGCGCTTGCAAACGCCACGAATGAGAAGGCGGATCTGACGCTCCAGTTGTTCGACAGGCTCCAGCCCCAGCTGGTCGAAAAGCGACTGGAACCGTTGCTTGTGGATGTCGAGATGCCGCTGGTCGAAGTCCTGGCTTCCATGGAGAAGGACGGCGTCCGGGTGGACTGCGAGATTCTCAGGCAGATGTCACAGGAGATGGAAGCCGAGCTGAACACGCTGACCAACCGGATTTTCGAGTTGGCCGGCGAGAGTTTCAACATCAACTCTCCCCGGCAGCTTGCCCTGATCCTCTTTGAAAAATTGAATCTGCCTCAACCGAAAAAGACCCGGAAGGCCGGCCACTACGCGACCGGTTTTGAGGTGTTGGAGCAGCTGGCCACCAGCCACGAGCTCCCCAAGCTGATTCTGGATTATCGGGAACTGAGCAAGCTGAAGGGCACTTACCTGGATGCGTTGCCTCGCCTGGTGAATCCGAAAACGGGGCGAATCCATACCTCATATAACCAGATGGTTGCGTCGACGGGCCGCCTGTCTTCCAGCAATCCGAATCTGCAGAACATCCCCATAAAAAGCGACGTGGGACGGAAGATCAGGCGGGCTTTTGTTCCAGACCCGGGATTCCGGATGCTGGCAGCCGATTACTCTCAGATCGAGCTGCGAGTCATGGCTCACCTTTCGCAGGACCCGGTTCTTCTGGATTCCTTCCACAAAGACGAGGACATCCATGATCGAACCGCCCGCGAAGTGTTCGGGATGAGCGCAGTCATGAATCCCAAGGAATTCAGACGCCATGCGAAAGTCATCAATTACGGCATCATGTACGGCTTGAGCGCCTTCGGTCTGGCTCAGAACTTGAAGATCGACCGGAAAGAGGCGCAGAAGTACATCGATGACTACTTCCAGAAGTACCAGGGAGTGAAAGCGTGGATCGACCGGACGCTCACGGAAGCCCGAAAAACCGGTTATGTCTCAACCCTGTTCGGGCGGATTCGCCAGATCCCCGAGCTGACCAGCAGCAATTGGGGGCTGCGGGGCTTCGGGGAGCGGACGGCTGTGAATGCGCCCATCCAGGGAACGGCCGCAGATCTGATCAAGAAGGCCATGGTCCTGATGTATCGCGAAATGCGGGAGCAAGGACTGCGCAGTCGCCTGATCATGCAGGTCCATGACGAGCTCGTTTTCGAAGTCCACGAAGAGGAGTTAGAATTAATGAGGAATTTGGTCAAGGACCGGATGGAGAACGCCGTGGAGCTGAGCGTGCCGATTCGGGTGGACCTGGCCGTCGGCGCGTCGTGGCTCGAAGCGAAATGACAAAAAGCAGCTGACAGCTGACCGCTGACGGCTGACAAAAAACGGATTGCTGCCTTGGTTTTTGTTTTTGTCAGCCGTCAGCGGTCAGCCGTCAGCAGCATTTTCTGGGAACAAACGGGATTTCCGGTCGTTATTAATACTTAGCTATGGCTGAAACTATTGCGTACGCTGATGCGTTCTCGACATCACGAGACAACGCGCTGGTATCGGCTTATCTGGAAGGCAATGATCAGGCCTTCCAAATACTCGTTTCCAGGTACCAGGGTAAACTGATTAATTACGTTAACACGCTGGTTCATGACTATGACCTGGCGGTTGACCTCGCCCAGGAGACGTTCATACGCGTTTTTCGCTACGCGGATCGCTATCGGGGCGATTACCAGTTTTCGACCTGGATTTACCGTATTGCCACGAACCTGGCGATCGACGAGCTGCGGCGCAGGGAGCGCAAAGGCCGTTTCTCGCTTCGCCAGATGATCGGGCTCTTCGAGAAGGACGGAAAGCCGCTTCCGATTCCCGATGTGCGCCCATCCCCGGAGCGGGCCCTTGACGGGAAGCAAAGGCTCGAGCGGCTGCAGGCAGCGGTTGATTCGCTGCCGCCCAAGTACCGCCTGCCTTTTTTGTTGAAAGAAGTCGAAGACCTGTCTTACGAGGAGATCTGCAATGTACTTCAGATCTCGATGGGAACCGTGAAATCCAGGATCCACCGTGCCAAGATGCTTTTGCGAGAGAAATTAGCTGGAATCCTATGAATTGCAGGGAAGTTCAAAGAATACTAACTGAAGAGATCCGACTGGCCGCGTCCACGGAGGTGCGTAAACACCTCGAGGATTGCCAGGAATGCAGAGATCTGCAGCGTGACCTACTCAGTCTGGAAGCCTTGAGCGGAGAATTGAAGGGGCAAACGAACGCCCCGGCCTTCTTTACCGAGCGGGTTTGTTCCCGCGTGTCCGGCCGGTCTCGGGCTGCTTACTGGAGTGTGGCGGCTACCGCTGCGGGATTAGTCTTGTTCGCAATCGGGGTCATGAACATCGAGGGCCTTTCGACCCGAAGTAACGGTGACTTAAGGTCCCGAGCCATGAACGGAGGTGAGCGAATTCAGAAAATTGAGCATGACGAACGGGCACCCGCCGTTTCGCATGAAGCTCAGTCCGATGTCTTCTTCTTAGGAGGCGAGGAGTGGGGGAGGAATCAGAAACCCGGTCGCTCTACTTTTCGGTCGCGAGACGGGGTTCCGCTCGCGGTACCTGAGCCCTCATCCTCCGGCTACGTCCTGGAATTACCCGCCACCATCGAGGTGCGCCAGACGCAAGCAGACAATGAGTTCTACCTCGAGAACGTGAGTCACTAACTGGCGAGGAGTTTGATGACAGGGCGGAACATTCAGAGAATTGCTAGTCTGGCAGTTGTCATTCCGGTTTGTGCCCAGTTGGCTCTCGCCAAACCGGAAAACAGGCCGGAGTCTTTCGTAAAAGTCCTTATCAGTTCGCAGGTCGGGCTCTTTGACGAGAGCTCCATGCTGCAAATCTTCCAAGTTCAGCAGCTTATCCCTTTTCCAGGGCTGGTCATCGATGATCAAGGGCACGTCATCTCTTTTGTGGGGGTCCGTTGGCCCGAATTTGCCCTCCCTGATGCCCAGATCACGGTAGAAATGGCCAATGGCGAAAAGTATCCGGCCCAGGTGGTCGGAATCGACCAGAGGATCTCGCTGGCGGTGCTCTTGGCTGACCTGAAGCCTTCCCGAGTTATCCGTTTTGCCACTTTTCCGCAGAAAGGCCAGCTGCGGTTCTTCAACCTCGGACCTCAGGATTGGAGGACATCAGCCCCGTTCCTTTTGAAAGTCGAAGAGAAGGCCGGGGTGCCCGAACGCGACGTCCAAGTTGGCGGATTAGGAAAGTCCTACCAGGGTTGGCAGAGCAGTGTCGTCCTCGATCGGGAGGATAAAATGGTAGGAATTGTGACCGGCACTCGTCGCTATCCCTACAGCCGAACCGTCGAGGTGTGCGAAATTCTGCCTGCCGAAGTGCTTCGTAAATCGGCACAGAGGATACTCGAGAGCCGTTCGGACATCGAGGCCGGATGGCTTGGAGCTTACCTGGCCGACAGCAAAGACGGGCGGACCATCGTCACCAGGACTTCCCGAGGGGGACCGGCGGAAAAAGCCGGCATGCGGCCTGGCGACGCGATTTTGAAGGTCAATGATCAGCCCGTTGAACACCGGCAACGACTTATCGACAGGATACGATGGGTAGGCGCGGGCCAATCGGTGCCGCTCACTTTCAAGCGGGATGACACCGTTCAGACGGTGTCAGTGCGGCTGACCAGACGAATGGACGTGTTGCCTCGAATTCAGTGGATGGTTCGCAGTGAAGAAACCTGGACGTCGACCGGCATTCGGAGGGTCCCCCGCATAGCTCCCGGTTTTCCCCCGCTGGCGGTCCTCGGCTTCGAACTCGACCCTCTCTCCGCCAAGTTAGCGGATTTTTTCAAGTGTCCCGACCGCCAGGGACTGCTCGTGCGAGACGTAGCACGTGACAGCGTCGCCGAGAAAGCCGGCTTACGGGTGGGCGACGTTCTTATCCGCGTCAACGAAGCCGGCGTTTCGTCCCCAGCCGATTTGCAGCCCTTCCTCCGGAGCGGCTCCGAGCTGAACATTCAGTTCATCCGCGGGGGCCAAACCCGCAAGGTCAAGCTCGTCCTGCCGTGACTGCATCCGCGGTCGCGTTAAAGAGCCGCGCACGCAGTGGAGAGGCTCGCTTTTTGAGCCTCGGAGCGGAGTAAGCGGGACCACCCAACTAATCTCTGAAGCACGGTGGTTGCGGCCGGTCAAGATCACGAGGTCGCAACTACTGTGTCCCGGAGCTTCGTTGGGTGGTCCCGCTTACTTCGCTCCAGGCTGCTCCGCGGAAAGACGCTCCGCAACCCTCCACTGCGTGCGCGGCTCAAGGAGACGTTGGGTGGTCCCGCTTACTTCGCTCCAGGCTGCTCCGCGGAAAGACGCTCCGCAACCCTCCACTGCGTGCGCGGCTTCCTCTGTAGCGACTCGGGCGCCGATGCAAACGCCCTCCTTGACCAGTCACCCCCTAAACCCGGACAATAGCTCGTTTGGGTTATGAAGCATATTTCAGTCCGTGGGGCGAGGCAGCACAATCTCAAGAATCTCGATCTCGATATTCCCCGCAATCAGCTTGTCATAGTCACCGGACTAAGCGGGTCCGGCAAGTCCAGCCTGGCCTTCGACACCCTTTATGCGGAGGGACAGAGGCGTTATATCGAGTCTCTGTCCGCTTATGCGCGCCAGTTCCTGGAACAGATGGAGAGGCCGGATGTCGATTCGATCGATGGCCTTTCACCAGCGGTCTCGATAGAGCAGAAAACAACCAGCCGGAATGCGCGCTCGACTGTTGGCACGATCACTGAGGTCTACGATTACCTGCGCCTTCTCTTCTCGAGCATCGGCACCCCGCACTGTCCGAGCTGCGGACGTCCGATCAGCCGCCAGTCGCTCGATCAGATAGTCAACCGCATCTTCGAGATGCCGGCCGACTCCCGGGTCATGATCTTCTCGCCGATCGTTCGTGAACGAAAAGGCGAGTTCAAGAAACTCTTCGAAAAGTACCTTAAGGACGGATTCCTGAGAGCCCGGGTCGACGGCGAGATGATTTTCCTCGAGAGTCCGCCCGATTTGGACAAGCGGAAGAACCACAGCGTCGACATCATGGTTGACCGGCTGCTGGTCAAGAAGGAGTCGCGCAATCGAATTGAAACGTCCGTTCGACAGTCTTTGGATATGTCGAAAGGACTGGTGACCGTATCCCAGATTGGTGCGAGCGAGTTCACGTATTCGGAGAGAATGGCCTGCGTCGACTGCGGCGTTGACATCCCGGTGCTCGAGCCCCGGAGCTTCTCGTTTAATAGTCGTTTTGGCGCCTGCCCGGCGTGCGAAGGGCTGGGATGTGAGCTGGAGGTCAACCTCGAGCGTCTGATTTGCACGCCTGAGAAGCCGGTGGCGACTGCCGAGCTGGCTATGGGTGGACAAGAGCTGCTCAACCTGTTCCGCGAGACGACGCGGGCCTTGCTCGGGCACCTTTCGATCGACCAGGATACCCCGAGCGGGTCGTTTCCGGAAGAATTGAAGGACGCACTGCGGCGGGGTGTGGGCCGCCCGATCCAATACCAGTACGGTGATTTTGTTTATCGCTCCAAGTTCCAGGGGCTCAACCGCTGGTTCCTCGACCGGATCGAGGGTACTTCGAGCGAGCGTCGCCGCCAGCAACTCATGAGCTTCATGAGCGAGGGTGACTGTCATGCCTGCGGAGGCAGTCGTTTGAGAGCCGAAAGCCGGGCGGTCAGGGTCCACGGTCTGTCTATCTCGGACTACTGCCGGATGCCTCTCGACGAATGCCTCGCGGCCGTTACTTCCATTCAGCTCTCCGGCCGCGAAGAAGTGATTGCCAGCCAGATCCTGGAGGAGATACGGAACCGGCTGCAGTTCATGACCGATGTCGGACTCTCCTACCTGACCCTGGATCGGCAAGCTGCCTCTCTATCCGGCGGGGAATCACAGAGAATCCGCCTTGCGACTCAGCTCGGCTCTCGGCTGAGGGGGGTTCTTTACGTTCTTGACGAGCCCTCCATAGGTCTCCATCCTAGGGACACAGGCAGCTTGCTCCGGACCCTTAAGGAGCTGCGGGATCTGGGAAACACCATCATCGTCGTGGAACACGATGAAGAAACGATTCGAAGCGGCGACTGGATCATAGATTTAGGACCGGGCGCGGGAACGGCCGGCGGATGTATGGTCGCGCAAGGAACGCTGTCTGACCTTCTCGAGCGCGAGGAGTCGTTGACTGTAGCTTACTTGTTGGGTCGTCGGCGAATAGATCTCCCCGCCGAGCGCCGGAAAGGAAACGGAAAGGTGCTCCAGGTGCTGGGCGCCCGGCACAACAACCTGAAGAACATCGACGTCACGTTTCCTCTAGGGCTCTTTATTGCGGTAACCGGAGTTTCCGGCTCGGGCAAGTCTTCGCTGGTTGATGAGGTGCTCTACCGGGCGGTGTCGCGCTATCTGTACGGATCGCTGCTCGAGCCGGGGCCTCACAAGGGGCTGTCGGGGCTGGAGCACGTGGACAAGGTAATCGAGATCGATCAGTCTCCCATCGGACGGACGCCGCGTTCAAACCCGGCGACGTACACGGGGCTCTTCACTCCGATCCGGGAATTGTTTTCCATGTTGCCGGAATCGAGGATCAGAGGTTACCGGCCAGGGCGATTCAGTTTCAACGTGAAGGGCGGGCGTTGCGAAGCCTGCCAGGGTGACGGACTGCGGAAGATCGAGATGAACTTCCTTCCCGACGTCTACGTGGTCTGTGACGCTTGCCAGGGGTGTCGCTATAACCGCGAAACCCTGTCGGTCAAGTACAAGGGCCACTCGATAGCGGACATCCTGAACTTAACGATCGCCGAGGCGTATCCGGTCCTCGAAAACATCCCGACGATTCGGGCCAAGTTGCGGACGTTGCTCGACGTCGGTCTCGGCTACATACGGCTGGGGCAGTCGGCAACTACGTTGTCCGGTGGTGAGGCGCAACGGGTCAAGCTAGCCCGAGAATTAAGCAAGAGGTCCACGGGCAGGACTCTTTACATCCTGGACGAGCCAACCACGGGCCTGCACTTTGAGGACGTCCGGAAACTGCTTGACATCCTGAATGAGCTGGTCAATCTTGGCAACACGGTGATCGTGATCGAACACCATCTCGAAGTCATCAAGTCCGCCGACTGGATTATCGACTTGGGCCCGGAAGGAGGGCGTGAAGGCGGGTTTGTTGTTGCGGCGGGCACGCCGGAGGAGATCGGACGGTGCGCCGGGTCTCATACCGGACAAGCCCTCAAGTCCTTCCTCCAATCGCATCGTCTCGAAGCGGCAGGTTGAAATGTCCAGGTATAAGCAATTTACGATTGATCAGGTCAGAGACTACCCGTTAGATTCAAGGCCGAGTAAAGTCACTGTCGAATCCTTCGCCTCTCCCCTGGCCAGCGACAGTTTCTCGGCGTTCGCGCAGTCCCTGCCTTCGGTGTTGGCTGCCGATCAGCTCCGGTTGCTGGTCAAACGAATCCAGGAGGCGCGTAGCCGCCGGAAACCAATCATGTGGGCATTTGGCGGACACGTGATCAAAGTCGGTCTGGCCCCTATTCTGATCGATCTAATGGCTCAGGGCTTCGTGACCTGTCTGGGTACCAACGGCGCCGGCATCATCCATGATTTTGAAATTGCGCTGAGCGGGCACACGTCCGAGGACGTCGAGAAAGACATCAAGGACGGGAGCTTCGGGATGGCCAGGGAGACCGGAGAACTGTTGAACCGCGCGATCTGCGACGGGGCGCAGCACGACCAGGGTATCGGCGAATCGGTCGGTTCTTTCTTGGACCGATATGCGAAGGCCGCGCATCCCGAATGTTCGGTGGTCCTGCAGGCGTACCGCCGTGGCATTCCGCTCACTGCTCACATTGCCATCGGCACGGACATCATCCACAACCATCCGGCTGCTTCCGGCGAGGCTCTAGGAAAAGGTTCGTTCATCGATTTTCGAATCTTCACTCAAGCCGTTTCTGAACTGGACGACGGAGGAGTATTTCTGAATCTTGGTTCGGCAGTCATCATCCCCGAGGTCCTGTTAAAAGCGGTGGCACTGGTCCGGAATAGCGGAAAGAGTCTCGAGAAGTTCACTACTGCGAACCTGGACTTCATACAGCACTACCGTCCAACGCAAAATATTGTGAAAAGACCGGTTGGAGAGTCGGGAACAGGAATAGCCCTGACGGGCCACCACGAGATCATGGTGCCACTGCTGGCCGCTATGCTGCGTTTTTCTGGGGAAAACTAAGCCGGGACGTCAGGCTTCGCCTTGCCACCTCAACTTCCAGCTTCCTTGGAAGTCATTCTCCTCGTATCGAAACACGAGGTCTTTAAACGTGTGCGCCACTTGTTCGGCCGTATTCGACAGTTTGCCGGAATTTTGGATCACGTAATCGGCGTACTTGAGTTTCTGGAGCAACGGCATCTGACTGGCGATGCGTTTCGAGGCTTCCTGTTCGGTGAGGTGATCGCGGAGAATGAGGCGCATCAACTGGACTTCCGGCCGGGAGTAAACCATGAGGATGACATCGTAATTGCGGTACGATCCGGTCTCGACCATCAAAGCCGCATCCACGACGATCATTGGAGTGCGCCGGCGAATCAGCTCAGCCTCCTCGATTTGTCGTTTCTCTTCCGCAAAAACGAGCGGATGCATGATCTCGTTCAGCTTCCGTAGAGCTTCACCATCGGAAAAAACGAGGTCAGCCAGCCGCCGCCGGTCAAGTTGCGAGTCCGAGTTAAGGAACTGGGAGCCAAAGGCCTCGACCACCTTCTTATAACCCGCGTGTCCGGGCATCAACAGCTGATGAACGATTTTGTCCGCGTCAATCGTGTGAGCTCCATAACGCTGGAACTCCTTGAGCGTGTAACTCTTGCCGCAGGCGATTCCCCCTGTCAGGCCCACCTTCAACATATTCAGCATGTTACCGGAAAAAAGCGAGAGTGACCAAGTGCCCGAAAAGCCCGGGACAGAAGGGACAGAAGGGACAGAACGGACACAAGGGACACAAGGGACGGAGCGGCATAGCGCTCAAATAAGGGCCGGGCGGTCAGGGCCAAGGGCCCGATTCAGTCATAGCCTAGGGCGAAGCCCTAGGAACCAGATCATAGGCCAGGTTCAGCGCTGAGGGCGCGACTCAGCAGGATCGGAGACGGTTTTGAGTCGCGCTTACAGCGCTCAAACCGGCGCCGTCACTGATTCCTAGGGCCGCCCTAGGCTAAGACTGAATCGGGCCCTTGGTCCTAAAAGCGCCTATTTAAGCGCTTCTGGGACGGAGGGGTCCCTTGTGTCCCTTGGGTCCCTTCTGTCCCTGGCTTTTCAGACGGTGAGCAACGGTCAATGGTATATTAACGCCCGATGCTCCAAGGCAAGAAGATAGCCGTGGTCCTCCCGGCTTATAACGCTGCTGCCACCCTGGAGAGGACGTGTTGCGAGATCCCGAGAGACCTGGTCGACGAAGTCCTGCTGGTGGACGACGCGAGCCCAGATGACACCGTCGCGGTAGCCCGCCGGCTAGGCCTTCGGACGATCGTCCATGACCGCAATAAGGGGTACGGCGGGAACCAGAAGACTTGCTATCGGGAGGCTCTCAAACTGGGAGCGGACGTCTTCATCATGCTCCACCCCGACTACCAGTACACACCGCTACTGCTGCCTGCTATGGCGGCGATGATCATCAGCGGCGAGTATGAGGTTGTCCTCGGTTCTCGCATCCTGGGCGGAACCGCGCTCAGAGGCGGGATGCCTTTTTACAAGTACATCTCGAACCGTTTTCTTACGGTCTTCGAGAACTACATGACGCTCGCGAAGTTGTCTGAGTATCACACCGGTTATCGGGCCTTTACCCGCGAAGTCCTGCTGACACTCCCATTGCTCGAGAATTCCGACGATTTTCTGTTTGACAACCAGATCCTGGTGCAGGCGCTGTATTTCGGTTTCCGAATAGGCGAAATCAGTTGTCCCACCAAGTACTTTACCGAGGCCTCGAGCATCAACTTCAGGCGCAGTCTCCGCTATGGCTTTGGCGTCATGAAAGTCGCGATGCAATACCGGCTGCAGCGCATGGGCCTCGCGAAATTCGCGATTTTCGACCCAGCAGGGAAGAAACTTACTTGAAAAAATGCTGACAACTGACGGCTGACAGCTGACAAAAGAATGTGGCTTGCGTCCGTTGTCAGCGGTCAGCCGTCAGCTGTCAGCGCCTTTTGGCCGGTGCTAACATGCTAGTGCGATGAGCAGCTTCTATCTTCGGGTTTACGGTCGACTGCCTGAATTTCTCAAGCGGCGAATCAACCCGCTTGATTACGCCATCGAAGACTTCGTGAAAACGGCGGCAGCCGCGCACCCGGGCCAGAAGGTCTTGGACGCTGGAGCAGGAGAGGCTCGTTTCGCGGCTCACTTCACGGAGCACTTCTACGTTTCGGCGGATGCCTGTGTCGGGGATGCTCGCTGGGACTACTCGCGGATCCAGCTGGTTGCGGATCTAGCCGCACTTCCGCTGCAGGAAGGTGCGGTCGACGCCGTGCTCAACATCCAGGTCCTGGAGCACGTGAAAAACCCGGCGCTCGTGGTCACAGAGCTCCACCGCGTGCTCAAGCCGGGCGGCAGGCTGTATCTGACGGCTCCACAGGGCTGGTCCGAACACCAGCAGCCTCATGACTTCTACCGCTTCACGCGCTTCGCGCTAAACGATTTGCTCGTACAGGCGGGCTTTAAAGAGGTCAAAATAGAGCCGTTTGGCGGGTATTTCCACTACTTGGGGCATCGCCTCACCCATGTTCCCAAAGTGCTTTTCCCGGCACTGCCCCGGGCGCTTCGCGTGCTTCTTTTCCCCTTGGAGTTGGCGACACTGGCCTTGTTTTGTGTGGCGTTCCCCATAGGGTGTTACTACCTGGACAGCTTCGACGGAAGTCGCGAGTTCACGCTCGGATACCGCTGCCTGGCCAGGAAGTAGGCTTGCTAAGCACCGACCACGCTGCTTCGTCTTTCGAGAAGCAAGACGTCGCGCCAGGTTTCGCCCATCTTACCGAACCGTTCGCGCCGCCCCACCTGCCGAAACCCGGCCTTCTGGTGTAGACGCAGACTCGCTTCGTTTTCGGGGAAGATGTGGGCCTGCAGGGTCCAAAGACCGGCCGCTTCGGACTCCTCGACGAGCTTTTCAAGAAGAGCCGCGCCGACGCCCTGTCCCCGGCAATCGTTCGCGACGTAGATGCTGACCTCTGCTATCCCACCGTAGACCTGGCGGGCCGAGACTCTGGAGAGCGCGGCCCATCCTGACAAGCGGGCGTTCTGGCGACGAACGACCAGGCGACAGCAGGAGAGATGGGAGGAATCCCAGTGGTCCCAGGAAGGCGCCTGGGTCTCGAAAGTTGCATTCCCGGTCACAATACCCTGGATGAAGATCTCCCGTACCTGGTCCCAGTCGGCGGGCCCCATCGGATCCACGAGCCACTCCATGAGCCGGAATGGTACTTGAAATCAGGCCGTGGTCAACCCGATTCGTAGGAACCGCGTGATCTTCGTGCAACCAAACACAACTCGTTTGCATCTATACGAATACAGGAAAGGGGGGCGACAGGCTTCGACGGGAGTAGTTGAGTCAGTAGGTGCATGCCGAGGTGCCTCACCCTCGTAAAACAGTGGCAAAATCATAACTGCCAACGAACAGTTAGCACTCGCTGCGTAATTTGACGTAGCCGTCTTGACTAGTCTCGCCCGCAGGGCGGTCAAGGCGTCGTTAATGCGGGATATGCGGTGTTCCAACCTCCTTCACGGGAACACCGGGAATCGTTGTGAGGGGCTTGCGGCGGGTTAGTTTGCTGGTTTCAAATGCCCGGCGGAAGTAAAAAGCGAAACCGGCTAAGCGTGTAGATCCGGCTGGCGAAGACTTTCGGACGTGGGTTCGATTCCCACCGCCTCCACCAATCTCCTCCGAAAAGTTGTGATCAAAATCGCTTGACTCTCCTTGCCCCCCTACCTATACTGGCGGCGGCTTTTGCGCTGTAAACCGCGTCTGTCAAGGTATTTCCAGTTCAGAAGGGGGTGACTCGTTGAGGAAAGGTGACTTCACGATAATCCTGGCCCGCTTCGCTGAGACCCCTGCGAAAGCCTACTGCTTCCCCCGCAAGCTGGCCGTTGGCGTTGGCATCCTTACATTCGTCTTCATCTCTTGTTTCATACTCTCCAGCCTTCATTACTATCAAATGTGGAAAAAGACGTCCGAGCATGATCGGCTCAGGCTGGAGGTCGACCAACTTCGCAAAGAAAACCAGACTTTTCGTCTGGCTGCCAATAACCTTGCCGACCAACTCTCGGCCTTGGAGGTGGTCTCCAAAAAGGTCACCATCCTTTCCGGCCTGAACCGGGAAGGGATGGGCGGTCTTGGCGGACCATCCAGCACTCCGCTGGGTAGCCTTACCACTCGAGGCCTGACCGACCAGCTTCGCCAGTTGGGGGTGAAGAGCAGGAGCCTCGAGAGCGATATGCGGCAATTGCAGGACTTCTACACCAATCGGAGCATCCTTCTCGCGGCGACCCCGGCCATTCCGCCAGTCCACGGCTATCCCTCCGCGTCCTATGGGTACCGACTCGATCCCTTTACGGGCGTAAGGGATTTCCATTCGGGTATCGACATCTCCGCTCCTCAGGGCAACAAAGTGGTCGCCACGGCGGACGGACTGGCAATCTTCGCTCAGGGTCAGGTCGGCTACGGGAGGCTGGTCGTCATCCAGCACAAGTTCGGATTGTCCACTCGCTACGGCCACCTCAGCCAGGTTGCAGTGAAGGTCGGCCAGAGAGTGAAAAAAGGCGATATCATCGGTTATGTCGGCTCAACGGGCCGTGCGACTGGTCCCCACCTCCATTACGAAGTCCGCCTGAATGGCCAGCCGATGAATCCGATGCTCTTCTACCGCGAAGGGTAAGTCGCTGACGGCTGACGGCTGACCACTGACCGGCTCATCTTCAGGTCCGTCAGGACCGACACGTCGATAGAAAACCCGACTCAAGCGGTCTGAGGTCCGTAGGACTGGCACGTCAACGCTCAGTCACGGTCAGTCCTTCTACGGACCTCAGACCCCTTGAGTCGGGTTTTCTATCGACGCGTCGGTGCTGACGGACCTGAAGATGAGCCGGTCAGCCGGTCAGCCGTCAGCCGGTCAGCCGTCAGCCGTCAGCCGTCAGCCGTCAGCACACTCTCCCCGACTTCCCTTCATTATCAACCAGTTGTAAGGTACATAATGTTAGAGGAGAAGATAATGGGGCTTATTGTCCGTGACGGGATCAGACTGACGCTCGAAGGGGCGAAGGTCATGCTTCAGGCCGCCGAGGCGAAGGCTCGCGAAATTGGTGTCGACATGGACGTCGCCGTCGTCGACGCGGGAACCAACCTGCTTTGCTTTCACCGGATGGACGGCGCAAAAATAACCAGTATCGACGTTGCCATTAACAAAGCCTTCACCGCCGCCGGCACCCGGCTCCCGACCTCCAAGTACGCGGAAGTCGCCGGTCCGGGCGGCAAGGCTTTCGGGATCCATGTGAGCAACCGTGGCCGCTTCATGATTTTCGGAGGCGGGCTTCCCATCGTCATCGACGGTCAAACGATCGGCGCAATTGGATGCAGCAGCGGAAGCGTCGAGCAGGATACGGAAGTGGCACAAGCGGGAATCGATGCATTGCTCCGCGCATTGGCCCAGTAGGACATTTCGAGAAACCCAAAGCCAGAAGAGGAGACGAGGATGGCGGATCAAGAAACACAAGTCGTGGTAATTGGCGGCGGACCGGGCGGATACGCAGCAGCATTTCACTCCGCGGATTTGGGAATGGAAACGACTCTGGTAGATGTCCGGGAAAGGCCCGGCGGAGTTTGCCTGTTCGTCGGCTGCATACCCTCGAAAACACTCCTGTACGCCGCTGACCTCATCCAGGACGCCAGAGAAGCGAAACAATTGGGCCTTGATTTTCCTGCGCCGAAGATCGACATCGATGCGCTGCGCGCCTTCAAAGACAAAGTGGTCTATAAACTTACCTCCGGTTTATCCGACATCGCGAAGCTGCGCAAGGTCCGGTACATTCAAGCTAACGCCACCTTCGAAAACTCCAACACGCTTCGGCTCGAAGGGGGAGATGCGCCGTCCCGTCTTCGCTTCAAACACGCCGTCCTGGCGACTGGATCGATTCCGACTCCTCTTCCTGGAAATAAGCTCCAAAACCCACGGCTCATGGATTCGAGCGGTGCCTTGGCGCTCGAAGATGTCCCTGAAAAGCTGCTGGTTATCGGCGGCGGTTATATTGGTCTCGAGCTCGGGTCGGTGTACGCGGCGTTGGGCAGTCGCGTCACGGTGGTAGAACTGCTCGACGGCCTCCTGCCTGGCGTTGATCGCGACTTGGTCCGTCCTCTCGATAAGCGGATTCGAGACCTTTTTGCCGCGGTTCACCTGAAGACCAAAGTCGTAGGCATAAAGGAAGTAAACAAGGGTCTCGAGGTCGAGTTTGAGGGCGAGATCGAGCCGAAAAAACAAACGTTCGATCGGGTCTTGGTTTCCGTCGGAAGGAAGCCCAATTCTCAGAATGTGGCTCTGGAAAAGACCCGAGCTGAGTTGGACCCGAAAGGATTCGTCCGAATCGACCGACAATGTCGCACTGCCGATCCGGCAATCTTTGCAATCGGTGACGTCGCTGGCCAGCCGATGCTCGCTCACAAAGCGATGAGAGAGGGCAAAGTCGCAGTCGAAGTTATTGCCGGCAAGAAGAGCGTTTTCGATAACCGCGCGATTCCGGCGGTTGTTTTCACGAATCCCGAGATTGCGTGGGCAGGTTTGACGGAATCCGAGGCGCGGGCCGAAGGCCGCAAGGTCAAGGTTGTTCGGTTCCCGTGGGCGGCGTCGGGACGAGCCGTGTCCCTTGGGCGGACGGAAGGGATGACCAAAATGCTCTTTGACGAAAGCAACGGTCAAATCCTCGGAGTCGGGATCGTCGGGACCCGGGCTGGCGAGTTAATCGCGGAAGGAACGCTTGCTATTGAGATGGGGGCGGTTGCTGAGGATGTCGCACTCACAATTCACACGCATCCGACCCTGTCCGAAACGGTCGGAGAAGTCGCGGAAGCGTTCTTTGGCCAGGCAACCCATATCTTTCGGAAATAAGACAGTGCCGCGGGCACCGCGCTCGCGGCTTTTTGGGACTAAGCACATGACAAGCATCGACACTTTCGGCGTCCGCAAGACCCTGACAGTTGGAGCACGGAACTACACGTATTTCAGCCTTCCTGAGCTGCAGCAGCGGCTAGGAGGGAAGGTCGAGAGATTACCTTACTGTCTCAAGGTTCTCCTCGAGAATCTGGTAAGGCATGAGGACGGCGTAGCGGTTCGGGAAGAGGACATCCGCGCGTTCTCCCAGTGGGATCCGAAACATCAGCCTGATCGTGAAATTGCCTTCACCCCGGCGAGGGTTCTGCTTCAGGATTTCACCGGCGTGCCGGCGGTCGTGGACCTCGCGGCCATGCGTGATGCCATGGCGGCGATGGGAGGCGACCCGGCCAAGATCAATCCGTTGGTCCCAGCCGAGCTGGTCATCGACCACTCGGTTCAAGTCGACGCTTTCGGCCGGGCGAACGCGATCGACATCAATCTCGAAAAAGAATATGAGCGAAACCGGGAACGCTACGCGTTTCTGCGTTGGGGCCAGTCCGCCTTCAAGAGCCTGCAAGTCGTCCCGCCCGGCACCGGGATTTGTCATCAGGTGAACCTGGAGTACCTCGCCAGAGTGGTCTTCGGGGCAAGAGCTCGGGGAGCGGAAAGTGACGCTTATTTCGATACGCTCGTCGGGACGGACAGTCACACCACCATGGTCAACGGGCTCGCCGTGCTCGGATGGGGCGTAGGCGGCATCGAGGCTGAGGCCGCCATGCTCGGTCAGCCGGTGACCATGTTGATCCCCCAGGTGGTCGGGTTCCGCTTGAGCGGGGCACTCAGGGAAGGCACTACAGCAACCGACCTTGTCCTCACGATCACGGAGATCCTGCGGAAAAGGGGCGTCGTCGGCAAGTTTGTCGAGTTTTACGGGCCGGGAGTCAGCGCTTTGTCGCTGGCCGACCGGGCCACTATCGCCAATATGGCTCCGGAGTACGGAGCGACGTGCGCCATCTTCCCGATCGATGGGGAAACGCTGAAGTATCTGCGCCTTACGGCCAGAAGCGAGGAGCACGTCCAGTTGGTAGAGGCGTACGCCAAGGCGCAGAACGTTTTTCATCACCCCAATGCGCCCGAGCCTTTTTACTCGGAGAGCGTTCAGCTCGATTTGTCCCAGGTGGAGGCCAGCTTGGCGGGTCCCAAGCGACCGCAGGATAGAGTCGCTCTGCGTGAGGCCGGCCAAGCCTTCCAAAAGTACCTCGAAAGTTCGATAAACGGAGCACCGAAGGACAAGGGAGTCCGGGTCACCATCACGACTCCGGACGAAAAGACCGCCGAGTTTGACCTCCGTCACGGATCAGTCGTAATCGCGGCCATCACTAGCTGTACGAATACCTCGAATCCGTCGACGATGATCGGGGCCGGAATACTGGCCAGGAAAGCAGTCGAGAGGGGCCTCGAGAGGAAGCCGTGGGTCAAGAGCAGCCTCGCGCCTGGGTCAAAAGTTGTCACCGAGTACCTCAACAAAGCGGGGCTGACTCCGTACCTTGACCGGCTGGGCTTTCAGTTGGTCGGCTACGGTTGCACGACGTGCATTGGCAACAGTGGGCCGCTCCCCGAGGAGATTTCCGAGGCCGTGAACGCCAATCGCTTGATCGTCTGCTCCGTGCTTTCCGGAAACCGCAACTTCGAGGGCCGGGTGAACCCTGACTGCCGGGCCAATTACCTGGCTTCGCCGCCACTGGTCGTCGCCTATGCCTTGGCTGGCCGCATGGATATCGATCTGGTCAACGAACCGCTCGGGCAGGATCAGCAAGGCCGGGCCGTCTATCTCAAGGATGTTTGGCCGAGCCATCAGGAGATTCAGACAGCTATCCAGGAATCGGTCGATACGCGGATGTTCGCCGAGAAATACGCCGAAGTCTACGAAGGCGAAGAACGATGGCGAAGTCTGCCGATTCCGACCGGCGACCGCTACAGCTGGGATGAAACATCGACATATGTGTTGAAGCCGCCGTTTTTCGAGGCGCTTCCGATTCACCCGCAACCAGTCAGCGAGCTGGCCTTGCTGCGCGTTCTCGCCGTCTTGGGCGATAGCGTCACCACCGACCACATTTCTCCGGCCGGCTCCATCGCCAAGAACAGCCCGGCCGCCAGGTACCTGATGAGCCTCGGGGTCACGCCCGAGCAGTTCAATTCTTACGGCTCCCGGCGCGGGAACCACGAAGTAATGATGCGTGGCACTTTCGCCAATATCCGTTTACGGAATCTGCTCGTTCCCGGCGTTGAGGGAGGCTACACGGTCCACCCCTCCGATACCCAGCCGATGTCCATTTATGACGCGGCCATGCGGTATCAGGCTGATGGGGTCCCGTTGCTGGTGATTGCCGGCAAAGAGTACGGCACCGGCTCTTCCCGGGACTGGGCGGCTAAAGGAACCCGGCTCCTCGGTATTCGCGCCGTTCTGGCGGAGAGTTTCGAACGGATCCATCGAAGCAACCTTGTGGGCATGGGAGTGCTTCCGCTGCAGTTTGAGAAGGGCCAGAACCGCGAGACGCTGGGCCTGACCGGGCTGGAGACATTTGAGATTCTCGGGCTTTCCGACGGTCTTCAGCCGCTGAAGAAACTGACCGTGAACGCCCACGAGCCGGGCGGTCGTGTCAGGCGCTTCACGGTTACCGCCCGAGCGGATACCCCGAACGAGGTCAACTACTACCGGCACGGTGGTATTCTGCCATTCGTGCTGCGGACGCTGCTGGGCCGGAGAGGGTGACAACGTGACAAGGTGACAGAGGGCCTCTGAAGCGCCAGTAGTTGTGTCTTTCTTTCGAAGTGCGGTGGCCTTGACACCGCTTTGTGTTCGCCGGCCTTGCCGGCGGCCTCTGCACACTCGATCCTTTTATGGCCGCCGGCAAGGCCGGCGAACACAAAGCGGTGTCAAGGCCACCGCACTCCGAAAGAAAGAACGCAACCACTGGCGCTTCAGAGGCCCTGTCACCTTGTCACACCTTGTCCCTGCCCCCCACTTCCCGTTGACACCGCTGCACCACTGCGCCATTCTTGTGAACTTCGGAGCTTCAAGCATGAAACCAATCTCGACCTACAATGTCGTTCCCCGTCTCCCGGCGCCTTTGGAGCGTCTGCGGGCTCTTGCTTACAACTTGCGCTGGGCCTGGGACCACTCCTCAATTGAGCTCTTCCGACGGCTGGACACCGATCTTTGGGAGAAGACGAACCACAACCCGGTTCTGATGCTCAGCATGGTTGACCAGGCGCAACTCGAGGCCGCGGCGGTGGATGAGGCCTTCCTGGCGCATCTGGAGAACGTGTATCAGACGTTTACCGCGCATCTGGAGGGAAAATCCAGCTGGTTCAGGCGATCACATCCGAATGCCACCCCGTTGATCGCTTACTTTTCCGCGGAGTTCGGCATTACCGAGTCGTTGTCGATCTTCGCCGGGGGGCTGGGCGTTCTGGCGGGCGATCATCTCAAGTCGGCGAGCGACCTCGGAATCCCCCTGGTTGGCGTCGGATTGCTGTATCAGCAAGGTTATTTCAGGCAGTATCTGAACGAAGCCGGGTGGCAGCAGGAGGCGTATGAAGACAACGATTTTCACACCCTGCCTCTGATTCCGGAGGAGACTCCCGCCGGGCTGCCTGTGACGGTCGAGATGGATTACCCGGGTCGAAAGGTCAAGGCACGCGTCTGGCGCGCCCAAGTCGGCCGAGTCCCACTGTACCTGCTCGACACCAATATTTCCGAAAATCGCCCGGACGACCGGGATATCACGGATCAGCTCTACGGTGGTGACGTGGAGATGCGAGTCAGGCAGGAGATCCTGCTGGGTATCGGGGGCTATCGAGCACTGGCGGCGTTGGGGCTGGAGCCCACCGTTTACCACATGAACGAAGGTCACTCCGCTTTCCTCGCGCTCGAAAGAGTGCGCCGTCTGATGGAGACGGAGAAAGTCACCTTCGCGGAGGCAAGGGAGGCCGCTTCCGCTGGCCTCGTCTTTACCACCCACACACCGGTGCCGGCCGGCCACGATTACTTCCACCCGGATCTGATGGAAAGGTATTTTGGCGAGTACTATCGAGCCGTGGGTCTCTCCCGTCATGAGTTCCTGGCTCTCGGTCGGCAAAATCCACAAGACGAAGGCGAATTCTTCTGCATGACTGTCCTCAGCCTTCGGCTGGCGGCGCACAGTAATGCCGTCAGCAGGCTGCACGGTGATGTCAGCCGCCAGATGTGGCGCGGCATGTGGCCCAATGTTCCCCAGGAAGAGATTCCCATCGGGCACGTGGCCAACGGCGTTCATTACCAAAGCTGGATTTCCCAGGAAGTCGAGCATCTCTATGACCGCTACTTGGGTCCGCGGTGGCGCGAAGAACCCTTGGACCGGTCGATCTGGGTGCGGGCCCGTCAGATTCCGCCAGAAGAACTCTGGCGCAACCATGAGCGACGGCGCGAACGTCTGGTTGCTTTTGCCCGGAGCGAGCTGAAGAACCAGCTGCGACGCCGGAATGCGACGGAATCGATGATTGAGGCGGCCCAGGAAGTCCTCGACTCCTCCTCCCTGACGATCGGGTTTGCCCGCCGTTTTGCTACGTACAAGCGGGCGACGCTGCTGTTACGCGATCCCGAGCGCCTGGCTCGAATAGTGAATGACCCGAAGAGGCCCGTCCAGGTGATCTTCTCCGGAAAAGCGCACCCTCGGGACGATGCCGGGAAGGATTTCATCCGTCAAATCGTCAGCCTCGCTCGCCGCCCGGAATTCGCCAGACGGCTGGTTTTTCTCGAAGACTACGATGTCAACACGGCCCGTTATCTGGTCCAGGGAGTCGATGTCTGGCTGAACACGCCCCGCCGGCCCGGAGAAGCCAGCGGCACCAGCGGCATGAAGGCAGCCGCAAACGGCGTCCTCAATCTGAGCACTTCCGACGGATGGTGGGATCAGGTTCAGTGGATGCTTGGCCAGGACGCCCCGCCGGTTGGGTGGACGATCGGACGCGGTGAGCTTTACGAGAATTTCGACTACCAGGACCACGTGGAGGCAGAAGCCCTCTACGAATTACTCGAGCGCGACGTCGTCCCCACGTTTTACGACCGCGGTCCCGATGGGCTGCCTCGCCGCTGGATATCGCGGATGAAGACTTCACTCGAGCACCTCTGCTACTTCTTCAACACACACCGCATGGTCCGCGAATACGTGGAACGGGCTTACTTACAGGCTGATCTACGCTTTCGGAAACTCAACGAGAATCAATTGGCCTGCGCAAAGAACCTGGCGGCCTGGCGCCAGCGGGTTACTTCGGGATGGAGAGGGGTCCGAATCACCATGCTCGGCCCTGAGCAGCCGCGACAAGTGAGCATTGGGGCGGCTCTTCCGATTCGAGCCCGAGTGCAGCTGGGGACATTACTTCCCGGAGACCTTCGGCTGGAGCTGTACTACGGACCGGTCAGCCCGGCAGGGGAGATTGTGGACGCCCACACGGCCGCCATGGAGCTGGAAACCAAGGAAACCGATAACAGCTGCGTCTATCGAGGCCAGGTCGGGGCGGAAGGACGAAGCGGGCTGCAAGGCTTTTCTATCCGCGCCTTGCCCTTTCACGAATGCCTGACGACCGCTTACCTGCCGGGCTTGATTGCATGGGCGGAAGAGCCGGGGCGGTAGCTCTAAGCGCAAGGACAACAAGGACCCCCAGGGACCCCAGGGTTCCCAAGGACCCCAAGGACCCCAAGGACCCCAGGGACTCCAAGGACAAGTGAGATCGATTGAAGTCTGCACTCACGATATCACTTGTCCTTGGGGTCCTTCGGGTCCTTGGGGTCCTTTCTGTCCTTCACTTCAGCGAATCGCGCACCTTCTCCAGCCGCTGACGAACCTCATTCCCCAGCTCATCGATTTCGTTCTGGTTGACCAGACTGAGCACGGCTTCCGGATCCATGAACGACACGGTCACTTTGTCCTCGCCCCCTTTACGTACGACCACATTGCAGGGCAAGAGCAGCCCGATATCAGGATCGGCCTGCAGGGCCCGGTGGGCGAGCGAGGGATTGCAGGCCCCGAGAATCCGGTAGGGCTGGCCTTCAATTCCCAGCTTCTCCTTCATGGTCGCCTGGACGTCTATATCTGAGATGACGCCGAATCCCTGCTCTTTGAGCGCCTGCGTGACCCGCTGAACTGCCTCATCGAATCCGCCCGAAAGTTGCACGCTGAACCCGTACATATCCAAGCTCCTTTCCTCTATCTCATCACAAACCAGTCGGAAGAAGTACTGCGCCGTGGCCTTGGCCGGCCGCCTCGGCTTTCTGCTGCAAATGCAACAGCTGTGCTAAAATGCACAGGGTGAAGCATACGAACATCCTGCTTGTCGACGACGATCGTAACTTCTTGCGAGTCCTGACTTATCACGTACAGGAGTTCGGATTTCACGCGACGCCCGTGTCTTCCGGAAAGGAAGCACTCGATCGCCTTTTATCCGAGAAGCTGGACCTTGTAGTCACCGATTTGAAAATGCCGGAAATGGACGGTCTGCAGCTTCTGGCCGCAATTCGCCAATCGTTTCGGCAGCTTCCTGTCATCGTTTTAACCGCCCATGGTTCGATCGATAAAGCCGTCGAGGCCATCAAGCTCGGAGCGGCGGATTTCCTTACCAAGCCGTTTGAGAAGGAAGAGATGCGTCAGACGATCCTCAACGCGCTCAAGATGAAGGACCTGATCGAGGAGAACGAAGTCCTGACGCGGGCGGTCGGGAAGAAATTCGAGTTCGATTCGCTGGTCGGTTCTTCGAAGAAGCTGCGCGACGTCCTCGAAATGGGAGAGCAGCTTGCCGAGGTGGACACAACGGTGCTGATCCTCGGCGAAAGTGGAACGGGCAAGGAACTGCTCGCCCGCGCTTTGCACTTCAACGGCCCACGCCGCAACCGTCCTCTTATCGTGGTCAATTGCGGGGCAATCCCCGAAACCCTGATCGAGAGTGAGTTGTTTGGCTACCGAAAGGGAGCCTTCACCGGAGCTGTTTCGGACAAAAAAGGCAAGTTCGAGACTGCAGATGCCGGCACGGTCCTGCTCGATGAGGTGGCCGAGTTGTCGCTGAGCATGCAAGTGCGCCTCCTCAGGGTTCTGCAGCAGAAAGAGATCGATGTTGTGGGAGATCCGCACCCTAAGAAGGTGGATGTCCGGATTGTCGCAGCGACCAACCAGGATCTGCAGGCTCTGATCTCGGAAGGTAAGTTCCGCGAAGATCTGTACTATCGCCTTTCAGTCGCCCCCTTGGTTCTGCCTCCTTTGCGGGAAAGACGCGAGGACATCCCGCTGCTTGTCCACCATTTCCTGGAGAAGCTACGCCTGCGGTTCGGTAAGGCGGTCGACGTGCAGCCGGACGTGATGTCCGAACTGCAGAGTTACGACTGGCCCGGGAACGTGCGCGAGC
>Ga0209593_10000335_pt1 | contig 24140 bp, 24 predicted proteins | sample PPLLaktember2015_3_FD_187260 | JGI IMG/M metagenome (GOLD analysis project Ga0209593, IMG submission 187260) | Freshwater sediment microbial communities from Prairie Pothole Lake near Jamestown, North Dakota, USA - PPLs Lake P7 Core (6) Depth... | ecosystem: Environmental > Aquatic > Freshwater...
TATAAGTATTAGTATAGGTGTATTGAATCTATTGCCTATACCCATATTAGATGGCGGTCATTTCATGTATTATATGGTTGAGTTTTTTACGGGAAAACCTGTATCTGAAGCGGCGGTAAGTGTTGGACAAAGACTGGGGTTTTTTATCCTCGGCTGTATGATGGTATTAGCACTTTATAATGACATGAACAGATTGATAACAGGCTGATTGAATGGTAATTAAAAATAAAAATTTGAAACACTCAAAATTAAAACTTAAGTCTATTCTATTGCTAATTTCGAGCTTGTACGCTGGCTCAGCAATTGCTCTTGAGCCTTTCATAGTGAAAGATATTCGTGTTGAAGGAATTCAGCGTACTGAAGCTGGCACGGTTTTTAGCTACTTGCCAGTTAAAGTTGGCGAGACTATGAATGATGACCTCGCATCGCAAGCGATTAAATCTCTATACGGCACAGGTTTTTTTAAAGATGTGCGTATAGAAGCTGAAGGCGATGTGCTGATTGTTACGGTACAAGAGCGCTCAGCCATTGCGCAAATTGACTTTAGCGGCAATAAATCATTTCCTACCGACAAAATGAAAGAAGGCCTCAAGCAAGTCGGTATTTCTGAAGGTCAGATTTTTGACAAGTCCCAGTTAGACCGCGCTGAGCAGGAAATTAAACGTCAATATTTATCGCAGGGTAAATATGGCGCTACAGTAAAAGCGGTAGTTTCTCCTCTTGAACGCAACCGTGTAGCGGTTCGCTTTGACATTGAGGAAGGCGCCGTATCGAAAATTCGTGATATTAATATTGTTGGTAATCAAGCATTCACCATGGATGACTTGCGTGCGCAGTTTTTACTTACCACACCAAACTGGATGAGTTGGTGGAATAAGGATGACCAATACTCCAAACAGAAGCTTAATGCTGATTTGGAAACACTTAGATCGTATTATATGAATCAGGGATATCTTGAGTTCAATATCGACTCTACGCAAGTATCAATTACCCCTGATAAAAAAGATATTTACATCACGGTAAATATAACTGAAGGTGAAAAATACACTATTTCAGAAGTAAAATTGGCGGGCGAAACCCTGGTGCCTGAAGATGAATTGCGCCAGTTGATCCAAGTACAGGCTGGCGATACATTTAGTCGTGAGAAAGTGACGCAAACAAGCAAAGCTATCAGTGACCGACTAAGTGATGATGGTTATGCTTTCTCTAATGTTAATGCAGTACCTGAACTGAATAAAGAACAGCATACAGCTGCTTTTACTTTTTTTGTTGACCCAGGCAAAAGAGTTTATGTGCGCCGTATCAACATTGTCGGTAATACACGTACGCGAGATGAAGTAATTCGTCGTGAAGTCCGCCAGTTAGAGTCTGCTTGGTACGCCTCAAATAAAATCAATCGCTCAAAAGAGCGTATCAGGCGTACAGATTACTTCTCTGATGTGAATGTGGAAACTCCGGCAGTTCCAGGCACTTCAGATCAGGTTGATTTAAATATCAGTGTAGTCGAGAAGTCGACCGGCAGTGTCCAGTTTGGTGCAGGTTTGTCTAGTAGTCAGGGTGTTGTATTTGGGGTTACCGTAAATCAAAATAACTTTCTAGGCACGGGTAATCGTGTTAGCGCACAGGTAAATACAGGCAAGGTTAACACGACTTATTCGTTATCATATACCGACCCATATTTCACCCCCGATGGTGTAAGCCGCGGTATAGATTTGTATCGCCGCGATGTGAATACAAAATCACTTAACATTGGTACTTATGATACAACTTCTTATGGTGCCGGTTTGCGTTTTGGCATTCCTTTAAATGAACGTGATGGAATTAACTTTGGTATAGCTGCCGACTTTACTACAGTGGATTTACAAAGTGACAGCCCTCAACAGTACAGAAACTTCTGTAACAACTCCAGCGGATGTAGTAGTGACTCAGTAGCGGTTAGTGCAGGATGGTCTCACGACTCGAGAGATAGTGTTTTCTTCCCTAATAATGGTGTGCTGCAGCGGTTAACAGCCGAAGTTACTTTACCGGTATTGGATTTAGAGTACTACAAGATCGATTACAAGCACGCTTGGTATAAAGAGGTTTTTAAAGGGTATACCTTCATGTTGAATGGTGAAGCAGGTTACGCTGATAGCTATGGCAGTAAAGACTACCCTTTCTTTAAAAACTTTTACATGGGCGGTGTTAGCTCAGTCCGTGGCTATAAAAACGGTTCTCTTGGCCCAAGAGATGTAGATTCGACTACAGGTCGAGATTTTGCCTTGGGTGGTACAAAACGCTTATTAGGTAATGCGGAAATGTTCTTCCCAGTGCCTGGTCTAAAGGACTCTAATCAATTCAAAATGAGTGCGTTCGTTGATGCCGGTAACGTGTTTGGTACCAATGACTCTTATGACTTTGGTGAGTTGCGGTACTCTGCAGGCGTAGGCGTTAGCTGGATATCGCCATTTGGTCCTTTAAAGCTGGTGTTTGCTAAACCGTTAAATAGTAAATCTGGCGATGATACTGAAAGTATACAGTTCCAACTAGGACAACAGTTTTAGTATCGCTACAGCCGGATGTGGTCATTATTTTGCAATAGGCCAGCTTGCAAGCTATGTGTTCCGCTGTCTTGTGGCATAATGTAACGAAATAAAGGTAGTTGTTTAGGAGAATCTAATTGAGTAATTTCTTTAAAAATTTAGTGGTGACAAGTCTTGTGACATTCGCTATAGGTAGTGCTCAATCTGCCGAGTTGAAGGTTGGTTACGTGCAAGTTGATAAAATCCTGCAAGAGGCGCCACAAACAGCCGAAAGCGGTAAAAAACTTGAACGTGAATTTAACCCTAGGTCTCAAGAGCTGGATCGTATGGCTAAGCAAATTAAAGACTTGGAATCTGTATTGGACAAAGAAGGGTTAACCATTTCAGAAGTTGAGCGTCGTAGTAAAGAGCGCGACGTGCAGAATATTAAAATTGAGTTCCAGCGCAAGCAGCGAGAACTTCGTGAAGACATTAATTTGCGTAAAAATGAAGAGTTAGGTGCGTTGCAGGATCGTATTAATAAAGCCGTGCAGTCAGTTTCTGAAGCTGAAGGTTATGATTTGGTCGTGTATAGCGGCGTGGCATATGCAAGTAAGAAAATTGATATTACTGATAAAGTTTTAAAAACGTTAGGTAAAAAATAGTCTGGGTATTGATCAAAAAAAGTTTCATTAGGCAATTGGCAAGATAAATGGGTAAGCAATACTCACTTGAAGATATTGTCAAAGCTTTAGGCGGCTTTGTCATTGGTGATGGTAGTATTTTGGTACATCGCGTATCTTCCCTTGCCAATGCTAAAGCGGGCGATATAAGTTTTGTTAATGATTCCAAATACCAAAAGGCAGTTGCTTCTAGTGGAGCAAGTGCTTTTATTTTGAAGCAAGCACATGCAGAAATAACTGCTGCCCCGAGAATTATCGTAGACAACCCTTATGCCTATTTTGCTAAAGTTTCGGCATTCTTAAATCCTCCTGCTGTTGATTTGTTAGGTATTGCACCAACTGCAGTAGTAGCTGTTTCGGCTAAAATTCCTGCATCATCCAGTGTAGGTGCGCTTGCGGTGATAGGTGAAAACGTCGTAGTCGGTGAAAGTGTTATTATTGGAAGTGGCTGCATTATAGAAAATGATGTGACCATCGCAGATGGTACTCGTTTAGAGCCCCACGTGACGATTAAACATCATTGCGAAATTGGGCAAAATTGCCATATATTTTCAGGTGCGGTTATAGGTTCTGATGGTTTTGGTTATGCAGAAGAAGCCGGCAGATGGATAAAAATTCCGCAAGTAGGGCGTGTGATTCTGCAAGCTAACGTCGATGTTGGTGCAAATACCACTATAGACCGTGGTGCACTGGATGATACGATTATCGAAGAGGGTGTGAAACTGGATAATCTGATTCAGATTGGACACAACTGCGTGATTGGCGCTCATACTGTGATTGCCGGATGTGTCGGGATAGCCGGCAGCGCGCGTGTCGGAAAACACTGCAAAATAGGCGGTGCAGCAATGATACTGGGGCACTTGGAGATTGCTGATAATGTTACCATTTCACCAGGCAGCATGATCACGCGCTCATTGACCTCTGCTGACACTTATACGGCGTTAATGCCATTCCAGACACATAAAGCGTGGTTAAATACGGCGGCAAAGATCCGCCATCTGGATGAGTTCTCAGATAAAATTAAACAGCTGGAAAAAGAGATTGCCCTGTTAAAATCGCAGCACTAGATGCAGTGCTCATAATTAATTGAATTATTCTTTAAGAAAAGCAAGCCGAGATCAATATGACTAATAAAACAGAATCTACCAGCATGGATATTCATGAAATTTTGGAACATTTACCACATCGTTACCCGTTTGTGCTGGTGGATCGTGTAGTGTCCCTGGAGTTAGGTAAGGAGATTGTCGCTATCAAAAATGTTAGCGTAAATGAGCCTTATTTCCCGGGTCACTTTCCATATCATCCTGTGATGCCTGGTGTTTTGATTATTGAGGCAATGGCACAAGCGGCAGCTATTTTGTCATTTAAAACAATGGATACTAAACCTAGTGATGACTCAGTTTATTATTTTGCCGGAATCGATAGTGCACGCTTTAAAAAACCAGTGTCGCCTGGTGATCAAATAATTCTTAACGTTAAAATTGATCGAATTCTAAAAGGAATTTGGAAGTATTCAGGTGTGGCGAGTGTTGATGGTACTGTGGTCGCTGAAGCACAAATGATGTGCATATTAAAAGCGATTGAGAAATAAGTAGTCAGGCTAATAGTAAATAAGAAAATTACTGGTTGATAAAAGTAGTACTAGTTAATAAAAAATAAGTGAAGTAACAATGCAGACTGCAAAAATTCATCCAACGGCTATCATAGACCCTTTGGCACAACTGGATTCAAGTGTTGAAGTGGGTGCTTATTCCGTTGTTGGACCCGATGTAAAAATTGACTCAGGTACTCGTATTGCAAGCCATGTGTCCATTAACGGACCTACTACTATTGGTAAAAATAACCAGATTTTTCAGTTTTCTTCATTAGGCCAAGCGCCACAAGATAAAAAATACAAGGGCGAGCCAACTTTACTGGAAATAGGTGACAACAATACTATCCGTGAATTTTGTACCTTTAATCGAGGTACAGTTCAAGATAAAGGCACTACCAAGATTGGCAACGATAACTGGATTATGGCCTACGTGCATATCGCGCATGATTGCCAAATTGGAAATAACACTATTTTTGCTAACAACGCCTCGCTGGCAGGGCATGTTGATGTTTATGACTATGCAATATTAGGCGGGTTTACGCTAATACATCAGTTTTGTAAAATCGGTTCACATGTGATTACTGCGGTGGGGTCAGTGGTATTCAAGGATATTCCACCGTATGTGACTGCAGCTGGATATGATGCAAAACCTCATGGTATCAACGCAGAAGGTTTGAAACGTCGCGGGTTTTCGGCAGATAGTATTTTGCAAATTAAGCGAGCATATAAGGTTTTGTATCGCAAAGGGTTGACTCTGGATGAGGCTAAGACTGAATTGCTAACTATGCAATCTCAAACGCCAGAAATAGCTTTATTGTCAGAATTCTTGAATATTTCCGCACGCGGCATAGTTCGATAATATTTTAGCTATGATTAGAATTGGTATTGTGGCTGGCGAGGCTTCTGGCGATTTGCTTGGAAGTCATTTGATTCAAGCACTCAAGCAAAAGCGTCCGGATTTGGAATTCATCGGTATTGCAGGTCCTAAAATGATGCGCGAAGGCGCACGGTCGCTTTTCCCGATCGAACGTTTATCTGTGCGTGGCTATCTGGAAGTGATCAAACACCTTTGGGGTCTGCTTAAGCTGCGACGTCAGCTATTGAATTACTTTCTGGATAATCCTCCCGATTTATTCATTGGCATAGATGCACCTGATTTCAATTTTTGGCTAGAGAAAAAGCTTAAACATAAAGGCATTAAGGCCATTCACTATGTCAGCCCATCAATCTGGGCATGGCGCAAGAACCGCATCAAAAAAATAAAGAAGGCTGTTACGCAGGTTTTAGCTTTATTTCCCTTTGAGCCCGCTTTGTATCAGGCAGAAGGCATCCCTGTAAGTTATGTTGGACACCCGTTAGCGGATATTTTGCCGATGGAGCCGGATGTTGCAGCAGCTCGAGAAATTCTGAAATTAGAGGATACTGCATTAGTGATTGCCATGTTGCCAGGCAGTCGGCAGAGTGAAGTTCAGCATCATGCAGATTTGTTTGTGCAGACGGCTAAACGTATATATGCGGAGCATCCCAATGCGATATTTCTGGTGCCCTTGATTACGCGTGAAACACGCCAGATTTTTGAACTGGCGATTTATAGTGAGCATGAACAATTGCCCATTCAGATTCTGTTTGGACATGCGCACGATGCGATGGAGGCGGCGGATGTAGTGATTGTAGCCTCAGGTACTGCAACGCTTGAAGCAGCCTTGCTTAAAAAACCGATGGTGATTACTTACCGCATGTCAAAGTTAAGCTGGCAATTGCTCAAGCGTATGCGCTTGCAGCCCTATGTGGGCTTGCCTAATATATTGGCAGGTAAGTTAGTTGTGCCAGAGCTGTTACAGGATGATGCAACGCCGGATAAGCTGGCGGAAGCTGCACTAACTATGATTGCTGATGCGAATAAGTTGGCTGAAATTAAAAAAGAATTCACGGATATCCATCACAGCTTACGCCAAAACACGGCTGAAAAAGCTGCCGCTGCTATCCTTGCACACTTTCCATGAGTAATGTTTTCTTGATTTGTGGTGTGGATGAAGCTGGGCGCGGGCCATTAGCCGGAGCTGTGTATGCTGCCGCAGTTATTCTCAACCCTGACAGGCCGATTCAAGGTCTGGCAGACTCAAAAAAACTCAGTGAAAAAAGGCGTGATGCGCTTGCCATAGAAATCAAACAACACGCTTTGGCATGGGCGATAGCCAGCAGCAGCGTTGAAGAGATTGACAGCATCAATATCCTGCAAGCCAGCTTGCTTGCCATGAAGCGTGCGATTGAGGCGATGCAGGCACAATTCAATATCACCCCGCATTTAGTGCAGGTGGACGGTAATCAATCCCCCAAAATCAGCCTGCCATGTGAGGCAATTGTGAAGGGTGATAGCAAAGTTCAGGCAATTTCTGCCGCCTCTATTTTAGCTAAGACCGCGCGGGATGCAGAGTTGTACGGGCTGGATAAACAATATCCCTTGTATGGCTTCGCCCAGCATAAAGGCTACCCTACAGCAGCACATATGGCCTTGCTGCAGCAACATGGCGTGTCGCCCGTGCATAGACGCAGCTACGCGCCGGTAAAGGCCTTGCTGACCCGCTAACTAAGCAGCCAATAACAAAAATACTGTCGGCTTTTTATGCAGATCAGGCAGTGTGGTTTGTTTCCAATCTTTCACGCGTTTAGTCACAATGTATTCATCCTGCAGGCTGATGTTACAGGCAACGCATAGCTTCGTTTCGCCATGGCAGTTGGCGAGTATGTCTTCCAGCATATGCTGGTTGCGATAGGGTGTTTCTATGAAAATCTGTGTTTCCTGTTGTTTAGAGCGTTTTTCAATCTCTTTAAGCTGATTGATTCGCGCGGTTTTGTCGCTGGGTAAATAGCCCAGGAAGGTAAAGCGCTGGCCATTCAGGCCGCTGGCCATGAGGCTGAGCAGGATGGAAGAGGGGCCTACCAATGGCGCAACCCGGATTCCTTTTTGATGTGCGAGCGCAGCGAGTCTTGCGCCTGGATCTGCAATGCCGGGACAGCCCGCCTCACTCATTAGTCCTACGTCTTTACCTGCGATGAGTGAACTGAGCAGCGCAGGTAATTCTTTGTCTGTGGTGTGCTCGTTTAATGGCTTGAGCACAAGCTCGCGTATGGGTTTGCTGTGCTTGATTGCACCCAGGAAGTGACGTGCTGTTTTTTCATTCTCAACGATGAACTCATCCAATTGTTGTGCAATGCTTACTACTTCAGTTGGTAATACCTTGGCGATATTGTCGTCGCCAAGGGTGACGGGAATAAAATATAGCGTTCCTGATTTTTTATTAGTCATTAATACTTCACTTGTACGCGATAGGTGAGTGTGGTTTTGCCTTCTGCAGGGATGTCAATTTTCCATACAGCAGTGTTGCTGGTTGCTTTTTGACTGGGGTGATTCTCTTTCAGTATTTTCCAGTCAGCGGGAATCGGTTCCTGTACAGTGACCGTTACACGTTCTTTTTTGGCATTTTTGAGTACGATTTCATAGGCGCTTTCAAACATGCTATTTCCTTTGGATGGGCGTGGTAGGGTTTTGAAATCGGTTTGCTTTTTGTCTGCAGTGACATCAAAAGAATCACCCAGCTTCAGGCGTACCATTTCATTCTTTGGTGTATGGTCAATATTATCTTCCCCTACAAACTGTGCATTACCCTGATTATCTTTTTTATAGACGCGCATGATGCCCTTTGGCAAAGGCATACCTAGTTTTGCTGATTCTTTGTTATCAAATTCAATGAATGCGCCAACTTTGATTTTTTGACCCAAGTCTCCATAGCTGGAACCGTAATAATAATCTGCACCTCGCAAAACAAGCTCTTTGCGTGCCGGTACGTTTGCTGCCGAGAGTAATGCCACTTGTTTTGTTTGGCTTTCTGCGATCGTTGTAGGGTGATCCAGCGTATAAAGGTGATATTCAAGCAATGACTCCTCGGCCATCGGTGCGGCAGCGACGGATTCCATTATTACTTCTTTTCTCATCGCCATCGGGCGCGGATAGTTCTCCTGGACACGGTTAACATCACCAGCAACTAGCTGCAGTCTCGCATTGTTATATGACGTACCGCTGGTGTTGGTAAGCGTAACCCAGCCTGATAAATCAATGCTGTCTTCTTTTGCATTAAGTTCTGCTACATAATCAGCTTTCCAGCCTAAGCCGCCTGTCAGATAGCTGAGTTCCACGGTTTGTTCAGATGCGGTTTTATTGTTGAGCTTAGTCACCAAGGTAGGGCGGTCGCGTAGGTTGGCAGGTACATCATCGTAAACAATGCGACCAGGTATGCCGGTTTCAATGCGATTGCCAATTTTCATCACTACGCCGTTGTTTGCGGAAAGTACCGTAGCTTGTTCTGAGGTCTCAGCACCGGTAGCTGGGTTGACTCTGACAATACTCACATTTTTACCTACGTATTTTTCAAGTAGTTTTTGCGGGGTAAGCAAATCAAAGTCGAAATTCTGTTCCAGTGTGCTGAAGCTTCCTGCGTTGCTTAGACTGCGAAGCAGGGCAGTTTCAGGACGAATCTGTGCGCTGACATCACGCAATGCAAGGTTATTCAAACCACTATTCAGCTTAACTTTACGCTGGTCTTTTACTAAAGCTAGATTGTTGTTGTAAATAGTAACAGCTACATTTTGCTGATCATTTAAGGTGCTGCGAATTTCATCCGTTTCCGCCGCAATGGCTGCTGCAGAAAATGCTGAAAGAATGGCAAGTGTAATTAGTGCATATCGATTAGGCATGGCAAATTCCTTTTTATTGGGATTAATCAGCATTGCAACCTGGAAATAATTTAAATACATTCGTTAAAGTCTGAGTCATTTATATTACAGCCAAACCTTCGTTCTGCAACATAGTGACCAATGCAATCATTGGCAGCCCAATTAGAGCATTGGGGTCATCCCCAGTCATTTTTTCAATAATAGCGATACCCAGGCCTTCAGATTTTGCACTACCGGCGCAATGGTATGGCTGTTCTTTTGTTAGATAACTCTCAATTTGAGCATCTGTTAAATTTCTAAATTTTACAATGTAGGGCACAACCTCTGCCTGCATGCTCTGCGTAGCAGAATTATAGAGGCAAAGCGCGCTATGGAATGTGACTTCTCTGCCACGCATCATGCGCAGCTGCTTGGTAGCATTGTCATGGGTTAATGGTTTACCAAGCTGCTGATTATCAAGTGTAGCGACCTGGTCACATCCAATGATGAGTGCATTTGTATGTGATGTGCCAATTTTTTTTGCTTTTACTTGCGCTAATCTCAGTGCGGTTTCCTGTGGCAATTCATTCGGTAATGGCGATTCATCTATGTCTGGCGAAATGCATGTAAAGGAAACTTGCAGGTGCGTGAGTAATTCGCGACGGAAGGGTGAGGATGAGGCGAGAATGAGGTTTCTGTTCATAATGTTTCAGTTATAAATAAAAAAGCCGACAGCATGATTGTGTCGGCTTTTACGTTAAAAAAACAATAAGGCGTTCCAGGAACACATTTTGGGTGGCGCCTAATTGCTTATTCAGGTTGGATTTCAAGCAAAGCTTCGTCGGGTGTAACGGTATCACCTTTGTTTACATTTACCGCCACTACTACGCCTGAAGTTGCAGCTTGAATTTCGTTTTCCATCTTCATGGCTTCAATGACCAATACGCCATCACCGGCTTTAACTTTGTCACCAACCTTTACCTTTACCGCTACAATCGTACCAGGCATGGATGTAGTGACGTGTCCTGCATGTGTTGCACGAGGACGGCCACTCGCTGCATTGCTAGCTGCTTTCTTTTTACCGCCACTACTTGTGCCACCGCCGGATACTTCAATTTCACTTAAAGTTTCAACAATGACTTCTTCTGCAATACCGTCGATTGTCACATAGTAAGGGCGATGCTCTTCTCCAGCATGGCCACTACCAGTCAGATTGATATGGAAAGTTTCACCATGCAATGTGACTTTAAACTCATTAGGCGCATAACGGGCAGCATTAGAATTTGCAGTTGCTTTGTCGAGCAACGCTTCAGGAGTCGCAGAACCTGCGTTGCGTTCTTGCAAGTATGTTTGACCGATATCAGGGAACATGGCATAAGTCAGCACATCTTCCTCGGATTTTGCAAAAAGCTCGGCATCGATGCCAAGTTTTACCATCTCCGGGTCTAACAAATCAGCAGGACGGCAGGTAATAACCTTGCTATCACCTACGGCTTGTTGTTTAACAATGTCGTTAACAGGTGCCGGCGATTTTCCGTAATGGCCAAGAAAGTAATTTTTCACTTCATTGGTAATTGATTTGTAACGATCGCCTGTCATTACGTTGAGCACAGCTTGCGTACCAACGATTTGCGAGGTTGGTGTTACCAGTGGAGGGTAACCTAAATCTTTACGTACACGCGGAATTTCTGCCAGCACTTCATCCATACGGTTGAGTGCGCCTTGTTCTTTTAACTGGTTAGACAAGTTTGAAATCATGCCGCCAGGTACCTGATTAACCAGTACGCGGGTATCTACACCGGTAAAATCACTTTCGAATTGCCAGTATTTTTTCCGTACATCACGGAAATAAGCAGTGATTTCCTGAAGTGCATGTAAATCCAGACCGGTATCATATTCTGTACCTTTCAATGCGGCAACGATACTCTCAGTAGATGAATGACTGGCGCCTTCACCAAAAGATGAGTTACATGTGTCAACAATCGTAGCGCCTGCTTCAATGCCCTTTAAGAAGCACATGGCAGACAAGCCTGATGTTGCGTGGCTATGCAGATGAATCGGTAAGCTGACTGCGCTGCGTATTGCCTTAACTAAATCGCTAGTGCTTTGTGGGGTGAGTAGCCCCGCCATATCTTTAATGGCAATTGTGTCACAGCCTAAGGCTTCAAGCTCTTTAGCTAAGCCGACAAAATGTTCGATATCATGTACCGGGCTAGTGGTATAGCTAATGGCTCCTTCGGCATGCTTACCCACTTTTTTAACTGCTTCGATTGATGTTTTCAGGTTGCGCATGTCATTCATCGCATCAAATATACGGAATACATCTACGCCGTTGTCAGCAGATTTCTGCACGAATGCACGCACGACATCATCAGAGTAATGACGATAGCCCAATAGATTTTGGCCGCGTAACAACATTTGAATGCGGCTGTTAGGCAAAGCTTTACGTAATTTAGCAAGGCGTTCCCATGGGTCTTCCTTCAAAAAACGCACACATGCATCAAACGTTGCGCCACCCCATGCCTCAAGTGACCAAAAGCCGATAGCATCAAGCTTTGCACAAATTGGGAGCATGTCATCAGTACGCATGCGCGTAGCAATTAATGATTGATGCCCGTCGCGTAAAACCAGTTCAGAAACAAATACTTTTGCCATTTTTTTAATCTATCGCTTTAATGTTTAAGTTAATTTTTAAAGTTGTAATTGAGTATGTTTATATGCCTTCGTGCGCTGCAATAGCTGCAGAAATCGCAGCTGCAATCAGCTCAGGAGGCAGTTCATTCGCATAGTTTGCCAGTTCTGGATGGGACTCTACAAAGCTGGTATTAAATTCCGCATTTTTAAAATCCTCATGCTTCAAAATTTCCTGATAATAAGGAATGGTAGTTTTAACCCCATAAATTAACATGTCATCCAGTGCGCGGCGACCGCGTTCAATCACACCTTCCCAATTTAAAGCCCATACCGTTAGTTTTGCACACATGGAATCATAATAGGGCGGAATAACGTAGCCGCTAAATATGGCTGCATCCATACGCACACCGGGCCCCCCTGGGGCATAGTAGCGCGTAATCTTACCAAAGCTAGGTAAGAAACCATTTTTCGGATCTTCAGCGTTAATGCGAAATTCCATGGCATAGCCTCGGAATTGCACGTCACTTTGTTTGTACTGTAGTGGCAAGCCGTAAGCAATGCGAATTTGTTCTTGAACAATATCAATACCTGTAATAGTTTCCGTCACCGTATGTTCAACTTGCAAGCGTGTGTTCATCTCCATAAAGTAGAATGTGTTATCAGCATCTAATAAAAATTCTACTGTACCTGCATTTTCGTAACCTACGGCTTTTGCAGCTTTAACTGCTAATCCGCCAATGTAGTCGCGTTGCGCCTGGCTTAGTTGTGGGGAGGGTGCTATTTCAATCAATTTTTGGTTGCGGCGTTGAATAGAACAGTCACGCTCAAATAAATGTATAACGTTACCTTGAGAATCCGCCAACACTTGAACCTCAATGTGTCGAGGTGAAACGATGCATTTTTCAAGAAACACTTCAGGCTTACCAAATGCTTTACTTGCTTCGCTGATTACCCTGTCATAGTTGCTCAATAATTCTTTTTCACTGTCACAGCGGCGAATTCCGCGACCGCCGCCGCCGTTAGTGGCTTTTAACATGACTGGATAGCCAATTTTACCGGCTAGAGCAACTGCCTCGTCTAAGTTTTTCAGGTTACCGTTGCTGCCGGGTGTACATGGAATCCCGGCATTGGTCATTGCATTCCTGGCCTGGATTTTATCGCCCATTTGACGAATTACATCCGCGCTAGGCCCAATAAACTTAACGCCGCGGCGTTCGCATATTTCGGCCAATTCAGGATTTTCAGACAGGAAACCATAACCGGGGTGCAATGCATCACAACCTGTTGCTACAGCCAGGTTTACAATATTGTGTGCATTCAAGTAGCCAGACACTGGATCTGTGCCGATATGATAAGCCTCGTCAGCTTTTTTTACATGTAAAGCCTGACGGTCCGCATCTGAATAAATCGCGACGGATTTGATGCCCATTTCTGAGCAAGCGCGTACAATACGCACTGCAATTTCACCGCGATTAGCAATTAGAATTTTTTTGAACACGTAGTAAACCTTAAAAATTTTGATACAAAAACCATGTAATTGTAGCATGTGCTAGTGGATAGCTAAATCCCTAGCGTTAAATTTAAGTGCCGAATTCATACCCCGGAATTAAAACATTAGGACATCACGAATATTAAAATGAGCAGCCAATCTTTATTAATTGACAACATTGCATTTGCCAAGAGAAATGAACGTCTAGCAGGCACGTTATCGCTTGCTGATTGCCCCAGACTGTTGGAGTTGTTGAGATCGCAGGCGCCTGATGCCGGAGATGCTATTTATTTTAGAAATTCAATGCTCAATGGTGTTATTAATTTCACGCTGGAGGGTGAAACGAATGCGGTTGGCCAGCATTTTTTACATCTCTCCTTGGATTCAAACTTAACCACCTTTTGTCAGCGCTGTTTAGAGCAGATGCCACTTAGTCTCGGTTTGAACTTTCATTACCTGATTAGCGAGGTTAACACTAATAACCTTGATGTGGCTGAAGCCGAGGGTGATGATGATTTTGATTTGCAGGAAGCAAGCCAGGTAATGGATTTAATAGCACTTATTGAGGATGAGATTATTATGGCGATCCCGATTGCCCCTACGCATGAGGGGGAGTGTGGTCAGGTTTCTATGCAAAGTGGCGAAAAGCCTAACCCCTTTGCGGTATTAAAGGGGCTAATTAAATCTTAAAAAAGCCGAATATGGCTGACAAAAGCTTTGTTTTATATTATCATTGCGAATTAGTTATTTTGTGTAATCTTAAATTAGTGATGCGCTATTCATTTAACTGCATCGGTTTGTAAGTAATTGAGATGATGTTTTAATCATTTTATTGGAGTTTTATTATGGCAGTTCAACAAAACAAAAAGACACCTTCAAAGCGCGGTATGCACCGTTCACATGACTTTTTGACAAATCCACCATTAGCAGTTGAGCCAACTACAGGCGAGACACATTTACGTCATCATATTAGCCCAAATGGCTACTATCGCGGTCGTAAAGTATTGCCATCAAAAGGCGAATAATTTACTTTCCAGTTAAATTCTCGGTTTAGATTGAATTTAACAGGTAGTTTAGAAATCATTTAGCGCCGCTCCAAACACTTGGAGCGGCGCTAGTGTTTTGACGGTTCAAGTACCTTTATCACAAGGCTGTGTTGCTAAACTCAGCTTAAAGTGATTTGATAAACCCTATCTTCAAATTGAGTATAAAGCTACATGGATATTACTATCGCAATAGACGCAATGGGCGGTGATCATGGGCCGCATGTTACCGTTCCTGCCGCACTGAAAGCGCTTGAGTCAGATGCTCAGCTTAATATCGTTTTGGTTGGCTTGAGTGATGCTATTGAGGCAGAACTTAAGGCCAATAAAGCAAGTGCAAGTCCTCGTTTACGCGTTCATCATGCAAGTGAAGTGGTGACAATGGACGAGTCACCTCAAGGTGCGCTCAAAAACAAAAAAGACTCATCCATGCGCGTGGCTATTAACTTAGTCAAAAGCGGCGAGGCTAACGCATGTATTAGCGCCGGTAATACAGGCGCACTCATGGCAACAGCTCGGTTTGTGCTGAAAACTTTGCCGGGAATTGATCGTCCTGCCATTGCTTCGGTTCTGCCGAGTGAAAAAGGCAATACCTACATGATGGACTTGGGCGCTAATGCAGATTGCACCCCTGATCATCTTTATCAGTTTGCAATCATGGGCGCTATGCTGGTGAGCTGTGTGGAGCATAAAGAGCGTCCAACTGTGGGCCTGCTTAATATTGGTTCAGAAGACATCAAAGGCAATGAAGTTGTAAAACAGGCAGGTGAACTGTTAAAAGCCAGTCATTTGAATTTTTATGGCAATGTCGAAGGTGACGATATATTTAAAGGCACCGTGGATCTGGTAGTTTGTGATGGTTTTGTCGGTAATGTCTCACTGAAAACCACTGAAGGTTTAGCCCATATGATGGGCAAGTTCCTGACGCAGGAATTCAAGCGAAATTGGCTCACTAAACTGATGGCACTTGGTGCACTGCCTGTATTGAAGTCTTTCAAAAAACGTTTAGATCCTCGCCTCTATAATGGTGCGAGTTTCTTGGGCCTGCGTGGCATTGTGGTAAAAAGTCATGGCGGAGCCGATCAGCTGGCATTTATTTCAGCAATTCACGTTGCGATTGAAGAGGCGCGCAGTGGAGTATTGCGCCGCATTACCGAGCAGCTTGAGATTGAACATATACGACCAACACCTATTGTAGAAAAATCACAGGACACACAATGATATTTTCCAGAATTTCTGGCACCGGCAGTTATCTGCCCGCTAAAATCCTCACAAATGCTGAACTGGAAACCATGGTAGATACTACCGACGAATGGATTTTTGCTAGGACGGGTATTCGGGAGCGTCATATTGCAGCAAGTAATGAATTTACAAGCGACTTAGGGGTTGCCGCTGCTAAAAAGGCAATTGAAGCGGCGAATATTGATCCGCAAAATATTGATTTGATTTTAGTTGCAACTACAACGCCGGATCGTGTTTTTCCAAGCACAGCATGCCTGATACAAAGCGAGTTAGGCATTAAAAACTATTGTCCGGCTTTTGACGTGCAGGCGGTATGCAGCGGTTTTGTATATGCTTTAAGTGTTGCAGATAGTATGATCAAAACAGGGAGCGTTAGAACTGCTTTGGTCATCGGTGCAGAAACCATGTCACGCATTACTGATTGGACTGACCGTAGTAACTGTATTTTGTGGGGTGATGGTGCAGGGGCCGTTATTTTACAAGCGTCTGATGAGGCTGGCATTATCACTACTCATCTGCATGCGGATGGTCGTCATGAGAAATTGCTCAATGTCCCTACCGGAGTTTCGAAGCGAGATGGCGGTAAAACTGTAAAAATGGAAGGCAATGCAGTTTTTAAAATGGCTGTTAATACCCTAGACCAAATAGTGGATGAAACCTTGACAGCTAATGGGTTACAAAAAAGTGATGTTGACTGGTTAGTCCCACATCAGGCAAATATTCGCATATTGCAAGCAACAGCAAAAAAACTGGATATGAGCCTTGATAAAGTGGTCGTTACTGTAGATAAGCATGGCAACACCTCGGCAGCTTCTATACCATTGGCTTTAGATGTTGCAGTACGCGATGGACGTATAAAACGCGGTGACGTTATTCTCATGGAAGCTTTTGGTGGTGGCTTTACATGGGGTTCTGCATTAATAAAATACTAATTATTCAATTAATCACTAATTTATATAAAGTAATTTATGAAAAATATTGCATTCCTTTTTCCTGGTCAAGGCTCTCAATCTGTGGGCATGATGAGCGGCTTTGGTGAATCCAGTCTGATTCGCGATACCTTTGCTGAAGCTTCTGATGTTTTAGGTGTGGATTTTTGGGCTATGGCAACTGAGCCAAATGAAAGCATCAATGAAACCACCAACACTCAACCTATTATGCTTACTGCCGGCGTTGCAACATGGCGTGCATGGTGTGCAGCTTCAGGCAGTCTGCCTACAATTCTGGCTGGCCATAGTCTGGGTGAATACACTGCACTGGTAGCGTCCGGAGCGTTGTCATTCAAAGATGCTTTGCCGTTGGTACGTTATCGCGCGGAAGTGATGCAAAATGCAGTGCCTGCAGGTGTTGGTGCCATGGCTGCAATATTGGGCCTGGATGATGAGATTGTGCGGGCTGTTTGCGCAGAAGCAGCACAAAATGAGGTATTGGAAGCGGTAAACTTGAACTCACCAGGCCAAGTGGTCATTGCAGGTAATAAAGCTGCTGTAGAACGTGGCATGGAGCTTGCGAAAGCGAAAGGCGCTAAGCGCGCTTTGCCGTTGCCGGTGAGTGTGCCATCTCATTGTGCGCTTATGAAGCCTGCGGCAGTTAAGCTTGCAGAGTATTTAAAAAATGTGACTGTTAATACACCGCATATTCCGGTGCTGCACAATGCGGATGTGGCGGCCTATAATGATAGTGATAAAATCAAGGACGCTTTGGTGCGTCAGTTATATAGTCCTGTGCGCTGGGTTGAAACGGTGCAGACAATTGCAGCACATGGCGTCACACAAACTGCCGAGTGTGGTCCAGGCAAGGTGCTGGTTGGACTTACCAAGCGTATTGTGGCTGAACTGCCGTGCGTTGCCTTGACTAGCAATGATGCTTTAGTTGAGTTGAAAAACACAATTTAATTATAAAATATTCAGAGGTTCATTATGTTAACTGGACAAATTGCTTTAATTACGGGTGCTAGCCGTGGCATTGGTGCAGCCATTGCAATGGAGTTAGGCAAGCAAGGTGCAACGGTTATCGGTACAGCTACTACGGAAAGTGGAGCAGCTTCTATCTCAGCTACTTTGGTCGGTGCCGGTATTAAAGGTGAAGGTTTGGCTTTAAATGTTAATGATGCTTTGCAAATAGAAGTCTCATTAAAAGCCATCAGTGATAAATATGGCGATGTTAACGTACTGGTAAATAATGCCGGTATTACGCGAGACACCTTACTTATGCGCATGAAAGACGAAGATTGGGATGCTGTCTTGAGTACAAACCTGACTTCAGTATATCGTATGAGCCAAGCGGTGCTGCGCCCGATGATGAAGGCGCGTGCCGGTCGTATTATCAGTATTTCATCTGTAGTCGGACATATGGGTAACGCTGGACAAACTAATTACGCTGCGGCTAAAGCAGGTATGACAGGATTTACAAAATCATTGGCGGCAGAAGTCGGTAGCCGCGGTATTACTGTAAACTGCGTGGCACCAGGATTTATTGAAACTGATATGACAGCAGAATTACCTGAAGATATCACCAATAAAATGCTTGCACGTATTCCTGTCGGACGTTTAGGTTCCGTAAAGGAGATTGCGGCTACCGTTGCGTTTTTAGCTTCGCCTAGTGCAGCTTATATTACCGGAGAAACGATTCACGTTAATGGCGGCATGTTAATGGTATAACGTTGCGTTATTTATCTTTAAAGTATTGATTAAGTTTTTTGTATTATTGTTGAGTTTTGGTAGAATACCGTATTAGCTGAATTAAGCTATTTTTTATAAAAGGGGTAATTGGATGTCTGACATCGAACAACGCGTTAAAAAAATTGTTGCTGAACAACTAGGTGCAAATGAAGCTGATGTAAAAAATGCATCATCTTTTGTAGATGATTTGGGAGCTGACTCACTAGATACAGTAGAGTTGGTAATGGCGTTAGAAGAAGAATTTGACTGCGAAATTCCTGATGAAGAAGCAGAAAAAATCACTACAGTTCAATTAGCGATTGATTATATCAATACTAACCTCAAATAAATTCATATTTAAGCAGCAAGCTCATACTGGGCTTGCTGCTTTTCGTCTTTTTGTTTCTTAAAACTTGTCTTCGAGACTTTCCTTATGTCTAAACGTAGAGTTGTCGTCACGGGTCTTGGCGTTGTTTCACCTGTTGGAACTGGTGTAAAAACTGCTTGGGATAATCTTATTGCCGGTAAATCCGGCATTACACAAATCACTAAATTCGATGCGAGTGCATTTACTTCAACCATTGCGGGCGAAGTAAAAGACTTTAATGTTGAAGATTTTCTTACAGCAAAAGATGCCAGACGGATGGACACCTTTATTCAATACGGCTTAGCTGCCGCAATTGAGGCGGTAAAGGACTCCGGTATTGTTGCTACAGAAGAAAATGCTGAGCGTATCGGTGTTTCTATCGGCTCAGGTATTGGCGGCATGCAACTTATTGAAGATACTGACTTGCTCTATCAAGCGTCAGGTCCGAGAAAGATTTCACCGTTCTTTATTCCTGGCACCATTATCAACATGATCTCTGGAAACTTATCCATCATGTTTGGTTTTAAGGGCCCGAATGTTGCCATTGTGACTGCCTGTACAACTGGCACACACTCTATTGGTGATGCTTCGCGCATGATTGAGTACGGTGATGCAGATGTGATGATTGCAGGCGGTGCAGAAGCTGCTATTACACGCTTGAGCGTAGGTGGTTTTGCTGCATCACGCGCGCTTTCTACATGTAATGATGATCCTGCTACCGCAAGCCGCCCATGGGATAAAGACCGTGATGGTTTTGTGATAGGCGAAGGTGCCGGGGTACTGGTACTTGAAGAATATGAGCATGCCAAAAAACGAGGTGCTAAAATTTACGCTGAACTTATTGGTTACGGCATGAGTGCTGATGCTTACCATATGACGGCTCCCAATATGGATGGTCCGCGTCGCGCAATGCGTAATGCAATGCAAAATGCAAAAATCAATCCTGATGAGGTGCAGTTTTTAAATGCGCATGGCACTTCTACACCTTTGGGTGACTCAAATGAAACGAATGCGATTAAGGCTGCATTTGGTGATCATGCCTACAAACTAGTTGTAAATTCCACAAAATCCATGACAGGGCATTTGCTTGGCGGTGCTGGCGGTTTAGAGTCTGTATTTACAGTGCTTTCAATCCATCATCAAATTTCCCCGCCAACTATTAACATTTTCAATCAGGACCCGGAATGTGATTTGGATTTTTGTGCCAATACTGCACGTGATATGAAAATTGAATATGCATTAAAAAATAATTTCGGTTTTGGTGGTACTAACGGCAGTCTGGTATTTAAAAAAATATAAGTTTTAAATTTTAGTTATTGCTAATTTTTGAGTTTTTTAAAAAACCCGCAAATTAAATCATGCGGGTTTTTTTATTTGTAAATTTAGGTGGTTCAGTAGTTAATTCATGGATGCTATGGTTTAATTATGGCTATGGCACGTAATCATTCATATCTCATTAATGGCGGCTCTGAGCAGGCGATATCAGTTTTTGATCGCGGATTTGCTTATGGAGACGGTGTTTTTCGCACGATGCAGATGCGGAGCGGTTTGCCTGTAAACTGGCCATTCCATTATCAGAAATTGGTTGCCGATTGTGCTGCAATTGGTATTGTTTGCCCTAGCGCCGAGTTGTTAATGAGTGATTTTCAAAAGTTATTTGAAATAGATAATTTTGCCGATGAAACTTCATATATACCTGAGGTTGCTAAAATTATTATCACTCGCGGTGAAGGTGAGCGCGGATATGCGCCTCCCGCCGTCACTGTACCAACCCGGGTGATTATTAAGTCAGCAATGCCAATTTATGCAGAGTTGAATTATCAGCAGGGTGTTCAACTGCGTGTATGTGAAACCAGATTAGCTTTGCAACCAAAACTTGCCGGTATCAAGCATTTGAATCGTCTTGAAAATGTACTGGCGCGCATGGAGTGGCGTGAAGATTCTATATTTGAAGGCCTGCTTTTAGATCAGGCTGGCAATGTAATAGAATGCACGATGAGTAATGTATTTGCTCGATTTGGAAATAGGTTAATTACACCGGACTTAAGTCAGTGCGGTGTAGCAGGTATTACAAGGCAACGTATACTTGGCTTGGGGAAGATGCTGGGGCTTAGCGTTTCGATAGAATCATTAACGTTAGTCCAACTGTTGCAGGCTGATGAAGTAATTATTTGTAATAGTCTATACGGTGCATTTCAAGTGAATAGCATTGATAATAAAGTATGGCCACAGCAAGAGTTGGCTTTAAAAATAAGAAATATGCTCGCAGATGATTAAACATATTAAAAAATGGGTACAGCTAACTATTATTGGTGCCGTACTCTTGAGTACCTGGTTGATATTCTATGCAGTCTCGCCATTAAAACTTCAGCCTAATAGCCAGGAAATTGTTATTCAACCGAAGAGTGGTCTTAGGAGTATTGCAAATCAATTGGTTGCACAAGGCGTACTGAGAGAACCATGGCGTTTTGTACTTCTTGCAAAGTTACTCAATAAGGAACAATACCTTCAGGCGGGTAATTACACGCTGAATAAAAATATTTCCCCTTATCAGCTATTGTTATCATTGAATCATGGCAAGACTACGCAGGGTAGCGTCACCTTTATTGAAGGACGCAGTTTTGCGCAAATGCGAGAAAAGCTAGCTAGTAATGATGCAGTGAAACAAACCATCGCTAATTTGTCCGATGCTGAGATTCTAAAACTGCTCGGCTCAAACCATACAGTTGCTGAGGGTTTATTTTTTCCGGACACTTTTTATTTTGATCGCAATGCCGCGGATATTGCCTTATTAAAAATCAGTTACGATGCCATGCGGTTAAAGTTGGGGAAAGCATGGCAGGGTCGCGATAAGGATTTACCCTATAAAAATAGTTATCAAGCATTAATCATGGCGTCTATCATCGAAAAAGAAACAGGAAAGGCCAGTGAGAGGCCGATGATCGCTGGTGTTTTTATTAACCGGTTACGTATCGGGATGAGGTTGCAAACTGACCCCACTGTGATTTACGGTATGGGAGTTCAGTTTAATGGCAATATCCGTAAAAAAGACCTGATGATAGATACACCATATAACACTTATACTCGCAGCGGTTTGCCCCCTACGCCTATTGCTATGCCGGGTTTGGCGGCGATTGAGGCTGCTCTGCATCCGGCTAAAACCAAAGCGCTTTATTTTGTAGGCAAGGGTGACGGTAGCCATGAATTTTCTAATAATTTAGATGATCATAATCGAGCAGTTGCCCGATATCAGTTGAAGAAGTGAATCCATGACAGGTAAATTTATCACCTTAGAAGGTGTGGATGGTGCAGGCAAGAGCACGCATATTCCAAGCATTCTGGCAGCGCTTGAGTCAAAAGGATGTGAGGTGGTTTCTACACGCGAACCTGGCGGTACAGTTTTGGGCGAGCGTTTACGAGAATTGCTACTATATGAAAGTATGCATGCTGAAACAGAAACACTTTTAATGTTTGCGTCCAGGCGTGAGCACATTGCCAACGTAATAGCGCCAGCGCTTAAAAGAGGGGCGTATGTGCTATCTGACCGGTTTACTGATGCCACTTATGCATATCAAAGTGGGGCAAAGGGTGTGCTGGCTTCGAAAATCGCAATATTGGAGCAGTGGGTGCAAGAGGATTTACAGCCGGATATTACACTTTTGTTTGATGTGCCAGTGGAAGTAAGCATTGCAAGATTATCCGGGGCACGCAGCCCGGATAAGTTTGAGCGTGAGTCTGCGGATTTTTTTACGCGTATTCGGAATGCCTATTTGGAACGCGCGCGTCAGAACCCCGCTAGGTTCAGAGTGATTGATGCCAGCCAGCCGCTTGAAGAAGTTGCTAAATCAGTTCAACAAATTATTGCAACCATATAATTTATATGAACAATTGTATTGAAATATATCCGTGGCAAAGTAAAGTTTGGCAGCATTTGAATCAGGATAACCAACGATTACCCCATGCACTTTTGATGCATGGACGTCCAGGTATTGGTAAATATGATTTTGCTCGGCTTTTTAGTAAAGCTTTGTTGTGTTCAGACAAAGACCAGACTGGCCATGCTTGCGGTAAATGCCCAAGCTGTCATTGGTTTGATGATGAGAGTCACCCTGATTTTCGTTTGCTGAGTCCAGAGCAGGAAGCTGATGCAGAAGATGAAGTGGCGACTACAAAAAAAACGAAGAAAAAAACACAAATTTCGGTAGCTCAAATTCGGGAATTAAGCGGTTTTTTAAGTCTATCCAGCCATCAAAGCAGCGGTTTGCGTATTATTTTAATTAACCCGGCTGAAACCTTAAATCTAGCTTCAGCAAATGCTTTACTGAAGATGTTAGAAGAACCGGCACCAGGGGTTGTTTTTATTTTGATCGCACATCAATTACAGCGTTTGTTACCAACCATCATTAGTCGGTGTCAAAAGATCAGTATGCCTATACCAGATGAGAATCAGGCGTTGGCCTGGCTTACTGAGCAAGGCGTACAAAATCCGAAACAGCAGCTAGTATACTTAGAGGGGTCCCCAATTAAGGTGTTTGCTGAGCAAGCGCAATTTAATCAATTATCAGAAATTTGGCGACACCTTGCTCTTGGTCGTAAATTAGAACCACATGTAGCCGCACCCGTATTGATAGCAAATTCGGTAGAGACGGGGGTTATAGCGATTCAAAAATGGATTTATGATATTGTTACAATTAAACTGGGCCAGCAAACACGCTATCACGTGCAGCAAGCAAGTGCTTTGCAAGCGTTGACGGACAAGGTAAACTTGAGTCGGTTATTTGATTTACAGAAAAAAACGAATGAATTTCGTAAGCTTGTTTCGCATCCATTGAATCACGAGTTACAAATGGAAAGTTTGTTACTGGAATATACAAAGATTTTTCAATCCTGATAATCACCGATTGTTTTAACTTGTACCGCTAAATATGGCAAAGATGAATTATGGCTGAAGATACACAAGATGATATTAAAACTATAGGCGCTCCTAAACCGGGTGTTTTATCACTGGCAATTAAAGAAAAGGTGGCTTTGTATGCTGCTTATATGCCATTTTTGGTAGGCGGTGGATTGTTTATTCCAACTACCAAGCCGTTTAAAATGGGTGAAGAAGTTTTTATGTTGTTGAGTCTGCTTGATGATCCCCTTAAGTTAAAGGTGGTAGGGAATGTGGTTTGGATTACGACTACTACCCAAGGCAATAAACCGCAGGGCATAGGG
>Ga0209593_10000336_pt1 | contig 24099 bp, 17 predicted proteins | sample PPLLaktember2015_3_FD_187260 | JGI IMG/M metagenome (GOLD analysis project Ga0209593, IMG submission 187260) | Freshwater sediment microbial communities from Prairie Pothole Lake near Jamestown, North Dakota, USA - PPLs Lake P7 Core (6) Depth... | ecosystem: Environmental > Aquatic > Freshwater...
GGCATACACAGCCCGGTTGTACTCGAAAGGTACGGAAGCGGGATTCTGCGATTTGGCCAGGGAGGGTTGAACCGGCATCAACGGAACATTAAAATGATAGCTGTTTAAATTGATTTCCTTGGTGGTATAATCCAATACTTCGGCTTTCAACTTTGCGCCGAAGGGTATGGAAAGCAATCGGGAAGCTATCGGTAAAGTGGGTTCACCCACTTTAAATGAACGGGAAAACGTATCGATACGGGGAAGTATGAACATGCCCGCTTTGGTATTGACGGGAATCAATTCGATTTGCCCGATATCCATTTTCACCGTTAACCCATTCTGGTTTTGATCCAGGAGAACAACCCCGGATTCGGTGCTGCTGATTTTGACAGTAACAGCCCTATTCTCAGCGGCGCCAAAGACCAATGACACCGAAAAGATGATGAATAGGGAGAAAGTAAAAAACTTGAAAAAGTTACTCCTAATTTGATTCATGACATCTCCTATTGATTATTAAATTTTTGACTGATTGTTTTTCAGTATCCATGTGAAGTGAAAAAATCATACTAAAATCCTACAATGATAAATGAAATATGTTTTAACCAATTCCGTGGAGGGGGGCGCGAACCCTTTTAGGAAAAAATCTTTGTACGGTTTATTATGAATCGGTTTGCAGTAAATTGCAATCCTCCATTGGTTGTATTTTTGGTATGAAAATGGATTTAAAAAAATGTACAACTAAAGTATGATAAATATCGACAAGAGTCTTACTTCGAATAGGACTATAAGGCTATTACCAGTATTATTAAGTTTTTCACGTACCGGTTGACAGAAAAGAAAATCGTATATATAATAAAGGGCCATCGGTCATGAATATAAATGATGAGCCAGGACCAATTCGGCGACAAAGAGACTTTCCAATTAGGAGAACACAATGCACGAACAAAACTACCCTTTCACTCTCCCCTGCAAGGAGAACTCCTCCATCGGCAGGCATGATCCGTTAAAAAAAATCCATACGGGTATCGACTCGGGCGAAACCGCCATCGTCTTAAAAGGCCCGGGAGGTACCGGCAAATCCACCCTGCTGGAGCGCACTGCTTCCTATTTACAGGAAAATAAATTCGACATCCTGGTTTTCCAGGGCACCACATACGCGGAAACGATCCTTAAAACACTGGCCAAAAAAGCATCGGGAAAAGGATACCCGGAAGCGGTCCAAACCATCGAATCCCCCATCGAATTCAAAGAAAAACTTCAACCGATACTGGACCATTACGTGTTTAAACAAAAAGCAGCCCTCATATTCGACGATTTCGAGGAAAACCAAAACTCGGAAGGCAAAATCTCTAACGAACGGCTAAACGAATTACTAACCTATTTCAAAGACTCCTTCAAAGATAAAGGCAGTTTAATGGTTTTTGCCACCTCCTCCCCTATCCCGAAATTCCCCTCCATCGAAATCGAACCTTTCACATGGACGGAATTCCAGGAACTCATACCGGGAACTTCAGTATTGAAACGATTGGATAAAAAATCCTTAAAACGATTTTACTTCGAAATGGGCGGCTTCCCCAGGGTCGTCGATTGGCTGGATAAAATCGCATCAAAGGAATTCGGGGATACGGGCTTCGATTGGATCAAACTTCGAAACGTGGTACACGGGCTATCGGAGCGCATTCTTCACAAAGATGACGAGCTGGCGGATTTCTCGTACCTCGTATTATCCCGGCTTCTCACCTACTTGAACGAAAGACAGCAGGGAATACTGGATATTCTCTCTATCTTCGATGGGTGGATTTTTAATGACCAACTGGAAACACAGGGTATCACATTTGCCTCCACGGATATAAAAAAATTGGAAAAACTCTCCCTGCTTTCATACGGGGGAGCAAATGGAATTTATATCGTACCCCGCCTGGTCAAGCGCACAGTTAAAAAAAACATGGAGGAATCGGAACGTAAACAATACCACCTCCGGGCCGCAGAATACTACCGCCGTCACTCCAACCCGCCGGATCTCTTAAAAACACGGAAACACTATATCGAAGCAGGCGAAACGGAAACTGCTTTTTCCCTCTGCTTTGAGATGGACTTGCATCTCTGCCGCACGGGTTTCCCACAAATGGCCTACGACCTCCTCATGGAAATGGGAAAATACGCGGGAGAAGCGAGCGAAAACACCCAACAACTCTATTATCAACGGATGGGTATCATGAGCTCCTTCTTTGGGAAAATGGACGAGTCCTTAAATTATCATGAGAAGAGCTTGAAAATACTTCGAACAACAAAAAATGACCCGTGGACGGCTTTCACTCTTTCCCAAATGGGCATGGTCTACGAAGCGAAAGGAAAATACGAAGAAGCGTTGGATCATTTCAAGCAATCGGTGGAATATTATGAAAAATTGGGAGATAAACCGTCATTGGCGCAGCGATCGAGTCAAATAGGGCTGATCCATAAAATTCGCGGGAATTACACGGAAGCTTTCGATTCATACCAAAAGGCATTGGAAATCAACCGGGAATCGAATGACACAAAAGCTGTCGCCGCTAACCTGGAACAAATGGGGCGGCTGCATGATGAACAGGCAAAATTCGACGAAGCACTGGTCTATTACCACGAATCCCTGGCCCTCCGCGAAACCGTAGGCGACCGCCAGGGCTGCGCAGACCTCCTCCACCAGGTGGGCAATGTTCAATTTGTAAAAGGATGTACCGATGAAGCAATGACCTTTTATGAAAAATCGATGGCGATAAAAGAAGAAATAGGGGATAATAAAGGTATGGGATACAGCGTGGGACAAATCGGGCTGATTTTCCAGGGAAAAGGAAACAACACCGCTGCCCTGGAACACTATAAAAAAGCCCTGGAATTTTTCGATAAATGCGATGAAAAAAAAGGAATTGCAGCCAGCCGCCACCAGGTCGGACGACTCCTGGAAATAACGGGAGAAACGGACGCAGCTTTGGAGCAATACGAAAAATCGCTGGAAATACGGGAACAAATGGGTGATATGTTAGGCGCAGCCATTACCTATGCTCAATTGGGAATACTGTTTTATAATAAAGAAGATTTTCCTACTGCGCTGCGCCATTCCGCAAAAGCATTTGTGGTTTTTACTCAATACGGGTCACCCAATGCCCAATCGGTTCGAAACAATATGCTCCACCTTCGCGATAAACTGCCCCCCCATCAATTTGAAGAAATTTTAAAAGAATTCAATATCGATACCGGGCAGGCGCCGCAGTGAAACCCACGCAGCGGGTTTAATGTTTGTTGGTCAGGATTTTCGCACGGGTGACAAACTCATCGATCTTATTTTCCGATTTCAATTTAGCCAGGATGCGGTTCACTTCTTTGAGTAAATCATCGTCTCCTTTTCTCACTGCAATAGCAGAACCCAGCAGGTAGTCGAATTGTTTGAGTTTGATACTGAGAAAATCTTTATGCCGCAGGGTATACGAATCGGCTACGGGTTCCTCAAGGATGACCGTATCGACGATGTTTTTACTTAAAATGATAATCAATTCCTCGATGGTATCCCGGACGACAAATTCAGCGGAAGAAACGGCAGATCGTGCCATCGATTCCTGGAGAGACTCTCTCTGGACACCTACTTTTTTCCCCCTCAAATCTTCGATGGTTTTGATTCGGTCTGAATTCTCCTTTCGAATAAGCAAGCTCTGGATTGCCATCAAGTAAATATCGGAAAAATTCACTACCTTTTTCCTATCTTCAGTGGGATGCAAACCTGCAATGGCAATATCGATATTGCCCGATGCCAGCGTCTCGAATATTCGACTGAAAACCAAATCCTTAATCTCCAGTTCTACACCCAATTCATTGGCTATCGCCCTGGCAATATCGATGTCTATGCCTACTAAATCACCCTCTTTTTCATTTAACAAATGAAATTCATAGGGGGGATAATCGGCGCTGGTTCCCACAATGAGCTTACCTGCTTTTTTTATTTTTTCGATTTTCAATATACCCGTTTCTGTTTCAGGACCACCAGCCGCCGCAGAAGAAATTTCGACGGTCAATACCGCCGCCAAGAATAAAAGCGTCAGTACAAAAGGAATGAAAAAAAATTTTTTAATCGCCATAGTATCCTCCTTGCTCATTTGTTTCATGATTAAGGTATAGCAAATCCCGTTTTATTTGTCAACCCTTTGTGTATAAAAAAAAATATTATCTCAGGTTATGGAACTTTTTTTTAAAAATCATGGGGTCGGTGCTTTTCTTTTCGACTTTGCGGAAACTTCCCCACTCCAATGTGGGCCAAAGGAAAAGAAGAAGTGGTGCATCTACAAATCCTCGATTTAATTCTATAAATCCCCTATTTAAATATGAAAATGGTCAATTTAAGTGTGTAAATTCCCAATTTTCATGTGATAATTCCCAGTTTGAATGTGCAAGTCCGCAATTTTAATCTATAAATCTTCAATTTTCATGTTAAAATCGTTCATTTTCATTTTAAAATTTCCAATTTGCATATGAATATCGTCGATTGTCATCTATAAATCTCCAAATGTAACATGAAAATGGCCGATTTGTACCAGTAAATCGGTTATTTTCAACTCTGTTTGAAAAAAGAAAAAAGCAAAAAGGAAAAAAGTCCCGGGGACACCGCTTGTGCAACCCGCGAAACCATTATATAATTAAACCGGTAAACACCACGAAAACACCGAATAGGAGTTTAAATGAGTTTAGAAAAAACCGATACCCTTTATTGTGCGGATGCACGTTTCTACGACCTGGACAACCGGGCTCCCTTAAAAACCGATATCCCCTTTTATATCGATTTTCTATCGAATTTATCGATAAAAGAACCTATCCTGGAATTGGCTGCCGGCACCGGTAGAATTACCATTCCTCTTGCCGAAGCCGGGTATAAAATCCAGGCGTTGGAATATTCTTCCCAAATGATCCGACAGTTCAAGATCAAACTGGACCGCTTGCCCCACGAAATAACCAGCAGGATCGATTTATTCCAGGGCGACATGAGCGATTTTTCCCTGGCAAGACAATTCCCTGTTATCCTGCTCCCGGCTCGATCTTTTCAATTACTGCTGGACGAAAACAAGGAAATCTCTTGCCTGGAAAACGTTTATAACCACATGGCCGACAACGGGCACTTTATTATCGACATCGCCCGCTTCGTGAAAGACCAAGACTCGGAGAAAAATTGGGTATCGGACTCCGTTGTGTCGGATTGGGAAAATGTCGACCCGGAAGACGGATCGAAAATTCGAAGGACGCACATCAAGAAAGCTATAGATACCCAAAAACAAATCATTTATCCAGAAAAAACCTATCATATTACCTTTAAGGACAACTCGACCCAAACAGTTGTCAAACAAGCGGCGTGGAAATATTTTTTTGAAACCCGGATCAAAACCCTCCTGGTCTCCAATGGGTTTGAAATCACCCGGGAGATGGGTGATTATGACGGCAGGCCGCTGGCTGAAGGGGACCATTTTATTTTTATATGCCGGAAAAAGCTCACAAAATAGTATTTTCGGTTTTTTTTTGCTCTTGACTTTTTTTTTTTTGAATTTTATACTTAATCTCTAAGTCACTTTTTAGGAGGCGATATGTCTCGGAAAAAAAATGTTTTTATTCTATATATATTGTTCATAGGGATAAGCTTCTTATCTTTATCTCCTCTTCTTTTCCCACAAAACGAAGAGCCGGCACCGGCATCCGATGATGAATCGAAAATCGAGAAGCTGTTTAAAATGTCGTTAGAAGAGTTGTTAAATGTAAGAATTTCTACTGCCGCTAAAATCCCTGAAAAAATCGGGGATATCCCCGCCAGCGTTGTGTTGATTACTCGTGAGGACATTGAAATTTACGGGTATCGAACCTTAACCGAAATCCTTGAAAATATCCCGGGGTTGTATGGGCTCGATGATTATTCGGATTTCGGGTCCAATTTCGGAGTTCGCGGATTCTGGTCCGGTCTCCCCAACCGGAATATGATCATCCTGGTTAACGGCGTGCCTCAAATCACGCTGATCAATTCGCATTATCCCTTGACGCATATGAATGTGCCGGTGGAAGCCATAGACCGCATCGAAATGATTCGCGGTCCCATGTCGGTGATTTATGGTAACGGCGCCTTTTACGGGGTAATTAACATTTTTACCAACGATCTGTTCAATGAAAATATTAGTATTGCTTCGGCTTCATTCGGGAGCCTGTCCACAAAAAAATTGATGCTGCGGACGGCTAACCAGGAAAAGGGTTTCAATTATGCATTGAATGCTTCCATATATGACACGGTTGGACCGAATTATGCCCTTAATGAAATGTCCACCCAGGATCCCGATTTCCCGCCCGGCGATGAGACGACGAGGCATAAATTGGAAGATAATCAACGCTACTTAAATTTTTCCGGGAGTTTTCAGAACCTGTATTTTAATGTGAGTTATAATGAGAATAAAAAGGAGTTTTATTTTACGCTGCCATCGGCGTCACCCGGAACGTATCTCCATGATGTCACCCTTCACCTGGCTCTCGGGTATCGAAAGGAGTTTTCAAAAAATGCCTTCATGGAAGGACGGATTATTTATACCCGGAACCGTGATTGGTATCGATACTCACCACTTTTCACGGGTTTTTACGGTATCCAGAATATGGAAGCCAATGGAATAGAAGCTGAGTTGAATGGATTTTTCAAAGTGGCTCCGCGGGTGAATGTAACGGCAGGCTTTTTTTATCGCTCCATTCTCGATGCGTTCAATATGTATAGTTTACCTTCTTTCGGCATACCCGCATTGGAAGATAATTATTTTTTCCTTGCCGAGGACGATAATATCGATACCCGCGCTGTATACACTCAAGTCAATTATTCCCCCTTCGACAGCCTCCGGTTGGTAGCCGGCCTCAGGCTGGAACAAACACCCGCATACAAATTGGGTCGAATTCAAAAAATATCGGGTTTTAAACCCGTGATGGGAATATATAATCATGATGATATTGAAGTAATCCCCCGGCTGGCCGCTATTTTTTACCTCGACGAAAAAAATATTTTTAAGTTCCTCTTCGGTAAAGCGATCAACTTACCCTCTTTCGATCAAAACCGTCAAAACTCTATCGATCAACTCCATCCCGATCTTGAACCTGAAATTATCCGGAGTTATGAGATCAACTATATTAGCGAAATATTTCCACGATTAACCCTAAATGCCAGCGTTTTTCTCAATACGTTGGAAAACCTGATTACCCGGATTGTGGAAGTCAAACCGGACAATACATACCAAACCTGGTCGGGGAATGCCGGCAAAATGCAAACCCGCGGCATGGAAATAACTGTGAATGCCGAACCCATCGATAATTTCAGGCTGGAATTGAGCGGCTCTTTCCAGGAAACCAAGGATAAACGCGATGCCTATAAAAATATCGAAGTGGCTAACTCACCCAAATTTTTGGGATATTTAAAAGCATCCTATGTGGCGCATAAATTCTCCATCAGTTTAACCGGGAACTATGTCGATGAGATGGAATCTTATTGGGACGAAACCATTAAAAACCCGGACAATACCTTCGGTAACCGGGTCGGGGATAGAGTGAAAGCCTATCTTTTATTGAGCTCCAATATCCGGATCAATGATCTTTTCTTGGATGGATTGTATCTTAATTTCAAGTGTTCCAATCTCTTTGACAAGAAGTTCTTTTACCCTGCTTTTACCAATAATTCATGGCTGGATAAAGGCACTATCGGGATCGGCAGGACTTTCCTGCTTACTTTGGGTTACCGTTTTTAATTACTAACCGGTTAAATCTTGTCATTTTCCGGCAAAATACGTGGATTTTCTTCCCCTTGTGAGCTCCGTGAGAAAAAATTTTTTTTTATAGTTCCGGCTGGACCGGGTTAAGCTTAAAAAATTTAGCCGCAGAGGTCTCGGAGGTCACAGAGAGGGGGTTAATGAGGATTCTGCGCGAAACGCTTTTCCCTCCATTCCGATTCGGTGAGGGAAGGCGGTTCGCATTCGGCGGGGGTTTTATGCTTTAAGGAGAGCGCCCCTGTTGGGCAAACGGGAACACAGAGTCCGCACCCGTAACATCGCGAAAGATCAACCCCACACAAACCGCTATCATCCTGGATTTCCAGTGCATTGAATTGGCAGCGGTCAATACAAACCGAGCAGCCGGCACAGAGGGTTTCATCGACAGATACATAAAAATCGGAACGGCCCATCGAATCCATGTGCCCGTATTCCGCAATACCGCGCATTAGGGCACAGGCGCAAGTACAACAATTACATATATAGCTCACGCCTTTTTGAACATTGTATGTAGAATGGACAAGTCCTTCTTTGCCGGCATTGACCAGGACCTCCAGGGCTTCTTCTTTGGTTATGGCACGAATGGCTTCTTTTCCATCGAAAGCATTGGGCTTTTCTGAAAATACGAGGCAATTTTCCTCCGAGTGCTTGCATGCCTTCCCAACCAACCGCTGCTGCACACGGCAAATGCACGACAGGACACCCCATGCCTTCGCATTATCGATATAAATAGATGCGCGCTCATACGGCATAACCTCGATGTTCACCGGGATGGATTTTTCGATGGGGATAATTCGGTGAACCGGCGGCTTAGATTCCATCATCATATGGAATCCTTCATGAAAGTATTCTTCAAAAAGCCGGGCAGACTCGGCATCGATCTGGCCGTTCTGCCTTTCATAAAAACCGACTACAAAAGGTACCAATTTGAAGGATAAGCTTTTTGCACCTTTTTCCGCTTCAATGAGCCCTTTTTTGGTCATCTCTTTCAACATGGTATAAACCCTGCGTTCTTCCCAGCCGATGGATTCGCTGATCGAGTGGGGAGTTTCGGCTTCAAGAGTTAAATGGCAGGCCAATTGCGCTTCTTCCAGGGTGAAAAATCTTGCCAATAACTTTAATTCCACCCCGCTTTTTGTTTCCGGGAAACCGATGGGAATTCGATCTAATATCTGCGCCAGTTTTTTGTAAATAGCATCCATTTGATACCTCTTCTGAAATTTAATTATATGGAAAGGGGTTATTATGGATGACTTTTTCTTTTTTGTCAAGCGCGACCGGGGACCTTTTGGGACCTTTTCGAGAAAAGGTTCCCGGACCTCCAAGAGTTTTTGGTTATAGGCAATTATTGGCGGTGAAGCCGGAGGAGCCTTTTAGAGAAAAGAATTTAAAAAATGAAAAATTCATGCAAGCAGTGGGGTTAAAAATAATTTAAAATATGATATAATGTATAATGCATCGCAAAATAAACATTGTCGATTATGGTTGCAACAAACAGCCGGTCTTTCAAAATACTCTTTTGAGTATCCTTTTTTCTTTTGTACTCTTCGTGCTGTCGTTTGTTTTGTACTTGAATTTTGCTTATATGGGGGCGCGGAATAAAGCAGCGGAAGATTTCGTGTTTGGTCATTTCAAAGCGGTGTTGGTGGGAAGCAATTTAAAAATCCTTGGAGTATACCTGGTTATCGGGTTGGTAATCGGTATTTTTTCCGTTCAATTTCGGATTCAAAAAAAGTGGGCTGTGTTGTCGTTTAACTTCCTATTCTGGTTTACGGCGTGGATAAGAGCGATTAAGTTGTATCCCCAGTTGTTCGCGGAGCAGCTATTCCGAAAAGGAGGGGTATTAAAATATTTCCAGGTTGCAATAACGGATTTTATCCCCTTCTGGTTGATCTATAGTGTTTTTATCGGTGTAATCCTGGTGATCTCTTTTCGAAAAAAAAGGGTGTGGGTTGGGTTGGTATTAGTTTTGATATGTTTTTTGATGGTATTTAAGTTTGATGAGAGGCCTTTAAAAATAAGCGAGGTCCAAACCCGGCCCAATGTTCTTATTATTGCAACGGATTCGCTGAGGCCGCAGAGTATTTCTTATAATGGATACCCGAGGAAAACCCCGCATATCGATCGCCTGTTTTCGCAGGGGGCAAATTTTTTAAATGCCAAAGCCTCGATGGCCAGGACTCTCCAGGCCTGGACCACTATTCTAACGTCGACATATCCGCCGGAGCATGGTATTCGCCATATGTTCCCGGTTACAAAGGTTTTGGATAAGAAGTGGAATACTGCTGTTTCGATTTTGAATAAAAATGGGTATTATACCGCAGTGATCAGCGATTTTGCCGGGGATATTTTCCCCAGTATCGATTTCGGTTTCCAGGATATTGTTTCCCCGAGTCTCTCGGTTCAAAGTGTTTTGAAACAGCGCAGCCTTGAAATTCATTATTTTTTGATGGGCTTCTTGTTGAATCCCCTGGGTTGGGATATTTTCCCGGAAATGTGGGGAATGACTTTAAATAAAGAGCCCTGGCATGTGGTTCAATCTACTAAAAAAGCCATTAAAAAAGCGATTAAACAAAACAAACCGTTTTTTCTTGTTTATTTCAGTTCCAACAATCATTTTCCATATTCCACGACTTACCCTTATTACCGGTTGTACACCCCCCGCGGATATAACGGGAAACACAAATATGGGCTTAGTAACGATGTATTGGAATCTTTCCTGGAAAAGGGGGCGAGCGATGAGGATGTTCCCCAGCTATACAATCTTTACGATAATGCCACCAAGCTTTTCGATGATAATGTGGGTGAGTTGGCGGCGTTTCTCAAACGGTGCAGCGTGGATAAAAATACCATTGTTATCATCATGTCGGACCATGGGGAGAACCTTCATGAAAACGGTTATGGCCTGGCGCACGGGGATCATTTATCGGGTCCCTATTCCAATAATATGGTGCTGGGTTTTTATTCTCCTTTTGAGAATTTCAAAGGGCTTCGAGTTGAAAACACGGTGCGGGATATCGATATTGCTCCCACTGTCCTGGATTTGTTAAAAGTTTCCATTCCTTCATCCTTTCGTGGGCATTCGTTGGTTCCCGTCATGCAGGGTCAACCTTTCCAGGGTTACCCGGCATATATGGAGAGCGGTATTTGGTATTCACCGCGAACACCTTATATTAAGAATAGGATCCGGATTCCTTACCCCACGTTTACCGACTTGATGGAAGTGGAGATGCCGGGGGGAAGGATCGTCTTGAAAGCGAAATATGAAAACACCGTTATTGCCGCCAAATATAAGGCGTTACAACTGAATGAGAAAAAATATATTTATATGCCTGGGGAGCACGAGTACCGGGAAGAATTTTATGTGAATGAAAAGCGGATCGATAAAAGAGATATTACAGATATTGAGTTTTTGTTTTTTAAAGAAAAAATAGTGGAGATGTTTAAAGACAAGTTTTATATCGATGAAAAGGGATTTATCCGGGAATATATATTGGATAAGTCTTCCCCAAAATAGAAAAAGATGATTTTCCCGCTCTTCCCCCTTTTTTTTAGTGCTTGCATTATGAACGAAAGAGCGAGACCTCTTTATTTTAATTCAAGATTAAAGGGGCCGCGGGTTTCGACTGCGATTATATTTGTCATGGGGGATCGCAACTGCAAGTTCGATAGCAATTAGGTTGCATAAAGCAGGTATAATCGTCGGTATAAATATTCCACGGCACTGCAAAAAAATTTCACGGTGTGCGTTGACTTCTTTAAAATTTTTTGATACTATATCGGCGGATACCGATATGATTAAAAAATTAGAAAACGTTTTTAAAGCCCTGGGCGACAGGAACCGGTTGCGAATCGTCAACATGCTCTTCAAAAAACCCCTGTGCGTCTGCGAAATCACTTATGTCCTTCAACTATCGCAATCTACCGTTTCCGGGCACCTGCGGGTATTAAAGGATGCGGATATCGTCATCGATATTAAAAACAAACTGTGGGTGGACTATCACTTGAACACAGCAAACCCCTGGATCAGTGAAATCACTGCCGTTATCAAAGCCCAGGCTCAAAGCGATTCCCTGATGGATAACGATCTTCGCTTGCTGGAACGGGCAGACAGGAACCATCTGTGCAAAAAATAAAAACCCCGCGCGTTCCATGTCGTTTTTACTATATCGATATATACCAATATAGAGCATTACATCTCAAGGAGAACCGAAAATGAAAGAACTAAGGATATTCTTCCTATTGATTGGGGTATTTCTTCTATGTTACTTTTTTCCTCTTTCGATATTACCGTTTAGCGGGCCTTTTTACGAAGCGTTCGCACTGGTTAAATGGTATGCCCGGGAACATGTGCTCCTGTGCCTGGTCCCTGCTTTTTTTATTGCCGGTGGAATCTCGGTTTTTTTAAGGCAAGATTCCGTAATGAAGTACTTTGGCCCGGATGCCAACAAGTTCCTGTCGTATGGAGTCGCTTCGGTTTCGGGAACTATTCTTGCCGTGTGTTCGTGCACGGTTTTGCCTCTTTTTTCAGGGATTTATAAACGAGGCGCCGGTTTGGGCCCTGCTGCAACATTTTTATACTCGGGTCCCGCCATCAATGTACTTGCTGTAATCCTGACCGCGCGAATCCTGGGAATGGATATCGGGATCGCCCGTGCTGTGGGTGCCGTAATTCTCAGTATCATCATCGGTTTGATGATGCACTTTTTATTCAAAAAAGAAGAAAATAACCGGAAAGCAGGGGGCGGATTTTTCTTAAGTGATACCACCGACGATCGCCCCCTGTGGAAAACCACGTTATATTTTGCCTCTATGGTGGGCATCCTGGTTTTTGCCAACTGGGGAAAACCTCAAGCCGGGGACTCCGGGTTATGGATCCTACTTTTCAATAACAAATGGATGATCGCCGGGTTATTTCTTCTTTCTCTTGCGTTCATGCTTTTTCGATGGTTTCGAAAGGATGAATTATCGGATTGGACCGTATCGACGTGGGGATTCGCCAAACAAATTCTCCCGCTTCTGTTGATGGGAGTAGTGGTTTCCGGTTTTCTTTTAGGCCGTCCCGGGTATGAAGGGTTGATTCCCTCCCGCGTTGTTTCAGGTTTGGTGGGTGGAAATTCGATCACCTCGAATTTTTTTGCGTCGATTTTCGGGGCGTTTATGTATTTTGCGACATTGACGGAAGTCCCGATTTTACAAGGTTTGATCGGGTCCGGTATGGGAAAAGGCCCCGCGTTGGCTTTATTGTTGTCCGGGCCGGCGGTCAGCCTTCCCAGCATGTTGGTAATCAACAGCGTACTGGGAACGCGGAAAACCATGGCATTTGTCTTTTTGGTTATTGTATTTTCAACGTTAAGCGGCCTGGTTTTCGGGGCGTTGTTTTAATGGATATGTTTTCTACCGGGGGGCTTTTTTGAAAAACCGCCCCCTGGACCCCTGGAAAACTTTTTATAATATATTTGATAATATAGAGGAGGTATTGCATGATTATCGAAGTCCTGGGCCCCGGGTGCCCCAAATGTACCAAAACTTACGAGCTCGCCAAACAAGCGGCGACAAATACCGGCGTGGAAGCAGAGGTCGTTAAAATTTCGGATTTAAATGCCATTACCAATTACGGCGTGATGATTACTCCCGCCCTGGTCATTAACGGGAAAGTCAAAATCGCCGGAAGGATTCCCAAAGTGGAGGATATCGAAAAATGGATAACGGAAGAAAAGTAGAATGTGCGTGCGGCGGAGATAAAACAGTCCTGTTGTATTCCTGTTCCGGTGCCGCGGATGTGGGCGAAATCGCCGACCGCGTTACCCGGAAAATCAGGCACGAAGGTATCGGGCAAATGACTTGCCTTGCAGGCATCGGCGCAGGTTTGACAGGTTTCATCGAATCTGCCAAAGGCGCATGCGAGAATCTAACCATCGACGGATGCCCCGTTGCCTGTGCCAAAAAAACGTTGGAACGCATCGGCGTTACTCCTATTTCATATATCCTCACGGATATGGGTTTGAAAAAAGGAAGTACCCCCGTGACCGACCGGGTTATTAATGAAATCGCTGGAAAAATTAAAACACAACAACTCAATCGTGTTAACCCTTAAAATCGGAGGAATCAAAACCATGAACAAACGAATGAAATTATTTATTACCGGCTTTATTGCAGCAGCATTGTTGGCCGTCGGTGCCAATTATGTTTCTCTTCTCAACGCGGAAGAAGAAAACACCCGGAAACAGGAAGAGAAAAAAGAAAACATCCTGGTTACCTTTGTCGAACTCGGTTCGGTGCGGTGCATTCCCTGCAAAAAGATGCAGCCCATCATGGAGGATATTAAAAATGAATACGCCGGTCAAGTGAAAGTGGTTTTTCACGATGTATGGACCGATGAAGGTAAACCCTTTGCCGTAAAATACAAAATCCGTTTAATCCCCACCCAGGTTTTCCTGGACAAAGACGGGAAAGAGTATTTTCGACATGAAGGGTTTTTTCCCAAAGAGGAGCTGGTTAAAATCCTGGAACAAAAAGGTGTCAAGAAATGATCGAAGGATTGTTCAACTGGCTGAGCGGCTTGATTGAATCCGCCCCTTTAATCGCTTTTTTCGGGGCTTTTTTATGGGGGGTGTTCAGCGTGCTGCTGAGCCCCTGCCATTTAACCAGTATTCCCCTGATCGTAGCGTTTATCGGGAACCAGGAGAAACAGGAATTAAAGCGGACATTCTATACCGCGCTTTCTTTTTCTGTCGGTATCCTGGTTACCATCGGGATAATCGGTGTGATTACGTCGTCGATGGGGCGTATGTTGGGCGACATCGGGAAATGGGGAAACTATATCGTAGCTGCCGTGTTTTTTATCGTCGGATTGTACTTGATCGGTTTAATTCCTGTAGAAATCCCCGGTTTGAGTGGTGTTAAAATGAAAAAGCGAGGACTTTGGGCTGCTTTTATATTGGGTCTTATTTTTGGAATCGCTTTGGGTCCCTGTACATTTGCGTATATGGCGCCGATTATAGCCATGACTTTCTCTACTGCCGGTAAAGGCGTGCTTTTCGGCGCTTTGCTAATGCTTGCATATGGTATCGGTCATTGCCTGGTGATCGTTTTGGCCGGGACTTTTACCGGTGTGCTGCAAAGGTATCTCGATTGGACCCAAAAATCGAAAGGAACGCTCATTTTAAAGCGCGTATGCGGTGTTTTGATTATCATCGGCGGTATATATTTATTGACTGTATGATTCGAACAGTGAAAACGAAACAAGGAGGACACATTTTATGGAGAACGTAAAACGGTTATCGTTCCTGGATCGGTATTTGACTTTATGGATTTTTGCGGCCATGGCGGTGGGTGTTGGTATGGGATACCTGTTTCCCTCTATTGTCGGTTTCTGGAACACGTTTAACAGCGGAACCACCAACATCCCGATAGCTATCGGTTTGATTTTAATGATGTACCCCCCGCTGGCAAAAGTTAAATACGAAGAGTTGGGGGATGTGTTTAAAAACTGGAAAATACTCGGCTTATCGTTGGTGCAAAACTGGATTATCGGCCCGGTTTTGATGTTTGTGCTGGCGATCGCTTTTCTCCACGATATGCCGCATTATATGGTGGGTTTGATTATGATCGGCCTGGCCCGGTGTATTGCCATGGTGATCGTATGGAACGACCTGGCCGGCGGCGACCGGGAATATGCTGCGGGGTTAGTGGCTTTTAACAGTATTTTCCAGGTTTTGTTTTTCTCGGTCTATGCGTGGATTTTCATCACTAAATTACCCCCGCTGTTGGGTTTGAAAGGCAGCGTGGTGAACATTAGTATCGGCCAGATCGCAGAGAGCGTATTTATTTACCTCGGTATTCCTTTTTTGGCCGGGATGATCACGCGGTTTGTTTTCTTAAAGTTAAAAGGGAAAGAGTGGTACGAGAGTAAATTCATACCTAAAATCAGCCCTATAACGTTAATTGCGCTGCTTTTTACCATTATCGTGATGTTTAGTTTGAAGGGTGAGCATATCGTCAAGATACCGTTGGATGTACTTCGGATAGCGATCCCGTTATTGATCTATTTTGTCGTGATGTTTTTGGTGAGTTTTTATTTGAGTAAGAAGATCGGGGCTAATTATGCGCAGTCGGCCACGTTGTCGTTTACGGCCGCCAGCAACAATTTCGAGTTAGCCATAGCGGTGGCGGTAGCTGTTTTCGGGATTCATTCATATGAAGCGTTGGCAGCGGTAGTCGGTCCGCTGGTGGAAGTTCCCGTGTTGATTTCCCTGGTGAATGTGGCGTTGAAATTCAAGAAGAAGTATTATTAGTTAGAATTCGGGCAAGCCAGGAAATAAGGAGCCGATGGCCATCGACAATTAAAGAAGCCGCAGCATGGGGCTTACAGGTGCGCCAACTCGTTAACATCCCGCGTAGTAATTATAATAGCACCGGCTCAGGCAGGTTCCCCCTCCCAGGTAAAAAAATGGACCTACACTATCGGCAAGGACAAGCGATTCATCCTGGAACCGGTAAAGCCTATGATAATACTCTTTGGATAACTCTTCCGGCAAGGGCATATTGTTTCCTTAAATCATCCACCCAAATCCATTTCAATGTATCCCCGGTAATGAGCGATTCGAGGTTCTTTAAACCGAAAATATCGATCAACTTATACCACTCGTTGTTCATCAATACCCTGGCTCTTACTTCATCTCGATTAAGATTAGGAACATCTTTTTCTCCAAGGACAAATTGAAAAATATCTTTCCCGGGAATATGAATGTTGTAGTCCCAGAAAATCTTCTCTAATGGAGCGAGGCTGGCATTGGGATTCGGGTCAAGTTGCAACATACTTTAATTATAAACAAAAATCAACCGTATTTCAAGAAGAAAAATAATTTGAGGCGCTTCGCACCGATTTTATTTCTCACGGAGCTCACAGGTGACACGGAGGAGGAAAAAAGGCGACAAGTGCTATTTCTCAAACCTTTCCAGGAACGCGAGCTTAATGCGGTTCCCGATCAGGTACATGGCGGGGATCACCACCAATGTGAGCAGCGTTGCAAAAGTCAAACCAAATATGACCGTCCACGCCATCGGCCCCCAAAACAACGCATTATCTCCTCCAAAATAGATTTGAGGATCAAACCGCGAAAAGAACGTATTGAAATTGAAATTGAGACCGATAGCCATAGGAACCAGCCCGAGAACAGTCGTGATGGCCGTCAGTAAAACAGGACGCAAACGCGTTCGACCTGCCTGGACAATACACTCCATGGATTCCTTGATGGGTAATTGATCGTCTTGTTTCAACCCCATTCTTTTCTTGGCGTTGGCTTTCAGGAAATCGATATAATCGATCAACACGATGGCATTGTTCACCACAACACCGGCCAACGAAATAATCCCGATTCCCGTCATGATAATGACAAAATCCATTTTAAACGCGGCCAAACCTCCAAAAACTCCGATGGTACTAAAAAAAACAGTAGCCATAATTATCAAGGGTTTCGAAAACGAATTGAATTGAGTCACCAGGATCAACATAATCAACGCGATTGCGATCAGCAAGGCCCGCATTAAATACGCAGAGGTCTCCTGCTGCTCCTTTTGCTCACCGGTAAATTTGTAGGTGTAACCTTCCGGCATTTTATATTTTTCCATTCGTTCCTGCAATTCTATATTGACTTCCGTCGGATTGTTGCCTTCCAAGACATTGGACCACAACGTAATGACTTTATCCATATCGAGACGGTTCACGGCAGCAAAAGTCGTATTGTATTTAAACCGGGCAGCGGCGGAAATCGGTATTTGCATCAACTTCCCAGTATTCTGGCTCCTAAAAGCGATTTTCTGGTTCAACAATGCGGAGATGTTGTCCCTGTACTCCTTTTTTAACCGCAAAACAATCGGGTAATCGTCTTCGCCTTCCTTGAAATCGGAAATCTCCTTTCCGAAAAGAGCGGTACGAATGGTAGAGGCAATCTGGGCAGTGGAAAGCCCGAAACGGCGCGCACCATCCCGGTCTACCTCGACGATCATTTCCGGGCTCCCGGTATCCACATCCAGGCGAAAACCTTCCACACCTTTGACTTTAAAACTCTCCAGGTGTTCCTGGATATCCTGGGCCAGGGGAATCAACCGGTCGTACTCTTTCCCGCTGATTTCAATATTGATGGGTTTCCCGGTCGGTGGTCCCATTTCATTCTTAACCACCTGGACTTGAACACCAGGATACCGCCCGATCAAATCATCGCCGATTTCTTTCATTATCGTCGATGTGTTGATCCCTCCTCGGTATTGGTAGTCGACAAATGTAATCGTGGTCATTCCTTTATTGGGCGTATTGCCGACAGCGGTTTCATTTTCACCTACGGATCCTTTTCCTATGGTTGTGAGTATGGATTTCACAATGTGTCGATACCGCTTGAGGCCGGTATAAATTCGATCTTCGACTTTATACATCATTTCATTGGTGGCACCGATATCGGTACCCACGGGCAATTCGACAAAAACATTGATGAAGGAGGGCTGATTGATGGGAAACAGGGTGACTTTGGGCTGACGAATTCCAAAAAATACCATGGTCACGATGAAAAGGCCGATAAAGCCCCAAATGATGTTCCTGGGATTTTTCTTGCGTAATGCGAAACGCAGTAATTGCAAATATGAATTTTCAAGTTTAACCAGGAAAACGGTTTGAAACCATTCGGCTAAACGGTAGAGAAAGAAATAATGCATTACAACCAGTAGGGCCAAAATGACGAAAATAGTACCGAAAAAGGGGATTCCCACGATGTAAAAGAAAATCCCGACGCCAAGGAGGATTGCAGCAGTACGAAAGGATTTTTTCTTCGTAGGGGATTTTTTATCCTCATCGCGGAGAATAAAGTTGGCGGCCATAACAGGATTGATGACCAGGGCCACAAACAACGAAGCAGTTAAAGAAACAATCAGGGTGATGGGGAGGTTTTTCATAAATTCGCCCATAATATCTTTCCAAAAAATGAGAGGGAAGAAAGCGGCCAGTGTCGTGGCTGTTGAAGAAATAATGGGGAAGGCGATTTCACCGACGGCATTTTTAGCGGCTTCGTATAGGGAATATCCATTTTGAACAAACCGCGTGATATTTTCCACCACCACGATGCCGTTATCCACCAACATACCGAGAGCGAGAACAAGGCCGAATAATACCATCATGTTGAGCGTGTGACCCATCAAACCCAAAACGATAAAAGATATAAACATGGACATGGGGATAGCAAGGCCCACGAATAAAGCGTTTCGAAGCCCGAGGAACAGGAATAGAATACCCACGACAAAAATGACACCCATATAAATATTGTTTTCCAGGTCGCTGACCATACTGCGGACGTATTCGGATTGGTCGTTGGAAAGAGATACATTGAGGTTGGAGGGCAAGACGTTTTCTTTTTGCGCGTGAGCCAGCAGGATCACGATTTTATCTACCGCATTAACCAGGTTTTCCCTCGCTTTTTTTATCACCTGTAACGATACCACCGCTTGTTTGTTTAAGCGGGCGTAGGTAAGAGGGTCTTCAAAACCATCCACTACCTGGGCTACATCCTTGAGGTAAACGATATCTTTGCCTTCTTCCTGCTTAATGATGATATTTTCCAGTTCCTCGAGGTTTTTGAATTCCCCCACCGTACGGATCGAACGGGTGGTTTTATCCACGACGACTTCGCCGCCGGCTATGGAAATATTTTCAGAAGTGACGGCGTTTTCTATATCGCCGAAACTCAAACCGTTGGCTTCGAGTTTATGGGGGTCCACATCGATCCGGATTTGCCGTTCATTGATGCCTTTGATTTCCACCTTCGACACTTCCGGGATCGTTTCGATTTCATCTTCCAGGTGTTCCGCGTAGTCTTTCAACTCATCCAAACTGAAATCGCCGGATAGGTTGACGTTGATAATGGGGAATTCGTTTAAATCCAGGTCCATCGCCATGGGGTCCATATCCAGGTCGTTGGGTAATTCGCTTTTGGCTTGATCCACCGCGTCTTTGACATCTTGCAGTGCATCGCCGATCACCACATCGGTATTAAATTCGATAAAAATATCGGAGTTATCCTGGCTGGAGACGGAGCGCATCTCTTTGATCCCGTTAATGGTTTTTATTTCTTTCTCCAGGTGGCGGGTTATGAGGTTTTCCATATCCAGTGGGGAGTTGCCCGGGTAAACCGTTTTAACGAAGATATAGGGCATGTTGACTTCCGGGAACAACTCCAACGGCATATTTTTGTAGGCCAGGATGCCGAACAATGCCAGGAGAATGGTGATTAATATCACTGTATTTTTATTTTTTAAAGAAAGGGTCGTGAGTTTAAATTCACGGACCAGTTTGGTACCGGTTATATCGTCTTTTTCCATGCTATTTCTCTTTTTTTTGTTCAATCGCTTCTAACTCGGATCGATCTTTAATGGAGATTTCGATACCGTTTTTAACCAGGTTGTAGCCTTCGATAATGACACGTTGACCCGGTTCCAAGCCTTTGTTGATTACCGTTTGGCTGCCTTCCGATACGCCCGGTTCCACGTAGATTTTCTTAGCGGCGGTTTTTCCCTCTTTTTGTTCAACGATGTAAATATAGGAGCCTTCCATGTCGTTTTTAATGATGATGGAAGGAACGACGAGGGCGGAATCGATGGAGAGGTCTTTCAATTTTAAAGTCGCTATCAAATTGGGTTTAAGGGTTTCACTGCGGTTATCCAGCAGTAATTGAACGATAAAAGTCCGGTTGTTGGGGTTTACGGATTGGCCGATGCGGTGGATAGGTGCTTCCATGATTAAGCCCGGGTAAGAAGGGAATGTGATGGAGACCGGGTCGCCTTTTTTTAATTTGGAAAGGTAGGCTTCGGAGACTTCGGCGTTAATGTAGACTTTATCCAGGTTAATCAGTCGAATGAGCTGCATTCCCGGGACAGCCAGTTCCCCTTCTTTTCGATATATTTCATCCAGGATACCGGGGATAGGGGCCTTGATGATGGCCATATCCAATTGGGCTTTAAGGGTTTCGAGTCGGTTTTCCAGGGATTCTTTATTGGTTTTGGCTTCCAGTAATTGGATTTCGGAGCCGATTTTTTTGTTCCACAGTTCTTTTCGTTTTTCGTAGACAGTGGAAGCCAATTCCAGGCCGCTTTTCACTTCAGCGATCGAGCTGCGGATCATGTCTGAATTTAAGGTTGCCAGCAGTTGGTCTTTTTTCACCCGGTCGCCTTCTTTGGCGTGGATTTTTTTGATCTGCCCGTTGATTTCGGGGCTGATGAAGGCTTCTTGGACAGCTTCCACGGAGCCGTTCACCTGGAAAAAATGATCGAAGGGTTTTGATATCATATTTTCCACGGTTACGGAGACGCCGCGTTTAGAGGTGGGGGAGGCATTATTTTTCGAATCGCCCGGTTTTTGAGGGCCCCCACAGGCAATAAGCATTAAAACGATTCCCACTGTGCTTATTCTTATCATTACGGTTATTTTTTTCATTCGTGTTTTTCCTCTATAATTACTATTCCTTTAAATAATATAATTAATTACAATCGGTTTAGAATTTTATCCAACCGTGTTTTGGCATTCAAGAAATCCACCAGGGCGCGTGTATGGTTGGATTCCGCCGTTAAATACTGGTTGTGTATTTGGGTGAGTTCCAGGCTGGAAACAACTCCGCTGGAGTACTTACTCAAGGTTTTTTCATAGATGCGTTTGGCCAGTTCCACGTTTTTTTCAGTGTTCCGGCTTTTGTCCAGGGTTGCTTCGAACGTCGATTTAGCCTGGAGGTATTCCAATTTTAACCCGTTTTCTACTTGTTGTTTATTGTTTTTCGATTTTTCCCATTCCATCCGGGCTTGTGCCACCTGGGCCAGGCGCATACCGCTGCTGAATACCGGGATACCGATATTAACGCCGATCATGGTGGAAGGGAACCATTTTTCAGAGCCGGAGAAAAAGTTGAAGGATTCTCTCATGGCGCTCTGGCTGTGGGAAATAAAGGCCGAGATGGTGGGGAGGAATTCCGTTTTCTGTCGTTTATACAGTAACCCCATGGATTTTTCCAGCGTATCCATGGAGCGGTAGTCGATATGGGAGAAGAGGTTGAAGGGGGAGTTTATCATTTCCTGCGTGTCGATTTGATCGATAAAATCGTCCAGGGTTTCCGAGAGTCGGATTTCCTGGTTCATATCGAAGCCCACCTGGAATTTGAGCAGGTTGTAGGTGATATCGACCTGGTATTTAATGGATTGAATCGCGTTTTCCAGGTCTAAAACCGCCAGGTGAACCTGGTCTGCGTCCGTATCTTCGGCAAAGCCCGCTTTTAGGAGTTCCTGGGTTTCGAACAGCGTTTTTTTAAGGTTTTCCAGGTTGCCTTCCAGGGTACGTTTGTTATCTTCCGCCAATAAGATCAAATAATACGTATTGGTCACCGTTTCTTTCACATCGATTTCCGATTTGATGGATTGGTTTTGGGACAGTCGCAGGTAAATTTTAGAGGCTTGCAAAGCGACGATATAGGAGCCGCTGAAGATCAATTGGTTGGCTGTAATTTCGCCGCTGGCGTTGTGTTGGGTTCCGAACTTAACACCGATATACTCGTCATCTGCCGCGTCAGGGTCTATGAATTTCGCCGGGATCAAGGTTGTGGGTATCTGGAGGTTGTTCATATAGGAAATTTTCGCACTGATCTGGGGTAGACCCGCGGCTGTGGTTTCCCATATTTTTTTTTGGGCCATGGATACGTCCAGCCGGGCGTTTTTAGTGGCTGTACTGTGTTTAACCGCGTATTCCCGGACTTCTTTCAAGGATAAACTTAAAATCCCCGTTTTGCTTTTCCCCTGTTCAACGGATGAATTAGATTGTCCCATGAAAAGCGACGTGAAAAAAATAATAATAATTAAAATTCTCAACATCATTTTCGTTCCTTGTGTTGTGTTGTGTTTATAGTAATCCCGGGAGTGAAAGAGTCGATTTTGCCAAACTCGTCATGCCCCGGGGGTTACTTTGAATTGGTTATTATATAACTTAATTAAGAATATTTCAAGAACAAAAATAAAAATCTCTTTACGAAACCTTGATCTTATCGGCCCAAACAATGGATTCAAAGTAAAGTTGGGGAATGATTTCTTCATCCAGGTTCAAAATCGACGCCAGGTGGAACATTTTTTCCCAATCTCCTTTTTCATAGGATTTCACGAAGTTCAATACATTGCCGAAGAGCCCGGTTCCGTTTACCAGTGCTTCTTTAATTTCCGGGAGCAGGGGAAGTTCTTTTAGTATATCGTTCATGGGCCTTTCAAAAAAAACATCGATGAGGGAGAACAATCCCATTAAAAAAAGCTCCGGGCTTCGATCGTTCCACCCGATATGGGGGGCGATCAATTCGCAGAACCGGGCGCGGATAATGGAGGTGATCATCAACTCTTCCGGTTCGTCGTAGCTCAGTTGGGAAAGAACCACCAGGGAAATCCACTTCCTTAACTCCTTCAGGCCCAGGAGATTCAGTACATGGAGAATAGAATGGACTTCTACGGGAAAGCTGAAGGAAACGCTGTTGATAAAGCGGATCAATTTATAGGCCAGGGAGACATCTTTTTTAATAATATCTTCGATTTCGTTAAAATCCGCATCGGGTAGATATATACGGTTCAAAAGCTTTAACAGGTTGGCCTTTACGCTGGGAATATCCCGCGCTTCGATCACCACAGGTTTACTGAAGAAAAAACCCTGGAAATAGGAGTAACCGATTTCTTTTGCTTTTAAAAATGTTTCCATGGTTTCGATCTTTTCGGCGAGGAATTTGATATTGGGGCGGTTGACCTGTTGAAAAATGTTTCTTTGTTCGGCTTCGCTGGTTTTAAGAAAGTCTATTTTGACGATATCCATAAATTCAAGGATTGGGTTGAAGTTGGGGTGAAAGACAAAATCGTCGAGGGCCAGTTTATAGCCTTTTTGTTTTAGTTTCACGCAGGCGTCCAGGACATCCTTGTCCGGTTCGATGGTTTCCAATAATTCCAGCACCATCAGGTCCGGGGGAAATGCCGCAGCGGAGTCGCTGAGGAGGATGTTCCGGGAAAAATTGATGAAGGCTTTTTTGCCGCCTGCCAGGTCTTTGATATCGAAGAGGAGGAAGCTGTCCGCCAGGGTTTTGGAGCTGGCCCCGTCATGGTCTGAAAAATCAGCTACTAATTTATCGAAACCGGAACGAAAGAGTATTTCATAAGCGATTACTTTTTTATCCCGGTCGAAAATCGGCTGGCGAGCCACGTATTTATGTCGAAGCGGCCTATTTTCGATTAAACTTTCATTTATTTTCGGCGTTATCATAGCAGCTATTAT
>Ga0209593_10000337_pt1 | contig 24044 bp, 28 predicted proteins | sample PPLLaktember2015_3_FD_187260 | JGI IMG/M metagenome (GOLD analysis project Ga0209593, IMG submission 187260) | Freshwater sediment microbial communities from Prairie Pothole Lake near Jamestown, North Dakota, USA - PPLs Lake P7 Core (6) Depth... | ecosystem: Environmental > Aquatic > Freshwater...
CATGCTGCGGGAGGAACTTATAGGTAATCTATGCCAGGAAAGAAACCTGTTCTCTTCGCGATCATTATTCTGATTTTTCTTGTATCCGCCTGCAGCACGAGACCCACACAGAGTACCCCAACCCTCGCACCAATCCCCACTCAAACGCCAGCCAGGCTGCCACTGCTGGAGGCGGAAGTCTCGCGCGTGACGGTGCAGGAAGCCAAAGCCGCCCTCGATAGCGGTACAGCCGTCCTGGTGGATGTGCGCAGCGCCGAAGCATTTGAGGTGAGCCACATTGCCGGTGCGATCAACATTCCGCTGGGCGAGATCGAGACGAACCCGACGGGTTTGGAACTCGATAAAGATCGGTGGATCATCACCTACTGTACTTGAATGAGCGAACATACAAGCGCCCGTGCGGCGTTTGTCCTTTTGCACAACGGTTATCCCCGCGCCTCAGCGCTGCTGGGTGGTTTTGTTGCCTGGATCGAAGCCGACTTTCCGATTGAACCATGAACCTTGCGAAGGTCTGCAAGATAATTGGAGAACCTAAGATGACAAACACGCCTCTTGTCACGCCCTGGGCGGATCCTGTTGACCCGACCCAGTCCACGCTGCGGCGCCTCATGATAGACGAAGGATTGGATCCATACTCGTGGTCAAATGGTCCGTTTGACGTTTATTCCGCACATTCCCACTCGTATAATAAAGTCATCTATGTCGTGCAGGGCAGTATCACGTTTGGCTTGCCCGAACTTGGCAGGCAACTGACCTTGAAAGCAGGTGACCGGCTCGACCTGCCGGCTAGCGTCGTTCACGATGCGCACGTCGGCGCGCAGGGGGTTGTTTGCCTGGAGGCACACAAGGATTGAGATAACGGGACCAGGTGTCGGCTAGGAAAGAAACGTAGGTCAGGCTTCCAGCCTGACATTCATTGAAAACACAAGTTTTGGCAGGTTGAAAACCCGCCCTACGATCGATAAAAAAGGACGCGCCCGTGAGGGGCGCGTCCTTTTTGTTAAGATCTAACTCGTCAAGCAAACTTACCAGTCACCCTGAAGCCAGCCGCGCATCTGCATGGCTGTCACCACACGCTGGATGGCGACCATGTACGCCGCATCGCGCATGTAGACTTTTTCCTTCTCAGCCATCTGAAGCACATCGTTGAAGGCCGCGGTGACCTTTTCATCCAGCCGCTGCAGCACTTCCGGCTTGGACCAGTAGAAGTTCATATCATTTTGCACGCCCTCAAAATAGGAGGTCGTGACCCCGCCGGAATTGCACAGAAAATCGGGGATCATGAAGATGTTGTTTTTCTTCAGGATATCATCGGCATCCGGTGTGGTGGGCCCATTGGCGCCTTCGGCCACGATGCGGACCCGGCTGGACATCTTCTTGACGGTGTCGACATTCACGTGCCCCTCGATCGCGGCCGGAATGAGCACATCGGCTTCCTTTGTAATCCAGGCGCCGCCGTCTTCCACAAGATAACCGGCTTCCTCTGCTTTTTGCTTGTTGATAGTCCCATATTGATCGACGATCGAAAGCAGGAACCGGGCATCCACTCCGTCTTTGTGACTATATGTATAGGATTTTTTATCGTTGCGATCCCAACAGGAAACACAGGCTACCTTGCCGCCCAGCATTTCCACAAAACCGATGGAGGCGTATTGCGCCACGTTGCCGAAGCCTTCAATGGCAGCAACACATTTCGTTGGATCCATTTTGAGGTGTTTCATCGCCTCACGGACCGTGTAGATCACGCCAAAGCCCGTCGCTTCTGTGCGCCCGAGGGAGCCGCCGCCGCCGACTGGCTTGCCGGTGAATACGCCCGGTGAATACGTACCGGACAATTTGGAGTACTCGTCCATCATCCAGCCCATCATCTGTGGCGTGGTGCCAACATCGGGGGCGGGAATATCCTGGCGCGGTCCCAGGTTCTTGATCATCTGCCCTACCCAGCCGCGGCAGAGATGTTCCTTCTCGTTCGGTGAAAGTCTGGAGGGATCTACGATGATGCCTCCCTTGCCGCCGCCCAGCGGAATATCGACCACCGCGCATTTCCAGGTCATCCACATGGCGAGAGCGCGCACGGTATCGATGGTTTCATCCGGATGGAAGCGAATGCCGCCCTTGTTAGGACCGCGCGCATCGTTATGCTGGACGCGGAAACCGGTGAAAACCTCCAGGTCGCCATCTTCCATCCGCACCGGGATGCGGAAGGTAAACTCACGGGCCGGCCAGCGCAAAACTTCTCGAACACCCGCATCGAGATTCAGCATCTCTGCAACGTTGTCGAATTGTTTTTGCGCGATTTGGAAGGCATTGATTTGATGATCTGGCATAGTTTTCTCCTACATGAAGTATTGAGTTTTATTGAAAACATAAGCGGGCATCCCCGGACAGGGAGCCCGCCTTTTATGAAGTTTATGGCGAACACAAGTTCATTATATGATTACCCAGTAAGGCACGAATTTCAGCTTAACGTTATCATGAGACCCAAATACCAGTCAATATGATAAAAATCAATTAATTGTCTGACAAAAGACCGGACTTACGTCCGGTCTTTTTTTTACTCCAGGTCCAGATTGTCTTCGTCCGATTCATCATCCCCTTTATCGAATTCATATTCGACCTTGTCGTGATCCAGATAGACCCACAACAGGAGGACATGCCCATCGGGGGTTTCCACATTGCGGGCAGCGAGGATAGGAGCCGACTGTTCGACGCCCATATCATTTCGATAGTGCAGATGTATAGGCAATTTGCTGTTCCATGCCTGATAACAACGCTCCACCAGGGCAGGCCCGTTGAACGTCCGCAAACGGGTCAATGCGGGAACCGACAACTGAGAGCCTTCATTAAGGCCCAATGCCCAGCCGTCATTCACTGCTTCAAAAACAGGAGGCGGGCCCTCAATGATTGTGATTTTGTCATCCATAGTGCCGCCAATATACCACAAAAGTCTTTTTCGCCACCTTACGATTACTCGCTATTTTCCTTACATTTGAACTCATACCTGCCTCCATAACAGTAGTTGAAGCCGAATTTCAGCCTGTTTTGCTACCTGCAATTGGCTCTGCCTTCAAATCGCTGTTACCAGTCAAGACGGGATCACTCCTTGTTTTGTTTCATCCAAATTCCCCAGCCTCCATATCCATTTCATTACAAAGTTGCCACGCAGAATGCTTGCGTTCGCCCATTGGCATAGGTATACTTAAATCACTATGCAACCTGAAAAAATTGGCATCTACGAAGTAAAATCCGAGCTGGGCCGCGGCGGAATGGCAACGGTCTACCTGGCATATGATCCGCGCTTCGAGCGTGAGGTCGCTGTCAAAGTCCTGCCAAGTGAGCTTCTGCATGCCGATCCGCAGTTCCGCCTGCGGTTTGAACGCGAAGCCAAGATTATTGCCCAGCTTGAACACACAGCCATCGTTCCTGTATACGATGTGGGGGAAGCAGATAATCAGCCTTATTTCGTGATGCGCTACATGAATGGGGGCTCGCTGACCGAAAGGATCAAAGCCGGCGGATTGACGATCGAAGACGCGGCTCGCATTCTGGGAGCGATCGCCCCAGGGCTGGACGAAGCTCATTCCAAAGGGATTGTCCACCGCGACATCAAGCCAAGCAACATCCTTTTTGACAAACGGGGCAATCCATATATTTCAGATTTCGGCATCGCCAAGCTCTCACAAGCCCAGGCTGGCAATGTAACCGGCAGCGCCATTATTGGCACACCCGCCTATATGGCGCCTGAGCAGGCGCAGGGCACCGGCACAGACGGTCGCGCCGACATTTACGCACTCGGCATCATTCTGTTCGAAATGCTGACAGGCAAGCAGCCCTATGAAGCTGATACACCCATGGCTGTTGCCATCAAACATATCACAGACCCGGTTCCACAAATCCGAAAGATCAAGCCCCAGTTGTCGGAGGGGATCGATACGATCATCCAGAAGGCAATGGCGAAGGACAAAAACGACCGCTTCTCCACAGCCGTGGAAATGACCAGCGCCCTTCAGGAAGTCGCGCGCAAGGAACCGACAAGGCTACAAACGAAAATCCCATTCCCGACGGTCAAAGCCAGTGATAAGACGATCGCGAAGGCCATCCCGCAGAAAAAGGGATTCAACCTGCTGCTTGTTATTCTGCCCGTGCTCGCGCTGGGTGCCGCCGCGGTGATCGCCGGGGGACTCTTCCTGTATAACGCAGGCAAAGCTCCCGTAGCAACCCAAACGCCAGTCAGCACCTCCACACAGGCCATTGTGGAAACAGCCGCGCCTACTGAGGTCGCGACGGAGATCCCGATCGTGATCGTGGAATCGACCAGCACCGATACTCCCGCCGCTCCGACGGACACCGCCGTAGCCTCCCTACCGGGAATCGGCGGCGCAGATAAAGTGGCATTCGTCGCCAACAATGAAATCTGGCTGATGAATGTCGATGGCTCTGAACTTAAACAATTGACGACCGACGGAGGCATAAAGAACGATCTGCAATGGCTTCCGGATGGCGAAAACATCCTCTTCCTGAGCGGGAAGACGATCAAGTTTTATAACGTCAACACCGATGTAGTCGATACACTGACTTCCTTCCCCTCGGCCTCTTCGCTGGATGCCTTCCAGGTTTCGCACGATAGCTCGGAGGCGATGATCTCTGTCAATAACGAGATCTTTGTCATCCCCTTCGATTTCGACCGGATGAGAGGCGTCAGCAAAAAGAGCGACCTGCTGGCACTCGAACCCTGCATCGTCCCCACTGGCAAGACAAAGTCCGCGCTGCAAGTGAGGGAAACCCGCTGGTCTGGCGACGATAAGCTGGTAGCCTGGCTCAACAAAGGACCGGATTCGTCCGACCAGGTCACGGTGTTCGATGTCAGTGCCTGCGACCCGGCACTGATCGATCTGCTCGATAACTTCCCCGGCACGCGCTTCAACCCCGTCGGCTTCCAAAGCCGGAGGATGGGCGATTTCGATTGGGACGGATTGAGCTTATTCAGTTTCAACACATCCAGGCGCAATAACGGCTGGGGCGAGCTTTACTCCTACAACTGGGAAAGTCATAAGCCAACCCTGCTCAATCCCGTGCCAAATAAATGTTGTTACCGTGACGCGCGTTGGAGCCCGGATGGTTCCTACCTGCTCTTCGCCTTCCAGGATGAGACTCTTGCTGCTGAAGCCGAAACGCTTCTGTACTATGTTCCCTATGGCGAGATTGGAACCGGAGCAGCGTTTACGCCCATTCCACTGCCGGAAGGCTTCTTTCGGTTTCCAAAAGAAGCCCCGCAGCCCGCGCTGCGCCCTGCCCAATAACGAAAACTCTGGAGCTTACGGCTCCAGAGTTTTTTTCACCAGCCCCGGTCCCCAATAGATCAACCCGGTATAAAGCTGAATCAACGTCGCGCCCAGGTCCAGCCTGCGTTGCGCGTCTTCCGGATTCATGATCCCGCCCACGCTGACGATCGGGATCTTTCCATCGATGCGTTTTACCACCTGACATAGAACCGCTTCGCTTCTCAGCCGGAGAGGGCTCCCGCTTAACCCACCTGCTTCGCCCCGATGCTTAGACCCGAGTCCCTCGCGCCCGAGGGTGGTATTCGTCACGATGATGCCATCCATATGGGTGCTGAGGATCACTTCCATGGCGTCGTCCAATTCGCTGTCAGAGAGATCCGGCGCGAGCTTGACGAGCAGCGGCAAGCGTTTGTCCCGTTTCTTTTCTTCCAGCTGACGCTGCGCATGCAATTGGGTGAGCAGCCCCTCGAGCGCGAGGCGTCCCTGCAGCTGACGCAACCCGACTGTATTCGGTGAACTGATGTTGATCGCCAGGTAATCCGCATGCGAGGCGAAACCCTGCAGCAACTCAAGATAATCCGCCACAGCTTCCTCATTCGGAGTATCTTTGTTCTTGCCAATATTGACCCCGATGACAATGTTCGAACGTCTGAATGTTTCCAGGTTTAAACGTTTGAGATTCCCCGCCACGACCGCGGACCCTTTTCCGGGGAATCCCATCCGGTTGATCACGGCTTGCTCCTCGGGCAGGCGAAAAACCCTCGGAAGCGGGTTGCCAGGCTGAGGCTTGGGCGTGACCGTCCCCACTTCGATATGACCAAAGCCCAGGGTCGCGAGTCCCTTGACCGCCTCGGCATCCTTGTCGTAGCCCGCCGCCAATCCAACCGGATTTCGAAATGTCAATCCAAACGCCTCCACCGGTTTCGGAGGCGCGGCAAAGATCGCGCCCAAAATCGAATGGATCGGTTCCAGCCCGCCAAGACGCATCAACTGCAGGGTGAGGTGATGCGCGGTCTCGGGGTCAAGACGAAAGAGGAGGGAACGAAAGAATGAATACATTTTAGTGGCTCCAGCCGCCGTCCTCGGCTAATCAAACATCGTTGAGCGATCTGGATTTTCGATATGAGCAAAGACTTCCTGCAGCATGGCTTCGTCCGTGCGATAAATTGACAGGGGTGGCAAATGATCCGGGTCAAAGAAATCCACAGCCAGCGTTTCATGACTGATGCGCGGCTCCCCTTCCAAAAGTGTGCACAGGAAAATGATCTTATAGGCGTGATAAAACTCAAAGGGTTCGAGCCGGTTGGCATCGAGCACCGCCACCACTTTTTCCGCCTTGACCCGAAAGCCGCTCTCCTCCCAGACCTCGCGCTCCGCTACGGATGCCGGCGAATTCCCCAGGTCGGCCCAGCCGCCAGGCAGCGCCCATTTGCTGTCAGCCCGTTCCTGGATGAGAAGGATCTTTCCCTCCCGGACGACCGCGCCGCGCACGTCCACTTTGGGCGTGACATAGCCCGACTGCATGGAAAAGCTCTCCAGTACAGATTCCTTCAGGAGATCCGACTGGCTTGCAATGATCTCAGCAGTGATCTCCTGCAACCGTTTGTACCGGTCGATATCATATTGGTTCCCGCTATAAGTCAGACCTGATTGGCTCAGCGAAAAAATCTCCCGCGCCCAGTCCATCCATTTTGAGGTTTGATGATTCATAAGTCACTTATTCCAACTTCGACAGTTTCCTTTAGCTCTGCGTTCTCAATCATCTTTAAGTAAAACTCCTGACGAGACAACCCGGATCGATCGCGGAGCTCATACAATTCTTTCTGTGTAATTTTGTCCGGCATGGCAGGCAGTTTGATTTCCTGTAAAACAATCACGCCGCTTACACCTTCGATTGCATCTTTGATCCGCCTTGTGTGACCCAATGAAAGTAGGCTTGGGATTTCATTAAAAGCAAACCATTCCACGGCAATCGTTTCGCCCTCCTGACATTTTATTTCTCCACCGATCACGCTGGCAGTAAACAACACAATGTGAGCAGGAACCATATTGCTCAGGCGAGAATAGATACCCACTAAGCCTGTCAGCTTGACATCCAGTCCTGTTTCTTCTTTTGTTTCCCGGATCGCTGCTTGTGCAAGGCTTTCGTCATTCTCCACACCGCCACTGGGCAAAATCCAGGTTTCAAAATCCTCACGTTTTGTCAGCAGGATTTTCCCCTCGTGAATTACAGCGACGTTTACAGCAAGATTTGGCACTTATGTTTTCCTTCCATTCATCGAGAGTTTCGTCAGAGTCTCGATCATCGGCACAGCATAGGAAAGTCTCTTGTGTGTTTCCTCGAGGCTGTTCTCACGCTCGTGCTTCAGTTCGCTTGCCGCGCGCCCGAGGACAAAAGGGTCTTCCCATGCCAGCCAGTCCACAGAGCGCGTTCGGATATCCTGCTGAAGATAAAAGATCATTTCAGCGACCATGCTCAGGTCGGGATTCTTCACGCGCGGCATGATCTCACACAACTGTCCCGCGCGGATGACGATATGGCACCAGGCATAATCCAGTTCCCGGCCGAAGAGGTTGCGTCCCACGGTAGTGACGATCCCCTCGATATCGCGATAATTTTGCGGATGAGTCTCCCAGGCAGCTTCCGAGCGCTGAAAGAGGAGCGGAACCTCCGCGCTGGCGATAGAGTCAATATCTGCCAGAAACGAGTCCCTGTATTCGCCTTCAAGCGCAAACGACAGGCGATCCAAATAACAAAGGTGAACCAACTGGTCCGAAGAGGCTGTCTCAGCCGTGAGTTGGTAGAGGTAAGCAAAGAGCTCACCGATCCGCATCTCGCGCTCCGCTGGAAAGACCGTGAAAAAATCGTCAGCCTCCAGCTGCCGCATGCGATCAAGATGTTGTCGGGTGGACCGCGGCGGGCAGATATAAGCGCGCTCGAAGTGCCCTTTCAGATCAGACAGGATGGCTTGCAAATGAGGGAACATCGTTCCATCGGGATCATTGAACGGAAACGCCAGGACGGGTCGCATGGAATCTTATTCTTTTTTCTGTCCGCTCTTGATCAGGAAGTATTGCACGACTTCCTCCTCGGGATGAGGGACATTCATCAATGTGAACATCGCCGCCAGCTCGCCGCGGTGATGTGTGTTGTGATTCGGGACGTGCGCCATCATTTGCCACAGCCGCAGGCTGAACGTCTCGCCTTTTGGATTCGTGTACGTCACTTCACGCAAAAGGGAGTCCTCGGTTTGCTCGGCAAGGAAGAGGCGCATGTTCTGCTCGACATCGATCCAGTACTCACCCACAGAGGCAGCAGTGGGAAAATCTTTGGGATCCAGAAAACCTGCCTGTTCGCCTCGCCAGCGCTGGGGCCACATGCGTTCCGAACTCAGCATGTGGACCAGCACCCGCTGGACACTGTCCCAGCTGTGTCCCTGTTTGCGGAAGAGCTGTTCTTCGGTGAGGGTTTCCGCAACTGCCAGATAACGTTTGTTTGCCCAGTAACTGTAATCGTAGAGGTGTTCAAGATATTGTTTAACTTCCATAAAAACTCCTGTTATCGTCATTGCGAGCGGTAGCGAACAAAGCAATCTCATTTCATTTATTGCACGGGAGATTGCTTCTCGAAGACTCGCAATGACGTATTACTTCTTTCCCTTCTTCAACATTTCGATGGTTTTGACAATTCGATTCTGGCGGGTTTCTTCCTTTTTCGCTTCGTTAATCCAGGCCACATATTCCTTTTGATGAGTGTAGGAAAGCTTGTCGAAGAAGGCTTTGGCTTCTTTATCCTTTTTCAATTCCTTCAACAGGTCTGCAGGGATCTCAACCACGCGCGGCTCGGCATCGGGCTCCACGGTGACCGTCACTTCATCGCCGAATGTCTTGCCAGCCTGTTCCCGGATCTCTTTGCGGACCCCCAGGATATGGCACTCCGTCCCCATCCGCGTCAAGATGCCGCGGTACAGAATGCCCTCGATCACTGCCTTGACCTTGGGGCGCTTCGAGCCAAATGCCGCTTCCACATCGAACGGCACTTCCACGAACGCGCCGCCGCCGCCTGCATTTTGGATGATGGCCGTGAAGGTTTGTTTCCTTTTCATGTTCACCTTTATTCTGCGAGAAGCATTGTTTTGAGCATATTTATAAAAACTAGTATCCTGTGGCAAGTGCCGCCAACAAAAAGCCACATAGAAATAAACAAGCTGGAATGAAAGCCAGGATGCCAAGAACAGTACCTGCTTGTGCCGCTTTATCTTTCTGATTCCCACCTGATTTCTTGTTTTGATGCTGCGCTATCCTGCCTATGAGAATTGCGAGCAATCCACATATAAGACTAAGAGCAGGAGCCAGTGTTTCTATCATGTCGACCAAGTCTTTAGAAGTATCAGATAGATTTCTGTATATTGGACCTGTGATTCCATAGACAAATACGCGCCCAACTACAAAAAGCGCAATACTGGCCACGCCAAGCCAAAAGCTATAAATGCCAAATTTACTGTGTAGTGCCGGCAGATTTGAAACTTGCTTTGATTCGTTATTCATTTATTGATCATTCAGCTTTTTAGTTTTTTAAACAACTTTCTTTCGATAGCCGCGCATGATCCGCGCGGTGACAAAACCAAACTTCTCATACAAACTGCGCGCAGGGACGTTATCCGCATTAACCGTCAGGCTGATCTTCTTCGTCGAGGGGGTGGCCAGCATCCAGTCGATGCCGGAGGCGAGCAGATCCGCGCCGACGCCGCGCCCGCGCCCGGCGGAGTCTGTGCCGATGAAGTCCACGTAACCCGACTCCGAGTCGGGCTCGATTTTGCAAAAGTGGTACGCCAGTAATTGTCCCTCTTCAATTCCAAGAAAGAGTTGATGGTGCTCGTCTATCTTTTCAACCATCTGCCGCGCAGTGAAATAGGCGTTGGGGAATAATGTTTTGTGAAGCTTCTCCAACTGCTCGAAGAAATCTTCCTGATAAGGAGTGACCTTTGTCTGCCTTTTTGCAGAGGGTTTGTAGTCCTCCCGTGCCAGGGTCAGGACAGCGTTTTCAGAGGTTAATGGAAATCCATGCCGCGCCGCAAATGCCTCGATGTGGATATTTTGTACATCACAGAACAGATCGTAGTCGCGGATATCCACCGGGATGAGAGCCAAAACCTCTGCATACAATTGATCGGCAAGGTCGTGCCAGTCCGGGTGTTCCACGAGCGGACCGAACAGCCAGGCGCGGCTGATCTCCGGGTCCGCGTCCACGCCGAAAACGCCGACCAGCTGGTCACCCTCGTACGCCAGTCGAAACCCATCCGCAGGCGGGATGAGGCACTCCGCCAGCGAAGCGCGCACATCCGCTTCGCCTTCGCCGAAAAAGCCGATGTGATGTGTCCCGTCGCTGTTGAGGCGGGCAACAAAACTGACAAGTTCTTCAAAACGATCCTGGCAGGGAATGATCTCTATCAATGTTTCTCCAGTAATTGCTGAACTTTTTCTTTATATTCCTCAATATACCAGCTGTCTAATAACGGCAAATACTCCACCTGGTGGTCATATGGCAAATGGAAGAAATCCGAGTGAATGGTCTTTCGACAGCGTGAGCTGCCGCAATTGCACTGCCAAATCGTGTCCCCAAACCCGTTGATGCAATAATCATACGTAACTTCTTCATCAGCGGCAATTGACGTCAGTGCAAACACATAACGAATTCCAAGCATCGTCTTTACAAACGTATTTGGGTCACAGCTATGATTGATATGCCGTTCCGGAAGTTGCATCAACACGACTTTCCCGCCAGTTAACCAATCACAATGGTATTCAAACTCTCCTTTGGATTCGACCAGTGGAAGCTCGGACGAGACGATCCGTGAATCGTCAATCGCCAGGATCATCTCTCCTTTCGAGATGTTTTCCAAAGCAAATACTCCCAGGCGATTAATAGAAGATTCTTTGACAATTACTTTTGCCATCACTTATCCGTTCTGTTTCAAAAACTCGCGCGTGGCTTCAAGTTTACCCTTTTCCACTTTGCCTGTCTTTTCCCAATACTCCAGCAACTGACCGATCGTCAGCACCGCGTGCATGAAGTATCCGGCCTGCTCCAAAGATTCCTTTGCCCCTGACTGGCGATCCACCAGCACCACGACATCTTTTACAACCAAACCTACACCGGTCAATTTTTCGATGGCTTCGAACTTGCTTCCGCCTGTGGTAGCGAGATCGTCAATGACAACAACCGTTTCGCCAGCCTGGTACTGACCTTCGATCTGCGCTTTCGTGCCGTAGGTTTTGACTTCCTTGCGCGGGTAGATCATGGGATAGTTTCCGGCAAGGCTAATGGCAGTGGCAATCGGAATGGCAGCGTACGGCAAACCGGCGATCCGCGAGAATTGAAGGTCCTTCAAGATCGGTAAATAGGCTTGGCCAACCTGTTCCAGCAGTTTTGGATAGGTAATGATCTGACGCAGGTCGATGTAGATGGGAGATTGCAGCCCCGACTTCAACGTGAAACTGCCGAATTTGATGCAGCCTGCTTCCAGAAGACCGTCGGCGAGGGTTGCCATGGATGAATTCATTTTGACCACTGGTTTTTCCTTTTCCGGGAAGCAAGTTCCCTGATCAGTTGAACATGATGAATGCAACGACGAATTTTACAAAATCGACCCAGAAATGCCACCCGATCGCGGTTTCCAGATCGCGGTACAGACACAGATACGAAACTGGCAGGGCGAACAGTGTTCCAATGATCAATGTCCCTGCAATTCCCTCGACTCCACCAGGCGTGTGCAGATAGGCAAACCAATATGCCATCACATACAAGGCAGTCCCAAATGCGGCGCGTGGCCCACTCACCCGGCGAAATACCAGGAAGAGCAGGGGCACCAGGAGAATTCGGCCCCATGCTTCTTCGGCAATGCCGGGCTGTAGAGCGATGACTGGTTGCCACCATGCTTTGACCCAGGTCTCTCCGTTACTTGAACCCATCAACACGTTGAAAAATGCCCAGGGCAGCGCAAGGAGAAGACCCATCATGAAAGATTTGAGCGCGGCGGCCGGGCCATCGACCAGGAAACGACTCATTCCAACACCTTGCTGGTGCAGACCCGCGGACTGAAGGATCTTCCAGCCTGCCAGGAGGCCTGTCAGGACGAGGAATATTTGCAGGATCGCCCACGTAGCAGGTGTGAAGAAGGTGGTGATCCAGCCTGCCTCCAGGCCGGTTACGCCAGCAATCAATGCTAAAGCCGCTGCATACAGAGCTTCGCGTTTTTCCACAGGGCGTTTCAACACAGCCAGTGTCAGGACTGCGATCACCGGCAGAGCGAACATCAACGCTGGGCCCACGACATTCCGTGCTATGAAAAGCACGCCAGCGGAGGCAAAAATGAGTACGGCAAACCATCCGTCCCTGGCTGGTTTCTCTGTTGGCTCATCCCGAATAGGATTGGGAATCCAGATCAACAGCGCGATCGTACAGAGAAGCATCACGATCATGTTGAGGACACCGAACTGAGAGTCAAACGAATAAGGTGGTCGACCGAGCTGCCAGCCAAGAAAGATACTTGCGATCGCCCAAACGGCAATGAACAGGTAGCGCCGCCCCTTTTCCGATATTGCTTTCACTATTTTGAATCTCCTTTTGTGCGAAGACGCCCTTGAACCTCAGCCTTGCTTCAATGTTCTCTTGATCTCCAGGATCTGGTCACGCAGCTCTGCCGCGGCGATGCCTGGTTTTTCCGCGCGCGCGATCGAGCGTGAGACATTGATCAGCATCCCTTTGCCATCCTTCCGCAAACCGGCTTTCAATGCCAGTTCCAGCTCCCCGCCCTGTGCGCCGATGCCGGGAACAAGGAACCATAGATGAGGGGCCGCTTCACGAACGCGCCTGAGAGCTTCAGGATGAGTCGCGCCGACGACAAGACCGATGTTGTTACGGGTATTCCAGGATTGGGCTAGTTGTGCAACCTGGATGTGCAGAGGGATAAAAGAGGAAAGAGGAAAGAGGTCGCCTTCTTTCGTCTTTCCCCTTTCTGCATCAAGAACCATCAAGTCTTGCAAGTCACCACTCCCCGGGTTCGACGTCTTGCACAGCAGGAAGACACCCTTCTCCGGGTATTGAAGGAAAGGTTCGATCGAGTCCTTACCAAGGTATGGATTTAGCGTGATGCAATGCGCGCCGAGGTTCTCGAAAGCAGATTTGGCGTACGCCTCTGCCGTCGAGGCAATGTCGCCGCGCTTCGCATCCAGGATGACGGGGATCATCGAACCCATCCGGTTCGATTCTGCCTGAACCGCTTCAATGACCTGCTTGAGCGCTGTCCAGCCTTCGGCGCCGAACACTTCGAAGAACGCCGCGTTGGGCTTGAATGCCGCAGCGTAGCGCGCGGTCTGTTTCACGAGATTCAGGCAGAAGTCCAGGGCAGCGGCGGCAGTAGGTTCCTTGAGATCAGGAATATGTGGGTCGAGTCCAATGCAGATTGGCGAAGAACAGTCGTCAATGCGTTTTTCAAGAAAAGTAAAGAATGTTTCCATTTAAATCCTCTTCACCGCGAAGAGCGCTAAGTGCGCAAAGAAAAACCTTTAAAAATCTTCGCGTTCTTCCCTGGCACCGCCCGCCAGGGCAGGTGTGCGCCCTTCGCGGTTAATTTCTACGCTTTACCAAGCACCATCGCCAGCAGTGCCATTCTCACATACAGACCATACTCCATCTGGCGGAAGTAGGCAGCGCGCGGGTCATCATCGAAGTCCACGCTGATCTCACCGACGCGCGGGAGCGGGTGCATGACGATCATTTCCTTTTTGGCGGCTTTCATGATCGCAGGGTCGATCACGTAGGCGCCCTTGACCTTTTCATAATCGGCGGGGTCTTCGAAGCGCTCCTTCTGGACGCGCGTCACGTACAGCACATCCGTCTCGGGCAGGACTTCTTCGAGGGCGCTGAACTCGGCTTGTGGAATGCCTTTCTCAGCAACTTCGTTCATTACTTCTTTGGGCAGCCGCAAAATTTCAGGCGAGACATAATTGATCTTGACCTTGAACAGGGAAAGCAGGCGTGCCAGCGAATGGACCGTGCGCCCGTATTTCAGATCGCCAAGCATGGTGACGGTCATGCCATCCACCTCGCCCACGCCGAGCTCTTCGAAGATCGTGAAGGTATCGAGCAATGCCTGGGTGGGATGCTCGCCCGTGCCGTCGCCGGCGTTGATCACGGGCTTGCTGGCTGCCTTCGCCGCGATCGCGGCGGACCCTGTTTCGGGGTGGCGCAGCACGATCACATCGGCGTAGCATTCGAGCGTGCGGATGGTATCCGGCAGGCTCTCGCCCTTCGACACCGACGAATATTTCACTTCGTTGATCGGAATGACCGAGCCACCCAGTCGTTCCATCGAGGCGGTGAATGATGATGACGTACGTGTCGAAGGCTCGTAAAACAGGTTCGCCAGGATCTTGCCTTTCAGCAGATCAAAGGTTCCGACGCGCTCGACCATGCCGCGCATCTCGTGCGCCACGCCGAAAACGTACTCCAGGTCGTCCCGCCCGAACTGTTTGACGGAAATAATGTCCTTGCCATACCAGGGCGCCGTGCGCTGGTCGCCAAAGGGCAGGTAGGGGCTTGTGTGGTTTGTAGGCATACGTTAGTCTCCTTTGTTTTGTCATTGCGAGCAGCGCTCTTTGCGAAGAAACAATCTCATCTTCATAAGGAGATTGCTTCACTCGCAACGACATTAATTTTGTTGATCGGGATCTGATGCCTGCTGAGGGCAGATCCCGTTTGATCACATTGTTCTTCGCTTCAACCTTCCCGCTCGGACACACGCGCCGGGTGAGGCTGATTCTGTTTCAACCAATATTTTCTCTTCCAATAATTAGAGGCCAAGTTTCTTTACAAAATCTGAAAATCTGCTCTCAACCTCTCTCCAATGATGTGTATTGTCTCCGCTCCCCCAATCACTTGCCACAACTCTTGGGTCTTCCAACCGGTTCTGTAATCCAGCACGATGCCAATGTCAGCACCCGCAATTCTGTTCACAGCAATAAATAATGCTTTGTCAACATCAAGCCACGGTAGTTCTCTCTCAGGTACTTTGCTTCCCCTGTATTCATGAAACAGCTCAGACATCTCGGGACTATCTGCCAAAAAACCCGTTGATTCTTGTTGCATTGCATCAATACCAGGCAAAAAATCCATGGGCTCTTGCAAAAAAGGGATAACTTTTTTTATTGTTTCATCCGGCGGTTGCTTCCAGCGACCTGTATTGATCAACTCAATCAAAAGAGGTGGAACGATGGGTTGCTTCCTGGCTTTACCGATTATTTTTTTAAACATCTTCATTTATCCTCATGCCGGTGATGGATATCCGGCATGTGTCTGTACTCACCTAAGGCGGCCTGTTGCCAAAAGGCACACAAAGCGCTAGAATTGGTATATGAAGTATTTTTCCTGGAATGAAGAGAAGAACGAACTTTTGAAGGAAGAAAGGCAGATTTCATTCGAGGATGTTGTCTTTTATATCGCACAGGGTTACCTTTTGGATGTACTCGAGCATCCAAACCAGGAAAAGCATCAAGGACAAAAGATTTTCGTTGTAGAGATTGATGAGTATGCATACCTGGTTCCATTCGTCGAAAGCGAACGAGAGATCTTTTTAAAAACCATTATCCCTAGCCGTAAAGCGACCAAAAAGTATTTGAAAGGTAGTGAAAAATGAGCAATCTCAAACTCCAACAGGATGAACTTGAACTTCTCGCTTCCTATGAAGCCGAGGAGTGGAAATCAGCCAAAAAAATCAAGGAGCAGAAGGAACAATATCGTGCCTATGCTCGCGCCACCTTACGCAAGGATAAGCGCGTTAACATCCGTATTTCAGAAAAAGATCTCCTTGCTCTGCAGAAGCACGCTGTGCGTCAGGGTATTCCATATCAAACTCTAATCTCAAGTGTTTTGCATAAATATGTTAACGGTGGATTTACTGAGAAGTAAAACACACCAAACTATCACTACCATTCACCCGCTCTTTCATACCAGGAGCGGGTATTTTTTACTTCACTCATCCTCATGCCGGTGATGGATATCGGGCATATGACCGTGTTCATGCTCGGTACGCGGATGCTCATGCTCGTGCGAGTGAGAGGTATCTGCTGGCTCCTCTTCGTGCTTATGAAAATCGTCGCTCCAGGTATGCCTGTGCTCGTGCACAACCGGCATATGGATGTGGAAATGAGCATGCTCTTCATTCGCCAGCAGCAGCGCGCCTGCTGCCATCAATGCGGCCGCGAAGATAAATAGCAAGGTGAGCGGATCTCTGAAGATAATGAATGACAGCAATACCCCGGCAAGCGGAGCCGTGCCGTACAAGGCGCTCGTGCGCGCCGCGCCCAGTCCGCGCATGGAGTAGATGAAAAGCATGGTGCTGAGGCCATAGCTGATGAAGCCGAGCAGGAGAATGCTCAGGATGGAAGGAAAAGCCGGGAGCCGCTGACCCAGCCCAAGGCCGAGAAGGAGCGAGAAGGTCCCGGCGACCAGCCCCTTCCAGGCGACGATGGTCAATGGATCCTTGGCGGAAATGTTTCGTGTGAAGTTGTTATCCACGCCCCAGAGCACACAGGCAAGGATGACGCCCAGTGCGCCAAGAGAGAAGGCAAACCCACCTTCGAAGCTGGTGGAGAGGAAGATGCTTGCCAGTGTGATCACAAAGATCGCGCTCAATGCCCGGCGGCTGATCGATTCGCGGAAGAAGAACAGTGCGATCAGGGTCGTCCCTACACCTTCGAAGTTGAGCAGCAGGGAAGCCGTGGCTGCAGGCGTGTTCTTCAAGCTGAGCATGAGAACGATCGGCGCGAGGATACCGCCTGAAACGATCGCACCTGCCAGCCACTTCACATCCGGCGCCTTGATCCCGGCTTCTTTTTGATCCGCTGTTAATCGTTGAGAAAGCTTTACGAGCGCAATCCCGGTCCCACTCCCAAGATACAGGAAGGCTGCCATCAAAACGGGCGGTACATCTCCCAAAAGTAGTTTCGAAATGGGAGCGCTCGCGCCGAAGAACAGCGCCGCCAGCAACGCCTGAAAGATGAAGCCGATATTTGCTTTCATTCCCCGGACATGCTCTTTAAGTCGAAAAGATGATTCGCAAGCGGTATGATATTGACCAATGGCTCTTCATACGGATGAACGCTTCTGATGACCTTGAGCGCTTCATTGACCAGGGCGCGCTCGCAATTGACCTCGACCTTGTGCTCCAGCGTTTCGCTGATCTTTCCCACCTGCCCCTCATGCGGATCGGCTCCCGGCAGCGGGCGATAATACCCCTGCACAGGGTGAATGGCGAGGCAATGATCGTAATTCCCGACCCGCCCGACTCCGATCTTTGCCAGTTCGTCTCGGATTTTTAGGGCGTATTCCTGCGGGACGAAGATTTCCAGTTTTACATCAGTAAAGTCCTTCATAACACTACTCCTTATATTTCCTTCCATTGTACAGGATGGTTTTGTTTATGTGTCTCCCACTCATCTGCCAGGATCGCGTAGATCAGCATATCCCACCATCTGTCCTTGAAATATTTGTTTTCACGCAGGTGACCTTCCCGTTTCATCCCCAGCTTTTCCAGCACGTGCGCCGAACCGACGTTGTCCGCAACACAGTCTGCCCAAATGCGATGCACACCGAAGCGCTGAAACCCAAAATCCACGATGGTCTGGGCAGCCTCCGTGGCATAACCATGATTCCAATAGTTTGAAGATAATTCATAACCAATATCCGCCTCCACCGAGTCAACCGCCTCCAGGCGGACGCCGCAATTTCCGATCAGCTGACCGGTTGATTTCAAGACAATTGCCAGTTGATACTTGATGCGTGGTGTCTGCCACTGGTAGTCCAGGAACCAGCCGACAAATTCCTGCACAGCCTCGGTCGTTCTCGCCGCCCAATGGTTGTAACGCAAATAAAGCGGATCGGACTGATATGCCAGCACCGCCTGCCAGTCATCTTCGACAAAATCGCGCAGGATCAGCCGCTCCGTTTCAAGTTTCATGGTTCATCCCGCGCGCGTAGGTCCTTGCCATACCCTGCTTCTACCAGAATGTTTCCATTTTCAAACGCGGTTTTCCCGCGCAATACAACTTTCCTCACTCTGCCTTTCACCTTCCAGCCTTCGAAGGGAGTCCAGCCGCAGCGGGTGAACTGCTCGGAGGCGCGGATCTCATATTCAGCAGTCTCGTCCACTTCGGTCCAGGTGTCAGGTTGATCGGGGAGGCTGAATATCTTTTTGGGATTCGCATACATCCTGGAGACAACCTCGTCCAGCGTCAACCGTCCAGCGTCCACCGCCGTGAGCAACAATGGCAATGCGGTTTCCAGGCCGGGGAATCCTGGCGGGGGATTGTCTGAGTCTTTCTCTTCGAGGGTGTGTGGAGCGTGGTCGGTGGCGAAACAATCAATGACGGCGAGGTTTTCCCAGAGGGCGTCGACGTCAGTTTGTGTGGCAAGCCTGGGCCGAACCTCCAGTCTCCCTTCTTTCTTCTTTCCACTTTCTTCCTCTGAAACCTGCGAAACCATAAACAAGTGATGCGGGCAGACTTCACACGTTACCCGGATGCCCCTCTCCTTCGCGGCTTTGATGAGCAGGACCTCCTCCTTCAGCGAAATATGTGCAATGTGGACAGGCCGGTCATAAATGGCAGCAAACAAAATCGCGGCAGCCATGCTCCTGCTTTCACTGTGCGCCACGATGGGATATTGCTTTGGGTAGTTTTCGAAGTGCGGTATCCAGAGAGTCATGTCGTCGAGGCGGAGCTGCCCGAACGTCATGTCCAGGTACATTTTGAGGGCGGCGGCTTGGTCCGCGAGGGCGGCAGCAGCCTCGGCGTTGTCCGGTCCCGCGCCGACATATTGGGCGTAATCGCAGCGGGCTTTTTGCCTGGCAGCCGTCAATGCCAGGGCAAGCGTTTCTCCATCAAAGATGGGAGGCTTGGTATTGGGCATTGCCAAAACCATGCTGAATCCGCCCGCCAGCGCAGCGGATGTGCCGCTATCCCAATCTTCCTTGTGAGTAGCGCCGGGTTCGCGTAAGTGAACGTGCGGGTCGATGAGACCAGGGAGTTTGATCATGTGTCAGGTTCCGGGTGTCAGATTTGATGGGGCGGATAACCGCAAAGTACAAAAAAAAGAGAGCCGCTAAAAGCGACTCTCGGATATCAAAACAAGAAATTCATCACGAAGGGATGCCTGCGAAAGTGATCTTTTTCTCGAATGGCTCTGGACATATTGGGGCTGATTATATGCAGGCAATGGAATCTGTCAAGGAATAACTTTTGTAAGAAACCTTATACCAAAAGTCATATATAATATATGACAAAGAATGCCAAAAATGTTAACTTATTCTTCTTAGGTTGTTAATCTTTTGAGAGTATACTAGCCCTATGGACACAAGAACCTCACCCTTTTTACTGAACCAGAACGCCTCATCACGATCCACGAGAATGCCACTGCTGCAAATTGGAGTGAACGTTGTGAACACAATTCTCTCCCTCACTCTCACAGCATTCGCTGCCCTGTTTGTAATGTGGATCAATGGCAAGCAGCAGGATTTCGATCAACTGCAAGACAAGTCGAACTAAAGCTGTTTGCCGGTAATAAATGGGGGCGAAAAAACAAGCGTTGAGCTACCATCCAGGGGAAAGCTGTTGGCGTTTCCATGATTTGCAATCTATGGGGAATTTTATCAAGACTAAGCTCATGACAATCATCACTCGAAATATCCAATATAAAAAGTTATAATCCCGCCTATCAACTTCGCGAGGAGGCGTCCATGGCTTACATAAACGTCAAGGTCCCTACAGAAGGGGCAAAGATTTCCATCAAAGATGGAAAATTACAGGTTCCCGATCAACCGATCATTCCATTTATTGAAGGCGATGGCACGGGCCGCGACATCTGGCGGGCATCTGTGCGCGTCTTCGATGCGGCCGTGGAGAAAGCCTATGGCGGGAAACGCCAGATCCATTGGATGGAAGTCTACGCCGGTGAAAAATCATTCAAGCTGTTTCAGACCTGGCTTCCCGAGGAAACGACCGAAGCCTTTAAGGAATTTCTGGTCGGGATCAAAGGTCCGCTCACAACCCCGATCGGAGGCGGCATCCGTTCGTTGAACGTTGCGCTCCGCAAGCTCTTGGACCTGTATGTCTGTCAGCGCCCGGTACGCTACTACACCGGGGTACCTTCACCCGTCAAGCACCCCGAATATGTAGACATGGTCATCTTCCGCGAGAACACAGAAGATATCTATACCGGCATCGAGTTCCAATACGGTACGGAAGAGAACAAGAAATTCAAGAAGCTGTTCAAGGAAGCCTATCCGAACGAATATGCCAAGATGCGCTTTCCCGATACGGCAGCGATCGGCATCAAGCCGGTTTCCATGGAAGGCACAGAACGGCTCGTGCGCGCCGCGATCCAGTGGGCATTGGATAACAAACGCAAGAGCGTGAACTTCGTCCATAAGGGCAATATCATGAAGTTCACGGAAGGCGCGTTCAAGGATTGGGGCTACATCGTTGCCAAACGCGAGTTCCGCAATCAGATCGTCACAGAGCGCGAGAGTTGGATCCTGGGGAATAAAGAAAAAAATCCAACCCTGGCGGTCGAGGATAATGCCAGGATGATCGACCCCGGTTTCGAGATGATGTCCCCGGTCCAGCAGGGTGACATCAAAGCCGAGGTGGAGGAAGCCCTGAAGTTGTGGGACACTCACGGCGATGGCAAGTGGAAGAGCATGCTGTTGATCAAAGACTCGATCGCCGATGTCAGCCTGCAGTTCACCCTCATCCGCCCGCGCGACTACGACGTGATCGCCACCCTGAACCTGAACGGCGACTATCTCTCCGATGCGCTCGCGGCGCAGGTCGGCGGGATCGGGATCGCACCGGGCGCCAACATCAACTATGTGACCGGTCATGCCATCTTCGAAGCGACTCACGGCACCGCGCCGAAATACGCCGACCTCGACAAGGTCAACCCGGGCTCAGTCATTCTCTCCGGCGAAATGATGTTCCGTTATCTGGGCTGGACCGAAGTCGCGGATATGATCGTCAAAGGCATGGAAGGCGCGGTTGCCGCCAAGACCGTCACGTATGATTTCGCCCGTTTAATGGATAATCCCACCGAAGTAAAATGCTCCGAGTTCGCCGACGCGATCATCAAGCACATGGAATAAGAGCAATCAGCTCTCATTCTGAGAAACTGTCTGCCTGCACCTTGCCCCGGCTGCTCCATGCCGGGGCAGTCATCCTATAGTCATCCTACAGTCATCCTTCGCTCATCCTATAGTCATCCTATAGCGCGCCTTATTTTGCCCAAAACCACCTGTCATTGCGTATAGTGCTATCCTTCGACCCCTCTCTGAGAGAGGGGTTTGCTTTTGTTCAGTTCAAAAAAACAGATTACTGGGATACCGTGATATCCACTTTCATCCCATCGTCATAATGCCGCCGGATCAGACAGGAAAATTCCAGCAACTGTCCATCAGCGGTATCGGGGAAGGTGAATTCCACCGTTGTACTTGCACCGGGAGCAAGCTGCTCCTGAGGCACAACCAGCAATGCGCTATCGAGAGCCTGGTCCGGGCTGCCTGCCACAGAAACGGGCGGATTGATGTTGAAGTTGTGAGCACGCTGTCCGGTGTTAGTGATCACAAAGGTATACGGCACACCGACCTGGAACGAGGTCATGGAGGCGTCGATCGTGTTATCCGCCAGGGTGATATCCACCTGGGTGCCGCCAGTCACAGGTACCGGTTCGGTCGCCGCAGCTTCGGTGGGAGCCTCTGTCATGGCGGGCTCAGAAGGGACTTCCGAGGCGGTGGGCTGAACGGCAGGTTGAGTGGGCTCTTGCGTTGCTGTCGGGGTAGTGCTGCCACAGGCAGCAACCAGGATCGCGACGAACATAACGATAAAAAGCGATGGTATTCGTTTCATTTTTCTCTTCTCCTAAGTTGAATATATACAAGATAAGAAAAGAGGGGGTTTCTTACCCGCTGCATAATCTTCTAATGTCTTATTTAAGAAAAAAGCAGCTTATTACAGCGGCTTTTGATATTTTGATTGATTTACGGCGTTGGTGTTGCGACAGGTTCAGCCGTAGGAGCGACAAACAACTTCGACGCATCCTCTGCCGTCTCCGGCGTCCCGTTCATGATCCAGCGGATAAACGCGTCAAGTTCATTCGATTTGAGGTGTCCCTTGGGCGGCATGACGCCGATCAGTTCTTCACCCGGGTTTTCAGGATCCATAATGGGCGTGTCCTGGATCACTTGTAAAAGGTAACTGTTCTCATCCCCGGGGATAATATTGTTCTCGGCATTATCGCCAGTAGTCAGGATCTCTTCGTACGTGGTCATCAGATAATTGTTATTCTCTTTTCCCTCGCGATGACACGAAACGCAATAACGCTTCACGATCGGCGCGATGTGGATCTCATACGAAGGCACTTCCCCGTCAGCCAATGCTGGGAACAGCGGCTTCAATACCTCAGCCGGGGGTTCAAAACGATCATCCCACATGTAACGCATAAAGACGATGATATGATCGATCTCGCTGCGGGCGAGTTCGCCACCGTAGGTCTTGCCGAACGGCGGCATGCCGGCGTTCGGCCGTCCATAGGCGATCACTTCGTACATGGCAGAATCTGTGATCGTGTAGAGCACGTCGCGGCTGTCGATCGGCGTGATCTCCTCGCCTTCCAATCCTTCCACGCCTTCGATCACCGCAACCGAACCATCGGTACCATGACATTCCACACACTGGACGGAATACAGATCCTGGCCCGCGAAGATCTGATCAGCCAGCGTGGATGCGACCTCGACTTCTTCCGGCTTGGGATAGGCCGCGGCACGCACGCTGACGACGACGGTCATCGCCACCATCGCCAGAGAGCCGGCTACCGTGATCCAGACCGGCAGACTCCGCCGGGTCGACTCCCGGTAAATATCGCGCTTGAAGATAAACATCGCAGCCAGCAGCGCTAATACCGCCATGGGGATCCATAATCCGCCGATGGCTTGCAGGGTCGTGGACGCAGCCAGCTCGTTGGCGTCCGGGGGCACGGGCAGACTCGCCATAACGGTCAACAGGACGATGTCCAGGACCACGATGCCCATGAAAGTCAGGGCAAAGATCCGGCGTGAATAATGCCGGTAGGGAGATTTATCCAGCAGGGGCAGCAGAGTCAGGAGTCCAATGCCAATGCCCGGGATCAGCACAGCTGCCAGCCATTCGATCCTGCCAATAATCGGGATCTGCCCGTAGAGCGTGAGGAATTTAAAGAGGAAGAGAAAATACCACTCCGGGCGCGGCAGATAGGACGTGTCGGCCGGGTCGGCTTTGGGTTCGGACGCAACGCCAATGAACGTGGCAAGCAAAACCAGGACAATAAAAATGCCCAGCGACACGATCAGGTCTTTGAAGATACTATCGGGCCAGAACAACTCGCCGCGATTCAATTCCTGTTGATAACGTTCGTTGATTTTCTTTTTGGTTTCGTCGTTCATACAGCCTCGAGTAGCCGCAGAGACACAGAGTTCGCAGAGCTTTTAATTTTCTCCGCGTCTCTGTGACTCAGTGGCAACTAATCTTCCTTAGTTGGGAAATGGGATTCGCCGTGTTTGATGATGAGATACAGATGCACACCGATCAAACCTGCCAGCACAGCCGGGATGATCCAGATATGAGCGGCGAAAAAGCGCTGTAACGTGAGGGCGCTCAGGTCAGGTCCGCCACGCA
>Ga0209593_10000338_pt1 | contig 23995 bp, 20 predicted proteins | sample PPLLaktember2015_3_FD_187260 | JGI IMG/M metagenome (GOLD analysis project Ga0209593, IMG submission 187260) | Freshwater sediment microbial communities from Prairie Pothole Lake near Jamestown, North Dakota, USA - PPLs Lake P7 Core (6) Depth... | ecosystem: Environmental > Aquatic > Freshwater...
CCATGCTCGCCTTCACACCGCTTCTGGCACAGACAGGTGGGAACACCGGCCTGCGAGGAAGGGTGATAGATCAGAGCGCGGGTGCTATCCCAGGGGTAGCGGTGACCGTTACCAGGCAAGACACTGAGCAAGTGCGAACCCGCTACGACCGATGACACCGGTGACTGGGTGCTCTGCTGCAACAACCGCATCGGGGGGAGCCGGGCAACCATCGAACACCCTGTACTCCAATGCCAACTCGATCTACAACTCATTCCAGGCGAGCCTCCAGAAGCGGTTCAACCGCGGTTACATGTACAACCTCAACTACACCTTCTCCAAGTCGCTCGACACCTTTTCAGATGAGGGCCAGTTCCAGATCGAGCACGACCAGACGCGGCCCTATCTGAACCGGGGGCTCTCCGATTTCCACCGCAAGCACCGTTTCGTAATGAGCGGGACGTGGGATCTGCCGTTCAGAGGGAACCAGGTGGTCGAAGGGTGGTCTCTCAGCGGCATCGGGACTTTGCAGAGCGGACGCCCGTTTACGGTCGTGGACGGCGATTTCAGCGGTTTCCTGTTCGAGTCCAGTAACCCACGGCCGAACCTGGTGGCGGCCAGTCACGAGGATCAAACGACGTCCGGCCCGGTCAGTTCCAGGGTCGACAACTACCTCAACCCGGACGCATTTGAAAGCTCCGGTCCCTATTTCGGCAACCTGGGGCGCAACACCATTATCGGTCCGACCAGCGGCGAGTGGACCTGGTGGTGTCCAAGATGAACCGCCTGAGCGAGCAGATGTCGCTGGAGTTCCGGGCCGAGTTTTTCAACGCTTTCAACAACGTGAGCTTTCGTAACCCGGAGAATGACATGACCGAGTCGTCCTTCGGCGAGATCGACGAAACACGCGGCGGTCCGCGGGTGATTCAGCTTGGTCTCAAGCTGAAGTTTTAGCGGGGAGCTGGAATCGAACCCCCCGGGCGCATCCGCGGACTGAGAGGATGCGCCCGGGGGTCCGCCCGCGTGCGCCGCCGCTCTTTGTTGCTCAGTCCCGTAAGCAGCAGGGGATCGCCCCCGCCTGGCATCGTCGCGAGGGGCGAACGAAATCGCTTAGGTCAGGCTCGGCGCCAACGTCATCTCGCTTTTGGCACGACGGCTCTTTTCACCGCCTGCTCCAAGCGAGGTTTAATCAACGAGGTCAACATCCGGTAACCCTCTGGACTCAAGTGGAGGGCATCATCGGCCAACAGTTCCTTTCGGGGCCTTCCGTCGGGCCCAAGCATGTGGGCGGCGCTGTCCATGAAGCTCATCCAAGCTTTCCCGCGTATGTAGTCGGCCAGCAGTCGGTTAGTCGCGTCCATCTGCGCCTGCAGGTTCCAGCGGGCGATCGTGGGATTGATGGAGATGTAGAAGAGATGCGTCTCCGGCAAGGCAAGGTGAATCTTGTCGGTCAACTGCTTGAAGGTCTTAAAAACCGACTCTGGGGTACGCCCGTCCGCGATGTCGTTTCCGCCGATGAAGAGGACGATCGCTTGGGGCCGATAGGGAAGAATGATCCGATCGGAGTACCTGAGGACTTCGGCAATGGAGGCGCCCCCGAAACCACGGTTGATCACCGGTATCCCCGGGAAATCTTCCGCCAGCGTGGTCCAGAGCCGAATCGTGGAACTCCCCACGAAAAGCACTCCGCCTCTGAGTGGGAAGGACCTGCGGTCAGCCGCCTCAAAAGCCGCTATGTCGCTCTCGTAGCGCTGTGGGTCGGTTTGCGCCGGCCCGATGCCAGAGAGAACTGCGAAGACCATTAACGCAGTCAGTAACCGTGCTCGGGCCGCCATAACACCTCCTCCACCAAACGCAAGAAGACACGCCTTCAAATCCATTTGCAGGGCTTTGCCCGGCCGCGGAACCGAGTTCCGCACGGCCGCCGCCCGCCCCTACAAGCGGCCTTCACTTGGGAACCTTGGCCGCAACTGGCTTGAAGTCGAACTTGCCTTTGCCCTCCTGGTAGAACACGCAATCACTTCCGGCACGGCATCCGCTCACGTGGACCCAATTGGCGGGCATCATCACGATCGACCCGGGACCGAAATCTCGAGCCGATGCAGAATCCGCCCCCGTGTACCAAACGCCGTGGATAATCACGTTCGTGAGCTCACTGCTGTGCGCGTGCAGCGCGTTGTCAGTGCCGGCCGGCACCCTGCGCATCTGCGTATACGCCCTCGTCTTGGGGTCACCCGAAAGCAAGGCGAACTGCATCCCCTTCCTTTCGGGAAGCTCGGTCCATTTCAGTTCCGCAAACGAAACCATCAGTGGGGACTTGCGGTCTTTGCTCGGCGCCCCCGGTGCCGCCGCTTCCTCGGCGAACAGCACCGTCGAGAAACTCACCGCCACCAGCATTACGAGGAGACTGTTCATCACACGACCTCCTTGAAGACCCCGAGCGTGCTTTCGCGCGCGAACGCGCCTGGCGCCCAAGACTTCAGCGGCCCGCGCCTTCCCGGGCCGTTGGAACGATTTGTATCAGGCGGGTCTTGTTGACACGCTTCTTGAACGTCATTGTGAGACTCCCGCCCCTCGATTATCACTCGGCCAGTCTGTGAATTCCAAGGACGTAGACAGCCAGTCGGCCAGATGAAGAAATAGCGGGGACTGCTGGTGCCAGATTGATAGTGCAAGGATTGATGGTGCCAGGGCTTCAGTTTTCAGTTTTCAGTTTTCAGTTTTCAATTTTCAGTTTCTGGGCCGGTCGCTCAGCCTTCTGATTCGGGCTCCACGCCGTTTGGACAGGACCCCAGTCATCGAAATGTGGCAGAATCAGCGGTCGCATGGACAATGTCACTCATACGATGTCAGGTTTGATCCTGGCTCAAATGGGCCTCGGGGCCGGGTCGCGCGCTGGAACAGTCGCTCTCGTGGTTAGCTCCAACCTTCCGGATGTTGACGTTTTCGTTCAAATGGCGGGCCATTTCCAGAGGGACCACATCTTCTCTCACCGGGGAATAACTCATGGGCTTGCTTTGATTCCACTTGAGGCGGCAATTGTCTCAACATCAATTTGGGCGCTGACTTGCTGGAGGTCTCATGCGTCGCCCGCCCTTTCGTGGGGGAAGCTCACCCTTCTGTCTCTGCTTGGACTCCTTTCTCACCTCGCTCTGGATTTTGCCAATGAGTACGGCGTCCGCATGCTCGCGCCATTTAACAACTCCTGGTACTCCTCCGACCTGACAGGTCTCCTCGATTTCTGGTTGCTGACCACCCTCTCGCTCGGCTTCATTTTGCCAATGAGTACGGCGTCCGCATGCTCGCGCCATTTAACAACTCCTGGTACTCCTCCGACCTGACAGGTCTCCTCGATTTCTGGTTGCTGACCACCCTCTCGCTCGGCTTCATTTTGCCTATGCTTTTTCGTGGCAGAACCTCAAACCATTTCCCGGCGCATGTGGCGATCTGTTGCCTGGGCGTGGTGATCGCTTACGTCGGAGTCAAGTATTTCTCGCACGAACGGGCAGTCGCTCGCCTCGAGGAGATCGCGCCACCCTCGGAGTCTGTCCGCATCGCCTGTTTTCCCGGATCTTTGAGTCCCTTCGTTTGGAAGGGGGTTATCGAAGATGGCAAGCGCACGGAGTTGCTTGAGGTATCTGTATCCGGTCGGCCACCCATTCGGCGGCAGCAGTTCGAGAACGCCTGCCCGGAGAACGTACGAGCGGCGTCGATGCACAGTCCTGAGGTCAGAGCGCTGCTGTCTTTTGCCCGGTTTCCGCATTTCACCGCGGAGCCTTGGACGACAGCCTCCGGCGGCCGAGGCTACAAGGTGCACCTGACCGACCTGCGGTGGCAATCAAGCAAGGGCTACAACTACGGCCCTCAGGTTAAACTCTGGCTGAACGAGCGTCTGGCGAGCGTGAAAGAAGAAGTCATTCCGTGGGGATAGTCGCAGGCGCCGAGCTCGCATGTGTGCGGGGTGCTTACTTCAAAGTGCAGAAATCAGGGCCGGGTAAGCCGCCGTAAGTTATTAAAGGATTGGTCGGGACGGTGAGATTCGACTCACGACCCCCTGAACCCCATTCAGAGCCGGGGCGAAAAGCCCCGTTCCTTTGTGGGGTACCGACTGAGTTCGACGGGGAAACTGGCACAAAAACTGACCACGGATGCTCCCAAACTCCGCCGCAGATACGGATCTTCGGTATCAATCAGCCCAAAGAATGGGCGAATACTCATCGTCTCCAGAAGGAGGGAGTGAAAACTGCCAGGAAGACAAAAAACTCGAGACGCCCGGCTACCATGACAAAGATCAAGACCCATTTGGCGAACAAACTAAGATGGCCGTAATTTTGGGCCGGACCCACAGCCCCGAGACCGGGGCCTACATTGAACATGCAGGCCGTAACCCCCGAAAAGCTTGTGATCAGATCTATACCGGTTGCAGCCACTGCCAGGCTGGCCACCACGTTAAGCATAATGGCCAATGATACGAGTCCAAGGACGGTAGTGATCAAATCGGGCTGTACCGGTTCTCCACTGAGCCGAATAATGTAGACGCTCCTGCGGTTAAGCATCGTCTTCATTTGACGACCGACGGACTTGAGCAAAAGGACAATTCTCGCCACCTTCAGTCCGCCGGCGGTCGACCCGGTGCATCCACCGACAAACATCAAGGTCAAGAGAACGAACTTGCCAAAGTCGGTCCACTGATCGAAGTCAGCGGAAGAAAAGCCCGTGGCGGTCATGATGGAGACGACCTGAAAAGCAGAGAGCCGCACAGAATGCCACCAGCTCGTCCCCATTGAGCTATTCAGGCTCAGTGAAACCAGGAGCGCGGCCACGGCAAAGAGGCCAAAGTACAACCTGACTTCGGAGTCCCTCACAAAGAACCGCCACTGCCGGAGAACGATCAGGCGAAAATGCAGCGTGAAGTTCAGGCCGCCCACCACCATCAAAGCAATCAGAACCAGCTCGACAGCAACACTGTTAAAGGCCTCAACATTCGAGTTACGGGTGGAAAAACCGCCGGTTCCGATGGCAGCGAATGTGTGAAAAATGGCATCCAGCCGGCTCAAGCCAAGGATGCGGAGCACGAGGTACCCGACGACCGTGAATCCGATATAGATCTTCCACAGAGCTGCAGCCGTTTCCGCGATCCTTGGCTTAACTTTATCCGACCTCGCTCCCGAGAATTCCGCCCTGTAGAGAAAGACACTACCATGCCCAAGGAGTGGGAGAACCGCGATCATGAGGAGAATCACGCCAAGACCGCCCAGCCAATGGGTAAAGCCTCTCCAGAACTGGAGACTCGCAGGGAGCACTTCAACCGCCGCTAGAACTGAAGCTCCTGTTGTGGTGAAACCCGAGACGGATTCGAAAAGCGCATCAGTGAAACCCGCAAATGCCGCCGAAAGATAAAAAGGCATAGCGCCGAGTGCTCCGGTTATCACCCACGCAAGCGAAACCACCAGCAGCGAATCACGGTGAGACAAAGCTTCGGCACCCCTTCCAGACATGAGATAGAGGCCGGCTCCTCCGATCGAAGAAGTGAGGAGCACGCTGGAAGTCAAAGGAAACAATCCGGAATCCCGCTCGACGATAGCTATGATTAACGGCAGCACCAAACAGGCAGAAATGCCGAGCGTCAGGAGAAGCATTATGTGGAGAACCTGCAGCCAACGAATCATGGACTCCTGCGGGTCAAGAAATAAGAATGCGAGAAGTGGCATAAAGAAGTCATAAAGACGGGTCAAAAAAAGGCCCACGGAGGACGCGCCTTGTGCGCTCCGCTCGGTGAGCGATCCGGCCGCGCATCGGTACAACTCTCAGGTGCAACCTGCAACAAAGCGGTAGAATGCGTGATATGGCCGGCGATCAGTCGAATCGGCCCGAGCGGCCCGTGCTGTCGTTGTTTCTGCGGCTTGTAGCCGTGTTGGTTGCGATAGGCGCGTTAACGGTTGCACTCTCCCACAGCGGCCTCAACCACACTACTGTTGCGCTTTCCTTTCTGCTGGTGGTCCTGTTCACCGCAGCCGCCTGGGGACTGCGTGAATCAGTAGTCGCCTCGCTGGTCGCCATGATCTGTTTCAACGTGTTCTTCATGGCCCCCGTCGGAACCGTCACAATCGCCGATCCGCAGAATTGGCTGGCCCTTTTCGTCTTTCTTGTCACTTCCCTGGTCGCCAGCAAACTGTCGGACACGGCCCGAAAACGTGCTGTGGAATCCGAGAAACGGCGGAGCGAAACCGAGAGACTGTACTCCTTGAGCCGCATGATCCTCATGTCGGCCGGCGATCTAACGCAGACCGCGGGCGATGTCGCCTTTCGCATTCGACAGGTTTTTGATTTCCAGGGAGTCACACTGTTCGAATCGGGCCTGAACCGCTACTTTTCCGCAGGTGAAGACCTGCCTTCTACATCGCGAGAGGCTCTCGCCGATGTCGCGCGTCGCGGAGGCCTGGTCCGCGATTCTGAGATGTCGCTGGTGATCGTCGCCCTCTCCCTCGGCGGCAAACCAGCCGGGAGCCTGGCCCTTAGTGGCAGCCTGGTTTCGGACGGAGCGTTGCAGGCGACTGCAAACTTGGCGGCCCTGGCTTTAGAGAGGGCCAGGAACCAGGATTTCGCAGCCCGTGCTGAGCTGTCACGCCAGACCCAGGAGTTCAAGTCAACCCTGTTGGACGCCGTTGCACATGAGCTGAAGACCCCCCTGACGTCAATCAAGGCGGCCGTCTCCTCCGTGCTGAGCCACCACCAGAGTCTCACTCCTGCCGAAACTGAGCTCCTTACCATTGTGGACGAGGAGACCGACCATCTGACCCGCATCGTGAGAGAAGCGATTCACATGGCAAAGATCGAGGCAGGCAAACTTCAGCTGAACCGGAAACGGATCGCGCTGGACGCTCTGGTCCGCACGACGATCGAGGACATGAATTCCCGGTTGGAAGGGCGGCGCGTCGAGATCCAGAGTGCGGACAGTCTGCCCGAAGTCTCGGGCGACGAACACCTTCTTCTGCTGGTCATTCGTCAGTACCTGGACAACGCGCTCAAATTCTCGCCGGCAGGCTCCCCTCTTCGTCTGCGTCTGCGCACAGCAATCGGTCAAGCGGAGCTCATGGTCGAAGACAGGGGTTCAGGGATCCCCGAGGCGGAGTTGCCCCTGGTCTTTGACCGTTATTACCGCGGCCGGTCGGTCGAGGAATCCGCAGAAGGAACAGGGATGGGTCTTTCGATCGCCCGGGAGATCATTTCGGCCCACGGCGGTAAGGTGCGCGTCGAGAGCGAACCGGGGAGCGGCTCCCGGTTTTATTTCACACTGCCGTTTGAGGAGCAAAGGCATGAGTTTGAGCAAAGCGAAGATCCTGATCGTGGATGACGAGCCCCAGCTTCGAAGAGTGATATCCACGAGCCTCGTCTCCAACGGCTACACTGTCGAGCAGGCTCGAACAGGGGAGGAAGCTTTGAACAAGCTGCGCGAGCAGAAGCACGACCTTGTTTTGCTGGACCTTAACATGCCAGGGATGGGCGGCTTGGAGACGTGCCGGGAGATCCGCTGGTCGTGCGATGTTGCCATCATCATCCTGTCCGTGCGCAACACCGAGAAAGACAAGGTGCAGGCTCTGGATGCCGGCGCCGACGATTATGTCTCGAAACCCTTCAGCACTCCGGAGCTCCTTGCTCGCATCCGAGCGGCGCTCAGACGCCTGCCTGTCTCCCCCGATTCAGGATCCCAAATACTCTTGCTGGGCGACGTCATGGTGAATTTCTTGCAGCGGCGTGTTACGGCGGGCGAAAGGGAAATCCGGCTTACACCGAAAGAGTTCGACCTGCTTCAATATCTTGCCAACAACCCTGACCGGCCGGTGCCACACCGGCGCCTGCTGCAGGCCGTCTGGGGTCCCGACTACGGAGATGAGGTGGAATACCTGAGAGTATTCATCAATCAACTGCGAAAAAAGATCGAGCCGGATCCTTCGCATCCTGCCTACATTCTCACCGAGCCCTGGGTCGGTTACCGCCTGCACATCGCGAAATAATTGGTGACACGCTCGTCAAATGCCAGCAAGTGTTTGAAAACAAAGGACCGAGAACCAGGTCTGGCACCTATTTTTTGTCGGGGGTGATTCAACAGGTCCCAGGGACGACGGCACCGTCGGAGAAATAGGTGTCAGACCTGAACGCCGTTCCTTTGTTTTCAATCATTTACGCCCGCATTGCGAGCGTGTCACCAATTTATCCCCATTGCGGGCGTGTCACCAATTTATCCCGAAACTTACGAAATCATAAGCCTTCCTTTACGCCTTCCTTATGTTCTCGCTTGTACAGTTCCCTGCATGTTTGACGTTTTTGACATTCTCATTGTCGCACTCTTCATTTTCGCCTGCTGGCGCGTGGCGAAGGCCTGCGACAGGCTCTGAAGGAGTTATCCCATGGATTACGCTGTCGCCGGTCTCGCCTCGTTCGCGTTGTTTCTCTACCTTCTCTACGCACTTTTGAAGCCGGAACGCTTCTAGTTCCAGGAGGTCGACCATGACGCAGTTAGGGATCTTCCAGATAACCTTCTATTGCCTGGTCCTTCTCGCCCTCAGCAAACCGCTCGGCATCTTCATGGCGCGAGTGTTCCAGGGGGAGAGGACTTTCCTGCACCCCTTCCTGCGCCCCCTTGAGCGCTTGGCCTACCGGGTCGGAGGAATAAAGGAAAACGCGGAGCAACACTGGACGCAGTATACGGCCTCCGTGCTGGCATTCGGATTGGTCTGCTTCTTGTTCACCTACCTGATCCAGCGGCTGCAGGGGATCCTGCCACTGAATCCGCAGGGATTCGGAGCGGCTCAGACGACCCCGGATCTCTCTTTCAACACCGCGGTAAGCTTCATGACCAACACAAACTGGCAAGCGTACGGCGGTGAAGTGACCTTGAGTTACTTCGCGCAGATGGCCGCCTTGACTGTGCAGAACTTCGTTTCAGCCGCAGCCGGGATTGCGGTCGCGATCGCCCTGATGCGCGGCTTCACTCGAGTCCAAACGAATTCTATCGGTAACTTCTGGGTGGACACGGTGAGAGCTGTCGTATACCTCCTCTTGCCTCTGGCGCTGGCCGGCGCCCTGTTCCTCGGGGCTCAGGGAGTGATTCAGAACTTCAGTCCCTACCAGCAAGTGACCACTTTGGAGGGAGCTGTTCAGGTGATCCCTGGCGGACCAGCCGCCTCCCAGATTGCCATCAAACAGTTAGGAAGCAACGGGGGCGGTTTCTTCAACACCAACTCGACTCATCCTTTCGAGAACCCGACGTCCGCGTCGAATTTTCTCGAGACACTGTACATCCTCCTCATTCCTGCAGGCCTGCTTTACACCTTTGGAGTCATGATCAGCGACCGGAGACAGGGCTGGGCGCTGTTCACCGCCGTTGGTCTCATGTTCCTGATCGGTGTCTTCATCTGTTACGGGGCTGAGCAATCTGGTAACCCCACCCTGTCCAAGCTGGGAATCACGGCGCAAGCAACCGACAGCCAATCGGGCGGGAACATGGAGGGAAAGGAAGTCCGGAACGGTATTGCAAACTCGGCGCTATGGGCGGTGGCCACCACGGCCGCAAGCAACGGCAGCGTGAACAGCATGCACGACAGCTACACGCCCCTTGGAGGGCTGGTGCCGTTGTTCAACATCCAGACCGGTGAAGTGATTTTCGGCGGCGTGGGATCAGGGTTCTACGGGCTCCTGCTCTTTGCCCTCCTGGCCGTCTTCATAGCCGGCCTCATGGTCGGGCGCACTCCGGAATATTTGGGCAAGAAGATCGAGGGCAAGGAAGTGAAGATGGCGATGCTCGCGCTGATAGCGTGCGCTGCTGTTTTGCTCCTGTTCACCGGAATTTCGTCAGTAATTCACTTCCCCAAAGGCAGTTGCTGGAACGGCGCATACGGTCCCGCCACTGCCAATCTGAACAATGCCGGTCCACATGGGTTCTCCGAGATTCTTTACGCGTATTCGAGCGGCGCCGGCAACAACGGAAGCGCCTTTGCCGGATTCGGCGTTAACACCCCCTGGTACAACCTGACGATCGGCCTGACGATGCTCGTCGGCCGGTTTCTGGTCATTATCCCTGTGCTGGCCGTGGCCGGGAGTCTGGCAGCGAAAAAGCGTGTGCCTGTGACGAGCGGGACACTTCCGACCGATGGACCCTTGTTCATTGGGGTGCTGGTGGGAACGGTGCTGTTCGTCGGCGCTCTGACCTATTTCCCTGCACTGGCACTCGGGCCGATCGTCGAACACTTCCTGATGGTCCAAGGGAGGCTTTTCTAGTTATGCCGCAGCAATTGGCTAAAGAGAAGAATGAACGTCGTCCGGCCGCGCCGCCTTCCAAGCGCGCACCGTTGACCGGAGTGCTTCCCGGGCGGCTGGTCCGCGCACGGCCCCTGAGTGATCCCGAGATCCTGAAGCGCGCTGTCCGAGAATCGTTCATCAAACTGAATCCCCTGATTCTCGTCAAGAACCCCGTGATCTTTGTTGTCGAGGTCGGAGCAGCAGTTACCATGATTTTCCTGGTCCGCGATGTTGTCACCGGCGTCTCGGCAATCGGCTTCCCTCTTCAGATCGCCCTTTGGCTCTGGTTCACTGTGCTGTTTGCCAATTTCGCCGAGGCCATGGCGGAGGCGCGGGGCAAGGCACAGGCCGAGACGCTCCGCAAGGCCAAGGCCGAAACTATGGCGAAACGAGTCCTGGGACGCGACCGGATCGAAGTGGTTCCGGCTTCGAAGCTCCGTTCCGGTGACCTGGTGCTCGCTGAGACGGGAGATGTCATTCCCGGTGATGGCGAAGTCATTGAAGGGGTTGCCACGGTCGACGAATCGGTGATCACCGGAGAGAGCGCGCCCGTGATCCGGGAATCGGGCGGAGACCGAAGCGCGGTCACGGGAGGAACGAGGGTCTTGTCCGACTGGATTCGGATCAGGATCACTTCGAATCCCGGAGAGACGTTCATCGACCGGATGATCGGGCTGGTGGAGGGGGCACAGCGGCAAAAGACTCCCAACGAGATTGCGTTGAGTATTCTGATTGCCGGGCTCACGCTGATCTTCCTGCTCGCCGTCGTTACCCTTCAGCCTTTCGCCAGGTACGCCGTGTCAGCGACAGGGGCCGGCGCTGTACCCTCAGTCGCGGTACTCGTAGCGTTGCTGGTCTGTCTCATACCAACGACGATCGGCGGCTTGCTTTCGGCGATCGGAGTCGCGGGCATGGACCGCGTTATGCAGCATAACGTGCTGGCAATGAGCGGGAAGGCAGTCGAGACGTCAGGCGACGTGAACACTTTGCTTCTGGACAAGACGGGCACCATTACTATCGGGAATCGGCAGGCCGTTGAGTTTATTCCCGTTCCCGGCGTTTCCGAAAACGAGCTGGCGGATGCCGCGCAACTCGCCAGTCTGGCAGACGAGACGCCGGAAGGACGCTCAATCGTTGTATTGGCGAAGCAGAAGTACGGACTTCGGGGGCGGGCGGTAGCCAGCCACAAGTCGCGGTTCATCCCCTTCTCGGCACACACTCGGATGAGCGGAGTCGATTTCGACGGGCGCTTGCTTCGGAAGGGCGCCACGGCGTCGGTTGCCCGGTTTGTCAGGGAACAGGGAGGGAAGCTTCCACCGGATCTGACTGAGATATCAGACCGCGTCGCCCGCCAGGGCGGCACGCCGTTGGCTGTCGCGGACCGCGACCGGGCGCTGGGAGTGATTCATTTGAAGGACATCGTGAAGGGCGGGATGAAGGAGCGTCTCGCCCAGTTGCGGGAAATGGGGATCCGCTCCGTCATGGTCACGGGCGATAACCCCCTCACCGCTGCTGCGATCGCGGCCGAGGCCGGAGTGGACGATTTCCTGGCTCAAGCCTCACCAGCAGACAAGATGGAGTACATCAAGAAGGAACAGTCGCAGGGACGCCTGGTTGCCATGACCGGAGACGGAACAAACGACGCACCCGCGCTGGCCCAAGCGGACGTCGGCGTCGCCATGAATACGGGAACCATGGCCGCGAAAGAAGCGGGCAACATGGTGGATCTCGACTCTAACCCGACCAAGTTGATCGAAATCGTTGCCATTGGCAAACAGCTTCTTATCACACGCGGCGCTTTGACTACGTTCTCCATAGCCAACGACGTGGCCAAGTATTTCGCGATTATCCCGGCAATGTTTATAGGCACGTATCCGGCTCTCGCTGCCTTGAACGTCATGGGGCTCCATACCCCTCACAGCGCCGTCTTGTCCGCTGTGATCTTCAATGCCCTGATCATCATTGCCCTGATCCCCCTCGCGCTTCGCGGGGTGAGATATCGCCCGGAAAGCGCGGGCGCCCTGCTGCGCCGAAACCTGGTCGTCTACGGACTGGGCGGAGTCATCGCCCCGTTTCCAGGGATTTGGCTGATCGACGAGGCCGTGCATTTCTTGGCGTGGGCTTGAAAGGACTCTATGCTAAGAGAACTTATGCCGGCGTTTCGCCTCACACTGCTCTTCACGATTTTGACGGGTCTTGTTTATCCCGGCATCGTGACGGGTCTTTGCCAGTTGCTTTTTCCTGACCAGGCGAATGGGAGCTGTGTCGAGAAAAATGGTCGGGTTGTCGGCTCGCGTCTGATCGGGCAGAGCTTCACGCGGCCGGAGTACTTTCACGCTCGCCCATCAGAGGCAGGGTCCGGCTACGACGCCTCGGCATCCAGCGGTTCGAATCTGGGGCCGACGAGCCGGAAGTTGTTCAAGCGCGTCAAGACCGCAGCCGATCAGTTCCGGGCAGAGAACCGGGACTTCAAAGGGCACATTCCGGCGGATATGCTTACAACCAGCGGCAGCGGCCTGGATCCCCATATCAGTCCTGCGTCAGCCGAGGCCCAAATGAGCCGAGTATCCGCGGCCCGCAGGACAGACCCGGCAAAGATCAAGCAGTTAGTCGCCCAATCCACTGCAGGTCGCCCTTTGGGGTTCCTTGGCGAACCGGGAGTGAACGTGCTCGAACTGAATCTCCTCCTGGACGAGCAATTCCCGGTTTCTAAATAAAACGGCCTCGTGTGTTTCGTGTGTTTCGTGGTTAAAAAGCTTTTAAACCACGAAACACACGAAACACACGAAAGAGCGTACTATCAAGGACGGAAGCCAACCGTGAGCCCGATTCCAGAGCGCCCCAATCCCGAAGAGCTGCTGAGGCTACTAGAAAGCGAAGAGCAGAGCCGCCGGAAAGGTCGTCTCAAAGTCTTCCTCGGTTACACTTCCGGCGTCGGCAAAACTCACCGAATGCTCCACGAGGCCAAGCGGCGCTGGGAACGCGGCGAGGACCTGGTTATCGCAGCATTGCCGGCGACTCTTTCAGAAGAACTGCGTCTGATGGCTGCCACTATGCCCTCAGTCCCGCCTTTGCCCCCCGGAGAAGCGATTGACGTGCATCGACTCGTAGCGCGCAAGCCCGAAGTGGCAGTGGTCGATCCGTTGGCCATAGATAATCCCCCAGGAAGTCGCAACAAAAGCCGGTGGCAGGATTTGCTGGAGCTCCTCTCACGAGGCATCTCTGTTCTCACGGCCGTCAACATTCAGTACATTGAGGAGTTGAAAGGGCAGACAGCCTTGACTCCGGGCAAAATGCCCACGATGACGGTTCCGCGAAGGTTCATTGAGCGGGCGGATGAGATTGAGGTGGTTGACATGCCACCGCAATGGCTCTCTCAGAGAAGGCAAAAGCGTCCCGACGAAGTGTGGGATGACCAGGGACAACGCCGGCTCGCCGGACTTAGAGAAATGGCGCTCTTGCTCGCCGCAGAAGTCGTCGATCAGCAACTGGACCGTTATCTCGAAGGGCATGGTCTGGAGGTCACAACTCGGACTCACGAGCGGATCCTGGTTTGCCTTACTCCACGCTCGGCGGCGGCCAGGATGATAGAAGTCGGGGTACGGAATCGAAACCGGTACAGGGGCGAGCTGCACGTGATCTATGTCCGCCAACCGGGTCTCACACCCGCCCAGAAAACGGCGCTCGAATCGAATCTGGCACTGGCCCGAGCGGCCGACGCCTCTGTGCACATTGTGGACAAGGCTGACCCTATGGAGGCGATTGGCAACTTCGCCCGCACACATAGAATCACCCAGGTTTTCATCGGTCACACGTTGCAGCGGGGTTGGTGGAGCACCTTTCGAGGCACCCCGGTCGATCGCCTGATTCGCCTGGGCGAGGAATTCGATATAAACATTTTCCCTCTCTAGGACATGCCCGAAGATACCACTCAAGAAGGATCACTCCGAGTTTATCTGGGATATGCTGCCGGCGTCGGCAAGACGTTCAAAATGCTGGAGGAGGCCCGGCAAGCGCGCGAACAGGGAACAGACGTGGTCATAGGGTACTTCGAGCCGCACGGGCGACAAGACACGATCGAACAATCGCGCGGCATCGAAGTGGTATCCAGGAAGGCCGTCCTGCACCGGGGCCACGTGTTCGAGGAGATGGATACGGAAGCTGTCATAAAACGCCACCCGCAAGTCTCCCTTGTGGATGAGCTCGCCCACACGAATGTACCAGGATCGGAACGAACCAAGCGCTGGGAGGACGTGGTGCTCCTGCTCCAGAACGGAATCTCGGTCTGGACGACGGTAAACCTCCAGCATCTGGAAAGCCTCAATGACGAAATACTGCGAACGACAGGAGTGCGCGTGCGGGAGACGATCCCCGACTGGCTGATCCGGGAAGCTCGTGAGCTGATCCTGGTCGACTTGCCACCCGATGCCCTCCTGAACAGGCTCAGGCGTGGGGCTGTGTACCAGCCGGAAGCTGTTGACCGGGCGCTGGAGGGCTTTTTTCGGGAGCCGAGTCTCGTGGCGCTTCGCGAGTTGGCCTTGCGTCAAGCCGCTCATGAGGTGGAAGTCCGGGAGAGTCCAGAACCTGATCGGAAAACGCACGAGGCGCGGCAAGGGCTTGCCGTCGACCAGGACAGGGCGGCTGAATCGTCGGAGCGAATACTGATTTACGTATCGAGTCATCCTTCCACTGCAAAGCTCATTCGAAGAGCCAAGCGTCTCTCTGATTATCTTCATTCGGACTGCATCGCGGTGTGTCTGGAGACTCGGAGCATCGCTCACCTGCCTCCAGGGCTGAGAGCCTCCCTGGAACGGCACCTCGGATTTGCCCGCAGCCTGCGGATAGACACGCGGGTCATCGAAGGAGTGCGCGATCGGGCAACCGCTCTTGTCGAGTTCGCCCGCATGAATCAGGTCAGCCAGATTTACATATCGCGGTCAGAGATCCGCACTTGGCAGGCTTTCTTCAGACGCAGCTTGGTCCACCGCCTGGTGAGACTCGCCCGGGACCTGCGCATTACAGTCGTACATGACCAGGCGAAGCGTTCTCCCGGAGAAGGCAAAGCGTAAGTGACCTACCACCAACCCGCCAAGAAAACCAAACTGACACAAAAACTGATCCAGGAACAACCTCCGTTAGGGAACCGATTGGCGCGGGCTGTGTCTAATCCTGACCATGAAACGAACACGCATGAAGGCAGACACTTCTCTTACTCGGTTTGGTATTGGGTTTCTCCTGGTCATCTTTGTCGGGGCCGGCCTTCGCGCTGAGAGTTTGAAAGTTGGAGTCGCGAGAATTGACATTAGCCCGGATAGGCCTGTCGCCATGGCAGGTTACCCGCACCCTCACACGCGCCTCTCAGAATCGGTGCATGATCGGTTGTTTGCGCGTGCTACGGCCTTCGTCAATGCCTCCCGGCGCCTGGTTCTCGTATCTGCAGACACCACAAGCTTCCTGTTCGTCTCTCAGTCGATTCGCCAGTCCATTCTGGACGCGCACGGCCTCAAGCCCGAAGAGCTGATACTCGCCGCCACACACACCCATTCGGCGCCACTGTTGAGTCACATGGAGGGGTGGCCTGTGCCGAACAATTACGAGTACACCCAGTCGTTGCGTGCAAAACTGATAACGGTCGTCGGTCAAGCTCTGGGCTCGGCGTCGGAAGCGGCAGTCGGCGCAGGGCGAGGCAGTTCGCCGGTCGGCATCAACCGAAGGGTGACGGCCACGGACGAGACGGGCAAGCCAGTCATCCAGCTGGGCAGAAATCCGGAAGCCGCCATTGACCGCGATCTGCTGGTGCTCAAGGCCGTGAAACCTGATGGGTCATTGCTTGCCTGTTTGTTCTCGCTCGCAACTCATTCCCGGTCGCTCAATTACCAAAACAGGATGATCAGCGGAGATATCGTTGGTCTTGCTGAGCAATACACGGAAGACGCGTTTGGCCCGCCATCAATCACCTCGGCCTTCGCCGGAGCGTCGGGCGATATCGATCCTTGGTTCGTGGTTCCCTCCTTCGATCCCGGTAGAAACCGCACAGCGCCGACGGTTCTGATGGGGAATCTCCTGGGCGAGGAACTGCTGAACGTCACCAGCGCCATCAACCAATCCTCCGCAGCGGCTTCGCTCAACAGCATTCATGCAGTCCTGCCGATCCCGGCGCAGCCCTCGAAGAACAAGGGAAGCACAACTCACGATCTGCCCGTAACCGCCGCCCGCATCGGCGACATCGGTATTTTTGCTGCCGATTGCGAGTTGTTCAACGACATTGGGAAGGCGATTAAGAAACAATCACCCTTCAGGGAAACGTTCGTCATCACGAACTGTGGAGAGGGCGGATATCTCCCGACCCGGGAGGCGCACACCGAGGGAGGTTACGAGGTCGCGGTCAGTCCCTTTGCCCCCGAAGCCGCGGATTTCCTCGTTTCCCAAGCAGTCAAGCTTTTGAACCAGGTCCTGGAGCCCTGATCTCCGTATCGCTCGAACACGGAACGGAGCTATATTCTTGGCGGCTTTCAAAACAGACGAGGGATACGACATGCCACGCAAGCAAGATCGTCGAGATTTCATCCGCCTGACCGCGAGCGCTGCCACTGGAATAGCTGCGATCGGCGAGACGTCCGGTACGCATGCCTCCGTTTCTGAACCGGCAGGCGAGATCAAGGTCCGCTTGACGGCCGGGACCAAGCGGTATTCGGAGGAACCATCAATCCGATGGGGCACCGCTCGTCCGGGAGCAGCAAACTCGATTGCTTTCGATTCCTCCAGGAAGTACCAGACGATGCTGGGATTCGGAGCTTCATTTACCGATGCCTCCTGCTACATGTTCAACCAGCTTGCGACGGCTGATCGCGAGCGCCTCTTCACGGAGCTTTTCGACACTTCCGGCATGGGCTTCAGCGTCGGCCGAATCTGCATGGGATCGAGCGACTATGCGACGAAAATGTACAGCTACGATGAAGGCGAACCGGACCCCGAGATGGTGCGCTTTTCCATTGACCACGACCGAGCCTACATCATTCCAATGCTCCGGAAAGCCAGGCAGCTCAATCCTGATTTCTTCCTGCTCGCTTCTCCCTGGAGCCCGCCCGGCTGGATGAAAGGAAATAACTCGATGCTGGGAGGAGCCATGCGCCGCGAGTCTCTTCCCGCCTACGCCAAATACTTCCTCAAATTCCTCCAGGAATATGCTGCGGCCGGAGTGCCGGTTGATGCCGTTACCTCCCAGAACGAAGTAGACGCCGAGCAGGGCGGGAAGATGCCGGCCTGTGTCTGGCCTCAGGAGCTCGAAATCGAATTCATAAGCAGGCAGTTGGGTCCCACGCTCCGGAGCAGCAATCTTGCCACCAAGATCTGGCTGCTGGATCACAACTATGATCTCTGGGGACGCGTTCTCTGCCAGCTTGAAGTGCCGGACGTCAACAAGTACGTGGACGGAGTCGCCTGGCACGGCTACTCCGGAAAACCGAGCTCAATGACCAAAGTCCATGACGCCTACCCTGACAAGCACATGTACTGGACGGAAGGCGGGCCGAGTTACCGGGAACCCCGCTATCAGACGAATTGGACGCGCTGGGCGCGCACTTTCTCCCAAATCCTGAATAACTGGTGCCGGTGCATCATAGGATGGAACCTGGCCCTCGATGAAAAAGGCCGGCCGAACATAGGGCATTTCGACTGCGGCGGAGTGGTAACGATCCACTCCGAGACCAAGGAGATCACCCGCAGCGGACAGTACTGGGCCTTTGCCCACTACTCTCGGGCAATCCGCCGAGGCGCCCAAAGAATCGACTCCCAGGGTGCGATCGGGTCCGTGTCACACGTCGCCTTCCAGAACCCGGATGGCAGCAAGGCGGCCGTGCTGACGAACTCCGGGCAGGAGACAAGTATCGTGATCTCCGATTCAGGCCGCAGCGTGGATGTATTCCTTCCGGCGGATTCGGTGATCACCCTGACATGGGCCTAGTCGGAGGGAATGCAGTATGCAGTCTTCAGGCGCCGAAAAGCCCAGCCGTCTTTCACGGAACGAGGCCCTGGTTCTGCTCGGCCTCTCCTTTGGCCTTTTCCTTTATCAGGTCATCACGGCCGCTTTCTCCCAGTACGGATATTTTATCGACGAGCTCTATTACGTCGCCTGCTCGAAAAGACTGGCGTTCGGCTACGTCGATCACCCGCCGCTTGCCGTCTTTCTACTGGCGGCTTGTCGCGCTCTTGTGGGGCAGTCGGTGACGGCCCTCAGACTGCTCCCGGCCTTGGCTGTTTCCGCCAACGTTTTCATCACAGGTCTCATGGCGCGCCGTCTCGGCGGCGGTCGCCTGGCGATGGCGCTCGCCGCCGTCGCAACCATGCTCGCGCCCGACTATCTGCTGATGGGCAGCTTTTTCTCGGTCAACGCTTTCGAACTGGTCATCTGGACTGCCATCGCCTACCTCGTCATCCGAATGGTGCAGGAGGAGGAACCCCGATGGTGGCTGGCGATTGGCTTGCTGCTCGGCTTGGGCCTCGAGACGAAGCACACGATCGTGCTTTATGCCGTCGCCCTGATCGTCGGAATGCTCCTCACGGACGCTCGACGATGGCTCTTCACAAAGTGGTTTCTGGCTGGAATGTCGACGAGCGTGCTGCTCATCCTGCCGAACCTTGCCTGGCAGTACTTCAAAGGCTTTCCCTCGCTCGAGTTCTACAAGAACGCGATGCTCAGCAAGAACATCCCGACGGGTCCCCTGGACGTCGTTCTTGGCCAGATCCTCTTCGCCAATCCTTTTGCCCTTCCTCTCTGGATCGCAGGTCTGGTTTACTTTCTTTTCCTGCCCGGCGGCAAAAGATACCGTTTTCTCGGCCTGGCCTACCTCTTTCTCTTCCTGGTCATGGTGATCGGGAGCTCCAGCCGGCCGGATCGGATTGCCGCTATCTATACCGTCCTTTTCGGCGCGGGCGCGGTCTTTTTAGAGAATTTCGGGCGAGTCGGAGCGGGACGGTACGTCGCCGTACTGGTGCTGATTCTCGTGACGGCTGGCGGACTCGTCTTCCTCCCTGCCTTTTCGCCGGTCCTGCCGCCGTCCATGCTCGCCCGCTATCTCTCGGCGATCGGGTTCTCGTTCAGCGTGGAGATCGGGAAAACAAACGAAGCGCTGCCGCAATGGATCGCTGACCGGCTCTCTTGGCGAGAGCTTGTGTCCGACGTCGCCTCCGTTTATCGTTCCCTTCCCAGAGAGGAACAGCGGAACGCGATACTCGTGAGTACGAGCTATGGACAGGCTGGAGCGCTCGAATTATACGGGCCCGAGTTCAGCCTTCCTTTGGTCTTCGCAACGCACAACAGTTACCACGAATGGGGACCACCTCCCGACTCGGTCAAGACCTATATCGTGGTCTTTGCCAACCGGGAAGATCTGGAGCGTCAATTTGACGGGGTCGTAGAAGCTGCCGTTCATACCTGCGAGTACTGCACGAGGCCTCAACGTCGGATCCCGATCTACGTCGCCCGTGGCCCGCGGTTTTCGGCCAAAGCCGCCTGGTCAACATTCAAAAGCTACCACTGATGACTCTTAGGGCCTTTGCCCAAGTCGCCTGATTTCTCGATTCAAACCGAGCTGAGCCTTCTCGCGGACGGCTCTCAACTCCTCGAAGATTGCCTGCATCATCTGGATGCGAGAGGCGCCGGGCAGCTTCGTGGCTCGAATCGTGTCTCCGAACTCCAGGCAGCGTTCGTCCCCCGACGTATAGCGAGGCCATTCGGCCAATCCGGCTCCGTTCGGGTTCCCGGTTTTCGCAAACTGAACCCAGGCGCCCATGATCACCTTGCCGAGCGCCATGTCGACCTCATCGTACGCCTGAGGCGACACCGGCATGATGGGAGCCTTGTAAGTCCCGAAGGCGTAAACCAGTTCGGCAGCATGGTGCGCGCCGAGCTTGGAAGTCTTTCCACCTGGGCTGACCCGGCTGAAATGGTAAAAGTAGACCGGGGCTTTGGACTGCATTGAAAGAGCGACCGAGCGTGTGGGTTCCAGGAAAACGAAATCGGTCACCAGACGCTTGACGGCGTCGGCGACATCGGGATCTTTCTCCACAGGAAAGGCCGCGCACAACTTGTCAGCCGCCCGGTCTCCGAACCGCTCGCTGAGCCAGGCCCGATAGTCGGTCGTGGTTCTCACTCGGCCGAACAGGATCATGAACAGGGCCGCTTCATCCGCATTCGTTCCGGTGAGCAGCGGAACACGAGCGAATTCTCCTCGTTCAAATAGCTCCGAGGGATCACCGGGAAGCACGCATTCGTCCACGACCGGCCGATAGCAGGGTTGATTGAGATCGAACAACGAATCGGCCTTCGGACGCGGCAGCTTCATAAGGTCCTGAAGGCTCAGTCCTCGCAGCCTCGCCAGATCGCCCAACGCGGCCCCCTCCTCCTCGGCCGACTGGTAGCCATACCAGGAAGCGCGTAGATGCCTGATCGGCGTGAAGATCCATGTGCCGCTCTGGGCAATTGCCCGGCTGAACAGGCCTTTGGCAAGCGGGGAAACCAGCAGCGAGAAGACGCTTACCCCGCCGGCCGATTCGCCGAAAATCGTCACCTTCTTGGGATCTCCGCCAAAACCAGCGATGTTTCGTTGCACCCATTTGAGCGCGGCAATCTGGTCGAGCAGTCCGTAGTTTCCCGAAACCTTCTCGGCCGACTCGCGGGAGAGCTCGGGATGTGCCAGGAAGCCAAGAACTCCGAGGCGATAGTTGAAGCTGACGACAACGACTCCCTGCCGGGCGAGGATGTCCCCGTCATATGTAGGCTGGGCAGAAGACCCGACCATGAAGCCGCCGCCATGGATCCAGACCATGACAGGCAGCTTGTCCTTGGCGGTTTTCGCCGGAGTCCAGATATTGAGTCCCAGGCAATCTTCAGACTGGGTTGGCGGAACACCCGGGAACGGAGGCTGAGGACAGCCGGCACAATATTCGATCGCGTCGCGGGTTCCCTGCCAGCGCAGGGCGGCTTGCGGTGCCTTCCAGCGAAGCGGTCCTAGCGGCGGCGCGGCGTACGGTATTCCCTTGAAGGCGACGACGCCCGTCCCCGAACCTCTTACCAAACCCGACTCGGTCCGAACGACCGGGTCTATCCCAAAAACACTCCCTGCGAAAAAGAACAGGCTCAGAGAGAGGATCAAATACCGAGACAGCGCGACCAACTCCCGAGATTTAGCCCGTTCTTCCGTTTCCTCAACCATAGTTCCCTCATCCTCCGATGAAACAACAGTACGGACGAACAGGGCCTGATGTTCGCCTCATGGCGTTCAGATTAGCGAAGGTGCTCTTTCAGGAAGCTCAAGACCTGCTCGAACGCCCGGATCGTCCCCGGGTCTTTCATGTTCGCATCAAAATTGTGTCCGCCTCCTGGGATCCTGATCAGCTGGTGGGGGACCCCTTCCCGCTCGAGCGCTTGATTCATAAGGACCGACTGTTCAAACGGAACATCCGTATCCTTGTCGCCGTGCAGCAACAGCGTCGGGGGATAATCTTTGGATACGGTCTGCAGGGGGCAGTAGGGCTGAAAAGCCCGCGGTTCCTTGTCCGGATCCAGACCGACCACCTCCCGAGGCCACAGCCCATTCTGCCGGCAATACAGGTAGTAGGGCCACCGATTCTCATACGCGGCCTGGGAGATCGGCTCAGTTCCTACCAGAGAGTAGGCCTTCTCCCTGTCAACCGGCGGTTGCTTGGAATAGAAAGGATCAGGGCGACTGCTCCACGGACCTACCACGTCACCATAGCCATAAAATGAGACGAGCGCCCTGGGGCGTGGTGTAAAACGGTAGCCCGCCGTAAGAGTCACGTATCCACCCGCGGACTTCCCCATCACGGCAATACGATCCGGGTCCGCCTGGAAAAGCGCCGGGCCCTTTTCCCGTACCCAACGGTACGCGTCCTGGACGTCATCCAGGATTGCGGGCAGTTTCGTTTCCGGCGCCAGACGGTGGTCAATCGAGACGAGGATATAGCCGGCCTCAAGATACCGCCGGACTTGCTCTGCATTGATCCTCTCCCGGTCGCCGAAAATCAAAGCTCCGCCATGAATCCAGAAGATAACAGGTTTGACCAGGCCATCGGGAAATCGATGAACATCCGCCTGGATGGAGAGGTTCCCCACCTGCTTGTACGTGAAGGTCTGCTTTTGAGGAGTCTGGGCGTCCGTTCCAGGCGCATACGCGCACAGAAGTAAGACGGTCAACACCAAGCCTCCAAACAGCCTGCAGGAACCGGGCCTGACGGCTAGCGAAGAATAACTCTGTCTCATCGTGTCTCCTCGTCTGCAATACCACACATTATTCGTTGGTCGCCCCGCCCGCGGCCTGTAGCTCGTGGGCGCCGATGTCATACTCTCGACCAGCAGGTATCGGGTTTCCGAACAGATCATGGGTTCCCGGGTCCAGCTGGTAGAGCTTTCTCACATCCAGACCTCTATCCATGCAGGGAGAATGCTCCTGAAGCCGGAATGCGGTCATCCGAGGAAGGCCGGCCGGGTCTGTGATAGGACCACCCTTCAGAGGCTCATACTTTGGATCGGCAAAAAGACCCACGAGCCGGCCGTCGACCATCTCCTGGCCGGTTGCATTCGCCCAACTCTCGAGGCTCGAGTACTTCCCGTAAATGTTGAACTTACCGTCAAGCGACCAGTAGCAATTCCCGGCGAACCGGAAACCCTGGCTTTCGATTGCTCCCGTGAGGAAACCGGCCGCCTCGGTCGTCACCAGGATGTTGTTGGAAAATCGAAGGTCTTTCACATTGGTCCCCGAGATTCCGATGGCGGGGCCTTCGTTCACGACGAGGTTGTTATAAAAATCGTTGTTGCGTATTCCGGTAGCGGCGTTAGCGTTGTGGCCTATCCAAATGGCGTGCGCCTTGTCTGCCCGCGAATTGACCAGTACGTTGTACCGGATCACGTTCTTCTCCAGCCACACCTTCCCACCCCATTGCCAGAGCTGAACTCCGTAGCCCTTGTTGTTGAAGCAGTAGTTGTACTGGACCAGATTTTCATAGCATCCGGCGTCCAGGTCGATCCCGCCTCCGTCGCCTGTCGGGTTCGTATTGTTGTGGGAGATACAGTGCTGAATTGTCACGTGATGCGAAAACGCGATCCAGATGCCGACCGGCCCGTTTCCGCGCGGACTCTGGTCCCCCCCGTTGAAGCCCGCCTCGCAGTACTCGATGGTCGCATGTGAGGCGTGGTAGAGCTCGATGCCGCTCCCGCTGATGTCCTTGAGGTAGTTCGGATCGCCGGGGTTGTGGATCGCGCGACAATGGCCGACATACAGGCGCGGTGTGCTCGTCTTCCCGCGGATTCCCGCGTAGCCGTTGTCGTGCGCATAAACCTCAGTCACCCGGGCGTCGCTCGAGTTGTCGATCTCAACGCCCGCCCAGCGAAACCCGCTCGCCTCCACCTGGTCGACTGCAATGAAAGACCCGCCTTGCACCCGGATTCCCGTCCCGCCCGGCGCCTGCCCGGTCTTTATCCCGAGGCCCAACACGTTCAGATTCGCAATCGTCAGGAAGGAGGCCTCCTTGACAGTGATCGCGTGCAGCCGTCCACCGTCAACGGTCGCCCGGCCGTTGCCGTAGGAGGTGATGAGCACCGGATAACCTGCCGCCCCGCTGTCGTCGCTCCCCAAATCGATTGGACCTTGGAAGGTCTTGCCGCCTTCCAAGCGCACGGCGTCCCCGGCCTTAAAAGATC
>Ga0209593_10000341_pt1 | contig 23950 bp, 25 predicted proteins | sample PPLLaktember2015_3_FD_187260 | JGI IMG/M metagenome (GOLD analysis project Ga0209593, IMG submission 187260) | Freshwater sediment microbial communities from Prairie Pothole Lake near Jamestown, North Dakota, USA - PPLs Lake P7 Core (6) Depth... | ecosystem: Environmental > Aquatic > Freshwater...
AGCAACGTCTCCGGCGCCGGCACCACGCTGTTGACCGTGACCGGGACGAACTTCAACCGCTCCAGCGTCGTCTACGTCAACGGCATCGCGCAGACGACGAACTATGTGTCCGCCACCTCGTTGACGGTCACCAACGCACCAAAGAAGGCCACCGCCGGCACTGTGCCGGTCACGGTCGTCAACGGTGTCGGTGGTACCCCCAGCAACGCAACCAATTGGACGTTCACATGAGCACACCACGCACGCCCGACGACGGCCGCAACGAGCGGCAACGGCAGCAGGCTGCCGAGGAAAGCGCACGCCAGAAACAGCGCGAATTTGATGATGGAACGCACCCGGCCGCGAGAGGAGGTGTCACCAGTGGTCCGGCCCGGCGCGAGTTGCCCAAGGCCGAGGGCGACGAGCGGCGCGAGTTGCTGGAGGAGAAGCCGTTCGACTTCATCGAGCGCACCAGACCGGAGGACCGGCTCGATCCGGCCGGTGGCCAGCAGACGCGCGACAACGTCAACCCGAACATTCCGAGCGTGACGCGCGAGGAGATCGGCCCGGCGACCAAGCGTGTCCCCAACCCCGGCGGCATCGTCGACCCCAAGCGGCTCGGCATGGAAGGTCAGGCCGGCGTGGCACCGCCCGAGCCGGAGAACAAGCCGGACCAGTGGCCGAGCCTCGGCCTCGACCATACCAAGGACGCCGAAGACCAGAAGGAAGAGGCGGAGAACCGCCAGCGGCAGGCGCGCGAAGGCTCCGGCGGCTTGGGTGAGACTGACCGGCTGGTCAGCATCAACGAGCCGCCCGGCTCGCGTGTGTGACCGGCTGGTCAGCATCAACGAGCCGCCCGGCTCGCGCGTCTACACTGGCGAGGACGGCCCGAACCAGATCCCCGACGACCCCAAGCACGAGCTGCCGCCGCTGGTGCTTTCCGACATCGATCCCGACGCCGCGGTGGTCGGCTCCGGTTCTGTCGCGCTCACCGTGACCGGCACCGGCTTTACGCCGAACTGCGTCGTGGTGTTTGACGATGCCGAGGTGCCGACTGTGTTCGTCTCGCAGACCTCGTTGACGGCCGATTGTCCAGTGTCGGACGTGGCCGAGATTGTCGACGTCGAGGTGACGCGCGGCGAGGACATGAGCGATGTGCTCACCTTTGAGTTCACCGCCGTGGCGCGCGACAGCAAGACCAAGCGCGAGCAGCAGCGCAAGCCGAAGAAGACCGAGCCGGCGAGCAAGCGCACCAAGAAGGGCAAGAAGTAATGGGCATGCCAGTGGTGACGGTCGCCGCTGGCGGCCTGCCTGTTGTTGATGTTACTGCGATTGCGCCGCGCACCGGCTTGCCGGTTACCGAAGCGGCCAACGGCCGCGGCGTGCCGGTGACCAAGGTCACCGGCAAGCCCGGCCTGCCGGTGGTGTTCGTGGTGCCGCCGCTGCTGTAGGAGGGTCATGGTCGAGCTGGTCGAGGTCGAGCGAGGTCGGTGGCGCGTCAAGCGGAATAGCGCGCCAGTGGCGCGCTCTGCGCTGCCATGCCCGCATGTGATCTCGGACGAGATACCGCCGACCGAGCACGTCGACGGCCGTCATTACACGTCCAAGGCCGCGTTCCGTGCCATCACCCGCGCGCAGGGCCTCACCGAGGTCGGCAACGACAAGGCGCCGCCGAAATGGCGTGCGACCGATACCAAGACCGTCAAGGCCGCGCGCCGCGCGGCGCTCAAGACGGCGACGGAGAAGTACCGGGCCGGTCACCGGCCCAGATAGCCAAAGGCGGGGGACGGGGGTCTAGCCGCTTTCACAAGGCTCGTCTTAACCGCCGCTCGTCGCGGCCAAAGGACGTGCCATGTCTGACGTCGTCAACGCCCCCAACACGCCTCCCCCTGCAGCTCCCGCCCCGGCGCCTGCCCCGCAGCAGGCCGAGGTGCCGATCAATCCGAACCCGCCCTCGAGCCCGGCGCCGGTCGGCTCGCAGGCGCCCGACAAGGTCGCCGAGGCCAACAGCCGCCGCGAGAGCATCCAGAAGGCGTTTGCCAAGTCGCGCGAGATTAACCCGCCGCAACCGCGCCGCGCCAAGGTCGGAGACAACCAGCCGCCCGAGCCGATCGACCCGGAAAAGCCGACGATAAACCTGAAGAAGCGCCCGGACGACCAGCCCGGTGCAACCTCCGCTTCTGTGGCAAAACCTGCCGCAACTCCGCGTGCCGAGCACGGCCACTTCGCGCCGCGCGAGCAGAAGGGTGGCACCGTGTCACCCCCAGCCCCGCACGGTAGCACCCCCCAGCTGCCGGCGAACGCGCCCTACCGCGAGCCGCTGCCGCGCATGCACGAGCGCGCCAAGGCCGACTGGGCGGCCACGCCGGAGAGCGTGCGCGGTGACATCTACCGCGCCCAGAGCGAGTTCCAGCAGGCCTACCAGAAGTACAAGGGTGACATCGAGACGATGAACACCATTCGCCCTTTCCATGAAATGGCGAAGCAGCAGGGCACCACCTTGGAGCGCGCGCTGTCGAACTATGTCTCGATGGAAAACAAGCTGCGGCAGGACCCGATCGCGGGTCTGGACACAATCGTCTACAACCTCAACCTACAGGCGCCGGACGGCACTCGGCTGACCTTCCGCGACCTCGCGTGGCACCACCTCAACCAGACGCCCGAGCAGCAGGAGCTGCTCAAGCATCAGAACAAGGTCGACGCGCAGGCCAGCCAGATCGGGCAGCTGCACCAGACCGTGAACAAGCTTGTCAACGGCATCCAGCAGATGCAGTATCAGGCCACGTTCGCGCAGACGAGGGCGCAGCTTGATCGGTACGCCGACGCCAAGCCCCGATTTGACGAACTCAGCGACCTGATCGAACGCGAGATCAAGCTCGGATTTACGCTGGATCAGGCCTACGCCAGAGCGGAGTTGCTCCGCCCGGCAACCCACGCGGCTCAGACCCGCACCCCGACGGCTCAGACCCGTACCGCGAAGAGCATTTCTGGAGCCCCCGCAGGTCCGTCCAACGGCGTGGCGCGCAGGGACAAACCAGTCGGCCGCCGCGAGGCCATTACCAGCGCCATCAAGCGCGCGAATGGCTCGCTCTGATCCAACGCAAACGGGGTACATCCCATGCCGAATATCACCACCAACGCCGCCTATCAGCAGATCCTGAGCATGGCGGTCGAAGAGCGTTCGTCCTCGTATGAGGATCTCGTCAGCAACAACAACGCCCTCCTCGCGGTCATGCGCCGCAAGGGGTTGTGGCAGTCCTACAGCGGGCCGCGCATCCGCCAGACCCTGCAGATCGCGAAACAGGTCGCCCAGTGGTACAGCGGCTACGACCAGCTGCTCAACCCGGCGATCGATCTGTTCAACGACGCTTACTTCGACCCGAAGATGGTGGTCGTGCCGATCGTCCTGAGCATGCAGGAGATCCTCAACAACCAAGGAGAGAACCAGCTCGAAGACGTTCTGGATGCGTATATGGAGGCGGCCGAGCGCAGCCTCGAAGACACGATGGACGCGGCGCTTTACGGCGACGGCACCGCCAACGGCGGCAAGCAGCTCACCGGGCTCGCCACCGCGCTGCCGATCGTGCCCACCACCGGCGTCTACGGCGGCATCGATCGCGCCACCGCCACAATTTGGCAAACCAAGACTTATGACGCGCATACCTACTCGGCCGCGATCGGAACGCAGGTCAGCGCGACGACGATCCGGCCGCTGATCAACGCGATCATGACCAAGCAGAGCCGCGGGCGGCAGTACGCCGACCTGCTGGTGATGTCCCCGGAACACTACGCCGCCTACGATGCCGCAACGGTCGCCATCCAGCGCATCACCAACGAGACGAGCATGGGCAAGCTCGGCTTCACCTCGCTGGAGTATATCGGCGGCGGAAAACGGGCCGAGATCGTGTTGGACGGCGGCATCGGAAGTAATATGCCGGCCAATACCACCTTCGGGTTGAACACGGATACTTTCCGTCTTCGCTACCACCCCTCGCGTAACTTCGACAAGCTGTTCGAGGGCGAGGGACAAATGCCGATAGACAAGGACGCGATTGCGCAGTTCATCGGCTGGATGGGCGAGCTGACAATGGTAAATCCGCAAATGAACTGGCGGTTGTACGACAGCGTCCCGGGATCGTGATGATAATCGGGGGAGGGTCAAAACCCCCAATCCTTCCCGCTCTCCCCCGGTAAGGGACCGCCGCCCGTCCAGTGGACGAGCCTGACGGGCGGTGGTTCCGACCGTTTCATGTGAAACAAACAGGAGCCTACCTTGCAGCAGACACAGACCCGCGACCCTGACGCTGTCCTCGTCGCCACGTTCAGGAACATGGCGAACCCGAACCCGAGCAGGAGCGCAGCCGAGGGACGACCGATCTTCGACGATGTCGAGGTGTGCGAGGTGCGCGTGCCCGGCAGTCGCAACTGGACGTCCTATCCGGCGCACTCGCATTCGCACTGGCGCATCGACCAGTTCACCGGCGAGCAGGTATCGATCACCTACGCCGAGCGCTTCGCGCACCAATATCGCCAGTTTCAGGCGCAGACCCAGCAAACCAAGAGCGGCACGCCGCTCGACTTCGCGCCGTTCCTCACCGAAGGCCAGCGCGCCAGCCTCAAGGCGCAGAACATCTACACCGTCGAGCAGCTCGCGAATGTCGATGGGCAGGAGCTGAAGAACCTCGGCCCTTATGGCCGCGAGCAGAAGAACCGTGCCGACGAGTATCTCGCCGCGGCTCGAGAGAACGCCCCGACGACGCAGCTGCAGGCCGAGCTGGAGGCGCTGCGGGCGAAGAATATGGCGCTCGCGGAGGACAACGAGGCGCTGAAGAAGACCGGCGGCGAGGGCCAGTTCAAGGACATGGACCTCGACCAGATCCGCGATTTCATCACCACCCAGACCGGGCAGGCGCCGATCGGCAGCTTGAACCGCAAGGCACTGGTGCGGATGGCGCTCGACGCACGGCCTGACAAGGCGGCGTGACATGACACTGCTGGCGGTGGTTCGGGATGTCTGCGCCGCCGTCGGCGTGGCGCTGCCGTCGTCGGTGTTCACCAACCTCACCGCCAACCGCACCATGCAGGAGATGGTCGCGCTGGCCGACGAGATGGCCCAGCGCATCGCCTACGACACGCGCGACTGGTCGGTGCTCAGGGCGCTGCAGACCTACACCGGCGACGCCGTGCAGACCGAATGGCCGCTGCCAGCCAACTACAAGCGCATGCTGCTGACCACCAATGTGTGGTCGTCGCTCAACAGCCAAGCCCCGATGGCGTTCGTCCCCGACACCGACGAGTGGCTGCGCCACCGGCTCTCGAACACGATCGTCAACGGCATCGGCATGTGGACGGTGCTGGGAGACAACCTGATCATCCAGCCTGCGCTCGGCGTCGGCGTCACCGCCTCGTTCGCCTACCTCGACCGCAACTGCGTCGCTCTCGCCAGTGGCGGCTACGGCGACAGCTTCATCGCCGACACCGACCGCTTCCGGCTCGACGAGCGGCTGCTCAAGCTGGGCATGATCTGGCAGTGGATGGCCAACAAGGGATCGCCTTACGCAGAGCCGATGGGGTCGTACAGCGACGCTCTGGCCAACGCGATGGGACGCGACCAGCCCGCGCCGATATTGGTCGATCGCATGCCGACGTCGCGGTGGTCGCGCAATGCCCACTATTAACAACCCGCACACGACGGCCGGAGCCTTCGACATCGCGCTGCAGGGGCCGCCCGGCCCGATGGGACCGCAAGGCCCGCCGGGCGCCAATGGCGAGCCGGGCGGACCGCCGGGTCCGGCGGGGCCACAGGGGCCGGCGGGTGTTGCCGGTGCACAGGGACCGCCGGGCGCCGACAGCACGGTACCGGGCCCGCCGGGCGCCACAGGCCCGGGCGTCGCCGCGGGCGGCGCTGCCGGTCAGGTGCTGACCAAGGTCAACGCCACCGACTACAACACGCAGTGGAGCGCGCCGAGCGGCGGCGTCAGCGCGGCCTACGTCGACGCCGCCGATGCGCTGCGCGTGCTCAAAGCCGGCGACACCATGACCGGCAACCTGACCGTTTCGGGAGCGTGGCCGGGGGTCAATCTCGTCAAGCCTGTTGCCGGATCAGCGGCACAGTTGGCGAGCTATAATGGCGCCAACCTGCGCTGGGTGATGGCGCTGGGCGACCAAGCGGCCGAGAGCGGGGCGAACGCTGGGTCTGGCTTCGCGCTCGCGCGCTACAGCGACGCTGGTGCCTATCTCGGCACCCCAATGACCATTAACCGTGCCACCGGCGGCGCCACGTTCAGCGCAACGGTGGCGGCGCCCGGCTTCGCTTTCGCGGGCGGCGGCAGCGTCTATTCGTCAGGGATTTACACCGTCATCACCAACGTACCCGGCAACCAGTGCTTCGTGTCCGGTGGCACAGGTGATCCGTCCAACTATTATCGCAACACGGCGCACTCGTTCCAAGACATCAGCGGCGGTACGACGTTCGCCAAATCATCCGCCGGAGGCTTTGAGTTTAACACGATCCAGTATCACCATTACACCTCTCCCGGCGCTGGCGGCTGGTACGACACGTCCGGCATGTCGCAGCGGTTTTTCGTCGGTACGGAAGGAGCGAACGATCATTTCCGAATTTTCGGAGGAGGAGCGGGTGTCAACCTGCTCACCATCACCGCAGCAGACACAACGGCTAAAGGAAATCTGGTAGCCGGCAGTGAGGTGAAAGTGCGCGGCAACGTGATCCGGTTCGGCGATGATAATACGTTCATGTATTTTAACGGATCGCAGTTCCAGTTCAGCCACGCGCTCAGTGCGACGGTCAGCGGCTATCTCCCGATCGGCGGCGGCACGATCACCGGCAATTTCGGCGTCAACGGCACCTCTTACGTGCAGGAGATACAGCTCGCGCAGTCGGGATCGGGTGCGGGCATGTGGTTCGCAGTGCCCGGCTACGGCAACCGCTTCTATCTCGGTACCGAGGGTAGCGGCGATGCGTTCAGGCTGTATACAGCCGGGTACGGCAACGCCCTTTTCATTAACGGCGCCGGTGATGTCAGCGCCAAGAATATCTCTTCAAACACGCACATCCTCTCGACCAACGGGTATCGCTGCAGACCGGGTCAATCCGATCCCGGTTACACCTTCTCGATCGACTGGCCGGGCGGCTGGTTCTATATCGGCGGCACAGCAGTAGGGCAGCTCGCGTTCCAGTCGGATTACCGCATCAAGAAGGACATCGCGCCGCTCAAGAGCATGTGGGATCAGGTCAGGAAACTCAACCCGATTTCCTACACGCCGAAGGAATACACCCCGCCCGGCCTTGAGGCGACGGCGAAGAGCGAGGGCAAGCCGTTCGTCGTCGAGACGAACATCGAGCACTGGGGCTTCATCGCGCACGAATTGCAGGAGACGCTGCTGCCCACGACCGCGAACGGGCGCAAGGACGACCCTGACGTGGTGCAGTCGCTGGCATGGCCGCCGCTGGTCGCCGCGTTGACCAAGGCGCTGCAAGAGGCGATGACGCGCATCGAGGCGCTGGAAGCGAAGGTGGCCGCATGAGCCCGGTATCATCAGGCTGGGGCTCGCCGCCGGTCGGTTCGAGCTACAATATCGCGCTGGAAGGCCCACCCGGGCCGGTCGGGCCGCAGGGCCCGCCGGGGCCGCAGGGGGAGGCTGGCACGCCGGGCGGCCCGCCCGGCCCGAAGGGCGACACCGGACCCGCAGGACCGACTGGTCCCGCCAGCACCGTGCCGGGCCCGACCGGCCCGCAAGGGTCGCAAGGGCCACAGGGGCCGCAGGGCCCGACTGGCCCGACAGGACCGACCGGCGCCACCGGCCCACAGGGTGCCCCGGGCGAAGTCAGCAAGGCCTATGTGGACACCGCAGACAACCAGCTCTCGGCCGAGATGGCCGGAGTGGCGGTGACGGCGAACGCCGCGGTGGCCAAGTCGGGCAGCACGATGACCGGCCTGCTCGCGCTCAGTGGCGATCCGGCAACCGCGCTGCAGGCCGCCCCGAAGCAGTACGTCGACGCCGTGCGTGTCTACGCCGCGCCGTTCGACGCGCTGGCCTACAACGGGATGCAGATCAACGGCTCGATGGAGGTCAGTCAGGAGTTCGGAGACAATACCGTATCTATATCTGGTCAGCATCCCGCCGATGGTTGGCGATTGCTCAAAGCTGGCACCAGTGGCGTTGCCGTAACTAGATATAGTCTTACGGGAATATTTCCAGCTTTTGTTCATGCGCAAATAGGTATAGCGGTTTCTACGGCGCAACCATCTCTCGGCGCCAATGATTATGTGTTTCTTCAACATTCGATCGAGGGTTATCGTATAGGGCGATTGGCGTGGGGAAATGCAGCAGCATCACCCATCACTATCAGCTTTTGGACGGGTCACACTCGCGTTGGTATCTATTCCGGGAGCATAAGGAACGCGGGATTGGATCGCGCATATGTATTTACTTATACACAGAATGTCTCGACTGTAGCAGAGTTCAAAAGCATAACTATTCCCGGCGACACGATAGGCACTTGGTTGGTTACCAACGGCACAGGCATGATCCTCACGTTTACGGTGGCGGCCGGTACAACTTTCTTGGCGACGCCCGGGTGGCAAGCCGGTAACTTTGTCGGATCGACCAATCAAGTTAACGGCGTTGCTGCTACTTCTGACAACTTCCGCATCACTGGCGTAACCGTCCTCCCCGGCACGCAGGCTCCGACCGCAGCGCAGTCGCCGCTGATCATGCGGCCGTTTGATCAGGAGTTGGTGATGTGTCAGAGGTATTTCTACAACGGTGTTCCTCCTTTGCGGGGCGGGTGTGTTGGCAGCAATAACATTGGACGCCTTGCAGCTATACATCCTGTCCCGATGAGAGCAACGCCGACCATTACAATTACATCGCCTATTTTGATTGGCGATGGCGCGTTATTTGGGGATTTAGCAGGTCCGGTGACTTCCTACTCAACCACGTTGCTTATTGAGTTCGACGGGACGGTGACAGGAGGGCCACTCAGTACGCAAGGAAGAATAGCTATGGCTGTCCAAAACAAAGGTAACGTAAGCGTGGACGCGAGGTTGTGATGGCAGAGTATCAACTCACCGCCACCGATGTCGTGATCCGCACCGAGGATGGCGCGTGCATACCGAACGATCCGGCCAATCGCGATCGCGCGGAATACGAGGCGTGGCTCGCCGACGGCGGCGAGCCGGACCCATACGTCGAGCCGCCGCGCGATAAGCCGACCGTTCCGGCCGAAACCAGTCTACTCTACGAGCACGAAAACCGCCTGCTTGCGCTCGAAGGCAAGCCGCCGATGAAGGCCACCGACTTCATCATCAAGCTGGAAACTCTGGGATGAGCGCGCACGCAGCCTATCGTCGCCAGCCGGTGCCGGGCCAGTACGCCCAGCAGCTCAAGGCGATCACCATCCCCGCCCCGACCCGCGGGATCATCCAGCATGAGAACGACGCCTACATGGGGCCGGGCTCGTGCATCGTCTCGGACAACTGGATACCGACCATGCGCGGCGTCAAGCTGCGCGGCGGCTGTGTGCGCCACTGCGACCTGCACACGATGGCGGCGGTCGCCGACACGCCCGCGTGGCTGAACGAGACGTTCTACGCCGCCGGTGCGATCGCCAAGGACACCGACAACTCGCTCTGGGGCGCGCGGCTCGACCACATCAGCGCCGCCGCACCGAACACGTTCGCGGCATCTCGCGCGGCGATCCCTTATCTGTGGACCCCGGTCCCGGTCGGCGTAACGCCGCCGGTGGGCGACCCGTCGCGCCAGCCAATCGTGTCCGCGTTCGAGTATGCCGACGTCTCGCAGCAGCGCATGTTCGCCGCGCAGAAGACCAAGCTGTTCGACGTCACCGCGCCAGTGCCCGCGCTGGTCAAGTCGGGCCAGAACAGCGGCAACTACTGCGCCAGCCCGCTCGCCAATCTCGCTGGCAACTGGCTCATCGTGGTCAATGACGCCGGTGACCCGGTGCTGCGCTTCAACAGCGCAACCGGCTGGGTCACGCTGCTGCCGCCAGCCGTTCCCTCCGACGGCGCCGCCGCGATCACCGGCCCGGTCGGCTCGCCGGTCGAGTTCGGGCGCAATTTAACTTACGTCGCCAAATACCGCAGCCGGCTTTACTTCATCGAAAAGCAAAGCATGAACCTCTGGTTCCTGCAGACCGACAGCGTCGGCGGCACGCTCACCAAGATCCCGGTATCGGGCGCAGCCACCCTCGGCGGCTACCTGCTGTTCCTCGCCAGCTGGACCATCGATGCTGGCGACGGCATCGACGACAAGCTGGTGGTGGTGACGAGCGAGGGCGAAGCGCTGATCTTCACCGGCAACGACCCCGGCAACGCCGCGACGTGGCGGCAGGAGGGGCGCTACTTCGTCGGCAAGCCGATGGGGATGAACGCGCACACGCAGGTCGGCGGCGACCTCGTGATCCTGACCGTCGAGGGCATGGTCCCGATCAGTCAGGTGATCACCAAGAGCGCGGGCGAGATGGAGCTGGCGATGATCTCGCGCGCGATCAAGCCGATGTGGCGCGAGGAGGTGAAACACAAGATCGCTTACCCGTGGACGATCAAGCGCTGGGACGAATACGGCGGCATCTTCGTCACCTTCCCCGGCGGCGGTCCCGGCAATCGCTACTGCCTCGTGATGAACAGCGCCACCGGCGCCTTCGCGCGTGCGGTCGGCTACGACGCGATGGCCTTCGTCCGCAAAGCCGAGAACCTGTACTTCGGGACGCAGGACGGCCTCGTGATGCAGGCCGACCAGAGCGGCACCGACGACGGCCAGCCTTATGTTTGTACGCTCGTCGGGGGCTGGGAGACGTTTCAGGCGCGCTCGCAGACCGTAACGTGGCGGCAGGCGCGCGCCGTGTTCACCGCCGGGCTGACCGAGCCGTTCGAGCCGCAGATCACCTCGACGATCGATTACGTCGTAACCATCCCGCCGCCGCCCGCGGCCGGCCTCGACCCCGGCCTGCCCGACGTCTGGAACCAAGGCAAGTGGGGTCCGCTGACACCGGCAACGGTGCCGCCGACGCAGGACGATCGCACGCGCTGGGCGCAGTGGGACCAGCCCGCGCCGCAGCGCCCGCAGAACCGCAACACGCTGTGGGTGTCGGTCGGCACCACCGGCTTCGCCCATGCGCCGATCCTGCAGGTCACCATCGCCCAGACCGTCAAGCCCGATGTCGAGCTGGTCGCGATCGCGGCGACCTTCGAAATCGGCGGCGTCAACGTCTAGGAGTACGCCATGTCGGACTACGGCTTTGCAGATCCTCCGACCGGATGGGGCATCACGCCGGCCGACACCGCCGAGGCGCGTCGGCGCGCGATCGTGCAGGCGCTGATCGAGGCCGAAGGTGCCGGCGGCATTCCGTCCGGCGCCGAAGGTGCTGCCGGCCTACCCGGCGGTAGCCCGACCGGGGCGCCCAGCTTCGACTGGGGCGGCACCGTTACCGGCCCGTTCATGGCGGGCGCGCCGCCGCCGCCCGCCACCAACCCGCTCGGCAATCCGCAAGCGGCGCCGCCGCCAGCCGCACCGCCGCCAGCCGCACCGCCGCCAGCCGCACCGCCGCCAGCCGCACCGCCGCCAGCCGCGCCGCCTCCGGCAACGCCGATCGAGGCCACACCCGATGCGCCGGTCGAGGGCACGCCTGCGCCCGCCGCCGCGCCGATCGAAAGCAGTGGATCACGCGACATCGGCATCTACGGCGGCGGCATCGCGCAGGCGGGGAACGCGATCGGCAACCAAGTCGGCCTCGGCATGCTGGGCGGCCCCGCCGGATTGCCCAGCACCGGCCAGCTCGGCAGCGCAGCCGACCTGATCGGCGGCGGCATCCTCGGCATCAGTTCAAGCCACGGCCTCGGTGGTCGTGGCGGCGCCAGCGCGGCAGGGCGCGGTGGTGGCATGGGCACCACCGGCACGCCCGGCATGTCCGGCAACAACGGCCCCGGCGCCGCCTTCTCTCAGGGCGTGGCGGACCCGGCCGCGGAGGCAGCTGCTGCGAACAGTGCAGCCGGTTTCGGCGGCTCGATCGTCAGCCCCAGCCTCGGCAACGTCAGCCTCGGCGGCAGTCCCTCGATGGGCACCGGGCCGCAGGGACAGGGGCTGGGCACGGAAGGGTCCGGCTTCAGCGCGGGCGGCTACGGCCAAGGCGGCGGCACCAGCACGGTCGGCAAGAGCCTCGGCGCCACGTCCACCGGCATCGGCCGTGCTGCGGGCCTCCCCGGCCTCGGCGCCGCGTCCAAGGGTGGCGCCCTCGGCGGCGGCGTCACCGGGCCCGGCCTGTTCGGGCTCGGCTCTGGCCTAAACGCCGGCAACGGCGGCGCCATGAGCAGCATGGGCGGCTCGCCGGGCGGACAGGGCGCGCCCTCGTCCGCCTTCGGCGGCGCCGTGCAGGGCGGACCCGGCCTCGACACCGGCGGACCCGGTCCGGGCGGCGCGGGGACTGTATCCAACCCCGGCAACTTCAACGCGACCGGGCCCACCGGCGGACCCGGCTACGGCGGCATCGGCGGCAGCGGGTTCGGCACTGCCGATCAGGGCGCCGGTCCCAGCGGGATCGGTTTCGGTGGCGGCGGCGACACCAGCGGAACCGGCATTGGCATTGGCATTGGCACGGGCGGCGGCATCGGCGGAGCCGGTATCACCGGCTCAGGCGGCAGCGGCCCCACCGGCCAAGGGTCTGCGACCGGCGGCCAGACCGGCGGTGGCGCCGTCACGGGTGGTGGTCAGCAGGGCGGCGGCCAGCAAGGCGGAGGCCAGCAAGGCGGCGGCCTTGGCGGCGGCCTTGGCGGCGGCCTTGGCGGCATGACCGGCTCCGTCGGCCTCGGCATCGGCGCTGGACTGCCCGGCGGCGGCCTGCTCGGCAGCGCCGACGTCCGGCCTCGGCATCGGCGCTGGACTGCCCGGCGGCGGCCTGCTCGGCAGCGCCGACGTCGGTCCGGCCGGGAGCAAAGGTCAAGGCAGCAGCGACAAAGGCGGCCCGCAGGAAGGCGGCAAAAGCGGCCCGATCGAAGGGACGGCTCCGGTAGACTCGCCGGTCGAAGGCACGCCGATGAGCGAAGGGCCAGCGCCCGCGCAAGGCTTGGTAACCGCGAACGCATCACTGGAAACCGGCGCGCCTGTTGACGAGGGCGCACCGGCTGAAGGCGATCAGGACGCCGACAGCGGCATCGGTCTTGGCCTTGGCGGCATCGGCCTTGGCGGCATCGGCCTTGGCGGCATCGGCCTCGGTGGTCTTGGTCTTGACGCTGGTATTGGTCTTGACGCCGGTATCGGTCTTGACGCCGGTATCGGTATCGATGCGGGCGCTGGCCTCGAAGGCGGCGGCAGCGCCGCGGTCAGCGGCGGACTGGAAGGCGGCGGCGGCGGCCTGACTGGTGGCGGCGGCCTCGGCGGCGGCCTGAGCAGCGGCGGCGGCCTAGAAGGCGGCGGCTCCGGCCTCGGGCTGGGCTCCGGCGAAGGCGCTGGCCTCGGCTCCGGCGAGGGCGCCGGTGCCGGTCTTGGTGCAGGCGAGGGCGCCGGTCTTGGCTCCGGTGAAGGTGCTGGCCTCGGCTCCGGCGAGGGCGCGGGACTTGGCTCCGGTGAAGGCGCGGGACTTGGCTCCGGTGAAGGCGCGGGACTTGGCTCCGGTGAAGGCGCTGGCCTCGGCTCCGGTGAAGGCGCCGGGTTGGGCTCCGGTGAAGGCGCGGGACTTGGCACTGGCGGCGACGGCGACGCTGGCACCGGCGGTGGCATGGGCAGCGGCGACGGCAGCGGCAGCGGCGATGGCAGTGGCAGCGGCGACGGCAGCGGCTGGTAACAAACAGGAGACGATCGATGTACGAACAAACCGCATATGACGGCACTGGCGCTGGCGCTGGCGCTGGCGCTGGCGCCGGGCGCGATCGCATCACGCAGGCGCTGATGCAGGTCCAAAACCCGCCCCCGGTCGCCAACATGCCGATGATGATGCCACCGCCCGTGCCGGGCGGAGCACCTCCCGGTGGTCCGGGCGCCCCCGGCGGCGGCATGCCGCCCGCGGCGTCCGGGGCGCCCGGCGCACCGATGCTCGCGGCGGCAACCCCGCCCGGCATGCAGCCCGGTGGCCTGCTCGCGCCGCAGCCGCCGCAGATGCCGGGTGCGCCGCCGCAGCCGATGCCACCGCGGTGACGCCGATGGCGCTCAAGTACGTCTTCGGACAGGACGAGCTGGTCGCCGACTTCGTCGCGCGCTCGAAGGTCGCGTCCGGCGCACACAAGCGCGCCGGGTTCAACGACGCCAACTTGCGCGCGATCGGCATCGCCAACGCCGACGACGAGCTGATCGCGGGCATCGTCTATTTCAACTACAGCCCCGACGAAGGCACGATCGAGATGAGCGTGGAGGCGCTGCGCGGCCACCGCTGGCTGACACCGTCAACGCTCGCCCTCATGTTCCAGTATCCGTTCCTGCTGTGCGGCTGCCAGATGCTGATCACCAAGACGGCGGCGCGCAACGAGCATGTGCTGCGCATGCTCGCCGCGATGAACTTCCAGCTCATCCGCGTGCCGCGCGTGGCCGGACGCGATCAGGACGGCGTGCTCGCGCTGCTCACGGTCGAGGATTGGCTGGAGAGCAAGTTCTGCAAGCGCTACAAGCATCACATCCTCTACGGCTCGGAAGCAAAAGCGGCATAGGAGACGCGACATGGGCTGGCTTTGTGCAGATCCCCCGGCGCCGCCGAACCCGACGGTGACCGCGGCGGCGCAGACCGGGACGAACGTGAGCACGGCAGTCGCAAACGCGATGATTAATCGCGTCAATCAGGTCACGCCGCAAGGCAGCTTGACCTATTCCAACACCGGGAACTATAGCTGGACCGACCCGGCGACCGGCTCGACCTATAGCGTGCCGCAGCAGACGGTGACGCAGACGCTGTCGCCGGCGCAGCAGGCGATCCAGAACGCCGGGCAGCAGACACAGACCAACTTCGCCAACCTCGCCTCGAACCTGAGCGGCTCGCTGCAGAACACGCTCGGCGCGCCGTTCGATCCCAACCGCGGCGCCTTCGACGCGGTGAAGTACCTGCAGCAGAACCCCGACGTCTACGCCGCGGCGCTGGCGGCCAACCGCCCGGCGATCGCGGCGGTGGCGGGCACGCCGGGAACGCCGGGTACGCCAGCCAGCACCACGTTCGACCCGCAGCTCTACCTGCAGGCCTATCCCGACGTCGCAGCGGCAGCGGCGCAGATGGGCATGGACCCGACGCAGGCCGCGATCCAGCACTACCAGCTGTACGGACAGGCCGAAGGCCGCACCGGCGGCTTTGCGGCCGGCACGCCCGGCACGGAAGGCACGCCGGGCACGCCGGGGCAGGAGGCAGTCAACGTCGATCCACTCGCCTATGCCGCCGAGCACTACCGCAAGAGCGGCATGCTCGAAGGCCGCGCACCCGGCGGCGAGACGGCACCAGCGCGCGGCGATCCCAATTCGCTGGCCGGCTTTGACGCCGCCACCACCTACGGCGACCCGAACGATCGCCAGCTGCGCACGTTCGACGACGGCGACGGCATGGCGCTGCGCCAGCGCGCCGAGGAGGCGTTGTACCAGCGCATGGACCCGCAGCTGCAGCGCGATCGCAAGCAACTCGAGGCCCGCCTCGCCGACCAAGGCATCAAGATCGGCTCGCCCGCCTACCAAGACGCAATGGACCAGTTCAGCCGCCAGCTCACCGACACGCGGCTGGGCATCACCGAGAAGGGTCTTGGCGAGGCCAAGGCGGCGTTCGAGCAGGCGCAGGGACGCGCGACGTTTTATAACGCCGCACAGCAGCAAGACTATACGCAGGCCGCCCTGCGCGCCCAGTTCGGCAATGCCGGGCAGGCGCAGAACATGAGCAACGCGACGGCGCGGCTCGCTGCGCAGGACAAGTCGCGCGCGCAGTGGCTCAACGAGCAGTACACGCAGCGACAGGCGCCAATTAACGAGATAACCGCGCTGATGAGTGGCTCGCAGGTGCAGCAGCCGAACTTCGTCAACGTCGCGAACGCCAACATTCCGACGACGGATTACGCAGGGCTGGTCAATAATCGTTTTAGCCAAGATATGGCTAATTATCAGCAGTCGTCGCAGAATTTTAATCAGATCATGGGCGGCATTTTCGGCGCCGTGGCAGGATTAACAAAATCCGACCGGCGCGAGAAGAACGTCGGCGAGAAGATTGGCACCGTGTTCGCCGCCGGGCCGGACGGCGAGAAGCTGCTGCCGGTGTACGAATACGCCTACAAAGACGATCCGTCCTCGACGCAACACATCGGCCCGATGGCGCAAGACGTCGAGAAGGTCGACAAGCAGGCGGTGGTGCAAGACCGCAAGGGAACGAAATACATCGACATGACCCGCATGGGTTCAATCCTGCAGGCTAGAAAGGCGGTGCGTCATGCCTGATCTTCTCCCCGCACAGAGCGGCATCCTCGACCCGAACAACCCGCTCGCGTTCGCGTTCGGCGGCAACACCGGCACGCCATCGTATCAGGAGCTGCTGCGGCGGCGCGCCATCGCGACGGCGATCGCCGGACAGAAGCGGGCTTTCCCCAAGAACATCGGCGAGGGCATCGCCTCGCTCGGCGAGGCGGTCGGCGAGCGCATGTCCGACGCGCGCCTCACCGCGCAGGAGCGCGCCTTCGGCGCCGCCGAGGACGTGGGCAAGGCAGGCGTCACCGCCGCGCCCACCGTCGGCGCCGTCTCGCCGCGGGTGGTGCCGGGCGTGGCGCCGCGCGCCGACGTCGTCGACCCGGCCGTTGCACGCACCAACATCGCGGCACTGATCACGCCGGGCGGGCCGGGGGTGCCGCAGCCAAACCCTACGGTGTCGGAGGGCAACGTCCCTCCGACGATGACCGCTACCTCGGCGCCGCAAGCTGGTGGCCTGCCACCGGATGACGATGGAATGTGGCCCGCCCGCATGAGCGGGATTGGCGGCATCGAAACCGGCGGCGAGAAAGACCCTTATCGCACGATCGGCAAGGCGGACACCAAATACGGCAAGGCGCTCGGCAGATACGGCGTGATGACCGCCAACGTGCCGGCGTGGACCAAGGCGGCGCTTGGCGTAGCGCTCACCCCGGAGCAATATCTCGCCAACGACAAGGCGCAGGATGCCGTGTTCAAGCACCGCTTCGGCGGCTACGTCGCGCGCTTCGGCGAGGAGGGCGCAGCGCGTGCGTGGTTCGGCGGCGCGGGCAACGTCAACAAGCCGCACCTGACTGACGCCTACGAGCGGCTCTCGATCGGCGACTATGGCAAGGACTACCTGAAGCGCCTGCAGGGCGCGAGCCCGACGCCGTCCGGCGGCGCGCCTGCGGGCGACGACACCGACATCGGCTCGGTGATGACGGTCGACAGCCAGACCGGCGTCTCGCCCGACGAGAACCCGCCGACGCCGACCACGATCAGGCCGATGACGGCAGGCGGCCCCACCGGCTCGCGCGTGACCTCCACCGCGATGCCGGGCGACACGCCGATCCCGCCCGCGAGCGTGCAGACAATGGACCCACCCGGCCCCAAGCCGGTGCCGCCGCCGCGCGTCGACTTCTCGCCGCGGCAGCAGAAGGCGTCCGAGCTGATGAACAGCCGCAACGTGAGCCCCGAGACGAAGGCGTGGGCCGAGCACCAGTTCAACATGGAGGAGAAGGTCCGCACCGAGATGATGCAGCGGCGCGAGGCCGACTACACCCACGAGCGCGGGCTGTGGGACGCCTACAAGAAGGATTACGACAAGTTCGTGCGCGAGGCGCCCGACCGCGACATCAAGCAGCTCAACGACCGGCTCTCGGCGATGAAGACGCAGCACGAGGTCAACGTGATGCAGCCGCTCGAAGCACAGCTGAAGGCGGCCGAGGTCAACCGCCAGCCGGACGTCGCCGCCAAGCTGAAGGAAGACATCAACAACGCACGCGCCGACCACGAGAAGAAGCAGTACGAGGTCACCCAGCGTGCGATGACGGAGCGCAAGGCGGCGGCCGACACCGAGAAGGCCGAGCAGGGCGTCGTCGCGGGCACGCCGCCGCACACGACCAAGGTCGGCGACGTGGAGATGCAGTGGGATCAGGCGACCCGCTCATGGAAGCCGATCCCGCAACCGCCGCAGCAGGTCGATGAAACCGGCAGGCCGACCGGCAAACTGAGTGCCGAGCAGGACAAGCTGCTCGACCATCACGGCAAGGCATCGCTCGCACTCGAGCAATTCAACCGCATCCCCGACGCCGACAAGATCTTGGCCGAGGGGCTGCGCAACGAGATCGCGGGCAAGATACCATTCTTCGGCAACGCCGCGCTGGAGAACCGCTACCGCACCGTGCGCAACGCGGCGAACAACTTCCTCGTCGCGCATCTGCGCCGCACCAGCGGCGCGGTGATCGGGCCGGAGGAAATGCTGCAGCACCATCGCGACCTGATCCCGATCTGGGGCGACGACGCAGCGACGGTCAAGAACAAGCGCGAGATGCGCGCCAACATCGTGGAGGGCATGTACACCTCGCTCGGCACCGCGCGTCCGCACGCCGACTACGTCAGGAAGCAGCGCCAGCAGAGCGACCTCGCCGAGCAGGCGAAGATCGCGGATGAGATGAAGGGCGTCGGTACCCCGGAGGTCGGCAAGATCTACCAGAAGGGCAAGCAGCGGCGCTACTGGACCGGCTCGCGCTGGGAGGAAGACTGATGGCTGACGACGACTGGAAGCCGACCGGAGAGGTCGTCACGGGCATAGCGGCGCCAACCGCGAGCGAGTGGTCGATCACCTCGCCCGCAGGCGCCAACACGCCCGACAAGTCGTTCACCGGCAGCGACGTCGGAAACCTCGCCGCCATGGCGGCCAACTCGGCGACGTTCGGCATGGCCAACCGTGCCTCGGCGCTGGGCGCGGCGGCGCGCGGCAAGGAGAGCTACAGCGAGGCGCTGGCGCGGCTTCACGCCAAGGACGAGGAGATGCGCGCCAAGCATCCTTGGACCTCGACCGGGTCCGAGCTGGCCGGGGGCGCCGCCAACGCGGCGAGCCTCATCCGTGCAGGCATCCTGCGCGCCGCTCCGGCGGGGGCTACGCTCGCTCGCCAAGCCTTCACAGGAGGAGCGCAGGGCCTCGGCCTCGGCGCACTACAGGGCGCCGGAACGACCTACAGCGGCATCCCGGCGGACTACTTCCACAACGCCGGGATGGGCGGCATCCTCGGCGCCGGTGTCGGCGCGGTGGCGCCCGCGATCGGCGCCGTCGGCGGGCAGGCCTACCGGGCTGCGGCCGATCGCGGCATGTTCGGCGGCATCCCGAAGGCGCTCGCCGACGCCGGGCAGGCCGACGCCGCGGGCCTGCGCAACCTGCCGAACATCCCCGGCGCGATGTTGCCCGACGCCGGGCCGTCGATGACCGGCGTCGCGCAGGGCGCGCGCAGCGGGGCGGCGACCGGCCCCGGCAAGACGGCACTGACCGAGAACCTGACCAACCGCAACACCGCGCAGGGCCAGCGCATCACCGGCGACATTGACCGCACGTTCGGCCCGGCAGGCGTGCCGGAGGACATCGCGGGCGGCGTGCGCGAACGCATGGGCGGGCTGGGGCCGCAGTACGAGGCCGCGCTGAACAATGCCCGCGCGATCGACAACACCGGGCTGGCGCGCGAGCTGGAGACGCGGATCATCAATTCGCGCGGGCCCGATCAGGCCGCTCTGCGGCAGGTCCGCGCCATGCTCGACATCCCGACCAATCCCGGCAACCTCGACCCGCACCCGCGCGCCCTGCAGGCGGCACGCGAGGCGGTGCGCGGCATGATGCAGGCGGAGGAAAACCCCTCGGTGCGGGGCCAGCTCGAACACGTCTACCGGCGGATGACGCAGGAGCTGCAGGCCAAGGTGCCCGGCATCCGCCAGATCGACAGCCAGTACGCCGAGCTGGGCGCGCAGGAACGCGCCGCGCAGACCGGAAGCCAAGGCTCGCGCATCTTCCAGACCGACCGCGAGAACGTGGTGCGCCCGACCGAGGCGCAACGGATCATGACCGAGACGGCGCAGCCGAAAGGGTCCAACGTCGGACCATCGGCCGAGCCGTTCCGCTTCCGCGAGGCGACCCGCAACGAGCTGGACCGCATTGTCGGCACCAACCGCCACGACCTCGCCGCGCTGGAGCGCATCCTCGGCCAGCCGCAGGACTGGAACTCGCAGAAGCTGGCCACCGTGTTCGGCGCGGATCGCGCCGCCGCGCTGCGCGCGGTGCTCGAACGCGAGCGCACCTTCGCCAACACCTTCCAAGACGTGGTGAAAGGGCCGCAGACCGCCGATCGGCTGCTGGCGGCGAAGGCGCTCGACGCGGGCGAGGGCAAGATCCCGCTCGACACGACGCTCACTGGCGCCCTAAGCCGCGGCGTGCAGGCGGCCGGGCAGGCCCTGCGCAGCGGCGCCAGCGCGAGCAACCGCGACCGCATCGCGGCGCTGATGGCGACGCAGGACCCGGTCGAGCTGCAGCGGCTGGTGCAGCAGATCCTCGCGACCAACCCGGGGCGCGACACGACGCAGCGCGCCACGCGCGAGGCGATCGCGCGCATGATGTCAGGCGCGCCTGCGCTGGCGCCGCAGTTCACGAACAGATAGGAGCACGCGATGCCGCGCAACGGATCAGGCGTCTACACCCGGCCCCCGGGCACCGACGGCGTGCCCGACACGACGATCGAGAGCGGGCGCTACAACACCTTCGTCGGCGACATCGAAACCGACTTGAACGCGGCGCGCCCGATCGTGGCGGGCGGCAGTGGCGCCACCAGCGCGGCGGCGGCGCGCGCCAATCTCAAGGCCGAGGTGGCGGCGGCGCAGGTCATCAATTATGACGGCCACGCATTTGAAACTGGCAGCTTCTATTCGATGCCGGGCGCAACAGCGGCACCCTCTACCAACGGCTTGAGCGGCACCGCCGTCGTGTTCGACAGCGACCCGAATTACATCACGCTGGAAGCGCGCGACATCACCACCGGCGTCCCGTACATGCGCAGGAAGATCGCCGGTACGTGGGGCGCATGGTCGGGCGAAGACCCGACCGGCAAGGTCAATCGTTCCGGCGACACGATGGCGGGTGCGCTGACGCTGCCCGCCGGCAACCCCACCGCACTGCTGCACGCAGTACACAAGCAATACGTCGACGAGTCTATCGCCAACGCCATCGCTCTGTTGGTGGCGCCGGGAGCCGAACTGCGGTTCAACCGCAGCCTCAGTCAGCACATGACCCGGCTGTTCAACACGACGAGCAATCAACAGAACTGGACGTTGTCGATGTGGGTCAAGCGCATCGGGTTGGGGACGCATCAGGCATTGTTCGGTGTTGACAGCAACACATCCGGTACCGGCAAGATCCACGTCGGGTTCGACGCCGGTAACCACTTATGCTTCTTCGGCGGCGCTGCCGGCGACGTCATTATTATGCAAGGACCGATATTCAGCGACCTTACGCCATGGCTCAACATTGTCTGGACGGCCGGCGGCGTCAGCGGCGGAGGCCCGCCGCTAACTACGCCAAAATTCATGCAGCTGTTCGTCAACAACAGCGGCCCATCTTCTGCTCTTGTCAACGGCAACGGCATCAACAACGCGGAGACGCACTACATCGGACAGCCTAGTTATTTCCCCGACGTCATCATGAAGGACGTCGTGTTCGTCGATGGCCTTCAGGTGGCGCCGACCAGCTTCGGGCAAGACGTCGGCGGCGTGTGGACACAAAAGAATTACACCGGGCCGTTCGGGGTCACCGGCTTCAAGCTGAATTTCGGCAACGCAACGGATCGTGGCCGCGACATCAGCGGCGCCGGCAACCACTGGACCGCGGTGAACTTCTAGATGGTCCGCGCACTGGCCCTGATGCTGCTGCTGGCGGGCTGTGCCTCGTCGGCCACCGGCTACGGGCCATACGGCGCCAGCACCTACGGCACGCCCTATGGCGTGCCCGACGCCGAGGTGGTGGTGCGCCAGCCCGAGCTGTACACCCGCGCCGAGGTCGACGCGATCAACGCCGAGACGCAGTGCCGAAGCTTGGCGCGGACGACGTTGCAGGCACAGCGATGCGGAGTGCGACGATGAGCATTGGCCTGATATTCTGGATACTCATGCTGCTCTGGCTCGTGTTCGGCCTGTGGCAGAACTATCCGCAGCTTACCGCCGGGCAGTGGCATCCGCTCGGCGGCTCGCTGTTGCTGTTTATTCTGCTGCTGCTGCTGGGGTGGCACGCCTTTGGTCCGCCGATCCGCGGCTAGTCAGCTTCTCGATCACGTCTTCCCACGAATGGCCTTGCGCCCTGATGTGGAAGAACAGCTCGGTCGTCACCCCGACCGTGATCTTGTAGCGGCTCGCCGCCGATGACGCCGCGTGGCGGCGTGCACGCGCCGCGCGATAGTCCTCGACCAAGGTCTGGTAGCCCAGATCCGCGGCCAAGATGGCCTCGCGCCGCGCCTTCATGGCGGCCTCGGCCTGCTCCTCGGCAGTGCGCAGCGCCGGGAGCTGCGCCTTGGCCTCGGCGTGCTCGTCGGCGCCGGGCGCATCGCGATCGACGCGATAGCCGAAGCACTTGCCGAGCAGCTTGCCGAGCTTCTTGACGGCGTCTTCGCGTTTCATCGCAGGAACTCCTCTGGGATACCGTGTTTGGTCAGCATGGTGAGCAGGCGCTTGATGCTCTCCGGCGCGAGCGTGCGGCCGGAGGCGTAGCGGATCACGGTCGAGCGGCCGAGGCCGAGCACGCGCGCGGCGCGGCGGTGGCTCTCGATGCCGAGCCGCTCGCAGGCGGCGTTGAACTGCTTCTGGGTCATGGTGTCCTCCCCTACCAGCCGAACTTTTCGGCGCAGATCGGGCCGATGCCGCGGTTTTTCCACTCGCTGCGCAGGGTCGCGTTGCAGATGCAGCAGGTCCCGGTGGTCTGGCCGTAGACCTTGGCGGCCTCGGCCGGGTCGGCGACGAACTGCTGCACCTTGGCGGCGTCGGCGGGCGAGCACTCGCGCGAGGCGAAGAAGCGGCCCTGCGCGATCTTGCCGAGGTAGGCGCGCTCACCGCCCGACTGCTTGACGTAGAGCGCGCCGGGGTTGGCCGAGGTCGCCTTGGCAGGCGAGATGGTCATGCCGCCGATCGTGATACGCGGCGACAGCTTGAGGCCCTTGGCGGCGCTGTAGGCGACCGCCTGATCGAACGAGGCCTTGAGGCGGTCGATGCCCGCGGCGTCGACGGCGGGCGCACTGGCGGCCACCGCTGCGCGGCTGGCGGCCCGTTCCGTGGCGCGCTCGGCCACCTTGGCGGCGAGGCGCTGGCACGTCTCCAGCTGGCGGTCGGTCAGGTCGCCGAACTTGGCAAGCGCCTCGACCATCGCCACCGCGAAGGCGAACGGCTGCGGCTTGGCACACTCGTCGTTGATCCATGCAAACACCACCGGCTCGCGCTCGCGGAAGGCGAGGATGTCGGCGGCGATATTCTTGGCCTTGCGCTCGGCGGCCTTCTCGCGTGCCTGCTCGCGATCGGCGGCGCTGGTCTTGAAGCTGTTGCTGCCCTTGCCCTTGCAGGCGAAGCAGGGGCCGAGGTTGCGGCCGGAATAGGAGATGAACGAGCCGCTGCCGTGGCACTTCGGACACTTCTCGGTGAACGAGGGCTGGCGGTAGGACGCGGGCGGGGTGACCGGGGCGCGCGGCGCGGCCGAGAGCGGGCCGCCGAGCAGGTCCGAGAGGTCGTCGTCGAGGTGGGTCATTGGTCGTCTCCGTTGCTGGCGACCGAAATATGGCACGCCTGACACAGGGTGTCAACTGCTACCTTACTCGTCCTCCTCGCGCGGCGGCTCGCCGCGGATCGTCGAGATGATGCAGAGGTTGACGACGCAGGCGAGGGTGGCAAACGACAGGCCCCAAGCGATGGCGGCTAAGGTGGTCATGGCATAACTCCCATTGATGTGGACGCGACAATGGGATATCACCCATTCGTTAACGACAGC
>Ga0209593_10000343_pt1 | contig 23895 bp, 16 predicted proteins | sample PPLLaktember2015_3_FD_187260 | JGI IMG/M metagenome (GOLD analysis project Ga0209593, IMG submission 187260) | Freshwater sediment microbial communities from Prairie Pothole Lake near Jamestown, North Dakota, USA - PPLs Lake P7 Core (6) Depth... | ecosystem: Environmental > Aquatic > Freshwater...
GGCGAGACGCCTGCACTCCCAGGCGAGATGCCTGCGCTCCCAGCGGACGACCGCTTAGAAGATCCGCCCTTGGCTGTGTGCTTCTTCTCGCGACCACCCTCGCCTTTGCTGTCCCGCCAGACAAAGCCAAAGCGGACCAGCTCTATCGCTCCGCGCTTGAGGCCGTGGAAAAGCGCCAGCCCACGCCGGCAATTGAACGCCTTCGTGAGGCCATCAGACTCGACCCGGCGCACGCCGACGCCCATTTTCAGCTAGGCTTCCTTCTTGGAACCCAGGGCAAGCTGGCGGAAGCCGTCCAGGAGTTTCAGGCCTCACTTCGCCTCCGTCCGGACCATGGTCCAGCCCACTACTATCTCGGCACCGCCCATTGGTTCCTGGGTGATAGCGACTTGGCGGCGGCCGCACTCCAAGCGGCAGTCAAGCTATTGCCTCGCCATCCCCAAGCTCACTATTACCTGGGCCTGGCCCTGAGGAACGGCGGTCATCTCCCGGAAGCCGTTGATGCTTTGAGGAAAGCCACGTCGCTCGATGCGGCAAACAGCGAAGCCTACCACGCGCTAGGGCTGGCTCTGCAAGACAACTTCCAGCTGGACGAGGCTGTTGCGGCGTTCACAAAGGCTGTCGAAATCAAGCCGGGTTTCACGCAAGCGCAGAATGATCTCGGTTTGGCACTGGTTCGAAAGCGCGACCCCGAAGCGGCGGTCGCGGCGTTTCGGGACCTGCTCGGCCATGATCCGCGCAACATCGCCGCGCACCATAACCTTGGAATGGCACTGATTCAGAAGGGGGACTTTGCCCAGGCGGTGCAGGTGTACCGCAATTTGGTTCAGCTCGTCCCCGATAACGCGGAAGCGCGCTACAACCTCGGTCTCGCCCTCAAAAACCAGGACCAGCTTGAAGCCGCGGCGGTCGAACTCGGCCAGGCGATCAGGTTGCGTCCCTCGCTCCACGAGGCTCATTACACGCTCGGCGTCATTCTCCTCCAGCAGTCAAAACTGGACGAAGCGACCGGCGCTTTCCGGGCTGCGATTGCCGGGAAACCGGACTATGCCGAAGCCCAATATGCGCTGGGCACCGTTCTGCAACAGCAAGGAAAGCTCGACGAGGCGATTCAGGCATTCACCGAGGCACTCAAATATGCGCCAGACGCACCCGAGATTCACAATACTCTCGGCAATGCGTTACGGCAAAAGGGGGACCGGCTGGGTGCACAAAGGGAGTTCGCAGAAGCAGCGCGGCTCAACAAGAAGAAATCCAACCTGCAGGCGGCGGTGTTTGCGCTAAATACGGGGGTCGCGCGATTAAAGGAAGGGCGGTTGGATGCCGCAGTTGAGCGTTTCCAGGCGGCTATTCGGCTTGATCCCGACAACGCTGAGGCGTATTACCAGCTTGCCCTAGCCCTGGAGCAATTGGGCCGCAAAGACGCGGCTCAAGAGGCCCGTGACCAAGGGCGGAAGGTCGATCCGAGGGCCAACAGGAATTGACGATTGACGATTGACGATTCAAAAAGCTGTGTCAGTCTTCAAAGAATGCGATTAAGAATCCCTCCTCAATCGCCAATCGTCAATCGTCAATCGTCAATCTCGTCCTTTACCACTTGATCCGCAATTCCGTTAAAAACTTGCGGTCGTATTCAGTCAAGACGACCAGTTTCCCCTGCCGGCACCCAGTATTCGGACATTGTGTATCCCACGGCCAGAGTTTGCATCCGCACCGTGAACAATAACGGTCTTTTTCATGATCGGTTCTGGGCCAGTACATCACACCCTCCTGGTTATCAAAGCGTGCTGTTGTTGTTGCGAAGAGCATGCAAGTCAGCGGCCAGCTCTTTCGAGACACGCTCCAAGTTGATAAAAGAAGGAACTGCAAGCCTTCGGAAGAGAGAAGCGGACGAGACGGTCGACGGGGTGGCCGGGGAAATTTTCCCTAGTCCCCACGCTCCTCTATGGTGATGATTTGATTCGGCTGTATCTTTTGCAGGACCTGGACATTGCCATTGGGCCACCGGACCTCGCCGCGATCGATAGACTGGGCGGCGCCGAGCCCAAAATGCAGGCGCGGGTCGTTTGACGAATAGTAACTCGCCTGGCTGGTTAATTCCTGAACGAGGACACGCTCGCCGATCCAAAGCCGGACCCGGGCTCCGATAGCAGACCGGTTGGAACGCTTTCCGACAAGCTGCAACTTAAGCCAGTTGTTGCCCGGGCGGTTGGCAGTAATGTGTTCGTTGCGCAAAAGCTGTGGTGGTTCATTCATGTTCATCGCCAGAATGTCGATATCCCCGTCGTTATCGTAGTCGGCAAACGCGCATCCGCGGCTGGAATAGGGCGACTGAACGGCGGGGCCGACTTCATTGCTGACATCCTGAAACCTCCCATTGCCCAGGTTCCGGTAAACAAGCCGCGGATTCCGATGCGGATATTCCTTGAGGCGGGCTTCGACTTCGGGATAGACACTCCCAGCTACAGTAAAGATATCGGGCCAGGTGTCGTTGTCGAGATCGGCGAGACCGGTGCCCCATTGGACATAACGGGTGTGATCAAATCCGGCGGCCCGGGAGGCATCCTCAAAGTAACCCTCACCGGTGTTCCTGTAGAGGACCGGCAAGTCGTCCGCGAAGTGAGTCTTGAAGATGTCAAGCAGGCCGTCGCCGTCGTAGTCGCCGGATGCGACTCCCATCCCGGCCTGCGACTGGCCGTCCTCGCTGTAGGCCGCGCCGGCTTCGAGGGCAACGTCGGTGAAGGTGCCGTCCTGGTTGTTTCGATACAGGATGCAGGCGGTCGAGTCACAGGCTACGTAAATATCCGGCCAGGCGTCGTTGTTGTAGTCCGTCACGAGCGCAGTCATCGCGTACTTTCCTTGCACCAGCCCGACACCGCTGGTTTTAGACACATCCTCGAACGTGCCGCCTCCCCGGTTTCGATACAGCAGGTTCGTGTCAGTGGGCAGGCCCTTCGGACCGCAGTTGACCGGGACTCCCTTCCAAAGGCAGTTGGGGCCCTTGCCGGGAGTCGGCGCCGACTTCAGGTCGAACTTCAGATAGTTGGCCACAAAAAGATCCAGATCGCCGTCGCGATCGTAATCCAAGAAGACACACCCGGAACCCCAGCGAGTCTCCGGCTGGCCGAGGCCCGCCGGAAGGGTAACGTCCTGGAAAAACCTCTCGGTCGTCTTCCACTTCCCGCGATTCCGATAAAGACGATTCTGTCCCCAGCAGGTGATGAACAGGTCCACCCAGCCGTCGTTGTCGTAATCCCCCACAGTCACCGCTGACGCCCAGCCCGGATTGTTCAGTCCTGACTGGTCTGTTACATCCTTGAAAGTCCCGTCCTGCCGGTTTAGATACATCCTGTTCGTCGGTGCCTTTCCCTCAGGAAAACCCTCCAGGCGGGAACCGGTGAGGGTGAGGATGTCCATCCAGCCGTCGTTGTCGAAGTCCGCAAACGCAACGCCCGGGCCGTTGGTCTCGATGATGTATCGCTTCTTGTCTACGCCGCCGTAGATGACGGGATGGACGAGTCCCGCTTCCTTTGTAACGTCTGTGAAGGAAACGGTGAACCCGTTGGCGTACAGATAAGTGCCGGCAAGCAGACCGGCGGTCAGCAGGAAGGCAGGACGTGTCATGGTTGCGGCGAATCCGAACGCAGGCGCTCGGCTGTCTGGAACTCCTTTCGGGCATCTTCCTGGCGGCCGGCTTTCTGATAAACCTGAGCCAGAAGATGGTGCCCCGAATAGTTATTGACGTCCATTGCGAGCGCCCGTTTCAAGATGCTCTCGGCATTCGTCAAATCACCCTTCTTCAAGTAGACCTTTCCGAGAACGATAAAGGGTCCGCTGAAGAACGGATTCAGCCAGATCGATTTTTGCAGCGGCGGTATCGCCTCGTCCCACTTGAGCTGGCGTGTGTACGCCTCGCCGAGACGGTAATATGCCATCGCAAAGCCGGGATTGAGGGCAATCTCCTTGAGCAGTAATTCGATCCCGCGGTCGAGATCTGACTTGTAAATCGCCAGCTCCCCGAGTAGGAAGTGCGCTTGAGGGAGTTTCGGATCAACTGCCAGCGCTTTCTCCAGCTCCGGCACGGCGAACTCCTCCAACTGCTGGCGGATCATCATCTGAGCGTTGATCAGATGCGATGCGGCCGAGTCTGGCTGAAGCGAGAACATGCGCGCGAATGTCTTTCGCCCCTCTTCCACCTGGTGGACCTGGAGCTGGCAGATGCCGCGCAGATACTGGGTCTCGGATGTATCGAACGATGACCCCTCGATTTCCGCAAGGAAAACGAGCGCCTCGGGCAGGCGGTTGAGGAAGTAGTTGGACATGCCGAGAAGATGGGCCGCCTGCAGGCGTTGCGCTGCCCCCTTTTGGGATTTCGAGAAGGAGGAGGCGAGGTGTCCGACGGCCTGCTGGTAGTGGCCTTTCTGGTACAGAGCCAGTCCTGTCAGATGCTGGACAAGTGGCTGGTTTTTCGTCGTCTCATCGAGCTTCGTGATCTCGCCGAGGGCCTCATCGGTCCTGCCGTTTTCAAGGAGGGTCTGAATTTGAGCGAGGGTCGGACCGTCGGCAGGCGCCTGGACGATAGGGTGCGCGAGAAGGAAGACAAACAGCAGTGCGGTCATTGTATTTTGCCTGGCGAAAGAAAGGACAACAAGGACCTGAAGGACCGAAAGGACCCGAAGGACAAGTGACGTCGATCGATCGCTTGGCTTAACGATGTCACTTGTCCTTCGGGTCCTTTCGGTCCTTCAGGTCCTTGTTGTCCTTGACTATTTTGAAAACTACCTCCAGTTTATCACCAAACTTGACAACAACGCTTCTTTAATGGTCTAGTGGAGTCAAGGCATCCCAAGGACAGGAGGAGGTTCTTACGTTGCGAGCCCGGATTTTGGCGGTGGCACCGGCGCTACCGGCTCGTTTCGTCCCTGGTTCGTTGGCTTCCGCGATCCTAACCTCGCAGACCGTCCCTCCCCCCTCACGGCTCGACGGGCCTTCATTGGCCCAAAAACAGACAATTTCGTCAATATGCGCAGGTCCCATGAACACTTGAGGCCAGGTTCGCCTTGAGATCATGTTTTGCGAGAGATCCCGGAGATATTGGGACTTGCGGCGGAGCATCTGTTCTTTCGAAAGGGAGGTCGTATGGAGAGAAGCAGACTCCTGATGCTGTTGTTCGCTCTTGTGTTTGCGGTCCCCGCTCTTTCAACACAAGCGCTGGCTCAAGCGGTCTACGGCAGTATCAGCGGGACGGTAAAAGATGCTTCGGGAGGTGTGATTCCCGGAGCGACGGTTACGGTAACCGATGTGCAGCGAGGCACATTGGCCAGTGTAGTTACAAATGATTCGGGCCTGTATGTCAAGGATCGGCTGCTTCCCGGCGTTTACAGTGTGACCGTGGAACTGTCCGGATTCCAGAAGGCCGTGGTGGAGAGAGTCAACGTCAACGTCGACACGGTCAGTCATGTGGATGTGACGTTGCAGCCAGGTGGCGTGGATCAGGTGATCACGGTCGAGAGTACCGACACCCAATTGCTGAAGACAGATCGTGCGGACGTAGCCACTACTTTCGATGACAAGGAGATCACGGATCTCCCGATTCTTGATCGCAACTTCACAAAATTTGTCCTCTTGACCCCGGGCACGCAGCAGCTGATGTGGCAGCACGCTGCCAGCGAGAACCCCCAAGGTTCCATTCAGACGATGGTCAACGGACAGCATTTCAGCGGCACTGGCTATCAGCTGGACGGCACTGAAAACCGCGATCCGATCCTCGGCATCATCGTCATCAACCCGAACTTTGAGGCGATCGGCGAGACTAAGATCACGTCACAGAATTACGACGCGGAGTTTGGGCAGGCGACAGCCGGCGTTGTCTCGGTCCAGACAAAGTCAGGGACGAACGACTTTCACGGGAGTGTCTTTGACTTCCGGCAAAGCGACTGGGGCCAGGCACGCAACCCGTTTTCCCAGGCCGAGGTGAATGCCGAGACCGGCCGTTATATTCCCGCAACCCTCCGCAATCAGTTCGGCGGCTCGATCGGCGGCCCGATCATCAAGGACAAGTTCTTCTTCTTCGGCGACTACCAGGGACTTCGTAGCAAGGTCGGCGGTTCTCGGCTTCTGACAGTTCCGACCACGCTGGCCCGAACCGGTGATCTGAGCGAGTACGGAGTGAACGTCTTCGATCCGGCCGGTGGAGACCCCGCAACCCGGACCCAATTTGCCGGCAACGTGATCCCCCAGACACGGCTTTCCCCTCAGGCTCTGGCGATTCTGCAGTTGGTTCCGCAGCCCACACGTCCGGGGATTCGCGACAACTTCGTTGCCGCTGGAATCGAGCAGTTCAACAACGATACGTTCAATGTCCGTTTAGACGGGCGCATGTCCGAGGCTTTCAGCGTTTTTGGGCGCTACAGTTTCGCGGATTTCGAGCGAAACGGCCCCACCGCTTTCGGAGACGGAGGCGGCCCGGAGCTCGTTTCCCTGGGAGGTGTCTCGGATGTGCGTAACCACAGCCTGGCAGCCGGCTTTGATTACGGAATCAGTCCGACGCTGATCGGAGACTTCCGTTTCGGCTGGTTCTGGTACAAGGTCGCCGTGCTCCCGTTCGACTTCGGTCAGAGGACCGGCGAGCAGGTTGGTATTCCGGGTGTCAACCTCGATGACACCACGTACAGCGGCCTGCCTGCCGGCTTCGTCGAACTGCCGCCCGATGGTGAGGCCGGCGATTTCGAGTTCGGATCGGGTCTGGGCGTCAACCGCTGCAACTGCCCGCTTGATCAAGACGAAAAGCAATTTCAATGGGTCGGAAACATTCTCAAGATTGCCGGCAACCACCAGGTCAAGTTCGGGACCGACGTGCGTCGTGCTTACAACCTGCGAGTGCCTAGTGACCGGCATCGTTCCGGTGAATTCACCTTCCGCCCGGATGTCACACGGGGTCCCGACGGCGGTGGTCTTGGCCTGGCTACTTTCATGCTGGGCGAGGTATCACGCTTCACCCGATACGTCAGCCCGAGCACGGATGCTCGCGAGCGCCAGTGGCGACATTTCTATTACGCACAGGACACCTGGCGTGCGACTCAAAAGCTGACTATCAACTACGGATTGCGGCTGGACATCATCAACCCCCAGACGATCAACGAGCCGGGTAACGGCGGGTTCCTGAACCTGTCGACGGGCGAGATCATGGTGGCGGGTGTCGGCGACATCGACCTGGCGGGTAATGTCGAGAACAGCCTGAACTGGGCGCCGCGCCTCGGCATCGCGTATCAGGCGACCGACAGCACCGTCATTCGGGCTGGTTACGGACGCAGTTACGATATCGGGGTTTTTGGCTCCCTGTTCGGTCATTCAGTGACGCAGAATCTGCCGGTCCTGTCCGCTCAGGAAATAGACGCGCCACAGAACTTCCAGAGCGTTTTCACTCTCGCGCAAGGCCCGCCTGCCCCTGTATTTCCAACGGTACCGTCCAATGGCCGCTTCCCCCTACCGGCAGGCATCTTCGCCTTCGCTTTGCCGGAGAAACAGACGCTGCCGACCGTCGATGCGTACAACATCACGGTCCAGCACCAGCTGACTCCATCGCTTTCGGTTGAGGCCGGCTACGTCGGCAACAAGGGGACCCACGTGTTTGCCGGTGACGGGCCTGATTTCAACGTGAACCAGGCATCTCTTCAGGGTTTCGGGACCTTGACGACGGATCAACGAAAGCCGTTCTTCGATAACTTCGGCTGGACCCAGAGCATCTCCTACTTCTGCAACTGTGCCGACAACCATTACAACTCGTTCCAGACCAAGCTGAACAAACGGTTTTCAGAGGGTTACTCGCTCCTGGCTCACTACACTTACCAGGACGTTATCCAGGAAGGCAGCGACTATTTCAACATCGATCCGGAAGTCAGCCGGGGTCGCCCCGATTGGGATCGCCGGCACAACTTCGTCTTTACCCAGCTGGCCGAGTTGCCGTTCGGTCAGGGACGTCGCTTCGCAAGCGACATGGGGCGAGTTGCGGACATGGTCCTCGGTGGGTGGCAGATCAACTCCACGACTACGATTCAAAGTGGTCTGCCCTTTACTCCGTCCTACCGGGATTGCGGTGAAGACCGTGACACTGGACCCTGCCGTCCGGATGTGATCGGTGAGGTGGAGATCAACGGTGATCAAAACAACTGGTTCAACACGACGCCGATCGGCTCTCCCGGCAGCCCGTTTGTTAGACCTGCCCCGGGTACCTTCGGTAACATCGGGCGCAACACGCTGACGGGGCCGGGTTACTGGAGAGTCGATGCCTCGCTGTTCAAGCACTTCCGCTTCACCGAGGCTACCAATCTCGAATTCCGCTTCGAGGTTTTCAACGTCTTCAACCACGTAAACCTCGGGAACCCGGACGCCGAGATTGGGGTGCCGGGAAACCTGAACGAGAATTCGGGGCGCATCACATCCACCGCCTTCGGCGGGGTGGATCCGATGCGTCAGCTCCAGTTCGCTTTGAAGCTGAACTTCTAAGGAAGGCGGACGAACACGGACAAACACAGACTGGCACGGACCTGCGTCCGTGTTTGTCTGTGCGAGTCCGTGTTCGTCCGTGTCTCATTGACGCAATTCTTGGACATACACGGCCTCCGGGATCCTGTGCTTGGGCTCCAGCGATAGCGCGAAGTAAAACTGCACCCGCAAACCCATGGTCCACCAGGTGTAAGGATAATGACCGCCACCGCCCCGGGCATCGATGACGCCGTTCCAGGCGGAGACTGTCGGGGTCGGCTGCGCGGGGTCAAGCACCAGAAAGCGGCAGAGGTGGCGATCGATCCCTGCAAGCTGATATTCAAGGCCGACCACCACCACCCAGTGCCCCCCGCACGGATAGTTGAGTGTGAGGAGGACCGGACGGTTACCACTCACCTCCTTTTCGACGAAGTTCCTGATCTCAACTCCGGGCCCGCCGGCAAAATCCAGCCGCAGCCGCTTGCCGTAGGTGCTTTCGAGCAGCGTAACCAACTGGACCGGGTCCGTTCCCTCTTTCACCAGCGGACCGAGTCGATGCCACTCGGCCAGCATTCGGCCCAGTGACGTGCGGCGATCGACCGCCCCGTACCTGGCGGCCGCGTAACGATCCACCACGCCGCATATGAGCAAGGCCATCATGAGACTGTACGGGCCGCAGGCGCCGTCGAGTGATCCTTGCATGAGGTGGACCATCTGACGCTCGCCCTGGGGATCGAGGGCACTCGGTCCCTCGTGGGTGGCGTCAATCGGGTCAATTACGTAGATTTCGGTCATGTCCGCTCCGCGGTTGGGATTGTAGACCGAGTATCCGACAAACACACGGACAAACGTGGACTGCCATGGACGAACACGGACGCTTAGGGTTTCAAGGTCCGTGCTCGTCCGTGACGGCTCCGTGCCTGTCCGTGTTGAACCTGACTCACCTGCTCAGCTTCTCGTCCATATAGCGCGCGGCTTCCGCCCGCAGATCGTTCGCTTCCTTCAGGAGCCGGAAGCACTCCTCGCTTGCAGACTGCACAAACGCCGGGTCCTTGATTCCCTTGAGGTTTATGAAGACGTTCCAGGTGCCGCCCTGGACTGCCGCGAACGCCATCGCGGTGCCTACCGCCGCGTCGGTAACCGAGTTTGGGTTTCCCTGCAATGCCGCTTGAAGCGCGATCTGCATGGCCTGGCAGCTCAGACGCGCGGTTTCAAGAGGCACATTGACCGCGAGCTTGAGTCCCTCCTGCATAGCGTGCTCCCGGGCGCTCTTTTCCTCGGGAGTCTGTTTGGGAAGCTTCAGGGCATTCATGTACGCGCTGAACGCGTTGGTATCCTCGTCAACAGCGATAAGGAGCTTGTCCTTGAGCGCCTGAGCCGATCCAGCGATTTGCAGCAGGGCCTTGTGGTGTTCAGGCGAGGTCGCGTTCTTTTGAGTGAGATTAGCGACCATGGAAGCGAGGCCAGCGGCGAGAGCTCCTGCCAGTGCCGCCACCGAACCTCCTCCCGGCGCCGGAGTATCGCGGCTCACTTCGTCTGCGAAGTCGGTTACCGTCATTGAGACGAGCTGTTTCTCATGGGCTCCCGGAAGGCCGATGACCTTCTTCTCTATGTCGAACTTTCCGACATCAGTAAGCCCCATCGAAAAGACCGCGGTCTCGAGAACGTCGCGCACCGGGAGGAACGGAGACTTGCCTTGTGCGCGCAAGTAGTAGCGTCCGGCCTCAAGCAGCGCTTCGAACGGAATGAGGCCGACGACCTCGCTCCCGGTTACGACGAGGCCACGCTGGGCGGCCAGTTTTCGGGCTTCCTCGAGGACCAGGTGAGGGGGAGTGACCTTGAAGTTAGTCAGGTTTATCGATATCTGGGCTCTCTTGTACTCGTCGACGTACCACCCGATGGCCTTGCAGAACTTGAATTTACCCTTGCGCAGGACCGGCTGCCCGACGGGTTCGCTCGCATCCGCCTCGTTTAGCTCGAATAGTTCGATCAAGTCGTGGTCGTGTGTCTCTCGGCAATGTCGAGCTGCGTCGGCAAAAGAGGTACCCACGTACCGGCAGTTGCCGCAGGGAAACCGGTCTTTTTCGTAGAAGAGCGGCTCACCTTTTCGGTAGTAGGGGGAAGGGTTCGGTTTGCGCGCCGGACGGCCTTTTTCTCTCAATTCGAGGGCGATGTCCGAGGCAGCAGAGCGGTCGCGTGTATTCAGAGTGACGTTGTAGGCGATCAGGAACTCTCGAGCCCCGCATATGACTGCCCCCGTCTTTGGGTCGAATCGGGGCGGTCCGAAATCGGGTGTCCATTCCGGATCTTTCAGCTTGTCAGCGAGCCCCTCGTACTCGCCATGCCGGACATTGGCGAGGTTTCGGCGCTCCGGGCGTGACGCGGCGGCTTCGTAAAGATAGACCGGAATCTGAAGCTCACGGCCGATTCGCTCGCCGACCGAGCGGGCAAGCGCGGCGCAGTCGTCGAGCGTCGCGCCCTTAACCGGTACAAAAGGAAGGACGTCCGTTGCCCCCATTCGTGGATGAGCGCCTTTATGCCGGCTCATGTCGATGACGCGAGCCGCACAGGCCACCGCCTGGAAAGCCGCTTCGGCGACTGCTTCGGGAGGACCGACGAAAGTAACAACGGTCCGGTTTGTGTCGGCGCCGGGATCCACGTCAAGAAGGGAAACGCCGGGGACCGCTTCTATTGCATTCGTTATCTGCTTGATCTTGCTGAGGTCCCGCCCCTCGGAGAAGTTGGGAACGCACTCCACCACTTGATCAGTCATCGCTTTCCTCGCTTGGTTTTGTTTTACTGCTTCTGAAAATACGGCAGCCTTTCGATGGGCGCATCGACGGTGATCTCTTTGCCGCCATCGTAGATTTGCCCTTTGTCCGACTTCCATTTTCCCTGCGGCAGCACAACACTCCTTCGCGACTGTCCCTTATTCACCACCGGCGCCACGAGGATCCGGTCGCCGAGCATGAACTCGTCTTTGATTTCGACGTAACCCTGGTTCGGGTAGTGGTACTCAAGCGGGGTCACTATGGGCTCACCGGTCCGCGTCGCTTTCTCGGCCAGCTCCAGAATGTACGGGACGAACCGTTGCCGGGTTCTTACCGCCTGCTTGACGGCCTCCAACCTCGGTTTATCAAGCACCCGCCAGGGGGCGGCGGAGAACTGCATCATCGGCATCAAGGCCTGGCACTGAGCAGACCGGACCACGAGATCCTGATCGTAAGAAGCCAGGTTAAGGAACGACCCGTATTCACCGCCGCCGATCAGGTCCGGGCAGCTGAAGCTATGCCCGATGAGGCTCTCGACGAAGGTGTGGGGTATCAGTTTCTGCAAGTCTTCCCAGTTGTGGTTCTTGTCCCTCAGCCGTTCTGCTAATGGCTGACCGCCCATCTTCCACATGGCCCTGAATTCGTTGAGCGGATAGCCCGCGCCTATCTTCCCGAACAGCTCGGTATGCTCGTTAGGAAGCAGCTTCTGGTGCGAAACGGCGGAATCGGGATAGTACTCGCTGTCGCCCGCGTCGAATTTAAATCCGTCGATCCCGTATTTCGTCTGGAGACCGGACAGTTGCTCGTTGAACCAGCGGACGGCGGCGGGGTTTGAAAAATCCAGGACGGCGCTGAACCCGTTCCACCACTCGATCATCAGCGGCCGGGGCCTCGCTCCGTCCGTTTCCATCAGGAAAAGGCGGTCGTCCCTCAGCTTCCGAAACTCCGAGGAGTCGGGACTGACGAACGGGCAGACCCAGAGCATGACTTTGAAGCCCAGCCGGTGCAGTTCGTCGACCATCGCCTTCGGGTCCGGGAACCGCTCGGCTTTGAAGTCGAAATTGCCATAGTATCGCTGCCAGTTGTCGTCGATCATCAGCGCACCCGGCGGAAACCCGTTGTCCACCACAGCATGGGCATACTTCAGGATGTCGGCCTGGTTCTGGTTGTAGACCAGCTCGATCCAGGTATTGAACTGGGGACGACTGAACAGGATGGGGTCGGGCATTTTCCCGCTGGGCGGAAAGTGCTTGGCGGCCGCGGCTCGGTAGGCCTCGGCCAGTGTTTTGCCGCTGTCGTCGAGCGTGACCGGGCCGTAAGGATGAGTGATTTTCAGCTCGCCTCCGGTGAATTCGAACCTGAAGGGTTTTTCGCTCCACAGGTGCCGGCCCTGGCTGGAGACGAGCAGCGGCGAACACTGATTGCCGACGCTCGTCCCGTAAAGGTCGAGGGCATATGGGGCCGTGCCGAACGGCATTTTGTGGCCCTCGTTGACGGCGCCGCCCCACCACCGTTCGCCCGGCTGGAGCTTGATCGTCGTCTGGTTTGTCTGGAAAACCAGGACGAGCAAGACCAGCGGTCCGACTATCTTCATTTAATCCTCCTGCCTGGACTGCACTTTAGCAGCGGTTGATTCGGGAGTACAGGACCGGTGCTGACTTCCATCCACCCGGGCGAGAGTGCATTCTTATGACAAGCTACCAATTCAGGAGGAGGAAACATGCAGGACGTCGGTTTTGTCGGGCTTGGCGCCATGGGAACAGCGATATCCAAGAACCTGCTCCAGGCGGGATTCAGGCTGCAGGTCTTCAACCGTACACGCGAGAAGGCCGAGCAGTTGGCCCGCGAGCCGGGAGTAACGGTCGGATCCCGGCCGAGCGAGCTTGCTGTTAAAGGCAGAATGATTGTCAGCATGCTGGCGGATGACAAGGCGCTGGAACAGGTCGTAACTGGTCCGGGAGGCCTCAGCGAGGGAGCGGCCGGAATCGTTCACATCTCCATGAGCACTGTTTCGCCGGACACCGCCCGGCGCATGGCGCAAATCCACACGAACCGCGGAGATCGGTTTGTGTCAGCACCGGTTTTTGGCCGGCCGGAGGCGGCCGCAGCCCGCAAGCTGTGGATTTGCGAGTCAGGCGAACCGGACGCGAAGGCCGAGGTGCGTCACATCCTCGAGGCGATGGGGCAGGGCATTTTTGACTTTGGCGAAGACCCGGGTGCAGCCAATGTCGTTAAGCTCGCCGGAAACTTCCTTATTGCTTCCGCTATTGAAGCGATGGCCGAGGCGTTCACTCTTGGCGAGAAGAACGGCCTTGACCGGGGGAAAATGGCTGAGATGTTCGCGGCAACCCTCTTCGCCTGCCCGATTTACCTCAATTACGGGCGCCTCGTCGCCGAGCAAGGTTACGACAAGGTAGGCTTTTCTCTGCCCTTAGGGCTAAAGGACATGCAACTGTTGCAGGCGACGGCCGTGACTAGCCGCGTCCCGATGCCCTTTGCCGCAATCGTCCGCGACCGGCTGGTCGCCGCTATGGCCAAGGGGAGGGAGGGTCTCGATTGGACGGGCTTCGCCCTGAGTGTGAGCGAGGATGCGGGGCTGGCGACTGACAAACTGACAAACTGACAAACTGACGGCTGACGGCTAGCACCTGCAGTCGTCAGCCGTCAGCTGTCAGTTTGTCAGTTCCCGCTACTTCTTCAACTGCTCGAGCGCGGCCATCACGGCTTTGCTGTCATTTGGGGCATCGACTTGCGGATTGACGTAAGCCACTTTGCCATCCTTGTCGATGATGAAGGTCCACCGGGAGGCGGTCACACCGCGCTTGAAGGTCTTGTCCTGGCCGTCGACTGTCTTGTTGATGGAGCCGCCGTCTCTGAGCGGCACACCGAACTTCTTGGCGATGCTTCCGTCCGGGTCCGAAAGCAAGGTGAAGTTGAGATTCTCCACCTTTTGGAAGGCCTTGAGGTTCTCGACTTCGTCACCGCTGACGCCGACTACTTCGGCCCCCGCCTGGCGAAATTGCGAAAGATCGTCCCTGTAGCTGCACGCTTGTTTGGTGCAACCGCCGGTCATGGCAGCGGGATAGAAGTAAAGGACAATGAAATTCTTGCCGACGTGATCGGCGGAGTTCCAGCTGTTTCCATCCGCGTCTTTTGCTGTGAAAGCGGGCGCCTTGTCTCCGACATTCAACTTGACCGAAGCCGGATCAGCGCCGAGAGCGGCCGCCAGGCTGAAGGCAGCTACAGCTATCACGAACAAGCGAGAACAATTCACCATATGGCCTCCTGATGTTGCGGGGTTTGATTCAGAACGTTAACAACAGTTGTACCACAACTTGGTGAATTGAGGAGTGAAGGAGATCGGATGGCGCAGAAGCTCCAGTCGGCGCGGCGGTTGAGTGGCGCAAAAACCGCGCCACTCAACCGCCGCCTACGGTTTACACCGCCGCGGCGACTATGTCGCCGACTTCTGTTGTCGAGAATCCCATCTTCCCGGCGGCTTGGCTCTTCATCTTGGGTGTCGTGGCCATGACCGCCAGTTCCACGCGGTCTCCAGCCTCGATCCATTTGGCATTCGAGCGATGGTTGCCTGTCTCCCGGAGCAGCATCCCCATTGCGCTGATAGCTGCGATCGGGTTGATGACATTCATGCCCGTGTACTTCGGTGCGGACCCGCCGATTGGCTCGAACATGGAAACGCCTTGCGGATTGATGTTCCCCCCGGCTGCCACTCCCATGCCGCCCTGGATCATCGCGCCAAGATCCGTGATGATATCGCCGAACATGTTGTCGGTGACAATCGTGTCGTAATACTCGGGGTTCTTTACGAACCACATGCAGCACGCGTCAACGTGGTTGTAGTCTTTCTCGATCTCCGGGTATTCCTCGCCGATTTCCATGAATGCCCGATACCAGAGGCCGTGGGCAAACGTGAGGACATTGGTCTTCCCGACGAGCGTCAGTCTCTTCTTCCGGTTCCGCTTACGGCACACTTCGAAAGCGTAGCGAACCGCCCGTTCGACTCCCATCCGCGTATCGCACAGGACTTGGGTTGCGACCTCGTGCGGAGTTCCTTTGAACTGAACTCCTCCCATGCCGCTGTACAAGCCTTCGGTGTTTTCCCTGACGACGATGAAATCGATCTCTTCGGGGCCCTTGTCTTTGAGCGGGGTCCAGACTCCGGGGTAGAGTTTGACGGGTCGCAGGTTGATGTACTGATCGAGCTCGAACCGCAGTCGAAGCAGCAGACCCTTCTCGAGAATGCCGGGGGCGACTTTCGGGTGACCAATAGCTCCCAAATAAATAGCGTCGTATGTCCGGAGCTCGGCGATTTCCTGATCGTGGATAACCGGGATGTTCTGGATCTTCGGGTCTCCGCCTGCCGCCAGATACCGGTCACCGCTCAAGCTGAATTCTTTGGTTTCGTAAGTAAAACCGACTTTACGGGCCACCGCTTTCAGGACTTTCAGTCCTTCGGCCACCACTTCCGGGCCGGTGCCGTCGCCGCCAAGAACCGCGATTCTCATCGTTAAGCTTGTCCTTTCGTATTGAGGATGAAAGAAGGGACGGAGTTTAGCACAAGGAGGGAGCGGGGACTACTGCTGGGAAGATGAGATGACAGCCAAATGAGACCCGAGTCGCGTTACAGAGCCGCGCACGGAGCGGAGGACTGCGAAGCGTTGTTTGCGCAGCAGTCTGGAGCGGAGTAAGCGGGACCACCCAGCGAGGTTTCAGGGTTCGTTGGGTGGTCCCGCTTACTCCGCTCCAGACTGCTGCGCAAACAACGCTTCGCAGTCCTCCGCTCCGTGCGCGGCTCCGTAACGCGACTCGGGGCTCACCCGCCTCTCACTTCCCCCCCGTCAGCTCTCTCAGCTTCCCGTAAACCACCTGATCGTCGGCGGGGCCCCCAAAGGTAAACGGGTAATGCTGATTGACGACGTCGTGCATAAATCCCCAGGACGCGCCCGCGGTGACGCACGCCTCCGCGGCGGCGGCCGCCTCAGTGCCTGTCTTGTCGTCTTCGTTGCACACGATCGGCTTGCCGAATTTCTTCAGTGCCTGAAGCCTGGCTGGGATGTCGCTGACCGGCGTCGAATTGAAATGGGGAAGGAGGAAGTCGGCGGCCTCACAGACCTCGTCCGGCAGCATTCCGTCGCCCAGCCCGCTGGTTGAAACAAGCAGGCAAGGAAAGCGCTCCTGGACGAGGCGAATCAGCTGCACCTGTCCCGCAGGGGTCTTGAGAACAGCATGATCGAAACCCGGGTGATTGAACTCGTTAGCCACCTCGATGAGGACATTCGTAAATCCGCTTCGCTTCACCCAGGCGGCGACGTTGAGCAGCGCCGTCTTTACCGCCTCCTCATGCTTGAGAATCTGGTCTTGCCGCTGGTAAAAACAACCCAGAATTACGATTGCGCCGGTCCGTCGGCACTCATCAAGTACAAGCTTGAGCCGCGCCAGGTAGGAATCGCGAAGAGAGCCGTCCGGATTGAACGCGGAATTCACTGCGCCCTCGTATCCGGGGAATCCGCCTTGGAGGTTGAGTGTAAATGCCCGGACGCCGGCCGAGACATATTCCGGGATTTTCTCAACAAACTCGCGAGTATTGGCTTTGGCGTCGAACTCGGGTCGGGCACTGTCTTCGAAGATCGCATTAACCATGCGAACGTTCATAAGCAAGCCTTCGGCCTTGCTGCCGGGATACGTAATCTCCCGGTTGATCAGCCAGCGGTCGCCTTCAATTGAAACCGCGGTGCCTCGAACGGGCCCGGTGACGGGAACGCGCGGTCGACCGTGTGATTGAGCAGGATCGCGTGCGAGCGCCGTGCCCGCAATGATAGTCAGCAAGGCCAGCCCAGCCGCGGTCGTTGCTTTTTTCATCATTTGCGGGCATTATTCGACACAGATGGATACCTGTCAATTGTGTTCGCTGAGCCGCCGGCGTCTTTCGTCGGTTGGCTCATGGATGATCGTTCTGGTTCTTCTGATTGTTTCCGTCCCGACCGCGGCCGGACAATTGGTCGAAACCCAGGGCAAGGTGGCGCGCGATCAGGTGTACAGCACTGTCGGGGGAAGGAATCTCACTCTGGATCTTTATGTTCCGCACAATGTGAAAGCGGTTGACAAGCTCCCGGTCGTGGTGTGGATTCATGGGGGCGCCTGGCGCACAGGCAGTAAGGACCGGTGCCCGGCCGTGCCGCTTCTCAACCGAGGCTTTGTGGTGGCAAGCATCAGCTATCGACTGAGTCAGGAAGCGATCTTTCCCGCTCAGATCCATGACTGCAAAGCGGCGATTCGGTGGCTTCGAGCAAACGCCGGCCGTTTCCCGATTGACCGCGACAGGATAGGTGTATGGGGAGCCTCTGCGGGCGGACACCTGGCCGCGCTTCTCGGCACTTCAGGGGATGTGAAGGAACTGGAAGGCGGCCCGGATAACTTGAACTATTCGAGTCGAGTCCAGGCGGTTTGCGACTATTTTGGCCCGATCGATTTTCTCCGGATGAACGACGAGCCCGGGGCGATGGATCACAATGCGGCCGATTCTCCTGAGTCCGCGCTGATAGGCGGTCCCATCCAGGCGAATCCGGAGAAGGTCGCGCGAGCGAACCCGATGACCTATGCCAGTTCGGACGATCCTCCAGTCCTGATCCTGCACGGTGACCAGGACCGGACGGTACTCCCTAGCCAAAGCCAACTGCTGCATGATGCTTTGAAGAACGTCGGCGTCAAGGTCCGGCTGGGGATAGTCAAAGGCCAGGGGCACGGATTCACCAATTCCGTGGATCAAACAGCGTTTCAGTTCTTCGAGCAAACGCTGAAGGGTGAAGCAAAGTAAGACCGATTATCGGGCCCGTTTCTCCTCCAACTCATCAATCAGAGCAACCGCACGGCGTACGTGCGGGATCGTTATCGATCCTCCTACCACGAGGGCGACGTTAAAAAGCTCGTAAAACATTGCCCGGTCGACGCCTTGATCATGGCACTGGATCATGTGGTAAGTGATGCAGTCGTCGCAACGAAGCACGATGGAGGCGACCAGGCCCATCATCTCCTTGGTCTGGCTGTCGAGTTTCCCGTTCTCGTAAACGTGGCTGTCCAGGTTCCAGAACCGTTTGGTGTCGAGGTTCCCCTCCGCGAGAATCTTCTCGTTCATCTCGCGCCTGAAAGCCTCAAACTCTTCAAGTCTTCCCATAACGTGTTTCCTTCCCCTTTGCCCCTCTGCCCCTTTGCCCCTCTGCCCCTCTGCCCCTCTGCCCCTTTACCCCTTTGCCCCTCTGCCCCTTTGCCCCTTTGCCCCTGCTTTTCTCCGCGTCTTTCCCGCGGGATGCGGGATATTGTAGAGTATATTAACCCGGAGCGGAGGAGTGGCCGAGTGGTTTAAGGCGGCGGTCTTGAAAACCGCTGTACCCGGAAGGGTACCGTGGGTTCGAATCCTACCTCCTCCGCCAGTTTCGAGAGCACTGTGAACCGGTCCCGCACCAACCGCTCCGCGGCCCTCCGCTCCGTGCGCGGCTCGGCAACACGACTCCAGCAGGTGACGCATCTGGTCTAAGCCGCTTACGTTCGGCGGGTGATCAGGGCGATCACTTCTTCAGCACTCTCCTCAATCGGTTTGTCGGTCACGTCAATGGTTCGGATGGCGTTTCGCTTGAAGAACGTCCTGGCCTCTTCTATTTCCTGGTGCAAGGTAAGGCGGTCTGAATAGTCCGACTTTCGAGCTGTGCCGAGCCTCCTCTGCCTCAATTCCCGATGCGCCAACAGCTGAGAAGCTTCGACGATGAGACCCACAATTCTCTCCCGTTGCGCTTTAAAGAACTCGGGCGGTGGAGAAATGTCCTTCAACAAGGGTATGTTCGCGACGCGCCATCCGAGCACGGAGAGATACATACTGAGGGGTGTTTTTCCTACTCGCGATGGACCGGCTAGGATAATTTCTGCCTGGCCGAGGTCCTCCGGTTTCTTCCCGTCATCGTGCGCGACCGTGAATTCGATGGCGTCAATCCGATCGAAATAGGCCTGGTGAATCTCGCGGTAGAGGCCCGGTTGTCCGAGGGGCATTTGGCCTGTCAGATGCGTGATTCTCGACAAGAGCGGCCCCATCAGGTCGACGGCCGCAACATTCTTGTTCCTCGCCTCTTCAAGCAGGATATGCCGCAGCTGCCCATCCACCAGCGTGTGAACTATCGTCCCCTGGTCTGCCGCCGCGTGTTCCACAGCTTCTCTGATCTGCTCCGGCTTCTGAACATAGGGAACGACAACGACCGGTATCTGCGCGTCCAGGAACTGGGCCAGAACCGTTCGAGCTACCTGAGCCCCGCTCACCCCTGCGCCTCCGGAGACCACGAAAATGGAGCCAAACCTCCTCGGATTATCTTGATCGGCCGCCACTGCACGACCCTCCTTCCAGTAACCATCTTACGGCAGACCCGCTCCGTTGGAGTCGACGATGATGCCGGCTTCTGCGGTATAGTCGATGCTGTGGAGAACTTGGATCGCCAATTGGGCAAGTTGGTCAGGATATGGGTGAAACGTGCTCACCGGGGCCCGATGGACTCGCGGGAGTCCGGGATGCTCATGGCCGGCGCGGGATTGCAGGACAGCGCTAATCAGGGCGGTCGCCGCCAGGTAACGTTGATCGAGATGGAGCGCTGGAAACACATGATGGCAGAGCTCCGAGCAGATCTCGATCCATCGGCCCGCAGAGCTAACCTGCTGGTCGAAAGGATTGACCTGGGAGACAGTCGGGGCAAGGTTCTCGCAGTCGGCCCCTGTCTTATACGGATTCTCGGCGAGACGCGGCCGTGCGAAAGGATGGAAGAAGCGCTGCCCGGTCTGCGAGCGAGCATGTCCGCCCCGTGGAATGGCGGCGCTTATGGAGAAATCTTAACCGGCGGCCCCATCCGGGTCGGTGACGAGGTCAGATGGGCGGAGGAACCGACGCTCGAGGAATGAACGAGCGCAGACACTCAGGGAAGAGAAAGTCGGCCCGGGATCATCTATACTTGCGGCATGAACCGCTTCCGAGATTGGTTCGAGCAAGCCAGCCGCGACTTGGGACGTGCGGAAATTGACATCCGCTACGAGTATTGGGAATGGGCGTGCTTTACAGCGCAGCAGGCCGCGGAAAAGGCGGTCAAGGCCTTGCTGATGAAGCAGGGATTCGGCATTCGAGGGCATGGAATAACTTCATTACTCAAGGCGGCCGAACAGGAGCAGTTCACAGTCCCGGAACAGCTGGTCGAGATGGGCCAACTGCTTGATGCCTACTACATTCCCACTCGTTACCCGAACGGCTTTCCCTCGGGTAAGCCTGGCGACTACTACAACCGGCGAAAGGCGGAGGAAGCTGTCAATGCTGCGAGAGAAATCGTGCGGTTCTGTCAGACTCACCTGGATTGACCGCACGGAGCTTTTGACGAATCTCCGATCTACGGCTGCGCGAATCAGGCAGGAAAGGCCGGAGGTGAGGGAAGTACGCCTGTTTGGTTCATTGGCGCGCAACGATCAGAGCGGTGAAAGTGACGCTGACCTGCTGATCGTGCTTGAACCGACTGCCCAGAGCGATCCGCTTGATGCTATCCGACGGTACTACGGCTTCTTCAACCTTCCAGTCTCCGTCGATCTGCTCGTGTACGATCAGGAACAGCTGGAAAGCGAGGTCGAATCCGGAAACGTGTTCCTGAAAACGATACTGTTCGAGAGTATTGTCCTCGCCTGACGGGCCGATTTCGGTGGCGCTACACCAGATACCTAAGACCACTAACGGCCGCGCCCCGCACCGACTGACTGAGGTTGTTCCCGGAACGGCTTTTTTGCCTGGTACAGGGCGATGCGAGCGTTCAGGCCTTCGACCAACTGCTGGTTGCCCTGTTGCGGGGCAAGCGCCAAGGCCCGTCGAGCAGTGTCGGCAGCCAGAGGGAACCGGCCGACTTCCGCATAGGCTGCGGCTAACGAATCAAGGATCGCCGGCTCCTGACCGCCCGATAGCTGGACCGCCCGCTCCGCGAGCATCACGGCTTCCGTTCCGTTCCTGACTGATCGGTCGGGGCTGGTTGCGAGTACCCAAGCGGTTTGGTTGAGAACCGGAAGATGGTTCGGCTCCAGTCGTAAGACCTGTCGCCAGTGTCCGACCGCCTCTGCAGTCTTTCCCTGGGTGTAGAAAAGAGCCATGCCCAGATTTTCATGGGCGTTGACCATGTTCGGCGCAAGCTCGAGGGCTTTCCTCAAGTGCAAAATGGCTTCGTTCGCGTTCTGCTCGATAAGCAAGGCGAAGCCCAACGTATTGTGAAGCTCCGCCGAGTCGGGTTTCAGCGCGACGGCCTTCCTGAAATGAGGGACTGCCTCCCTGACGTTTCCTTTCTGCCCCAGCGCCGCGGCGAGGTTGACGTGGGCGCCAAGGTGCTCCGGGTCCACAACCAGCGCCTTTTCGAAATAGCCGATCGCTTCGTCAATCCTGCCTTTTTGGGCCAGTGCGGAGCCCAGATTGCTCAGAGCTTCGGCGTTTCGTGGGCTGCCGGCCAGCGCCTTCTGATAGTGAGGGATCGCCTCGTCGATCCTGCCGGTGGCGGCGAGCGCGGCACCGAGGCTGTTGTGTGTCTCGGGAGCGTCCGGATCAAGCGCGAGCGCCTTCTCGAAGTGGGGCAACGCTTCGGCGGCCTTGCCCGTCTTTGCGAGCGAAACCCCGAGATTGTTTCTGGCCTTCGCGTCTTCGGGATTGAGCGTGACCGCTTTCCTCCACTCGACGACCGCCGCGTCGTGCCTGCCTTTTGCGGCCAGCTCTGCAGCAATGTCGTAAACCTTGTAGAAATCCGCGGCTGGAGTGTCAATCTTCAACAGGCCGTCAGGCGGGATATTGACGAATTCGGGTATGTTCACCGCCCGGTTTGCGGCGGTCGCGTTGTCGATGAGGATCGGCGGGCTGTCGTTCCCGTTCTCGTCGATATGCGTCAGGTACATCTGCGTGTACGGCGACCGGCTCTTCGAGCTGAACACCATCCAGCGGCCATTCGGGGAGAAGCTGTGCCAGGAGTTCATGAGCGAAGTATTGCAGCGCATTCGACGCGCCTGGCCTCCGGCCGCCGGAACAATATACAGCTCGCTGTCGGGACGCATCAGCAGTCCGTTACTCGCCTGGACGAAGACGATCCAGCGGCCGTCGGGCGATATCTTCGGGAAGGAATTGCTTTTGCCGTTCTGAGAAGCGCCGCGAATCGGTTCCGCCTTCCCGCCTTTGCCTCCGTTGAACGGAATCCGGTAAAGGTCGTATTGGATCGGCGTTTCGTTCGGATCATTCGACGACAGCGCGGGCTTGCTGCCTGGAGGGTACGGGTCTTTGGCGCGAGCCCGAACAAAAACCAGGTATTTGCCGTCGGGACTCCAGGTCGAGTTGGCGTGCACGAATCCCGGGTCATCGGCGCCAGGCAGAGGCTGCAAACGTTTCGCCGTCCGGTCGTACCACACCAGGATTCCGCGCGTTGGATAGAAAACCTGGAGAAACCGATAGGCTTTGAAATTGGCCACGTAGAAAAGGAGCTGGCTCTTCACGTCCCGCTGCAATCCGACTTTCTCAGCCGTAGCATTTTCAGTGGCCGCAGCGGGCGGTTTTACCGTCGTCACGACGTATTTCCCGTCGGGCGATACCTGCGACATGAACCCGACCCGCAACGGGTCACGCTGCTTGCCCACGAACGAGCTCCAGGCGACCACGTCCTCGTTGCGAATTGAAGTTTGAGGCTTGATTGGGACAATGGCGTACAACCCTTTGTCGTTGGCCGGGCCGTCCAGGTCCATGCCGAGCGTTTTCCCGTCCCGCGAGAAGGAATGGCAGTTGGCGCAGGTGTGCATGCCGGTAAGCAAGAGTCGGCTCTTGGGCTCCGCCACATTGCGCAATCGCCAGGCGATCAGGGGCAGTTTGCTGGGCTCCAGCGGCTTGATGATGCCCTTCTCGACTTCGGAAGGGATCAGCGGCACGTCGCGGTAGAAAATCGGGGCGCCGACCGGGTCTTTTGAGGTGTGAATTCGAGTCTGACCTCGCGATATCGGCTGATTTGAAGAGGTCTTTCCGAACCCGGTAATCGTGACCGTCGCTGGTCCAGTGACCGAATGCTTCTTGATGGCCGCCCAAGCCTCAGTATCCGGTGTCCAGGTGCGGGCAGCGGCCTGCTGGGGCGTCAGCTTCGGCAGTTGGTTCGTGATTCCAATAGCGTTTCGGTCGATCTCGCCGATTTGAAGGCGCGCGCCGGGTGCGCTCACCTTAAGCGGCGCGGAGCCATCGGCGAAAGTGATCTCGATGCGCCACGAAGCGGCTGTTGCGGCGGGGTCACGCCACAGGAACGTGGGCGCCGTAATGTCTGGCGGAAAGATAGATCCATCGGCGGGATAGTCGATAGTGATCTGCAACGGCTGAACTGCGGCGAAGGCCGCAACCACAGCTCCCAAGACAAGTATTGCTGTGCCCAATCGAATCATGAAAGCCATTCCACGCTGCAATGCCGGTCACGGGTGAAGACGAGCGGGAGCGATATCAAAGCAAGCCAAAGCAAGCGCAAAACCAAGGGGGATGTTATAGGAAAAAGCCGGGCGCATCAAGGGAGAGCAGGGAGAGTGTAGTAAGCAAATGATCTGTCCGGTCTAAATAGCA
>Ga0209593_10000347_pt1 | contig 23362 bp, 21 predicted proteins | sample PPLLaktember2015_3_FD_187260 | JGI IMG/M metagenome (GOLD analysis project Ga0209593, IMG submission 187260) | Freshwater sediment microbial communities from Prairie Pothole Lake near Jamestown, North Dakota, USA - PPLs Lake P7 Core (6) Depth... | ecosystem: Environmental > Aquatic > Freshwater...
TTCCACGATAACCCGCGATGGAACTCCGGCTGTGCGCATGAGCAATGCAAAGGCCGAAGCATAGTGTTCGCAAAAGCCTTTTCGTTTATCGAAAAGGAAATCTCCGTTCGGGTTTTCTTCGTCCATCACTCCCGGTTTGAGAGTATAAACGAATCCGCCTGTGGTGAAGAAATTTTCGGCTTCTTTTACGATGTCTGCGTTTGAAGAGGCTTTATCTTTCCACTCCATTGCCAGTACTTCCAGTCGGGGGTCCAGTTTTCTGGGTAGTTGCAGAGATCGTTGCCTGGATTCTTCCGTCAATTCTTCGATGTTTCCGGTGTTTAGCCGTGAAAACACGTCGTAGCGGTAAAGGGATTTAACCGGGAATAGAGTTTGAAAGGAGCCGTCCGGTAATTGGCCGCTCCATCGTGGGAGAACGAGGGGGCGATCAATCCCGAACAACCAGCGTTGATTATGGGGTTGAAGCGTGATGCGCTGTAAGATTCCTTCCCCAGTCATGGGCGGTTGTCGCCGATACCGGGCAGGGAAAATGTCCTGGTGCCACTTTTCGCCATCTGTGTACCACAATACGATGCCGCGAAAATACAAATCGACCGGCCGGGGCATGTCGTTATTGGGAAATTCCACCTGGAAAGCCAGGATATTGGATTGCGCCGTTTCGGCAATCTGCCCCGGCGATATCATATCGCTGATGCCGGACTGGAAACGGCTCAAGGATTCCTGGGATAGGTTCCACAATGGTCCGGTTGTCCGGGGGAACAGGAAAAATAATATGATCGTGAAAGGCAAAGAGAAAGCGAAAAGACGCAATGAGAATTTCAACACGTGGGATATCCTGACTTTATCCGTCTCCTTACCGGGGTGATTCAACCGGATCAGCGAACCGGTAATTAATATGGTAGCTGTTAAAGTAAACGCCAGGTCTTCGATGGATTGATCGAATAAAAAGTTCCCGAACACCAGGAAGTAGGCGAGGAACACTAAAATCATGAAATCCCGGCGGGTATTTAATTCCATCAGTTTAAACGTCGATAAAACGATTAATGCGGTTATCCCAGGATCTCTGCCCATGTAAGAATGATAAGTGATTAGAATTCCCACTACAGATGCCCCGGCCAGGGTTAATCGCAACGGAGCGGAAGGCAGCGGTTTATCTCTAATGATCTGGAAATAAGCGTATCCTCCCAGTACCAGGAAGGCAGCCAACGCCCATGCCGGTGTATGCGGTATGTGCCACCCCGCTGCAATGGTTAGCGATATCGCCAGCCAATGGATTGCACTCTTGGGTATGGGCAGGTCTTTAATGGGGTCTACTATTTTTATTGTCGTTTTTTTTGCTTTTATCATGGTCTTGCCGTATATTTAAAAACCGCTAAGGTTTCCAGGCATTTCACGGTATGGCCCGGGCTTGAATCCACCTGGACCTGCGAATCCGGTAACCGCAGCCCGAACTCTTTTCCTTCGCTGTCTGCTTCCAGTATCCATCGTGCCAGTTGAGAGAGCCGCGTTTCAATTCCCAGGCCTTCCAAATGTCGCCAATCGAACCACAGTTGATTCGTTCCTCCGCCCGTGAATTCTTTGATATTCATGGGCCGTCCCCTGGCCACTGCTTTCCAATCCACATGATGCATCGATTCACCGACCCGGTAGGGGCGAAGTCCCACGAAATCATCCCCCCCTTTGGTATAGAAACCTTCCGTGCTTTCTTCTTCGTGCGGTTCCGGTTCCGGCCACGGTTTGGTTCCCACTGGTTTGGGATAAACCAGGTAAACCTTATCCACGCGGATATCCATCTGGCTGCGGAACAAACCGAGGGGGTAAAGGGTCAATATAGTGATGTGAGAGAGAAGGAAACGTCCGCGTTTGGGAACGCTGATAGAAAATTTTCCACTGGTGCGGGAGAGAGAGTTAACCGAAAAGGGGCCGGAGAAATCCGGGGAGTACTCGCTTGCGGCAGCCGAAGTGTAAATGGAAACGCGGTCGCCCCGTGTTTTATTGTTCAACTCGAAGGTGAATTGAAGGGTATCTCCTGCGAACACGGGTTGGGATAATACATTGATTATTTCGATGCCTTTGAGGTTGTTGCGGGTATAAAGAAGGGTGATCACCATGAGGCTGGAGAGTAAAAAACAGAGGATGTACGCCATATTGTTGCCATAATTGATTGAAGCTACCAGCATGGCGAACAAAATTAAGATCAGGGTGTAGCCTGGACCTGTTGGTCGCGTGGAAGGTCGGTTTTCTTTTGTTTCTTTACTCATGATTTTATACCTACTATTCATCACCGGTTTTCAGAACTCTTTTGTAAGCCATCACGGATGGGAGGGTTGTCGATACCTCCCAAAATTTTTTAAAAAGTATATGTTCAAAGGCATTTGTGGGGGTCCAGGGGGCGTCTTTTCACGAAAAGAACCCCCTGGTCGTCGAATACGATATTTTTTAGTGTTCATGGTGTAAAAAGGGTTACCGGTTAATGGCAATGGATTTGATCAATTGTTCCGAAGCCGGGTTTCCTTTGTGTTTGATTTTGCTTCCTTCGGGGTCTAAGCGGTGTTCCAGGACGTAGCCTGCCACGGTCTGGATATCTTCCGGCAGTACTGCGTCGCGGTTTTCCGACATAGCCCAGGCTTGTGCGGCGCGAACCAGGGAGATGCCGGCGCGGGGGGAGAGGCCCAGGTAATGGTGGGAGCCGCTGCGGCTTGTCCCGATGATATCTTGCACATAATCCAGGATCGCATCCGATACGTGGACTGTGGGAACTTTTGCTTGCATTTCCAGCAGTGTTTCCACGTTGATCATCGGTGTTAAGCGTTTTAGCATATCCAACCGGCTTTCGCCTACCAGGATTTTTCGTTCTGCCTGGTAATTCGGGTAGCCCAGGTGGATGCGCATGAGGAAGCGGTCCAGTTGGGATTCGGGTAGGGGGAAAGTCCCGACGTGGTAGCGTTGATTTTGGGTAGCGATGACAAAGAATGGGTTTGGCAGTTGGTGGGAAATCCCGTCAACGGAGACCTGGCGTTCTTCCATTGCTTCCAGTAAAGCGCTTTGGGTTCGGGGTGTGGCGCGGTTCAGTTCGTCGGACAAGATCATTTGTCCGAAGAGTGGGCCTTGGTGGAAACGGAATTCCTGGGTATCTTTGTCGAATATCGATGTTCCCACGATATCGGCGGGTAAAAGATCGGCAGTGAACTGGATGCGGTTGTAGGTTAAACCCAGGGTTTTAGCCAGGGCCTGGGCTAAAGTGGTTTTACCTACGCCCGGGATATCTTCGATGAGCAGGTGTCCTTTAGCCAGTAGGCAGGTGAAGACCAGGCGGATTTCCAATTCTTTTCCCAGGATGATTTGGCCGATTTGGGCGGTTATTTTATCAATTGTGCTTTTCATTCTTTTTATAATCCTTTTAAAAAATTTGTTTTAATTGTTTTATTCTAAACCATTCAAAAATGTTAATCAATACTTATTTTAAATTTCGATGGAAAAGAAAAAGATCGAGGGAGGAAGGGTGAAGAGAAATGGATTTCGAAATACCCGCAAATAGCAAAGTCCTGGAGGGCGAATTGGAGTGAATTGAGCGTATACTTCAAATATTCGCCAGAGATAAGGCGATTGATTTATACGACGAATCCAATAGAGAGTGTGAATCGAAGAATAAGGGGAAGTTTTCACAAAGTCAAAAACTAAAGCATTGCCCCCCGTTCTTTTGATCATTTGCACGCACCGTGCTGTGTTTTTTTTGTGGTTTTTATGCAAATCATGCAGCCGATGAGGTTAGAACCTCAACGATGTCCTAAAGACCTCGACGATGGCTTACAAACCTCGCGATTAACCAAAAACGGCCATCGATGCGCTTTTGTGTTCAATTTTATGCCTTTTTTGCAAGCGTTGCACCTTTTTTCTGCAATCGCATGCGATTTCTTAAAATTTTGTATCCCCCATTAGAATTGAATGCAAATTCTTAAAACGATGGAGAAAATTTCTTCAAATGTATGCAAATTCTTAAAATTTTGTATCCCCCATTACAACGATGAGGCTTTTTTGTACAATTGAGAGAAAAAAAAGCCCATCGATAGCCACTTTGCCTGCAAAAAGGGGTTTTGACTGGAAAACCGCGATAGAATTAACAATTAGCAATTAGCAATTTTCAATTGAAAAGCGTCCACTACGTCCACATGGTCCACATGGTCCACCGTCCACAAAAAAGGAATTAACAATTATCAATTATCAATTAACAATTATCAAGTAGCTCCTTAGAAGCAGGAAATTTTCCACAAAGCATTCACATTTTTTTCAACAGCCCCTACTGATTTATATAGGTTTGTGTCAAGCCCGCTCTGGCATTTATAGCCGACACTTACCCATATCCGCCGCGTGCAATCTTATTCCTACCCCGCGAAGAGAGATTGCATCACTTTTTTCTATCGAAGCAGGTTGTTTTTTGAAACCTTTTGATATATCATATTACCGGAGAATATTTAAAATGCTTAGGCAAGAATTAATCCAAAAAACAGTGAAATACTTAAATACACTACCGGATGATAAAATCACCGAAATAACAGACTAATGCCTGCTTCATATCGAATTTGCCTTGCTTGGCCGGAAAATAACCCGCATGCCGCATGCTTCAGGGAAATCGGACTCCTGCTGGTCAGTACCCTGAAATCCCTGGGCTGTACCTGCGACCTGGCTCTAAACCAACTCGACCCAAACCGCATCAACATTATCCTGGGTTACCACCTCTTTCGTTTCGAAGAGAGTTTTAAAAATTCAAGGTACATCCCCTACCAATTCGAGCAGCTAGATTCCCGGGAATTTCCTTTCAATTCCAACATGGAATCCATTTTAAAACACGCAGTCGAAACCTGGGATTATTCAACTAAGAATATGGCATTTTTAAACCGGCGGGGTATCCATGCCAAACTGCTTTTACCGGGATACCATCGGAACCTGGAACTCATCAAACGGTCACCGCTGCCGAACCGCGAGATCGATATCCTCTTCTACGGGAGCATCGGGGAACGGCGAAAACATATCTTGGACGAACTGTCCAGGCATTGTACCGTGAAAGTACTGTTCGGGGTTTACGGCGAAAAAAGAGACGATTGGATCGGGAAATCGAAAATAATCCTGAATGTCCATCACTACTCGCAGCAGCTCTTCGAAGCGGTCCGGGTCTCCTATTTATTGAACAACGGGTGCGTGGTGATCTCCGAAGATTCCGACGACTACTGCTACGATAAAGTGGGGCTTACCCGCGTCCCCTATGAATCCATCGTAGATACATGCTTGAACTTTTTAAAGGATGCCCCCGGCATGGAATCCACCGCAGAACAAAATTACCGGGAGTTTAAAACCCATTATGCGATGACCGACCTGGTCAAACCGGTATTAATGGGGGATACATTATAAATATGGAAAAACCGGGAACCGTGGAATTCTCCCTGTGCGGGATATACAAAAACGAAGAAAAAAACCTGGAAAAGTTTATTACCCACCATTTCGACTCGGTAGAAGAGATGGTCCTTGTGGATACGGGGTCGACAGATCGAAGCAATGAGATCGTTAAAACCCACGGCCTGGAGTATCATTTCTTCCGGTGGACATCGAATTTTTCCGAAGCCCGCAATTTTTCTTTGTCCCTCGCCGCCAAACCGTGGATCATTGTCCTGGATATGGACGAACTGGTTTTAAAAGAAGATTTCACCCGGTTAAAAGAGATCATGAACTGCCAAAAAAAGGATGCCTATTCACTGCGGCAGATCAATTTTACAGACACGGTGGATGATTTGAATTGGAAGAGTATTCACACCCTTCCCCCTACTTTTCATTCGACAGCGGCTGGGTACATCGAGTCCCCCTTGATCCGCGTTTTTAGGAATTTCAAAGGCGTTTGTTTCCACGGCGCCATTCACGAATTGGTTGGCGAATCCATCCATCGGTTGAATCTCTCGGGTTTTATCACCGATATCCCCATTTACCATTTCGGGTGGATCGCATCGGCCCGGTCGGACACAGAAAAACAAAAAAAAAAGAAAGCATACGTGGAATTGATCAAACGGGAATGGGAGAAAGACCCTTCTCCCAAAATGGCTTTTTATTATATTTCAACCCTGGATAACCATGAAGAAAAACTCCGGCTGTCTTTCAAATTGACCCACCAATACCCTGAAGTGAAACAATTCTGGGAAATCATGTCCCACAGTGCTGCGGCTCTAAAACAATACGAACGGGCCATATCTTACGCGGAAAAAGGGTTGGAGCTCCACCCGGGGCATGTACCGCTGTTGATTCTAAAAGCGCGGTGCTTGAATGAAACGGGTCAGCCCCAACAGGCCCTGGATATCGTCGAGGGTCTGCTGATGAAAGACGCGAAAAACCCGATTTCACGGTTGGAAAAATTCCGCTCCCTGGTATTGCTGAAACGAAAAGACGAAGCGAACGCTTTTTTAAAGGAACCGGTATAAATGAGTACCCTGGAAGCGAATATAAATTTCTTAAACCGCCATTATCCCCGCCTCCTCCAATCCCTCCGGGACATCTCTCCCATGAGAGGAAAGACGGAACCGGCTAAAAACGGCTCGCTGACGCTCGTATACAATTTTAATAGTACTCCTTATTACCTCCATTCCCGGTTTAACCCGGGAGAAGAGAGCAAAAAAATAACGGGGGGAAAAGACCTGTCCGCGGATCATATCGTGGTGCTGGGGCTGGGTTTGGGTTACCATTTGGAAAAAGTCATGGAAGGAAAAGACCCGCTGTCGCGCGTCCTGGTAGTGGAACCGGAATTGGAAATTTTTTTTCATTCCTTGAATACATTTCCCTGGCACCGCTTTTTGACCCGCCCCGATTTCTTCTTCGTACTGGGTAAAAACCCGGACGACCTGGCAGAAACACTCCTCCGGTTTATCAGCATTACCACCTTCGATAAGTTGGAAACCGTCGAGTTACCGTCTGAAACGCAATTGATGGGGCCTTTTTTCGAGAGCGCCCGGAAAATCATCGATAACGAAATCAAAACCAACCTCTATGACTTTAAAACGCGAATGGGGGAGAGCTATATGGTGCCCAGGAATATATTGAAAAACCTTCCCCTGGCCATTAAGACCAAACCCATCGCCCGCCTGGAGAATCAATTCCGCGGTGTACCCGGTTTTATTGTTTCTGCCGGCCCATCATTGGATAAAAATGTACTTTTTCTCAAGAAAGTGAAGGACCGGGCCGTGATCATCGCAGTGGATACCGCTTTAAAACCATTATTAAACCGGTCGATTCAACCCCATTTTACTGCCATCGGCGATCCTTCCCATAAAAATTATTTGCACCTCCAGGGCATGGAAAAAGAACTCCGTTACTTTATTGCCGCAGAAGCCGGGGTCGCGCACCGCATTTTCATGGATTTCAAAGATAAAATTTTCACACTGTCTATCGGGAAAGCCATTGTCCGCCTCTTGGAGAAACACAGCGAACCCCTCGGAGAAATCGAGGCGTGGGGTTCCGTGATTAGTATTGCTGTCGCTTTTGCCGCTTACATCGGTCTTAATCCCATCATTTTTCTCGGCCAGGATTTCGCTTTTACCGACGGCAGGAACCATTGCCGCGGTACGTCGTGGGAAGAAAACGAGCGCCAATACTCCCGTAACCTCGACACGCTCCAGCGTTTCGAAACCCTCTCCATTTCCGGGAACAAACAGGTTCTCGATATCGACGATATTTACGGTCATAGAACCCGAACATCGGAGCGATTAGTGCTTTATAAAAACTTTTTGGTCCGGTTGTTGAACAAATTCCCGCAGGTCCGGTTTATCAATTCCACCGAGGGCGGTATTCTCTCTGAAATACCTGCCATGTCTCTTCCCGACGTTTTAAAATTTTTTGTATACCGCCGAAAACCCCTGGATTTTGAAAACCTGCGATCTCTCCCCAATTGGGCGGAAAAAGAAAACATCCGGCGTTTACGCGATTTTCTCAAACAAACCGGGGAAGCCTTTGAAAAATACCTGGAAAAAGTGAAAGAGGCGCAGGCTTTAATTAATCAATCTTTGCAAAGCCCACCGGGAAACGCGCTGCCGCTCTTTAAAAAATTGGAAGAATACCAACAATATATCTATTCCACACCGGGGAACGGGGAAATCCTGGAGCTGTGGTCTGCCGGACCCATTTACTATTTTTTGCGCGATTACAAACAGGCTCGGGACCGTTCGTTGGATTCCGCCATGATTCAAAAAGGCCTGGAAATCTATAAAAAATATTTCCAGGGTATTCGACCGTTAGTCGAAGATATTATTAAGTATTTCGGTAAAGCTTACAATGAAATATAATATAGACACAGAGCACACAGCGCCCCACTGCGTGGGGGGGTATTATATTATAATAGCGCGTTGGGCCACCCCGGGTTCACCACCGGTTTTATCAGCCATCACGGATGGATACCTTTTTGTTAAAAAAGGGGAAAAAAGGGGACAGGCAAGAAAAACCCCTATAAAAGGACGACACAGACAAGGATAATGACACAAACACAAAAACAAACAGGAACACAGACACACACGAAAAAAGAAAAAAAAATCGAGATCAGGGGCTACCTCTCCCAATCCGCGTGGTTAAGCTACCTGAGGAAAGGCGGTACTCTCCCGTATACTACGGCAAACCGGTATATATACGAAGCCGTGGAATACCGAGAACTCCTGTATACAACAGATGAATTGAAAGAACAATTCCCCGGGGTTTTTGAAAATCCCGGTTTGCCGTTGGTATTGGATGTCGGGTGCTATTACGGCGATACATTGGTCGAATTGGCGCAGCACAACCCCCGGATCAATGTATTGGGCTTGGATATCAAGTACAAGCGGGTAGTGAAGAGCAGCCGGAAAATCATTAAATCCAACTTTCCCAATGCCCGCGTTGCCCTCTGCGATATAATGGACTTAATGCCTCTTTTAAAAGAACATTCGGTAGCCGCTATTTTTATTTTCTTCCCGGACCCCTGGACAAAAAAAAGGCATCACCGTTACCGGTATATCGATGAAACGTTTTTACGCGATGCTTTGTCCAGGTTAAGACCCGATGGCGTGATATGGTTAAAAAGCGATCACAAGGAATATTACGATGAAATAAAAGAATTTGTCCTGGGGGAGCCCGGTTTCCGGATAGTCGAAAATTTACCGGGCGAAATCGTACCCCGACCTTATCCAACGATATTCGAAGGAGTTTTTTTAAGACAGGATATTCCCATTTACCAGGTGATGATCGGACCCGCGGAGAAAGCGTAGGCCCACCGGGAAACCCTTTCGAGAAAGGGTTTCCCGGACCTTCCCAAAGCATTAAATTATTCACTTTAATAAAAGTTTTGGGAGGTGTCGGAACCTGTCCATCCGTGATGGTTTACAAAAGGGTTCTGATAAAATGATGGTGAATCCGGGGAGGTCCGTTGGGGTTGACATCATGAGTTCGAAGTACTATGATGTTTACGATGTAGAAATTAAACCGTAATGATTTTGAGGTTGCTTCGCAACCAAAGATAAAAGTACGATAGTTTAATTTACCGTCGATAACCACAGGAGGTAAACGTGAAAAAGAATGTTTTTACCATTTTTATAATTATTTCGCTCGCTTTTACGTGCAATGCTCTTTTACCCGGAAACTCCACTCCCCCCACCACCGGGTCCAAAATACTCAACGACATCATGGACAACATCCTCCGCATAATACAAGATAACAGCATCTATTTAAAACTGAGAAGCGGCCAAAAAGTCGAAAAACTCCCGGATTTATCCTACAAAAAAGCCCAAATAGATAACGAAAAATCCAAATCCTTCCTGGAAAAACTCCTCCAAATCAAACCCTCCGACCTCTCCTACAAAGAAACCCTGACCCTGGGTAAAATCGAATGGCAATTGAAAACCTTCGTGGATGGATTTCAATTCTACTCGCTATCCTTCCCTATTGCCCCTTATTCATCCCAAATCCCCGAAATAAACCGGTTCTTCACCGAATACCCCTTTACTAAAAAAGAAGACCCGGGACAATACCTCAAACTGGCGGATCAATACCCCCACGCCATAGAACAAATACTCTCCTTGCTGCAAGAACAATACCGGGAACAAATCGTATACCCGAAAGAAGGACTCCTACCCATCATCGCTTACTACGAATCATTGCTGCAACCCGCTGAAAAAAGCTTCCTCTACGTCTCGCCGGGACGCTTAAAAACCGCAGGCATCTTTAAAAACCCAACTGAAGCAGATCAATTCAAAAAGAAATTAACTCAAATCATTTCAACCCGCATAAACCCCGCATTGGAAAAACTGCTGTCTTTTATCAAAGGCGACTACCTTAATGCAGCCCCCGGCAATGTCGGCCTATGGCAGTACCCCGGGGGAAAAGAATATTATAAATACTTGGTGAAGGCAAATACGGAACTGGATATAACCCCGGAAGAAATCCACCAAACCGGCCTGGAACAACTGGAAATACTCAATAAAGAACTGGACGCGGTGCGCCGGGAAATCAAATTCGAAGGAGACCTGGAGACTTTCCGGTTGTTCATCAAAAACGACCCCCAATTCCGGCTAAACTCAGCCGAAGAAATGGGAGAACGGATGATGAAATTCAAAGAACAAGCCGAAATACAATTACCCCGCTTTTTTCTCGAAATACCGGCTGCTCCTTGCGATGTCAAACGCCTGGAACCGGCCCTCGAAGCTACCATGACCTACGGTTTTTATACCCCCCCTATGCCGCCGGATAATAAAGGGTATTATCACTACAACGGCTCCAACCCCAAAGAAAAAAACAGGCTCAATATGGCTTGCGCCGCCCTCATCTTACATGAACTGGTCCCCGGACACCACTTCCACATTGCCTATCAATCGAAAACCCCGGGCACCCACCCCCTGGAAAAAGAAATGTTTAACACCGCTTACACCGAAGGCTGGGGCGAATACGCCAGCAGCCTGGGCGAAGAAATGGGAATCTATAAAGACCCCTACGAACGGCTGGGAAGAATCATGCTGGATATGTTCGTCACCGTTCGCCTGGTTGTCGATACCGGCATGAACTTTTACCAATGGCCCCGCCAAAAAGCCAAAGACATGATGAAAAAATACTTGCTCACCTCGGACAAGGAAATCGAATCCGAAACCCTCCGCTACTCCATCGACATCCCAGCCCAAGCCCTCGCTTACAAAATAGGCCACTTAAAAATCCGGGAACTGAGAAAAAAAACCGAACAAGCCCTGGGACCTAAATTCGATCTCCGGGAATTCCACCGGGCAATCCTGGAAAACGGAGCAATGCCACTCTTCTTACTGGAAAACCATACCCGACATTTCATCGATTCTAAAAAATAGAAATATAACATAAGGAGGAAAAATTGAAAATAAAAATTGTTGTATCTGCAATGTTGTTAATCGCAATCGCCCAACTACCGCTGAGCGCTGGAACCATCCGCGAAGGCCGGCAATTCTTAACCGGGCAGCTAATGGTACTGAACCATTCGACCTTGATCGGCATTAATTTTGAACACTGCCTGTCACCTTACGTGGGCCTGGGCATAGACATCGCTTTTTTCCTGGAAGACGACTCAGGCTTGTACCTCTCCCCAGACCTATCCTACCATTTTAAAACAAATGAAAAAAACCTGGACGTAATGGTGGGCGCAGGCCCGGCACTGGTCATCGCTTTCGGAGGCGGTTCCGATTTCCGGTTCAAACTATTCGGCGGAGCCCGCTATTTCTTCTCCCCCAAATGGGCGGGATATGTTAAAATACTCTTCGATATCGGCGACGACAGCGGCATGGGCGGCGCCTTCGGCGTATCATATAAACTGAAATAAGCATTTGTCTTCGACCACCAGGAACCTTTTTGCAAAAAGGTTCCTGGACCTCGTTGACCCCTTTTGTCAATTGACAATAAAATTTAAAAAAAAAAATTTTTGTTGATTAAAAAAATTAGTTCAATTATAATTGAATGGTTTAAACAAAATGAATTATTGCACCCATAAAATATACTTATCAAAAACTGCTCTCAGGCAGAACGTGTACTATGTATTATATAATAAATCGATAACCATACGGAGGCGAACCGATGAAGGAATATAGTGTCCGCGAAAATTTTTTGTTTTTTGACGAAATTGGGACAGATTCCCTGGGCAAAAATTACCGGGTAGGACCGGTTGAAAATAACAAGGCCAAATGCCACAACCTTTTAACGGAAGTTAATCCCCGTTTTACATCCAGCTCGGAAATGTGGAAACAAATCACTTTCCTGGTCGACGGTGTCCAAAAAGCAAAGATAAGAAACCTGTATTGCCCTGAAAAAGTAGTAGAAGAAAAAGATCATACTTATCTTCTCTACCCGTTTCTGAAAAGCAAATCGCTTCAACAAATCCTGGCAGATGTAGTAAAAACCGACGTTGTGATGGATTTGGACCTGACCTTTTCTATAGCTATCGCACTGGCAGATGTACTGGAAATGAGCTCCAGCATTATCGTTAATAAAAAAAAATCGTTTCATGGATTGCTAACCGCCGATAATATTTTTATCGACTACGATGGAAGAGTGTTGTTAAAAAACTATGGGTTATTCCCTTATTTAAAACGAAACCCCGAACTGATCAACGCTGTCAAACAGGCCTATACCGATCAACTCTCCCCGGAATTTATGCAGCAGGATACTTTCTCACGCTCTTCGGATGTTTACAGTATGGGTAATATTATATTCTGTATCCTCACCGGCCAATTCTATAAGCAGGTGAAAGACGCGGAATTCGAAGAAGACCTCCGAGCCAAAGCCGAAGGCTTTTTACATCTTTTACCGACTGAAGACCCCGAATATCAAAAGAATCTCATTATATTCCTGTCGAAAACGTTGAACCCGGACCCCATGAAACGCTTCGTGGATATGAAAGAAATCAAAGATTTTATCGCACAGGATTTCCATGTGGCGGAAGTATCGTCTGCAACATTTATTATCGCTTACTTTATGAATTTACTTTATATGAAAAACCAGGACGAAGACAGCGACCGTTTGATAAAAGAATTGGCCTATACGATCCCGGTAAAAAAAGAAGCTGCTCCCATTCATGGCAAAGCAGCGGATGATCACTCCACGGCGGAAATCCTGCAAGCCCTCGAAGCCCAAAAATCTTCCAAATCCAAACTAATTTTCGGAATGGTCGCGGTTTTTATCGTGATCGTCGGCATTGCCATCTTTGTGATCATAAGCCAGCAGAAACAGGCAAAAAACCAACAGGAAATCCAATCCCAAGCCAGGGAAAACCTCGAACAAAGCATGGCCAAGATCAAACTGGAACTGGAAGCGGAATACCGGAAACGTTTGGAAGCTATCGAAAAGAAAAATGTTGCCACCGATGAAGAAAGAAAATCCAGGGAAGAAGAAATAAAAAAATTAAAAGAGTGGAGGGACAACCAGGAAAAACTGCGGAACATCCAGGCTGCTGCGAAACCGGAACCGGCTAAAAAAACAGAACATCAACCCCAACCCACCACTTCAACGCAAACGCAAACGCAAACACTACCTCAAACAAAAGAACAAACCCCTCCTATAGTCGTCCCGGAAGAAAAAAAACCGGAAGTCATCGAAAAAAAGGAAGAAAAAAAACCGGAGACACCGACAATTAAAACAGGCGACCTGGTCCCTATCGAATCCGTCACCATTAAGCCCAACCGTTTAAGTGGAAAAAGCAACGTTAAAGCAGCGGAACTCAAATTCTCAAAAGATATCTTGAAATTATATGAAAAACAGCCCCTCACCGTGTATGCTACTCTCCTGGTGGACCATATCGGGTCGGTAATCGATGTCAAGCTGCCTACTTACATGACCGATGAAATGAAATCCAAAGTGGCCGGTTACATGAAAACATGGGAATTTATCCCCGCTGAAAAAGATAAGATAAAAGTTAAAGTATGGTACCCGGTGAAAATAGTGATTAATTTTGAATAGAAGGAGAATTTGAAGAAGAAGGTTCTTTATCTTTTTTTCCTTTTTCTTTCTTTTTTTGGGCGTTGACAGCGCTGTATTTTCGGCGGGCGATTTCCGATTTGTAATACCGGTGTAAAAAGTCGTACATCACCAATTCGTGTAATCGCTGTTTCGATTTAAATACCCGGTTGACCATCATATGGCTGTAACTGGAAATCAGGTCGTTTAATGGGATAAAGAGACGATTTTCGGAGTTGAGTGTCAATATTTGCTCCACGATGGGTTTTACATCGGAGGATTTTCGATACAGCAATTGGAATAAGGGATTCATTTCGCTGACTTCGTCATTGGCGCGGTCCAATAATTCATTAATATGAGGCCGGTCTTTCCTGAATTTCGCCTCCAATTGTTCTTTTAACCTGCGATTCAATCCGAATTCCCTCCCGAAATTTTCCCTGAACTGGGTGATCAGGTCGAATTTTTGTTCCATATTCAAACCGAAATCGTCCAGGAGGACATCGATGGTCCGGAGAGCAAACAGCCATCGAATCCGTTCTCCTTCATCGCCTTCGATCATCGAAAGCATCGTGACGATCATCCGGCTGTCGTGGAAAAACAATTTTTCCGACAAATCCATGGAGTTTATGCCATATCGTTCTATTTCGCGTTCATAAGTATCGGCCTGGACTTTCCATACGAGTTTTTGCTCGATAAAGGGCGACGCCGCATTATGCATCGATGTAATGATGGCGGTAAACCCGTTGGGGTCCGGGATGTGGAGCCTGAGGCGGATATGAAGTTTGGGGTCCGAATAGCGGATAAAAAACCAATGATCGATCAATCCTTGCTCTAAAAATTGTTCGCACAGGGGTTTTACCATTTCCGACAAAAGAACATCTGCGGTTTTGGGTCCCGAGTAGAATTTATAATACAGCCATTCATCACCGATAATAAACGTACGTTTGAGGGGTTGGGTTTGATTGGTTTTGTCTTCCATGGTTATACATCCATATTATATAGATTTTCCGGGAGTGGAGCTTGTTCATCTTCATTTTCTTCCACTGGAGCCGGTTCAAGAGCCGTTCGAGAATCTCTTTTTCCCGTAAAATAAAAGCAAAATACGAATTCGTTGGTAAACACGCCTTCATTACTTTTAACAACGGCGTTATCCGGGTTGAATAAAAATTCGCTGAGTTGAAAGCCGGGGCGGTTGTGGACGACGGAAAAAAGTGTTTTGATGCACATGGCGTTGGCCAGGTTGAGAAACAATTTGTTATCGGAATCGGAAAGTAAAACATAGGCAGGGATTCGTCTTTTTTCACGCCATTGGTTTGTTTTTTCGATGAGTTCGATATCGTCGTTTATTTTTAATAAATCGGCGATTTCGGTTTTGATGATAGTCCATGTAGCGGGGGAAAAGATGAAATTCTTATAGGTCATGCGGGGGAGGAAATCATATTCGTTGGAGAGGGGGCCCCAGTTAAAGCCGACGCCGCCTCGAAGGTTTTGGGTTTGAAGGTCGGCGAGTAAGTGATAGACAGGGAGGGCGTTATAGGAGTAGTTATGGGCATTGGTGAGGTGTGGGATGATCTCTTTATTTAATTGTTTGGAGCGTAAAATGATCCGGTTTCCTTTGACCGAGATCATGATATCTTCGACTTTCACATGGCATTCCTTATCGACAGCGGCTTTGGCCAGGTAAGGGATTTCGTGGGGCCGGAGAACGGGGCGAATCAGGACGTTTCCGACGCGGGATTCGGGTAAGTGAATAATCTCTGCGAGGATTTTATCCGGGTTCAATTCTTCTTCTTTTTTAGTAATTTCTTTTACAAATCGGTCGGTGGCCTGGTCTGCATGGCAGAAGCGTCCCAGGAGGTTACCGGCGCCGGAGCCTCCGAGGCCGGTCAACAGGATTTTGGGCCGTGTGGGTTTCCCGTCGTTATCGATGCCGTTGCCTTCGACGACTTGAACCATTGCGGAGAGTGTATCCGGCAGATCGTTCCAATCCGCCTGGAAGGATTTAATATCCTCGGGGGTTAATTCCACTTCATATTTTTGATTTGCCAGGGCCTCGCGGTATTTTTTAAACAGCATGGTATACAAGGGAGTCCATCGAATATCCTGGCTCGGAGTCCCGGTGGAGGGTAACGCAAGGTCATCCACCAGGGGGGCGATATCGCCGGCGTCGCTTCCTTGCCTGTATCCAATACCCGCCTCCGTATCCAGTGCTTGCAGCAAGGGGATTTCTTTGGTTTCGTATCGATCAAAAAATGCATCCCTGAATTGCGTTAAAGTGTTGGCTCCCCCCCTGGGGGTTAGTTTGTTCAGCACTTCCATGGCTTCCAGGACATCTTCGACGATGTTTTGTTCCAGGGAACAGATATGAACAGGTTTTACCATGTCCGTCTGGAAGAGGAATTTCATTTCGAACGTTGTGCCCAAGGGTTTCAATACATCGGCGATCCGGGAGTAATAAGAGAGGGTTGTGCCGATTTTACTGTTGTCGATTTCCTGGAGGAGTCTTTGAGTATCCATGATAGTATCCCGGATTTCATCGATACCGGGGATACCTTGCAGCACGACCAGTATCTGGTCCAGGAATTCCGGCCCGGTAATGGCCGGTTCCAATTCATTGACCAAAACCTGGCTGTTGACCAATTCTTCGATAAAATCGCGGGCTTCCTCGTAGGTGATTTCTTCTTCCACCAGCAGTTCCGCCAGGTCTTTCAAAAAAGCACCGCCGGAAGCAGTTTTTAAAACGCGCTGCAAATATTCCGAGTTGTCTACCGCCACGATGTGGTGGGTACGCCGGGTGTTTTTGTACCGGTATTCGACATAGCGCAACTGGTCTCCCACTGCATATACGCTGGAATTGGGATAGAATTTGATTTTTTCTTTAATAACCGGGTGTTTGGCCAGGTCTTGTGCAAGAGCGCAGAGGTAGTTCATGTCTAACCGGGTATGGCGCGTATAATCTTCTTGCATGGGTAATTCGACTTTGGTTTCCCCCACCCATTCCCCAACATTGAACCCCGCAAACAATCCGAACGGTGTGGAGCGGGTAGACATCCGGAGAATATACCGCATTAATGCGTAATGCAGCTTTTCGATTTTTTCCCGGTCTTTCAGTTTCCCGTTTAGCCACTCGTGCATTTGGTTAAAAAGATCCGGCGAAGCCAGGAATATGGCTTCGTCCACAACGGGGTTCCTGCAGATTTCTTGTAGTTTTTCCTCGGGGATCACTTTATCTGAGGTAAGGTTTTCGATAAAACTCATGGGGAATAGGGGTGACCGGAGGATAAAGGATGAAAAATTGTGATAAGGTATCTTGGTATTCATTTTGAATAGTTAATACTCCATTTTTTTATGATCTTTTATTCTATCGTGTTATGGAGTAGAAGTCAATCTCTTCTTTGCACGCGATTCCGTATAACGGCGATAATCTTCTTCTGTGTTAAGGTTAAAGTACCATTCACCGGGTTTCATGGGCACATATTTCACGGTGGACAGGGGAAAAAGTTCCAGTATTTTTCGTCTTCCTTGGTTCAATAAGTCCTCGATCCTGGGTATTAGCGACCGGTTGTAAAATGCAAATAGGGGCTCGTAATGGTTTTCCCCCGATACCGGCATAACGATTTCAAAGCTCTTCGTATAAGGCTTCATATCATCGATGAAAGCGGGATCGATTTCCGGGATATCGCAGGCAATGACAAAATTAACCGGGTTAGATGAAGCAAGCAATCCGCATAATATCCCCATTAATGGGCCTTGATCGGGTTGAAGGTCAATGGTTACGGGGTAAGGTAACGATCCCCGGAATCCCGGGTGATCATCCATCATACCGGTACTGATCAAGATTTCGTCGAAAAGGTTTCCAAGGTTCACGGCTATTTGCCGGATGAGGGGGATGCCCCCGACAGGCAGCAGCGCTTTATCGGTTTTCATCCTGGAACTTTTGCCCCCGGCCAGGATAATTGCAGTCATGGATGGTATTTTTTTCATGGCTTTACTATTATATCATTAAACCGGTTTTAGGAAAAGGCTGGCCGGCTTTGGTGTTTTAACCCATTTATACAAAAATAAACCGCCATTTGGAAATGCGATTTCTGGAATTTTTTAAATTTCAAAAAAAAATTTTAAAATTTCTGAATTTTTGTATTGACATTTATAAATCAATCAAGTAAAATTTATAAGGCGTGATTGGAAGTTGATCTTCAATACGCCAGGTCAAACGGTAGACGTTGTGTTTTAATGTGTGAACCCGGTGGGGTTCACCGGGAAACGGAGTCGCAGGTTGAAGGTTTGAAGAAGGCGATCCCGGGTTGTAAAAATTGTAACGAAGAAAGAGGCTTTTGAGTATGAAAAAAATCGACATGGACATTTCAGTTTTCTTTAAGTCAGCCAAAAGCCGGTTTACCGTATTATCAAAAAAAACATATGCGCATATGCATGTGTTAATCCGATTGATAATTGAAGCGCATTCCAGGGTTTTTAACTCCTTTTCCCTGAAATGGGCTCTTCTGCTGAAGGTCCCTTACAGATTAGATTCTCAGCGATCTATATTCTACTTACCACTTCCATCTGGGGCCCGATATTCCTATCGTGGTCAGTACCGGGAATACCGGGCCGCAGCAGATGGGGATCTTTCGGTGGTTTCGCATTTTAGGTTAGAAGCATGAGACCCCAAAGAGCCCAGGTTAGAGGTAGTCGGAAGGTATATCTAATTCTCATGGTTATCCTCCTGTCATCCATGAATAGTATTACCGTATACGCTGCATTTAGCCTGGGCTCCCTTTTTCTCTGCGGGTTTTTAATATATATATCCATGAAATTAAATCGTCTTTTTTCTTTTTCCATGGGATCCTCCCCCCCCAGCCGGGAAAGTGTGAGGTTTAGAAAACCAACGGTCACGAAGAACCTCACCTTTCCCGGTTTTTTATTTTAACTTTAAAAAGTGAAAGGCTTGTTTAATTTGGATTTAAAGACGGCGTGCGGTCTTTAAAGCTCATGAAAAAGTTAACGTAAGAGTGATACGTAAAGAAGTGAAATAGCGTGTATTTTTCTCCAGGAAGATGGAAATAATACGCTGTATCGGGAAGCGAAGAGTATTTTGAAGAGGAACTCAAAGGCATAATCGATCAATACAGTGCCTGTTGATTGCGGATAATAATAATGATAGAACAATTTAAAAATTATGAAACGGATAAACCCCAATTTATCAAATTAGTAAACGCTATCATCTTTTTTTTGGAGAACGTTTACATTGAACGAAGGAAAACCGGGTGGCGACTGGTAGTCTCACACCGGGGAATAACCTGGACCGATAAAGGTTATAAAACCCTTAAAGGTGCCAAAATCGGGTTCTCAAAAACCTATTGTTGGAAGTCGATTCAAAAAGATATAAAACCTCGTTGGGCAATTTCGGATTGATGACCGGCAGCGATTCCCACTCGCCCTTTACCGGTGGTATTTGATATTTTTTATTATGGTAAAGGCGCGATACAATTGTTCGAGAAAAATAATTCGAAATATATCGTGAGCAAACGTCATGGGGGAAAATGACAATTTCATATTAATCTTGCCGTCCAGTTCATCGGAAAGCCCGGACGGCCCACCAACCAGGAATACAAGACGATGAGGGTGGCCGGATATCTTATCGGCAATAAAACGGGAAAATTCCATCGAATCCATCGTTTTCCCGTGTTCATCCAGGGCCACAACGTAATCCTGGGGCATCAGCGATTCCAGTATCGAACGCCCTTCCAATTTTTTTTTCGCTGCTTCATCCGCTGATTTCGCATCTTTCAAATTTTGAATTTCGAACCGGGTAAAATAGTTGATTTTATCGATATACGCCTGCTCCATTTCCTTCAGGCTCTTGAACTTAAGGTCTCCGATGCATATTAACCGGACTTTATTCATGGAATAAGGATTAGACCGAGGAATAAAACGAAAGCGACTCTTTCAGTTCGAAAAAATCGCTTCCCTTGGGTACGACGCGAACTCGAGTCACAAGGCTTTCATGCTCGATTAATTCGGCGAAGGGTACGGCCACGATTTGAAAATCATCGGAGACCGAAACCATGCTGTTGAACTCCTGGCGGTTGTATATTTTGTATGCCCCGAAGCCCAGCATACTGCCTAGTACTACGTCGAAGCTAATGGGCAGTACGGTCCGGGTTTCGTACCCGATTTGTTTATAGATGATTTTTTTCTTTCTTTTCGTTCGTTCCGTGTAGTTGGCTACCACGGCATCCCGGATGACGCGGCCTACTTCGGCGGCTCCCAATATAACATTGCCGTGTTTATCTTTTTCCGTCGGTTTGTATTTATCCGGGAGTTTATCGGCCAGTCCTTCCGCAACGCAGACAACCCCATAATATTTCCCGAGTTTTTCACGGCCCAATATCATGTCCACGATTTGAGACGATAGGGCATCGATATCCAGTTCTTTCTCATCGATATCTTCGGTAGAGATCATCATAACGGCTTCCCCGGCAACACCCGCCGCATAAGTGATCCATCCGGCTTTGCGTCCCATCAACTCTGCGATAAAATAGCTATTGGTGCTTTCCGCGTCGGCTTTCAGGTTTAGAAGTGTTTCTTTGGAAGCCTGGACCGAGCTCCAGTATCCAAAGGTCCATGCAATACCGTAATAGTCATTGTCGATGGTTTTGGGAATATGAATGACCGGGAGTCCCAGCAGGCTTAAATAATTGGCGGTTTTTAACGTGTCGTCACCCCCGATGGTTATCAAAAAGCCGATACCCAGGCTGTCCAATGCCATGAGAATGTTCATTAACTTTTGATTCCGCTTCGGATCGAATAGATCTTCTCTTTTTTCAATGCCTTTTCCAGGGTTGGCGCGGGATGTTTTTAAATATACTCCTCGTCGGTTGCGTATTCGCGAAATAGACTGGGTTAATACTTTATAATGCGTGTCTTCAATTAATGAAAACCGGTTATTGGGATCGAATTTCTCGAGGAATTCAAAACCGTAAAAAAAACCGATGACCGGCACCTGCCGGTTAAGAAAATTGAGACATACCGATGATATCACGGCATTCGCTGACGGAGCCGGACCACCGGAAAACAAAAGACCGATTTTTTTATTGCCTTTATATCCATTCATGAGGTTTTCCTTTGCAGCCCCAATAATAAGGCAAAATCCTTTTTTTGTCAAGAACTCAAATCCTCCAAAATCCACTTAATCCCCATATTGCCTATTAATACCTATAAAATACTATTTGGCAAAACCTGAAATATTTGATACAATCGTTTGATGAAAAAGCAAAGTAAAAAAAAAATAATCGATGTTTCGTTTATCAGTCTCGGATGCTTCAAAAACCTCGTCGATACAGAGGTACTCGGCGGGTTATTGGAGAAACGCGATATCCGCATCGTCTCTCCCTATGAAAAAAGCGATTGGATCATTATCAATACCTGCGGTTTCGTCCAGGATGCAAAAGAAGAAAGTATCCAGGAAATCCTGGGCGCCCTGGAAAAAAAAGAACAACGTGAAGTCAAACATGTCGCTGTTTTCGGATGTCTTACGCAGCGCTATTATAGGGACCTGCTCTCTAATTTCAAAGACGCCGACATCCTTTGGGGGGTTAACGACCTGGACAAACTGGCCGATATGATCGCCGATTATAATGACTTACCGCCGGATAATCAAGCTTACACCTCTTCGGAAAACAAACTGTTCCTGTATAATGACCGGTATGAACGAATCATTACGACCCCGCCCAATATGACCTTTATTAAAATTTCCGAGGGCTGCAGCATGAAGTGCAGTTTTTGTGCAATCCCGGTTATTCGAGGGCCTTATCGCTCCAGGCCCATCGATTCCATTACCCGGGAAGCCGAAAAATTCAAATCCCTGGGTTTTAAGGAAATCAATCTCATATCCCAGAATTCCACCTTTTTCGGCAAAGATAGGAGCGGGAAATCCGAATTACCCCTTCTTTTGAACGAACTATCCAAACTCCGATTCGACGGGATCCGGGTTTTGTATTTGATGCCCGAAGAAATAACCGGGGAAATCATCGATGCTTTTTCATTCCCTTCCATTATCCCCTATTTCGACTTACCTTTCCAGCATATCTCTAAGAATATCTTGAAATCCATGAACCGCAGCGGTGGTTTCCGGGAAAATCTCTCATTGGTTCGAACTATTCGCGACAAATTTAAAGATAGTGTCGTCCGTTCCTCGTTTATTGTGGGTTACCCCGGGGAAACCGATGAAAATTTCAACGAGCTGATGGATTTTGCGCGTGAGTCGGAAATCGAGCGGATCGGTGTTTTTGGGTATTCCGAGGAAGAAAATACCGCTGCTTTTTCCCTGGAAGAGAAAGTCGATCCGGTTGTGATTGTTGAGCGCAGAGAACAACTCATGGATATTTCCGATCAAAATCTTGAAAAGTATAACCGGCGAATAGTAGGAAAAACCCTGGAGTTTATCCCGTTAGGTCCGTGGGATAATAATACCACTATTGGTAGGATTATGTCTCAATCGCCGGAAATCGATGGATTAACTCGTGTTAATGCGATCTTCGACGAAGATTATTCGATATATAAAATCAAAATCACCGGTTTTGAGCATGAATTGCTGCAAGGAGAGAAGGTATGAAAAAAATTTGGTTAGTATTAGGCACGCTTTTTTTTATCGGGTATATCCCCGGGCCCACCGGTACGTATGGATCTTTGGTTACTACGGTCATCGTTTACTTGTTAAAGCCCTATTGGTCAGCTTCTTTGTATATCCAGGCCATAGCGATTGCTGGAATTTTTATCATCGGGACAGCAGCCGGGAGTTACCTCGAGCAGCATCTCGATAGAAAAGACCCCCGTCATTGCGTTATCGATGAACTAGCCGGGCAAATGGTGAGTTTACTCCTGGTTCCTCATACCCTGGTTTCATATTTTTTCGCCTTTCTCTTATTTCGTCTTTTCGATATTTTAAAACCCTTCCCCATTCGCCGTTTGGAGCGTATCCCGCATGGGATGGGGATTATGATCGATGATATTGCCGCCGGCATCTATGCCCTCGCGGTTTTTCATATTGCCTCTTATGTTTGGGATAAGATTTGATTGTAATATTGTAATAGAATTAATAAGGGAATTTTAAGGTTCATTTTCAAAAGGTGCGGGTAAAGACCTGGATGAAGTGAATGTTAAACATTGAACGACGAATGTTTAAGATTGAACGGTGAATGTTAAACATTCAATGATGTATAATTATTATAATAGGGTTGTGTCACGTTTTTTGAGTAAATTTTAACCGCAGGAAGGGTTCGGAATGCGATTGCAAGTCTTCCGAATGCGATTGCAGGGGAGTGTATAATATTTTGTGTAAATTAGTAAAGTGAAATATTCCAAATCGATTTAGCCTGTAGTCCACGGATTAAATGTAAATCGAGAATAA
>Ga0209593_10000348_pt1 | contig 23249 bp, 32 predicted proteins | sample PPLLaktember2015_3_FD_187260 | JGI IMG/M metagenome (GOLD analysis project Ga0209593, IMG submission 187260) | Freshwater sediment microbial communities from Prairie Pothole Lake near Jamestown, North Dakota, USA - PPLs Lake P7 Core (6) Depth... | ecosystem: Environmental > Aquatic > Freshwater...
GTTTGGGAATGCCTAGGTTTCGATCTTCTTTTGGCCCCCCCGGGTCTTGATCGCGTGACAACTCGAGCACAGCGGTTGAAAGTTTTTTGGATCGAGACGAAGCGGATCATCGAGCGATCGAAACGGGATCACGTGATCACAATCGGTCGCGAGTGTGATCACATTTCGATCGCGACATGATCGGCACAGTTGGTTCTCGGGTCGCGACATAAACCAGGACCGGACCCGTTGGTAGTCCTCATCGTATCCGCGCGCGGTTCGACTGCCGCGGTGGGCCCGGGCGTGGAGGGTACAGCGCGACGGCCCGCGCCCGGTCCCAATGACGAGCGCATGGCACCCCGGCTCGAGACACGGGCGGGGGGGTGATTGCGTCACCTAGCGCCCCCCTCTGCTGGGCGACCCGCCCCCCTGGTGTGTCGACGCCGGCCCCTCACCCCCCGCACGCGGGGCCCCCTCCCCCTCGAGCGCGCGCGCAATCATCATCAGCTCGGCCGGCGAGCGGAGGACCACACGAATCCGACCGCCGCCGATCGCCTCGTCTGAAATGTGATCGTCGATGTCCATCACCACATGCGGCCCTTGGAGTCGCATCTGTTGCGGGTTCGCCAGGCGGCCATCGGCGATCAGTTGCGTCACGACTTTTCGCAATTCATCCACAGTCATACGTGTTCCCTTCAGGCCGCTGTGTTCCACGGGACCCAGACGATCGCGCGCCGACCTGACGACGTCAGGCGACGCAAGCCGGTATCCCGCACAAACGCGCGCGTGTGGAGATCCCAGAGGCGCGCGCTCGCCGTTTGATGTCGGAGCTGGAAAAATTCCTCGACCTCGGCGCACGTCATACCCCGATCGCCGCGCCGGCGGATCTCTGAGAGAATTTCGGCGCAGAGCGTGCCGGCGGTCGGGCTGATCGCATCGGCCGCGGCCTCGGATGTTTCGCGACCTTGCGCAAACGGCGCGCGGTAGTCCGTCGGCAGGACATCATCGCGGCCGCCCTGGCGGCCATCACACCGGCGTTCGTGGTCGGGCTCGAGTGGGTCGCCGCCGCAATGCAAACAACGTAAGGGGGTGTTGTACATGCGGCCTCAATTCAGCCCGCGGTAATTCCAGGCGTAGGCCTGGCCATCACGGCGGCCGACGTGCGACGCGGGGATCGCGCGGAGGATTTTTCCTTGTTTGGTCAGCTCATAGATCGCGTGGTTCACTTGCGCGACCGTCAACCCGGTTAAATCAATCAGCGTCAGGATCGTCAGATACCGACCCGGCCGCGCGCGCAGCTCAAGCCGGATCTGTTGCGTCGGCGTCAGGACGTCCGCGGGGCCGAGGTCGTTGATCATTTGCGCCCGTCCCCGCGTAACAGGATCCGGAGGCGTTCGCGCCGTCGGATTTCCTCAAACCGCGCGCGCTCGTGTGCGAGCCAGCGCCGATAGATCAGCGTGAGGCCGGCGACGAGCACAACGGCCAGGAGTCCGGCGGGGAGCGTGACGTCGGGGATCATTCGGTTTCCTCCATCACAATCACGCGCGCGCGGACCGTGTCGGCGTAGATTTTCCGGACCGACAGCGCGACGACCTGGCCATCGTCGGCATAGGCGATCCCGGTTAAGGCATCCATCAGCGCGCGACACAACTTGTCAACATCGGGGCGGACGCACGGGGTAACGCGGACCCGATCGCGGCCCTTCGGACGCGGCAAGCCGTAGACGACCGACACGGTCACGCCGCGGCCTTTCGGGACCATCGTCACGCCGGCCTGGCGCGCCGCCCAGCGGACCGCGGCCTCAAAGGATTTGCCGTGCTTGCTATCGGTTTTGGTGCGCAGTTTCCCGCGGCGGTCGAGAAATGAAAACGTCGAGCCCTTCACCGCGAAGGGCCCAGGGACTTCGAAATAGAAGGATTCCGGATTTGGGTCCATCGCTTTACCGCGTTTCCGTTTTTCGCGCGCGCGCGAGTTGAGTAGTACGTACTGACGGATCACTGACGGATCGGGTGAAGTGGGCTTCACCCCTGGGGTGAAGTGGGCTTCGTGTGTACGCCTGTGGATGACTGTGGAAAACTCCCGTGTTCTCGGGTTTTCCTTCGGGTTTTTGGTACGCCCCCTGTTGAAATAGTGACAGCTGCCCCGGATCGCCTTTTTGGGGCAATGCGACCTCGAGAAATCGGTAGCGGGCGGCGCGGCGGGGGGCGTGGGTTTCCTCGAGCACGAGGACGCCGAGGCGCCGCAATTCCTGCAATGCGGTCTGGGTCGCGCGCTCGGTCCGTCCCATCATGCGGGCGACCCGCGCGACACTCGGGTAGACGCGCGATCCATCATCCGCGGCAAACGACGCGAACGCGGTGGCGTACGGCTTCAGCCAAGCCGGCAAGGCGGAATTGAGGACCGCCGAGACGAGGCGCCCGCTCACCGGGCGCCCTTCCGATTCTTGCGCCAGCCGTAGTTTTTTTCGGCGGCGAGCGGGTTCCGCTTGCGCTCGTCGAGCCAGGCGAGGACCGCCGACCACTGCCAGCCGATCCGCGCCGGCGTCAGCTGGATCGGTTTCGGAAAGCGCCCGTCGCGACACATGCGCCAGATCGTCGGGTATGACAACGGGATCCGCTCGAGGAGTTCCGCGGTCGTCAGGATGCGATCGTCCTGGGGATCGACTTTGGTCGGAAACGCTTTAACCATTACGCGCCCGCCGATCGGGGCGCCTTCTTGGCGGCGCGGGCCGCGGCCGCTTTGGCATTGGCGGCGATTAACTTATGTCGAGCACTGCGGCGATCGCGCTCGTGACACTGGCTCACGTACTGCTCGACTTTGTAGAGCGTCCGATCGTACGGCTCGTGTGATTCGCGATCCTTCAACAGTGCGTACAAGGTTCGCGCGGAGAGGTGAAACCCGGCCGCACTCATCGCCGCGGCCAGTTCGCGGATTGACCAATCGTTGCGGAGGCGAATTTCATTGAGGTCCTCGAGGACGGCGCGCGTGTGCGTGGATGGCAACGACGACGACATACCGGCGGGTCCAATTCTGCGAACGCGACCGCAAGGGTCGAGCTTGCGTCAGGTCACCGCAAGCGGTTCGCTTGCGTGAAAACGCAAACCCTAGCGAATGGTTCAACCCCTTGTCAACCTACCCATATGAGCCCTCTATGAGAGCGTGTGCAGAGTTTGCAAAGTTGTGATTTGAGTAATAGGCTTACGGCTAAGTTATGTAATTCCCTGAAAGGGGTCCGGGAGTGGCAAGTCGCGCCGTGTCAGTCTTTCCGAAAATCTTTGCCGCCTGTCTCGCCGCCTATGGCGGGACGAAACAACAGCTGGCGCGCGAGCTGGGGATTACCCCCTCGTCGTTGAGTCACTTGGCCGTCGGGAACATGGGCGCCAGTGTCGACGTGTGTCTCCGCCTGGCGGCGGCGTCGGGGGTGTCGGCGTCGAAGATTTTACGGGCCGCCGGCAAACACGACGTCGCGGACCTGATCGAGCAGCTCTACGGGCGCGCGGCGACCGCGCGGATCGGGGTCGCGATGTCGCCCGACGAGCGGGAATTTATCGAAAAACTCCGGCGGGTCCGGCCGCGGTCGCGCCGCGCGATCCGGTTCTTGATCGATGCGTGTGCGTTTGCCAATGGCGCGCTCGAGTTGCCGAGCGAACACGCCGCGCGCCGCTTACCGTCGACGCATATCCGACGACGGGCGGGTTAATCTACGCCCTTCGTCCCCTGTCAGCGTTGACAGTTGCTCCACCATTGTGTCGGACCATACAGTTTGCGCTCGGCAGTTCGGTTGCCCGGCGCGTCCCCCCAGACGAGCGGGTTTAAGGGGGAGTATTCCACCGTGGCGACGAGTCGACGACCGCGATCTGCTCTGCACCTAGTTCCGCGCCCCACGCCCGCCAAAGCGATCCTCCGCGAACCTGATCGCCGCATTCGCGAACGCTTACCGCACACGCCACAACAGATCCGCCAGGCGATCGCCGACATCCTGGTGGACCTCGTCCCGGCGCGAAAAGCTGCACGGCGTTAGCACAACGTTAGCAAATCGCGGTTTGGGGCGTCTCAGAAGTTGCACTGTGAGAGTGCAGATACGGTCAATATGCGCGGATTCAGGCCCAAATATAGTGCCGGGGGCGGGAATCGAACCCGCACGAGGGGGTGACCCTCTCAGGATTTTAAGTCCCAAATTCCACGTGGAACACGGCGCGTTTATAAACCTCCCCCTAGTATTTCGGCCTGAATCCTTGTATTCTATTTTCTGGTATTGCGCTGAGTTTCGTCGCAGCGTTAGCAAAACGTTAGCAAATGAATTTCGGATCATCCTCTCAGGCGTTTAGGTCCTGAGAGGTTTTGAGTGCGTGACATGCCATCTAAGAACCTGACCGATCGCTTTCTCGCCGGCGCCCCGGACCCCGGCAATTACTTCGATACGACCGTGAAAGGTCTCACCCTCCGCGTCACCGCCGCCGGCGGGAAACTGTGGGCGTTTGTCTACCGGGTTCAGGGCCGCGGGCCGCAGTGGATCCGGCTCGGGTCCTACCCCGCGACGACACTCGCCGAGGCGCGCGACAAGGCGCGGCCGCTCCGCCAGGCCGTCGACGACAAGCGGGACCCGATCGCCGAGCGCAAAGCCGCCGAGGCCGCGGCCCAGGCCCCGCCGGCGCCGGCCGCGCCGGTCATGACGTGCCGGAAATTCGCGCCGACGTTTATCGCGTTCCAAAAGGGCCGTAAGAAAACCTGGCGCGACGACCAGACGAAACTCGAGAACACGATCCTCCCGGTGTGGGGCGAGCTGCCGATCCGGTCCATCACGCGCACGATGATCGCGGAACTACTGACGGACATCGCGGAGGACGCCCCGATCGGCGTCAATCGCTACCAGGCCGTCATTACGCGGTTTTTTGCCGTCGCGGGCAATCGCGGCCTCCTCGGGCCCGACGGGTTAAATCCCGCGGCCCGCATGTTCAAACTAGCCGACGAAAAAAACCGCGGGCGGACCCGGACCCTCACGGACGATGAGATTCGGACCCTCCGCGCCGAGTTGGACCTGATTCCCTCGGAGGCCGCCGACGCGATGCGGTTGCGGCTCATCCTCGGGCAGCGCGCCGAAGAAACGAACGGCGCCGAATGGCGGGAAATTAAACTCCACGAGCGCACCTGGTTCCTCGATGGGGTCCGGACCAAAAACGGCCTCGAGCAATTGCTCTGGTTGCCCGATATGGCCCTCGAGATTTTCCAGCGCCGACGCGACGCCGCCGCGACCAATGCGACGCACGTCTTTCCGACCCTCGCCGATCGGCAACTCTTACAGGAGGAGCGCGACGTCTACGCAATCGCCGGGAAGTTTCACAATTTCGTCTGGAAGGATCTCCGGCGGACCTTCTCGACGCGCCTCGGGGATCTCGGGTTTGACGATGGCGTGATTGATCGCCTGTTGAATCACAAGGCCGCGACCGTCGGCCGCAAGCATTACAACCATGCGAAATATCTGCCTGAGAAACAAATCGCCCTGGCCGCTTGGGACCGGGAATTGACGCGCATCCTCGCGAACGCGCCCAAGACGTCGACCGTGATCCCAATGCCCGCCCGCTGACTTGCGGTCGACCGCAAGTCGGTGGTCAGGGTGAGGCCCCCGGTTCTTTCCGCCGGAGGGTCACACCCTAGAACAGGGATGGCTGGCCCTTCCCCGCCCAATGGTCGGCGTCATGCTGCCAGGCGAGCCGCTGGGCCTCGGGGCAGGTCGTCGCGCGCGCGTGATACCCGCACACACACGACACGTCGCAGGGTTCGGACCAGAGGCCCACAGGATGCAGTTCCGCATACAGGCGGCGCGGATCGTCCAGGCGTGTGTGTGATGTGTGCGGAGCCCCGCCCGGGCGTGACCTGGCCGGGCGGGGGGGCGTCGGGCCGGAACTCATGCCACTGAGCTGGGAGGCAAGACGCCGATCCCATGATACGCCTCAGAGCAGGATCGACGCGACCCAGAGCGCCAGGCCGGCGGCGAGCAGGTTCACGCGCGGGCTCGAGACGCCCGCCGCCGCGGCCAGGAAACAGACGAGCGCCAGGATCAGCAGGACCAGATCGATCGGATTCATGACGGGCCGCCCTTCCAGGTAAATTCCGTTCCACAACACACGCACACGTACTGGTCGCCGCGGAAATGTTCCGGCGGGGTCGCCGTGTCGCAATGCTTCGGACACGCCGGGCCCGGCGCGGGCTCGAGCGCGGCCCGCGGCGCCCAGGTGCCGACCTTGCGCCCGTTGAGGTGCGTTAGGCGCCGGCCATCACGTTCCATAACGTCGCAATCTGGGATCGGATTTCCTGATCGGTCGCGCTCGTCTCAATCGCGCCGGCCTCAAAGTTGTACGAGGTCGTCGCGGCGACGAGGTTGGTCCCATTAGTGATCGTCGGCCCGAGGCTATAGGCCATCTGCGTCGGGTTATTCAGGATCTGCTGGGCGAGCTGGCGCCGCTGTTGATGGAAGTCCGTCCCGGTGTTCTCGCCGGCGACGACGATCGCCTCCGAGGTCAGGAGCGAGGCGAGCCGCTTTTGGAAGTTCTGATCCGCGGCGAGCGCGGACTGGGATCGGGGTGTCGTCGGCATGGGTCGGGTCCTCTCTTAATACTTGGCGACGGGGAGGCCGAGGTCGGCGCGCAGCTCGGCGATGTGTTTATTCGAGGCGTCGGGCTCGGGCATGTAGCGGCACGAGTAGCCGTAGCGCATGAAATGCCGGAAAGCGTCCGGGTCGCCAGGGTCAGGAAAATCGCGTTTCGCCTCCTGATAGGTGTCATGGACGCGGTCCTGATAGGCGCGCCCGGTCGTCGGCTCGTCCGGGTAGGGATAGATTTTCCCCTGGTCGATCGGCGGGAGGCCGGGCAGGACCCAGGCGCCCGTCGACCCTTCCGCGTCGGGGATCGGGTTCCAGGTCACGGACGCATTGGGCGCGCCGGCGCTGGCGACGATGTCGACGACCCAGCATTTCTCGCCGTCGGGCGTCGTCCCGGGGCCGTCGTCCGGGTCCAGGATGTTGATCGCGTCATCGGAAATATCGTTGGGGTTGCCGCGTTTGCCGTTGAGGCCGACCGCGGCGTCCTTCGCGTTCAGCTCCGCGGCGACGATGCGAATAAAGTCCTCGGTGTGGGCGTTGCCGGTGTGGCAATTCTTGAACGCCTCCGGGTTTTGACTGGCGATGCGTTGCACGTCGGCGACGTAATTCGGACAGGACATAGCAGAATCCTTTCGGTTAGGGTTTCCGGCGCGGCGGACGACACAGCACCACAACGACGAGGCTCACGACAATCCCGAGAATAATCACGAGGTCGATCACGACGACCCGCCGACAATCTGCCCGCCGGCAATCAGCCGCCGGAGGGTGTCCTCGAGCGAGAAGCGGACACTCGAGGCCTTCACGGTAAAGCGCGGCGGGAGGCCGGCGACGAGGTCGATCTCCGTGATCGTCACGTCCTGGATCGTCAGTGTCGTGTGGATCCGCTGGGACGGCAGATCAATCACGATCGGTTTCCCACTCTTGGTCTTGAGGTCGCGCGTCGCATAGGCGACGGTAACGATCGGCCGCGAGAACAGCGCCAGGTCGGCGTCGCAGCGTTCGACCAGGGAGTCGACGCCGCGGCGGTTGTCGACGAGCAGAAACTCGACGACCCCGTCCCCGCCGGTGCGGGCCGCCTGTTCCGCCTGGGCCAGGAGGTCGTCGCGTTGGACCCAGATATGGACGGCCGAGCCCTTGAGCATCGGCCGCGCCAGGCCCGTCACGCCGGTCAGCATCGGCGCCGGGATCGCCTGACTGCCGTAAATGACGGTCGTCGTAATGGCGCCCGGGCCCGACGCGGGAATGCCGGCGAGCGTGTTCCCGCCGATCCCGGTATAGCGGATCGTTTGGCCGCCGCCGATCGTGACCCAGCCGCCGGTGAGACGAAAGGGCGCGCTCGAGGCGACCGGGAGCACGGTGGATCCCGGGTTGACCTGGCCGTCCGGTTGTTTGAGGCCCGAGGTGTCCGCGCCGGGCTCGGCGGCGCCGGTGATCGCCGCGTCGGCGATTGTGACCGTGACGGCGGTCGTGGTGTTGTCGTTGATGGTTTGGATCAGCCGGCGGGACCCGCCGACCGGGCTCATGTAGAGTTCGCGCGCCGTCACCGCCGCGGCCCCGATCGGGAGCGTCACCGCGATCTGGTTCCCGACCGCCGTCGCCGTGCCGAGGGCCGCGGCGCCCAGGGCCGCATTCGCGACACTATCGGTAAACGTCGTGCCGGTGTTATTCGCGAGGGTCGTCACCAGACGGAACGCGCCGGCGCCGTTGAACCGTCGATAGAGTTTGCGCGCCGTGACACTGGCCGGCCCGATCGGAATGTTCGAGACGGGGATCCGTTGCACCGCGGTCCCGGTCGTGTTACTCGTCGGGACGGTGACGGCGCCGGCGTTATGCGGGGCCGTGTCGGTGTGTGTCGTCGCCGTGTTGTTATTGAAGGTCGCGACTAAGTACCAATTCGCGGGATCGGTTTGGATCCAGCGGCGGTAGAGTTTGCGGCCGGTCGTGCCGGCGGGCCCCGTCTCGATATACAGGATCGGAACCTGCCCCATATGTTGCGGGGTCGTGTCGACCAGGGGCGGCGGCGGGCCGTTAATGATCGAGGCGTGAGCCACCGTATCCCGGAACCTTGTGGAATCGTTCCCGGCCCCGGGCGCGGCCACTTGCCCCACGAAGCGCGCGCCCGCCGATTGCCAGCCAAACCAGGGATTGCCGTCTTGCTGCCGATAGATTTTGATCGCCGTGACGCGGGCGTCGAGCTGATACGCGATCGGGACATCAATCGCGTTATTCGGAGCCGCGACGGATACGGTGACGGACGCGGTCGGGAGACTTTCCCCGCCCGCCGTCACACATGTTAGCCAGTAATAATAAAAGCCGGGTTCGATCTGCCCGCCCGTCGTCGCCGGCCATCCACTCGTAAAGACCCGCATCACCCCGGGGCCGCCCGCCGTCGGACCGGGGCCCGCCGTCACTTGTCCGGAGGGGTTCCCCGCGTTCGTTTCGCCGGTCGCGTTGGTAAACGTTAATTTGTAATCGAACGTGCCGGCGGGGACGCCCGCGCCCGCCGTCGGCGTTTGGGGTTGCGGGTAGATCGGCACGGGTAATTGCCCCGAGGCGGCCGAGGTCGTGATCGCATTACTGATCGCGCCGGCGACGGTTTCGCCGTAGGCCGTCACAAACGACGTCGCGTAGTCGTGCGATCCCTGATCGGGGCCGGTGCCATTGATCGCGGTCGCCGCGGTCGGCGCGGTCGCGGGCGGGGCGTGGACGCCGGCGGTGATCGCCGCGGGCGGGCCGGCGAGCGACTGGCCGGCCGCGGTGCGATAGGCGACCGACAGGGTATGGTCCCCGCTCGTCACGCCCGCCCCGCCGGCCAGGGCGACGATCGGCGCGGTGGTCGGGCTCGAGCCCGTGCCGACGAGCGACCCGCCGGACTTGAGGACGACGCCGGTAAAGGCAATCCGATCCGACTGCGCGCCCTCCGGGGTCAGGCCGACGATCGCCGTCCCGCCGAGCGGGGGGAACACGGCGCCGTCCTGGATCGGGAGGAGCGTCTCGCCGGCGAGGACGTCGGTCGGAATGTTCTCGCCGTAGCCCTTCCCATAGACGCGGGTGCGGAGCTGGGAACTATCGGTATTGACCTGGATCGGCGGGGACATCAGGAACCGGTGCGCGTCGTCGATCGGGTTCGGGGGCGCGCTCGTGTCCTCCTGGAACAGATAGACGACGTGATCCTCGATCTTGCAATAGCCGCCGACGGCCGTTGCCAGGCGCGCGAGACAGGCGATAAACGGATCGGCGCCGTCGAACACGATCGTCACGGGCGGGAGGCCGGGCGCGATCCCGGCCGTCGAAAATCCCGGCGCAAAGGTCGCCGTGATCGCCTCGGCGATCGTCGTCGCCGAGGTGTCGACCCAGGTCCCGAAGGGCCGCCGCGCGTTCGCTTCCGCGGTGTCGTCAATCGCCGAGATATACCAGGCGAGGTGTGCGGGGATCGATTCAAAGGCCTGATCGATCGTCTGGACCGCGCCGGTAAAGAGCAGCACTTTCCCGGTCAGGATCCGGACCCGTTGGCCGACGGCCGGGGCGTCGCCTTCGATCGTGAAGTTGGCGGTATTGGGGGCGTCGTTCAGGACGTCATGGACCGTCACGCCCTGGATACGGACCCGCCCGGTGACGTTGACCTCGTCGATCCAGATGCCGGCCGCGGTGTCGATCGGGACCGAGAGATCCCCGCGCGCGGTCCAGACGATCGCGACCTCCGCGGCGAGGCGCGGCGACGGGCTGATCGTCGCACTCGCGGTGACACTGATCGACGCGGCGGCGGCGAGCGCGGCCGCCTGGGCGCCGGCGCGGACCAGGGCCCCGGCGAAATACGCGCCCGCGAAATAGACGCCCCCGATCATGTTCGGGTAGACTCCCGCGGATGGCTGACGACACCCGCACCGAATTGGAGCGACAAGCGCGGCATCTGGCGACGTATGCGGCCAGCGTCAACTGGACGCCCGGCGACAATACGCGGGAGTGGCTGTTGGGCTTGCGCGACCTGATCGAACACGTCCAAGCGTTGACCGAGCCGAATCCCGGCGAGATGGGGAGCGACCTCGACCTCTCGCACCTCGATGGGCCAAGTTAACCAAAGCGGCGTTATCAGATCCCCGATCCCTGATCCCTGATCCCCGATCATGGCGTGATCCACGCGGGCATCCACGCCGCGATCCACGTCCGCAGACGATGCATCACAGACGGGCTTGCTTCCGGTTTTGTATCTCGAAATGAGTCTGCTTGAGCTTGCACTTCCAGCCGCGTCACTTCCGCTAACAACGCCTGAATCAGCGCGTCGTGATGCTGCCAGCCCGTGATCAGGTCGGGGACATATTTCGAGTAATCGACGCCCCACGGTTTGGTTAAGCGTCCCTGATCGTCTACCTCGTCACTCCCGACACTGACCGCAAACGGCGCGACTAGTTGTGCCTCTTGCGCGAATACGCCGCGCCCTTGTGTGCCATCCGACTTCCAGAGGAAATTGTGAATCACCGTGTCCCGGAGCACGGCGGTATTCGTGTGCTCATACAGGGGGGTTTTCAGGCGGGCATCACTGGTGGTTAGGTACGCCGTCGCCGCCCCAGTGGTTTGGATCGATCCCACAAACCCATTCCCGTTATAGAAATAAACGACGTTCACCGCCGCCGTCCCCGCCTGACCAATCGCCATTGCCCCCGGCGTTAAGGTCGTAAAGGTCTGCCCACCGGTAAACGGCGTCCCCGGCCCCACCGTGAAACACCCCGCGCCGGGATCGGTGGTCCCGCCCCAACTGAACCCGCCCGATTGGTGGATGCGCCCGCGTTCGGCGGCCGGGCCGGTATAAAAAATGATGCCCCCACCGGCCACATTCCCCGCCGCCACTTGGAGACACCCCGGCAGCCCCGCCGCTTCATTGCCAATCGTGGCAATAAAGGCCCCGCGATCCACGCCCGTGGCCCCGCCGCCCGACACTTGCACTTGGCCCGTATCCGCCCCGTCGTTCGTCCCGGCGGACAAGGTGCCTAAGTTCGCAAAACGAATCCCGCCCGCCACGGAGAGGTTCCCCGCCGTCGCCAGTTGGGGGAAGTTCACGCCGCTTTCAATGTCGGTCAGGGACTTGGCGGTAATCGTCGCGGCAATCAGGTCGCCGGCGACGATCGTCCGCGCCGTCGTGCCTTCCTGCACGCGCGTGATCATCAGGGTGTCGGTCGCGCGGGCCGTGACGCGGACCACTTCCGCCGTCGTCGGGTCCGGCAGCAGATCCGCCGGCCACACGGTCGCATTGAACGGGGCGGCGGGAAAGCGCGCCCCTTCGCCGGCGCCGACCGTGAGCGTCGTCCCCGAGCTGGCCGGGCTCGGCGCCGTGGCGACCGTCGCGATCGCAAGATTCTTGTGGGCATCAAACGCCATATCAGGCCACCGTAATCACAAGCGCGCCCGCGGGAAAGCGCGGCGACGGATCGCCATTGAGAACCTCGCGCGCGGTACTGAGCGCGCCCCACACGAGCGGGTTCCCGCCGGTCGCGGCATCAAACAGCGCGAAGTGCGTCACCGTGCCCCAGTCGGAGGTCGGGACCGGAAACGTCACGACGACCGCGTTACTGGTCGCGCCGCCCGACCCGCTCGACGCGCCCGTCGTCCCGCCCTGGGTCGCGGTCCAGTTGGTATCCAAGGGCGGGAGGTTGACGCGCGCATACCCGCCGCCGGCGACCTCGGTCCCGCCGCCGGCGTCACTCGGCGCCGCGGTATAGAGCGCGACATAGAGGGCCGCCGGTTTCGCGAGACTCGCCGCGCGGAACAGGTGATCGACGAGTTTGTTTTCAAGGTAATTGGTAGCGTTGGCCATTTACGCGGTTCCTAACTGGGTGCCGGCGCGGACCTGGCGCATGATGAGTTCCGCGACCCGGCGCGCGAGATTCGACTCCGAGTCGACCAGGTTAAAGGTATTGTTCACGGTCGCGCCGAGCCCCTGGCCGCGGGGAAAGACCGACGTCCCGGGCGGGAGGTTGGCGAGGACCTCGCCGCCGTGGACCTTCGCCAGGCCACCGGCGAAGTTCTCAATCCCGCCCGCGAATCCCGGGATCGGCGAAAAGGCGCCGCCGAGCCGCGCCTGGTTCTCGAGGGTCGACGTCGTCGTAAAGAGGGAGTTCTGATTCAGGAGCGCATTCGAGGCGTTGGTGTATTGCATCAACTCGATCCAGCCCTCGATCGCGTCCTTACTGAGTTCGACACTGGCCGCGACGCCCTGATAGGCCGCGTCGACATGCCAGGCGCTTTCGGCGTGCGCGTCATTCGCGACCGTCGCGGCCTCGACGGCCTCACCGGCTTTCATCCACGCATCAATCACTGCCTGGTCGGCCGCCTTATCCGCGGCGGACCCGGGCGCCATCTTGAGCGCGGCAATATAGGCGGCGTCCCCGGTGAGCTGAAACGAATCGATCAGCGCGGCGTTCGACTTCTGGAGCGCGGCGCCGGCCCCGGCCGCCTCCTCTTGTTTCTTGACAAAGTCATTGACCTGGCGCATCCAGCCCGCGCCCGCCGACTGTTTCGCATTGAAGGCGTCCGCCTCCATCTTGGCGGCGTCGGCATTCATCAGCGCCAGCTGGTTCGCGTTTTTGGTTTCGCTCATCAACTTCTGATAGGCCTTGTCGAGCGCGGCGGCCTCCGCCTCCTTAGCCGCCGCCAGTTTGGCGGATTCGCGGGCGTGTTCCGCGGTCGCGGCGGCGGCGTCCTTCTGGCCCTGGGCGAGGATCTCGAGGGCCTTGGCGTGGACGCCATACTTATTCGTGAGCTGTTCGGTTTTCGCGCCGGCCTCGACCGCGATCGCGATCTCAATCTTCTGGGCCTCGGTCAGGTTGCGGACTTCGCGATGCGCGTCGGCGAGCTTCTCGCGCCAGTTGATATTCGCGTCGGTCGTCTTTTTCGTTTCCTCGGCGATGAATTTGATCGCGCCGGCGTAACTAATCCCCTGTTTGGCGCCCATCTCGAGGGCCTTATTGATCGTGTCCAGTTTCGCGCCGGCGGTTTCGCCCGCGACCGAGCCAATCAGGCCCAGACTCTCGCCGACCTGCTGGATCGCGGCATCGAGACCGAGAAAGTCCGAGATGATCCCGCCAATTTTCCAACCCGTGACGGCCGCCGTGAAGATGGCGCCGGCGGTCCCCAGGACACCCAGTGAGGCGGCGCCCGCGCTCGCCGCCGTGCCGATCTCGAGGAGGCCGGCGACTTGCGGGCCGACACTCAGGCCGACCGCTTTCATCGCGTTATTGACACTCAGATAGGAGGCCGACAGCCCGGCCATCGTCGAACTAGTCGCGGTCACCGTCGTGTTCAGGTCCTGGATCCGCCCGCCCGCGGCGCCGATCTGGTTGAGCATCTTCTCCTGCGAGTCCGCCATCAGGCGGAGAGAGGACGCCGTGCGGCCGCCGGCGGCCTCGAGCCCGCCGAGCGCGGCCTCGGATTGCTTGACGGCTTTATCGAAGTTCGAGAAGTCCGCCTGGAAAACGCCGGTGACCGCCATTTAGTCGCGCTCCGCCTGGTCGTGTTCGGCGACGAGCGCCTCAACGAGCACCTGGTGGACGTCGGCGTCCATATCGCGGACCCACTCGTAGCGCCAGCCAAAGCGCCGCGCGATCGTCAGGTCCGAGATCACGGCGTCTCTCCAACCGTTTTTTTTTCGGCGTCGCGCGCCGATTGCATCGCGCTTTCGTGCGCTTCGATCGCACTCCGGATCTCGGCGAAACTGTCGGGATCAAGCGAGTCGATCACGTGCTGGAGGTCGTCGGCGGCGAGGTCGCGGATCTCGACGCGCGATCCCGCGTCGTCGGTCAGGGTCCAGTCCAGCAGATACGCCAGGATGGTCCCGATCCCGATCATGAGCGGGTTGGTCCGATAGCGCCCGTCCCCGTTCGCGGTATACATGCGCGCAAATTGCGCCCGCTGTTCGCCGGCGGTGAGGCGTTCGCGCACGATCAGCTGATCGCCGTTGGCGAGCGTGAGCGTCTTGGTCTGCGGGCGAACAAAGCGCGACATCAATAATCCTCTCGAGGCCCGAGGGTCGCGGTGAGGCGATCCCCGTCGATCCGAAACTCCTCAATCGGCCACACGGAGCGGCCGCGGCCAAACGCCGCGACGAACAATAGCGGGCGTTGGGCCATCTTGAATTTGTCCGACCCGACAATCCGCGCCGCCAGGGCCCATTTCGGTTTGACGCCCCGCGGCGTCGCCGCCTGGCGCATCAGGGTCCAGCCCTCGACGCCGGCGGCGATGTAATACGCCCAACGGATCTCGGCGCCCTGGCCGCGAATCAGTCCCGGGTTCACGGCGCCTAGCGGGCGATCGCGTCCTGACCCGGGGCGCCGTAGCGTTCCCCGAGGCGCTGCTGGTTCTCGCGGTCCCGATCGGCACTCCGGGTGCGCGACAGGTCCATCAGGATCGCGGGCTCCATCACCCAATTCCCGGCCGCGTCGAATTTGCTGGACCAGGTCACCGCGCCCTTGGCACTGACCGAAATCGCGCCGTCGATATTGCCCAGGCCCTTAAACAGAAACGTCGGCTCGAGCGTGTTGGGGATCAGCGTGATCATCGCGGCGACGTCCCCGAAGATGACCGAGAACAGTTGATCGGGCGTCGTCGCGGAGTCCCAGCAGCCCGTCATCGATCCGGAGTAACTCGGGAGCCCTAACACGCTCTGCTTGTTGGTGTCCTGAAAGCAGGTGACATCCACGCGGTCCTTCGCGAGGTCGAGGTCCCACGAGTCCGTCGACGCCAGCGACGTGCCGGTCGCGCCGCCCGTGGGATCCAGGAGGACGTCGCCTTTCTTACCGTGAATACGAGCCATAAGAGAATCCTTTCGGGCGGTTAATCGGGACTGGCGAACACTTCGTAGTCGGCGCCGGCGATCTGCCAGCGTGAATCGTTGTCGATCGGATCGATCTGCACGTCGGGGCCGACGCGATCGACCCGCAGCGTCGACATATGCGTATAGCCGGCCATGGGGAGGACCGTGTCCTCGAGCAGCTGGTGGATCCGATAGGCCGCGGCATTCGCCGGCGCGGGGGTTTTCGACAGGACCCAGGCCGTCACGCGATACTGAAAGGTTTCATAGAGCGGCGCGCGGAATGCTTCGGTATCTTCGTGCGTCTGGTTCTGCACAATCACGAACCCGGTCCGCGGCGGGCGCGACGCCGGCGCGGTCGTGAGCCACACGCCATCGGGGACCAGGGCCGTGAGCGTCGCATCCGCGGCCAGGGCGGCGATGATCGCGGCGTCGACAGCGGCGACGTTAGCGACGGACATCCAGGCCCACCTGTTCGATCACCGCCGTGAGGTCCTCGTACATCTCGCGCCGCCGCCGGACCACAATCGGCACGAAGATATTCGCGCCAGGCATAAAGCCACGGTTCGCCGGTTTCTTTAACAGTTGCTTATTGCGACTAATGTTGTAGCGGACGACGGTCCCCACTTCAAACAACGTCGCATGTTGGGCGGTCGATCGGACCGCCAGGCGCACGGAATATGGTTTGTGCGCCGTCTCCCGGCGGACCCGGACCCCCTTCCGCAGGTTCCCGCCTTCATACTCATCATCCCCGGGGCCGACCGGATACGCCTCCCGGATCTCCGCCGCCGACCCCTCGGCCGCCTCGGCGATGATCGCCTCCGCCAGCTCGGTCATTTCCTGCGGGAGTTCGAGGAGCCGCTTCCGGAGGTCGTCGAGGCCGATCCATTTGATCGTCGCGATCGCGCTCATGGGGTCCCCTGTTCGACGGCCATTAACTCCATCGTCGGCGGGCGATCGTCGACCGCGGTCGCGGCGGTGATCTGGTAGGTCTTGCCGTTATAGAGCATCCGGGTCCGGGTCGTGACGCCTGGGTGATAGTGGCCGCGCACGGTCGCGAGGACCGCGGTCATCACCGTCCCGCCTGAGGATCGTTCCTGGTCCGTCGCGGACACGGGCGCGATCTGGACTTTCCACGTCGGCGGCGTCAGGTCGTGCCAGGTTTGGGTATAGCCGCCGACCCCGTCGGGGACGTCGACCGGGTCCTGGAAGGTCACGAGGTGTTTGTAGTCGCCGATCATGCGATCCCTGGCGTGTGATACCGCGCGAGGAGGAGTTTGATCCGCTCCCAAAATTTCGGGAAGTCTGTCTCATCGTCGCCGCGGTCCTGATAGAGCCGGCCGAGAAGTAATTTAATCGCCGCGGTGACATCGCCGGGCGCCGTCGTCGGATCGACCCACGTCTCCGCCAGGCCGCCGGCGCCCTTGAGAAACCGGAGGATCGTGTCCTCGGCCTCGTTCAGTTGATCCTGGAGTTCCTCGTCCGCGGGATCGCCCGGCGGGAGCGTGATATTCAAGTGGGCCTTCGCTTGTGTCAGCGTGACCAGTTTCGCGGTCGCCGGCATCAGCGCGACTCCTTCGCGTCCTTCCCGCGTTTACAGATCAAGCGCCAGGCACTCGAGCGGCCCGGGCGGTCGGTCGTCGTCGCGGCCTTGCAGAGCCAGAGCGAGCCGTCGTCCGTCACGACGTCGCCGCCGGTGTAGGTCGCGCCCTGCTCATAGACGTCCTTGTAGCTATCGGCGAATTTCCCCATCGGGCCGGGCGGGCCTGGCGGGCCGGCGGCGCCGTCCTGGCCATCCTTGCCGGGAACACCGTCCGCGCCGGCGGGACCGGGGAGGGGCGCGCGCGCCTTCAGCTCGGCGAGTTCTGCGGTGACGGTCGCCAGGTCGCGCCGGAGCGTCTGGACCTCGGCTTGATGGGGTTGCATCGCCGCCTTCAGCGACAGGCCGACGACCGTCGCGACATCCTCAAGCTGCACGGGCATAGATCACCATCGCCTTTTCATGCATCCGGGTAATCTCCTCCGCGCTGGCGGGCTCGTCGTCATCCGCCGGCGGGAGGGCCAGCGTCGGCGGCGCGCCGGGGAGTTCGGGGATCGGCCGGCCGGCGAGTTGCTCGAGCGGCCAGTACTGCTGTTGCATATAGGGCGTGTGCCCGCCGGGGACCGGGGCGAGGCCGAAATACTTTTTCCGCGCCTCGTTGATCGTCATCCCGCCCGAGCTGATCGCCTTCGCCGCCGCCTCGTTTTTCGAGAGCGAATCCATTCGCATCAGGTCATCCAGATCGAACTCGGTCCCGTAGGGTTTGGGCAGCTCGAGGCCTTCGTCGAGCGACAGCTCGAGGTTCTCGATCTTCTCCTGGAGACACTGCGAGTAGTACTGGATCGTCAGCGGTTCGATGTTGGCGTAGGGCGGCGGGTCGCCGATCGAAATCATGTAGGGCTGAATGTGAAAGCAACTACAGACGGTCGTCGCCGACCATTGCAGTTGCTCGATCAGTTGCGCGTCGGCGGCGTTGACCGCCATCTGTTCGTAGGTGAGCCCGTGCGACAGGAGCGCGACTTTGCCGGCGTTGTCGCCGCTGTAGCCGGCCATCCAGCGTTCTTTCAGATCCGCCGCTTGCGCGTCGGTGAGGTCCTGGGGCGTCGTGAGGATCCCGCTCGGTTGGGAGCCGTTGCGGAAAAACGCCGTCGCGCCGTTTTGAATGGCGAGCCCTTGCGACGCCGCGACCCCACACGCATAGATCGGACTGACGCCGACCAAGGGGTGATAGAGCGGGACCATCTTGTCGTGAATGATCTCGCGCGCGGGGACGACGACCTTGTCCTCGAGCGTCGCCAGGTCGTCGCGTTGCAATTCGTAAAAGACCTCGCCGTTCGGCGACACCATCGGGACGACGCGCGTCGGGTCGAGCACATAGAGCGCGACGACGACGCCGCGCGCGTCGCGTTCCTTCAAGACGTAGGTATTGCCGTGGACCAGTTTCGACATCATCCAATGCGTGATGAATTGGATCCGGTTCTGGTAACGGTTGGGTTTCTTGAGGACCGGGGAAAACGCGGGGGAGGTCGTCTCCGTCCAGATGCCATCGTCGTCGACCTGGACGAGCCGGAGGCCGAGCTTCGCAATGTCGGAGGCGATGAGCGTCGCACACGCAAAGACGGCGGAGTAGGTGAGCGACGTCTCGGCGGTGATCTCCTGGTTCTGTTGCCAGGCGCCCGTGAAGGGCTCACGGACGATCGGCCACCAGCCGCCGCGCGTCATGGATCGGACCGGCGTCGCGACCAGGCCCAGGACCTTGGTCACGAGATCGACAAATCCGCGGCGACTAATGTCCATTCACTCCCGTCTCAAATCAGGGCGCCCCGGCTCGCGGGCGCCGCGGCCAGATGGCGAAGTCCGCTCTCCCAGCGTCGGGACGCCCTGATCTGCATCGATGGTTAGGCGTCGCCCTTCTTGCTGCTGGGCGCGCTCCCGACCGTGACCGTCGTCCCCGTCGGCGCCGGCCAGTTGGCCGCGGTGAGGTACTTCACCGCGTTCGCGTTGACGCGCTTCCAGTTGGCGAAGCGTTCCGCCCTGAGCGCGACGAGGTTATTTTGGAACAGCGAGACGAGGACGGTCGTCGCATCCGACGGTGACATCGGCGCCGAGTCCATCTGGAGCGAGGCCTCGCGTGAGGCGTCGATCGTCACCGCGCCATCGTCCGCATACAGGATGTAGGCCGGCTGCAAGGCGACGACGTTGGTCCCGGCGACGTTCGACGTGATGAACGTCATGCCGCGGTAACTCCCGCCCGAGATGCCGACCCCGGGAAACTCCGGGGAGCCGTCGATATTGGTCCGAAACGACAGCGCAAGCGCATTTGCCGACGACAACACAAACGCCAGGCCGTCGACCGGGATGTTATTGGTCGCGAAGTGATTAATCAGGCCCATGATGTCGGCGAGCGGGTTCGCCGTCGCCGCCGCCGTCGGCGCGCCGTTCGTGATCGAGGCCGGGTTAATGCCGGCGACCGCCGCGACCGCCGGATCCAGGAACTGCTGATCCAGGAACTGCGCGATCCCCGCGATCATGTCCCGGCGGACCAGGTCCTCCGCTTTCGGGTTCGACAACCGGACCAGTTCCTCGGTGAGGACGATGATCCCGGCGACCTTCGTCACGCCGAGCGTATCGGACGAGAACGCGAGTTTCGTCAGCGGTTTCGGTTTCGCTTCCCCGACCCAGCCATACGCGCCGCCGGCCGTCTGCATCGGGACTTTCACGTTGAAGGGGACTTCCCGGAGGCCGGGGATCTTCCCGAGGACCGTCGCCGGATGCAGCAGCTCGATGAACTCGTTGATCATCGTCTGATTCACGAGGGGCTGGGCCCACGTCGCGTCGGTCGTCGTGCCGGGCGCGACGGCGGCCTTCAGCGAGAGCGCGACCTCGGGCGTCGAGTCGTCCCAGCGTTTCGCGTATTCGGCCGCTTCGTGCTTGTTGCCCTGGCAGACCATGAGCGCGCACGCCTTGCGGATAAACGCGGTCCCGAGCGGGACATTGGGTTTCACGAGGACGCGGTTGTACGCCTTGACGACGCCGGCGGGGGCGACGACGGGCGCCGCGGCCGCGATCGACATCTTCTCGTGGTCGCGCCAGCGTTGGAGATCCGCGTCGATCGATTTGACCTGATCTGACAGGCCGTCGTGTTCCGTCGCGGCCTCGGCCTCGAGCGTCGCGCCGTCGTCGGCGGCGCCTTCCATAATGTCCGTCATGCGCGCGGCGAGCGCGGCGCGCTTGTTCTCGAGGTTCTGAATGTGTTCGGCGGGTGTCTGTTTGCCCATGATGCGGGGCCTCATTGGTGATGTGCCCGTGACGCCGGGCAAAGTGAGGCCTGACGCGGCCGCCTGATCGAGGGACTTAATGACGGCAAAGGTCGCCGACTGGTGTGCGGGGACCGTCACGAGCGACAGCTCGAGGATCTCGGATTTGAGAAACCGCATCCCGCCGGACTTCAGCGGTTCGATCGCGTCGCGGATCGGCTTAAAGCCGATCGACACACCGCGGATCAACTTGTGGAGAATCGACGACCAGGCGCGATCGACTTCGTCCTTGAGCGGGCCGGGGTCGTCGATCAGCGGGAGTTCGGCCTCGAACGGGATCCCGGCCGGCGTCGCGCGGCCAAGGCGCGCAATCCCGACGGGCGCCTGGCGGTTATGGTGGAGGAGGAGCGGCAGCTCGGGCGCAAACATCGCGCCCAGCGGTTCGACGATGTCGCCCATGCGGTCGGGCTCGGGCGTCGTCGCGATCCCGCGGATCAGCCGGCGACCCTGGTCTATCGATTTGATCTCGAGGACGGTCCAGGTATGTTGCACGGTTGGGCCGTATCTTGGGCCCAACCGGCGCGGGACACAATTTTACGTGTCCAAAAATCAGCGCGACGAGGGGGGCGGCGTCTGGGCGGGCGGCGTCGCGGGCGGCGTCGGATGGGTCGGCTGTTGCGGTGTGGTCGGCTGTTGCGGTGGTTTCGGTGCGCTGGGCTGCGGTGTGTTCGCCATAACGGTTTACCTCGGGTGTTGAAGTTCGCGGCGGAGGCCGCGACGGATCACGTCCTGGATACTCTCCCGCCGGCGCGCCGCCATTTTCGCCGCGGCGTCGTAGTCGGCGGCCAGCAGTTTGACATGCACGGAGGGGGCCAGTCGGCCCGACGGATCGAGACTCGGGCGGCCGCGGCGTTTGGGTAGCTGCATCATCGTCCCCCCATAAACAACATCTGGACCCGCGGCGGTTTATTCGCGACGCCGGCGGCGATCGCATCCGTGCGGGCCTCCCAGGAGAGAACCGCCGCCATTGCGAGGTCGATTTTAAGCGGAGAGTCGGGTCGTTCCTTGCGAATTAACCACAGCGGTTGCCCCTGCTCGTCGCGGCCGCCTGGCAGGTCATGGCGCCGACTGTGGCCCAGGTGTCGGGTGAGGCGCGGATCGCCGTCATGCGAGACGGCGCCACTGCGGATCGCGGTTTGAAAATTCTTGAGCGCATACGTCATAGGGCGCCGGCGGTTCGTCCACCAGGCGACGACCTTCTTATCCCCGAGCGCGGGATCGCCGGCCCACTGCGCGATCCACGATCCCCAGTAGGGCGGATCCGCATAGAGGCGCCACACGGTAAATTCCTTGAACAGGCCGCGGATCGTCTGGTCGACCTCGTCGGTCGGGACCTGCCAGTCGGTCCGCCCGGGCGGGCATTCCCACACCCCGGGGACCCACTGAAACCCACTCTCGACGTGGGTCGCGACAATCCCCGTCGCGTCGTGAAACATCGCGCCGTCAAAGCCGAGCGTAATGGCATCGCCCGGCGCGACGGGGTTCGCGCGCGTCAGTTGCAGCCAGCGCGGGACATCAAACGCCTGGGTCCCGCCCTTCACCAGGCGATTGAGCCACACGCGCTCGAGATAGGCGCGATCGGCCTCGGGGTCCTGCCAGGCCGCCGCGATCGCCTCAATGTCCGACCAGGCACTCGAGGGCCCCGAGGCCTCAACGATCGCCGCGCGCAATCCTTCGGGTGTCTCGAGGTCGTGTGTCTCGGAGGCGTCGCGGTGAAAGTAGAACAAGCGCGCATCGGTGACGCGGCCGGCCTCGACGGCCTGGGCGTAATCCATCGTCGCCTCGGCGACTGAGCCCATCCCTGGTTCGGGCGCCGTCGTTGTCTCGAGCGTCCACGCATCCGCGGCGCGACGTTTCGGAATGTTGGCGAGCATCGTGCGATGCGCGCGGACCAGGCGCGGCAGTGTGAAGCGATGCGTCTCGTCGAAATGCTGGAAGGTCGTCCGCGCGCCGTCGCGCGCATCCGGGGCCGCGGCGAGCGCGACCGCCTTCCCGCCGCCGGTCTTGCGGAGGATCCGCTCGAGGCCAATGTCGAAATCATCGCGGAGCGAGGACAGCTCGAGGATCACGCGGAGCGCGGTATAGGCGAGGTCCTCGGATTGTTCTTCGGTATAGGCGACGAGCGGAATATACGGATCGGTGACAGGCCCGCCGATCGGATCCCCGCTCGCCGTCCAGCCGATCCCGCGGACCGGCGCCGCCGGATGCAGCTCACAGGCGGCGAGCCAGGCGGCCAGCTCGGTTTTCGCGGTGCCCTTGCGGAGTGAGATCCCGACGCGCTTAAAGCGCCGGCGGAGGGCCATCGGGTGATCGCGCGGATAGACCTCATACATGCGATAGATCAGCGCGACCTTTTCGGCGTCGAGTTTCGCGGGTTGCCCGCGCAGGTCGCCCGGGCCAAACACGAGATGCTGTTCGATGAAATCACACACGCCCGGGCCGAGCGTCGGCCACAGCGCCCGATCGTGTGGGACCGTCAGGATCATTGAATCGTCGGATTGAGGAGCGCCCGCGGATCGGCGCGCGCGGTCGCGGCCTGGGGCGTTGGCGCCGGCGCGCGCTCCTCCTCCGCGGTCGCGCGGATCCGCGTCGCCAGTTGTTTCACGAGCGATTGAAAGCGGCCGGCCGCGGCCAGGCGGACCGAGGGCGCCTCGGCGGCGTTGTGTGTGATCGTCAGCGCCAGGTCGGCGAGGTCGACGAGCTGGGCGTCGGTCGCGTCGAGCGGGTAGGCGGCGCGGATCGCCGCGGCCCAGGCCGGCGCCTCGAGCGCGGGGACCACAGGGACCGGGGCGTCACTCTCCCGCGGATCGCGTGTGTCGGTCAGGCGTCCCGCGTCCATCCATCGATGGACCGTGGATCGATTGACACCTAACTGGGCCGCGATCTCGACGGGCGACAAACCGAGCGCATTCAGACGTTTTGCCTCAGGTCCTAAGTGTTGGAATTTTCGTGTACGTTGCATGGGGATTATTCTGTTGCATCCGTCGCGCGTCGTTGCAAATTGAAAAAGCGACC
>Ga0209593_10000349_pt1 | contig 23237 bp, 19 predicted proteins | sample PPLLaktember2015_3_FD_187260 | JGI IMG/M metagenome (GOLD analysis project Ga0209593, IMG submission 187260) | Freshwater sediment microbial communities from Prairie Pothole Lake near Jamestown, North Dakota, USA - PPLs Lake P7 Core (6) Depth... | ecosystem: Environmental > Aquatic > Freshwater...
ATTGCCATAGTCATAGTCATCCTTGTCGTTTTCGTTGTGGTGATCTATTTTTTTCCCAATTATGTTTTTTATTTCTCATTTCCAGGGGGGATTAAAATTCAAATTATACTGGCTACTGAAGCCCTGGTGCTATAACTTTTTTTGGCACAACTATCCAATTCCAATTCATCGGTTCATATCCATATCAGTTCTTTGTGACCATTTAGACATCCAAATTTTCGAGGGCCGAAAATTGGCGAGACGGCTCCTCGGATCCGATCATCCGATGATCGGCGGAGAAGTGAAGTGGAAGTGGAAGGAATTCGGATACCGACTACAGCCCCTGACTTTAAAAAGCGAATTAGAGGCTTAAGTTAGTGACATTCTTGACTGTCCCCTTTTTTTCTTTTAGCACAACTATCCGATTCATCGGTTCATATCCATATCAGTTCTTTGTGACCATTTAGACATCCAGATTTTCGAGGCCCGAAAATCGGCGAGACGGCTCATCGGATCCGATGATCGGCGGAGAGGTGAAGTGGAAGTGGAAGGAATTCGGATACCGACTACAGCCCCTGACTTTAAAAAGCGAATTAGAGGCTTAAGTTAGTGACATTCTTGACTGTCCCCTTTTTTTTTCCTTTTTTTCCCATATAGTTGACAAAAAAATTAAAAAAAAATAAAATAACACTACATCCAAAAAAGGAGTTACAATGAAACCCGAATCATTCATCCTAATTGGCATCATTGTTATTGGAGCCTGCTTTTTCTTTCCCCTGGAAGCCCTTGAAAACCTTCGTGCAGGCGCAAACACACCGCTGTTTTGCTCATATATCGCACCCTTTGAAAAAAGCGATTATTTCGTCGATGAAGGTTATCACCTGGTCTATTACAACAACGCCATGCCGCTGAAACTCGTTAACGAGAGCTCCGGCGAATTCAGCCTGGTTTTCAAACTGGGAAACGTGACGGTAGGCAAAATCGACGACTACTTTCAAAAACCGGTTGTAACTCTTTCTTATCCCGATATGGTCATTTTGGAAGCGGAACCTTTCGTGGGCTTGAAAATTACTTTGAAATTTGCACTCCCAACTTCCGCCAGCGCAGCAGCCGAAATCCTGTACAAAAACGAAACCGATAAAAACGCCATGATCTATTTCGTATACGGCAATCCCTATCAAAAAATCAATTGCACCCAAATCAGCCCCGCGGAAGGCTGCACGATTTCTTACAAAGAACCGGGACGCAGTATCTATTTCCAACAAGACACGCTGGCGGGATTCGAAGAACAACGGTTTTCAATGTTTCGGTTTAATAAAAAAATATACGCATGGGGAGGGTTCACGGTTTACAAAGAACCTTCCGAAGCAGCGGATATCGCTTCCCGGTATGAATATTTAAACGGATCGATGTCCGGCGACCTGGCCGAATGCGTTCTCAGTTTCGACCTCCTTGACAAATACGGGACGTTGAAATTCGTAAAAACCACGGTTCAAAAAAGCAAAGAAGCAGAATTGAAAGCGATTTCCGGCTCGCTTCTCCAGCAAGATCCCTTTGAGTCGATTCTGGCATTTAACCGCGATAAACTGGGCAAAATCCCGGCAGTGCGCTTCGCCGATGAAACGGAACGGCTTCTTTATTACGGGGCAATATATCTCGGGAGACAGCAATTTCTCCCGGCAGCCGGGCAATTGGATTATCCCTATTACGTGTTTTCCCGCGAACCCACCTGGGGATGGGGCCATGAAGGCCAGGTTCTCCATGAAAGCCTTTCCATGCAAACAATCGCATTATTCGACCCGGAATTGGCCATTCGCTCTCAATACAATTTTATGAAAGTGCAAGAAAAGAATGGCTACATCCCTTATCGTTCCGGGGCATTTTTTACCCGCGAATTCCCCGCTAACGGAGAAAAAAGCACCACATCTCCTTTTTTTTGCTGGACCAACCTGGAGGTTTATTTACTGGCCCAACAATCCGGCCATATCGACCCCAAACTACTCGACCGGTTTCTTTCCGATTCTTATGAATCCGGGAAAAAATTTGTCCAATACCTGTTCCAAACCCGGGACAAAAATAAAAACGGCTTGTTGGAATGGGGAGGTCATACCCTGCTGGAGTGTGTTCGCGACTATTTGAATGCGGTTTTCGATTTATTGGGTGACGCACCGGAAACCCTGAATCAATTGGAAGCCCTCGACCTGAATTGTATGGTAGTAAAAGAAATGACCAGCCTCCAAAAAATGGCGGAATTACTGGGAAAAAAAACAGAAGCCGAAGAATGGAATCAACGGGCAAAAACTCTTTCCGCCCAGGTTAACAAAACCATGTGGGACGAAGAAACCGGTTTCTATTACCATGTCCACCGGGATACCCAGAATTTCACTACGCCCCAGGGCCAGTCGTTAAAAAGAAAAGAGATTATCGGGCTTCTACCCCTTTGGGCGGGTATCGCTTCTAAAACCCAGGCTGAAAAGCTCCTGGTGCACTTGAAAAATCCCGATGAATTCCGGAGAAAATTCGGCGTTCCGACTCTTTCCGCTGCGGATCCGTATTACGATGCCCAGGTTTTAGGATGCTGCCGTTGGAATGGGCCTGTATGGATCACCTGGATTTATCTCATCTTCCAGGGCACTATTCAATACGATAAAGCCTGTGCCGAAGAAATCCTGGTAAAAATGGAAAATGCCATGACTTTCCAGCTACAGCGCAACCACCGGTTTTGGGAAAGCTATTCCCCGGATTTCACCCAATTAAATTCGCCAAAAAACTACATCTGGGATACGCTCATTTCCCGTATGATATACGATATCCGGAAGTAACCGCTTTTTAAAGCATCACGCTGGGCTGTAAGACAGAACTTTTTTGGACTGAAACTTTAAAAGGACTATTATAATCCCAGTTTTGCTCGATTTTACTGTTTAACCATTCTTTTTCGGGCGAGTAAAAATGACTCCATTCGGCTTTGGTTTGCTTGTTGAAGGACTTATCTCGAAATAGTTTATCAAAGCCGATTTTGGCTCCACGGAGTGTTTGATACAATCCATTGGCCAGCAATTCATTTTTATGGCGTACAATCAGCCGATAACTGCTTCCTTCAACGATAATAAACACATCTTCCAGGAAATAACATACTGAATTGATCAACTTCGATACCCATGGATTCTCATTTTCATGCCCGGTGACATACACATTTACGCGCGAGCTGTGACTACCCATCGTTTACTCCTTAATTGTTCATCCCAGCAAACTCGGATTGGACAATTCATCTGATTCTATTTAGCTGTTTATACATTCTTAAGAAAATATCGCCTTATAATCGGTTCAGCCGTTCCACACAATGCCAGGAAAAACTGACGTAACTTAAGTAATATTTAATTTTATTCGATAAAGTTTAAATTGTCAAGTTTTAATTAAAGAATTTTTAAAATTTTCTGAAGTCGGAATTAATTTAAAAAAATCTTGTAGATTTGAAAAAAAAATTAAAAAAACTTTACATTTACAGTAATTGTGGTATAATCAAATCTACTTTGTAACATTTCAATAGTACGCATTTACGGTAAGGTTTGAAAGTCACACGAATCAACTCTGATACAAAAAAAAGTGAAGAAAATAGAAGCAAAAAATATTCCAGGATTAAATTCATGACAAATCCACTCAATAGACCAATGAAATCAACAAAAAATAAATCAATCAATGAGGAGAACAAAACAAAATGAGTATTTATCAAAAAAACAAAAAATCCAGTCACGCGGTTTTGATGGGAGTATTGGCACTCGTAATATGGTTTGCGCCCACGCAAGCCTTTGGGTTCCTTGTAGCCAATTTTTCCGAATGTGCCTTTAAACCCATATGCGGTGGTGGCGGTGGAGGAGCAATTAGTACGGTTTCCACGGGTTCAACCATCGATGTATACATTGAAGAAGGCGCGGGGTATTTTTTAAAATCTCATTCGGAATTTCTTCAATTTTTGAACCGGTATGAATTATCCAATTTACAAGGATTCACGTATACGGAAACGCAGTCTATGGTGGATGCGGCGATTTTAAGCCTGGAACAAGCCAGGGTCAGCTATATCAATTTAACCAATGCCGCGGGTTTGACACCCTACAATGATGTTTTTGTTCAAAGACTGGTCGGTTTTGACTATACCACCCATCAACAAACTGAAATGCTGGATGCTGCGGTTTTCGGAGAAGTGCGGGCTTACCTGGAAGTGGGTGATGTTCGTGGTATTTATGATTCGCTGTTGAAAAAAGTTGATGATATTCTAAAAAAGTTGTATAATGTTAAGAGTGAAATCGATCAGCAGAAATTTCCTTCTGTATCAAATTTGTGGCGATTGAATCAGGCGTATTGCAGAACAATGACTTTTGGTGAGTATGTATCGGAAGTATGTTTTAAATTAAATTAAAATTAAAAGAGAATTAAGAATGACCCGGTGACGGCATGCAAATTTTTATTTCCTGTTTAAAAACAGAGTTAAAACGTTTTTTTAGAATTCGAAATATCGTCATTACCGTAATGATCCTGATTGTGTCCATGGGATTTATCCAGAGTGGTATCAGCGATTACCGGAATATGTTGGCGCTGGAAAATGAGTTCCAGAATATGGAGAAGTTGAGGGTGACCCAATTTGTTAACTACAGGCAATATGCAACCTATGGAATCCGTATGTTGTTTCTACCGTCGCCCTTTTCCATCTTCTTTACCAACACCGGGGTAGCCCCCGATGTAACCGCTTTTATCGACTCCGGTGAACGGTTGAAGATAGACAATCCCATGATAGGGAAGAGTATTTTTTCCATTAAAAAGTTTGGCTTCACAGATTTCTCAGGTCTCTTGATATTTTTTGGGACATTGATGTCGCTTTTCTATGGGTATGAGTGTTTCTTTTACAAAGAATACATTCGGACTATAGCCAGTATATCCAGGGCGAAGCCGGTTTACTTTTCCCTTTTGATGTCGAGGATTTTGATGATTTTCTTTTACCTGGTTTTGTTGACCGGCAGTGCTCTTTTCACGATGAAGCTAAACGGATTAGCCCTTCCCGCCCGCGCCCCCATTTTAAATTTTATGGCATCCAGCCTTTTGACGATGATTTTCTTTTTTTTGTTAGGTACTGCTTTAGGAACTATCAAATCCAGGTTTTCAGGAATCCCGGCCCTGTTAAGTTGTTGGTTTATTCTCTTGTTTATTATTCCTGCTGCTGTCAATAACTACACCGAGAATCAGTCGAATATTATCAAACCGCTCTATAAACTGGAAATGGAAAAATTAAAAATCATCATGGGGTATGAGAAGCAAATGCTTCAAAAAACCAAAGCACTCCGAATCAACGACAAACCCACGGATATCGATCGAAAGTTGATACTCAGCTATTGGAATAATGAGTTTCGGAAGATTCAAGATATGGATCGCGATATGCTCGACCAGATGCGAGGAATTTTGTCCAGGTACCAGTGGTTATCTGCTTTGTTCCCCACTACCAATCATCTCTCTGTCACTACGGAAATTAGCAGTCGTGGTTATGAAAGCCTCCTTGATTTCTACCAGCATGTGCAAGGTTTAAAGAAGAAATTTGTCCAGGCTTACCTGGATAGGGTTTATTTTTCCAACTATACCAAGGTTGATCCCTTTTTTAAAGGAAATGAAAATATCTACTTGTCCAGGAGCCGTCTCCCCAAACCTTTCACGCAAGGGTTGTTGATGACTACTTTTTATATCATGCTGCTCACCGGGTTCACTTATTACCAGTACAAGGGTATTCTATACCGCGCTCACACCAAAATGACCGATAACCGGAAACATCCCGATTTGCGACTAACCAAAGGTCAATACCGGATTTTCAGTATCGAGAGTAATTTCTTTTTAAATCAATTATACAACCTTTTTACCGGTTATACCGGGAAAAAGAAGATTTTGTTCCAAAAGAAACGAGGGGAACAAGAAGGAAATTTCCCCCATATCTATATCGATGATCGGGATATCGGGGTTTCCAAATTTAAAAATTCTTTCGTGTATTTGTGCAGCCCCGACAGTTTGCCCGGGAATATTACAGCCGGGGATTTTTTCACGTTTATGGCCAGTATATGCCGATGCCCTTTAGCCGAGAAAACCAAAATCGCGCAGCGGCTCAATATCGCCGCTATTAAGCGAAGAAACCTGGGACACTTGAAAAAGCAGGAAAAAGCCGAATTCTTGCTCTCCATTACCTACATGTGTGATGCCGAAGTCTATTTAATTTATGATATTGCCCGGGGTATGACACGCATTTTCACCGTTCATTTCAAAGACCGAATGCACGGCCTGTCGGAAGCCGGTAAGTTGGTTCTCTATTTAACTTCGGATACCATCATTTCTGAAAAAATCCTCGAAGATAACACGGGGTTCATTGAAAGTACATCCAATTGGATCGGTATGGTGGAAAGCGTAAGGTATTGAAATGGCGGATTTAAGAATCCCTTCTTACTTACTAAATATGTTATTACTAGTGCGGCAAAGGAATGGACAACGAAAAAGAAAAAACCTGCGATAAGCCGGTTAAAGATGAATTCCTGGAAGAATTCGGGCAGCGTTTCAAAGAGGTTCGCCAGCAATTAAAGCTCTTGCAAAAAGATTTAGCTGCCGGCCTGGAAGTGACCGGGAGTTATTTATCTGAGATTGAGAAAGGTAAAGTTAATCCCGGTTTCGATATTTTAAAGCGTTTATACCTGGAATACAACGTTAATATCCATTTTCTTTTGGATGGAAAGGGTGATCCGATTCTTTCGTATGAAGGGAAAGAAAAGAGTATGAATCGGATGGTGCTCAGTGATTCGGACAGGGAAAAGTTGCATGAGCTTCTTTTTTATATTGAAAGAGCACCGGTAGTTCGGTATTCTGTCTACGAATTTTTTTCGACTTATCTATTTAGGAACAAGGAGATGATCGAGGAAGATATTCAGCGGTACCAGGAGTATTTTTTTAAAAAATTCCCGCCCAAGGAGACCCATCGGGATGAATAAAAGATCGGTCAAAATAGGAATCTTTCATGAAATTACAGGCCTGGATCGAATTTATAAAGAGCGGATGACCCTGGACACTTCCGGTCATTATAACCGGTATGATGTCTTTGATTTTTCCTGCGATGCACGACGAAAAATTTGAACATATAACCGAAGCCTATGATGCGATCCTTGTACCGGGTGGGGGACTAAAAAATTCTTTCGATGTTCCTCTTTGGGTTCAGCGCCGGTTGGATCTTGCTGTCGATTTTCACCGTCGAGAGCCCCATTCTTTTATTATTACTCTCAGTGCCGGGACCACGCACAAACCTCTACCCATCGACGAGAATGGTTTCCCCGTTTTCGAATCTGCTGCCGGCGCCCGGTATCTCGAAAAAAAAGGGGTAGACCCCGGGAAAATACTATGTGAATGCTGTTCATACGATACCATCGGGAATGCGTATTTCTCCCTTATGATCCATGTCGAACCCCGATCTTTCCGTAAACTTGCCATTATTACGTCTGGTTTTCATATAAACCGCGCCCGGGAGATTTTCGAATGGGTATACCGTTTAAAAATGCCTTTTTCGAACGTCTCCCGGGATTTTTTACTGCATTTTTTCGGTGTGCCTGATGACGGCATCGATGAGAATATGATGTATGCCCGGGCAGCGAGGGAAAAAGAGAGCTTGCAGAATGTTCTCCGGTTAAAAAATACTATTCATACCCTGGACGATTTTCACCGGTGGTTCTTTACCCAGCATGCCGCTTATGCTGTTTTCAAACCTGTTGAGCGGGTTCATGGTGCCGTGCTGGATATGTATTAATTATAATAATAATAATAAAGGGGACAGTCAAGAAAAAGGGGACAGTCAAGAAATCCCACGTCTTCTCTTCTGTTTTTTCCTCCCCCGTGCCCCCGTGAGCTCTGTGATAAAACTTTCTTTTTGATTCCGGCTTGACGGGGTTAAGCAATAGGATCCAGTCACAAATAAGTTTAAATCCATAAACATTGCACGATCCGCCCGATTCTACAATAAAACCCCACGCAGCACGGGGTTCATCTTTTATCGGTGTGACTCGAACGTTCGGAGATTTCGCCTTCGATATAATAAATATGGCTGAATTTGCGAAATTTCTCAAGGACATAGATCAATTTTTTCATGCCGGTTTCGGCTCGATTAAAATATTTTTGTTGGATGGGATTCAGCGACTGGAAATCGAAAGATTCCTTTAATAGATCGAAATAACCGAGGAGAACGGTGAGAGGTTGATTGATTTCATGGGAAGCGGAAACGGCGAGTTTACGGACGGTATCTTCCTTTTCCCTGGCCAATTTGGAATCCTGGGATTGTTTCAATTCATTAAACGATTGCTGCATCTCTTGAAGGGTTTCGGTTAATTGGCGGTTGTATTCCTTGATTATATCGATAGAGCGTTTTAATTGGATGTGAGTACGGACCCGTGCGAGAACTTCGGCATCTTCGAAAGGCTTGGTGATGTAATCCACGGCCCCGACTTCAAACCCCTGTATTTTATCTTCGACTGCGACTTTGGCCGTTAAAAAAATAATGGGGATTTCGGAAATAAGGGGGTTACTTTTGATGCGGGCACATACTTCAAATCCATCGGTATCTCCGAGCATAATATCCAAAAGAATCAAATCGGGGGGTTTCTTTTCCACCAGGTGAAGGGCCTCTTCACCGCTGGTGGCAATAGCGAAGGAATATTCGCCGGTATTGAGGATTTGGTGCAATATTTGCACGTTTTGGGGTACATCGTCCACCAGCAGCACCAGGGGTTTGGACATATCCTGGGAAGTGGATTGATTATTGGTTTTTTGAGTTTCCATGATCCATCTCCGCAATTTTCGAGTTAATTGTTTTCACCACCTGGGGAAACGATTGAATCGTTTTTTTTAATTCCAGGATATTTAAATGATCGACATTTTCCACCAGGTAGCCGCCATATTGGGCCAGGAAATCCATGGAATATTGTTTCCCCAGGTCGCAGACGGCAGCGCCGAAGACTTTCCAGTTATCCAGGATCAAAGCGTCTTTCATTTGCTGCCATTCATTCTTTAATAACCGGGATAAAGCGTCCGTCATTTTTTTAATGTTGTTTTCCGCCAGGAGGGATAAATCCGCTTCCAGTTTTTCTTCATTGTAATGGAGTTGTGTTTCGACGACAGGGGGAGTCAAGATGCGATAAGGGAGATACTTCATTAATTCGGAAAATAGGGCGTTTTCATCGATGGGTTTAACCAGGTATCCATCGCAGCCGTTGTTCATAATTTTTTTACGGTCATGCATCATAATATCGGCGGTGAGGGCAATAATCGGGATATGATTTAACTGGGGGTCTTGCTTGATAAGCAGGGTAGCTTCAAAACCATCCATTACAGGGGTTTTAACATCCAATAAAATGAGGGCTGGTCGGACAGAATCACTTTTAAGAAGGTCCAGGGCTTCTTTGCAGTTGGAAGTCGATTCGACCCGGATATTCCGGGCTTCCAACAGCGTTTTCACCAATTCAAGATTGTACCGGTTATCTTCCACGACAAAAACCAGTGCTTTTTCAAAGTCCAGGGAATCGTGTTTGAGTAAATGCTTTTTTTTAGGAGCCACCAGGAGGGAGCAGATTTCCACATCATCCAATTGGATAATGAAGGTAGTACCTTTGCTCACGTTGCTGGAGACAGAGAGTTTCCCGTTCATGATTTCAACGAGGCGTTTCGTAATGGCCAGGCCGAGGCCGGTTCCGCCATAACGGCTGCCCTGGTTTTTTTGTTGAGTAAAAGCATGGAAAATTCTCTCCAATTGGTCTTCCGGGATTCCAATCCCGGAGTCTTCTACGGTAAAGAGCAAACTGATATAACTGGAACTGGAGGCCGCGGGTATTTTATGAGCGGAAAGTGTCACATAACCATCATCGGTAAATTTTATAGCATTTCCGACCACATTAAATAGTATTTGCCGGAGGCGGGTTTCATCCAGCAGGAGGCTTTTGGGGATATTCGGGTCCACCTGGATGTTAAATTCGATGCCTTTTTCTTTGGTTTTAATTCGAAAGATATTTTCAATTTCCAGGAAGAGGTTATCGGGATTCATGGGGCAAGGAAACAGTTCGATTTTGCCGGCTTCGACTTTGGAGAGGTCGAGGATATCGTCGATTAGTGCCAGGAGGTTTTTTCCACTGGTTTCGACAATATCGATGTATTCTTTTTGTTTGGGGTCGGACACCATTCGGCTTAGCAGGCGGGAATAGCCCAATATAGCATTCATGGGGGTACGGATTTCATGGGACATATTGGCAAGAAAAGCGCTTTTGGCATTATCCGCGGATTCGGCTTGTTCTTTTGCTTTTTGCAAATCCATGGTGCGTTGGAGTACTTTTTCTTCGAGGCTTTCGTTTAATTTACGGATTTCCTGGTTTTTTTGGGCGATATTTTCCAGCATTTGGTTAAAACTGTCGTAAAGAGTCCCGATTTCGTCGTTATATAATTTCGGGACCCGGATCGAGTAATCGGCTTTGCGGGAAATAATGGAGGCTGTGTTGGATAAAGTAATAATGGGGCGAGTCAGTGTCCCGGAGAGCCACAATCCCAAAAGAGCAGCTACAGGTAAAATAATGACCAGGGAGAGAAGGGCAAAGCCGAGGTAGCGGAGGATTTGTTGGGAAAGTGGGGTCGTGGTAGCCACAATATAAATTGCACCGTAGATTTCATCCTGGTATTTTATTTTTCGAACCAGGTGCAGTTGATTGGCCAGGTACCGGTTATGGGTATCCCACCGGTAAACCGGGGGAAGTGAGATACCGGGAGTTTTCCGGGTGGATACGAAAGGGCGGCCTTTTTGGTCGTATATAACGGCCCCGATGACTTCCGGGATCGAGTACAGGCTGGAAAGAATTTTTTTCCCCTGTACCCGGTCTTCGAATTCGATGGACACAACGGAATTGGTGCCGATAACATTTGCGACGGATTCGATTTTTGAAACCATACTGGCTCGAAAATTACGAACAGCCTGGATAGCGAGAGCCGCGATGGTGGTCACCACGGCAAATAAGACCACCGATAAAATGATAGCCATATTTTTCTTTTTAATGGACAAATCGCTAAGGCGTGCATTCATGGCGGTATCCTTTTATTTTTTTTTCTCACCCGGCTTTATCACTTTGCCAATGGCATATAATTGGGAATTCAACCCGAGTGATGCTTTCTTGCTGGCTTCGTGGTTGATTTCGAAACTGACTCGCTTCCCTTTGATGAAAAAATTGATGATGACTCCCCGTTGGGCGAAACCCCTGGTATCTCCAAAGGTCAGGATGGGTTTATCGCCGATATATTCCAGGATCAGGTCAAGGCGGCTCTCTTCCGAAGAAGTGATGAACAACGCATCGCTGTCTTCGATTTCCGAGAGAAGCCTGATTTTGCGAATCAGCACTTTTCGTTTTTGGATACATTGGGTCTCGGGGAAAACGATCTCCTTGCCGGGAAGGGTTTCTCCCAGGATGGAAATGATAAAGGGTTTAGAAGGGTCGGAGGGATTGGGCCACTGGGTAAACTTGCAGATGCGGTAAATGAAGGTGGATTTTACCTGGTAATCATAGTAAATTTCATCATTCCCCGTTAAGGTGAGGCAAAGTAAGAGAGAAAAAAAGAAAATGGGAGACGAGAAATTCTTTACGATTTTTACGTCTCCCATATATATCCTTTAAAGCGCAACAGTTTTAAATTGCTGTAACGCTTAATGGAGTTGTCGATGATCGAAGGAATTTATTTCAGGGCGAAGGATTTCGAGCCGAAGGCCGCTTTCGGTTTTCCGCCGGATCCGCCGCGTGTGGCACTCCAACTGCCGCTGACTGGGCTTCCGTTGAAGGTCCAGTTCCAAACGCCGGCCATGTTATTTTCATCCGTGAAATTGCCGGAGTAAGCAAACCATGCCACATTGTCGTACACGAAAGTCACATTTTTACCATCGACGTAGTAAGTCCCTTTAAAGCCTTCGTGATCGACGAAAACGCCTTTTACTTTATCCCCTGTAAATGTCACATATTGGTGACCGGTTGTGTTATCCGGGTATTTTTCCGTAATAATCCAATTACCGGCGATATTATATCCGGTTTTTTTCTTCAGGAGAAGAACTGCGGCAGCTCCTACGACGATAGCGCCGCCAACCAACAGGATGGGGAATTTTTTCTTTTTCTTCTCAGGGTAGGGTTGAGTGATTACTTTTCGAGCGGGTTGGGGTTTTTCTTCCGTAATACGTTTGGGTTGTGAGGGGGCTGCGGCGGCAGCGGGTTGGGAGGAAACGGATTTATCATGGATTCTCTCGACCCGTTCTTTAAAAGAGATATTACTTTCGTCTTCTTTGGAGAAGGTGGGATAAGTTTCAAAAACTTTCTGTAAATTTTCATCGACTTTGGAGTCGTCTCCCACTTCAAAGTATATCTTAGCCAGCAAGTAAAAAGCTTCAGCCACATTTTTTTTTTGTTCCACCATGGCGCGCAGCTTTTGGATGAATTTACTCAACATCTCGATAGAGCCTTCATAATCGCCGTCCTGGTACAGTTTTCGTGCCTGGAGCAGAGCATCCTCTTCCTTTTCTTTTGCCCATACGATATCTGTGGAAAAGACAAAGAAGGTGAAAAGAACCAACGTAACGGCAGCAACATTACGCAATAACTTATATCCGAACATATCGATACCTCCTTTTAACTGGTATATTATTTGATTATTCTTTATTTAAAAATAGTTTATTTCCAAATTTGCCTATTTTATAAGTGATGCGCCAGCGAAAGCGGACGGGTTCGCCCTTTTTGTTTTTAGGGGGGGGCAGCGAAATGGCGTTTATCCGGTATCGAACGGTGTTGAGCACATACCCGCGGGATCGAGGGGGGATCACCGTCAACGCATCTTCGAAAGATAGCATCGTCACTTTCCCCATTTCATCGACAAGCAAATCCACCGACATCCGGCCGAAAACCTGCATTTTGGGATTCATGATCTGGATTTCGATACGCTGCATCGAGTTTTTATAAACCATCCGGGTTTCCTGGGGAAGGTCCAGCAAGTTGGCTACTTTAACCGGGGTGTCTTCGTTTTTTGTAGTATCAGCCGGGAGGGATGTGGGCTTTTCCTGGGGTATTTCTTTTTTTTCACGGTTAGCGGCCGGTGTTTCGGGTGGTTGTGATTTGATGGGGGTTTCTTTACCGGGTGTTTTTGGGGTTGTCGAAGGGTTTTGGGTTTTGGGTTTTACTTTTGAGTCGTTGGTTGTAGGAGAAGGTTGTTTGGTTTGTCCGCCATTATTAGGTGGGTTGATTATTTTCGATGACAGGCCGGGGGAAGAAGTAGAAGTAGAAGTAGATGGAGAAAGGATTTTCCCCTGTGTTTCGCTGGAAGAGTTCACCTGTGAAGTGTTCCCGGTGGGTTGAGGGATTGGGGTGGGTTTCTTTAGTAACGCGATCACCAAAATCCCGGTGATGACAATAATGAGTGAAGCCGCAACAGCCAGTAGTGTTTTTTTCTGGGCTTCGGGTCTTTTCACCGTCGATGTTTTTGTGGCCGGTTTAGGAGTGAAAGAGGGGGGGGAGGTTGAACCGGTGGTTATCTTTCTATCGGCATGAGCGGCAGAAACCCTGGTGGGTTGCGATGAACCGAATTCCATGGCTAAGTTTTTTTTATCTTTCGACAGCAGCAGGTCGATAAACCGGGTAACGTCGGAGCCGGTCTGGATTCGAGCAATCGCATCTTTAGCCATCAATCGATCGATTAAGGGTTGATATTCGCTTAGTTCTCCGGGGAGTTTCGGGATGGGGTCCTGGATATGTTTGATAATAATACCGGCGGTATTTTCCGCTTTATAAGGGACTTCGCCGGTGAGGATTTCATACAATTGGACTCCCAGGGAGTAGATATCGCTGCGGCCGTCGATTTTTTCACCCCGGCATTGTTCCGGGCTCATATAGTGCGGGGTACCGATACTCATACCGGTGCGAGTCAACTGGGTGCTGGAATCCATGGCGCGGGCAATGCCGAAGTCCACCAGGACTACGGTTCCGTCAGTACGAAACATAATATTATCCGGCTTGATATCCCGGTGAATAAAACCTTTCTTGTGCGCATAATCCAAAGCGCCGGCAATTTTCCTGACGATATCCAATGCATCGTGGGGGGGAAGAGGGCCTCGTTCTTTCAAACGTTCGCTCAAACTCTCTTCCAGGTATTCCATGACAATGTAATAATAGATGGTGTCTTTATCCCTGACTTCACCGACATCATGAATGGTTACAATATGGGGATATACCAATTGCGCAGCGGTTTGCGCTTCTTTGATAAACCGCCTAGCAAATTGATCGTCACGGAGAAGAAGAGGGTCCAATACTTTAATGGCAACCTGGCGGGCTAGCTTTTCCTGGAATCCAAGATACACATCCGCCATACCACCATGACCCAATCTCTTAATAATCGTGTATCCCGGAATTAGAGGCAGTTGCTTCATACCTAATATCTCCTTCCAAAAAAACATATTATCCCATTTTTTTAATAAAATTTCAAAGGATTAAAAAAAATTTTCCCCGGGTGCAAGGGGTGACTTACCCTATTTATGGTTGTTGAAAAAATATAAAACACTATATGTTGGGTGTTTTTTTTAAAAAAACACTTGACAATAATAAGAAAAAAATACTACAATTTAACCGTGTTTTTTTTTAAATTAACGAAACAAGAAACGAGAGCATGAAGTTTAAGATTTCATTCTGCTATTTTTAAAGAGGACAATCAACAATGAGCGAAGTTATTTTAGCCAATGATGCGAATTTCGACATGCTGCTGGATGATGAAAAAGCCATTATCGTGGATTTTTGCTCACCCACCTGCATGCCGTGCAAATTAATTGAACCGGGTCTCCAAAAAATCGCCAGCCAGTACAGGTCACGAGTTAAAGTTTTAAAAGTAAACGTGAATGACTCGCCCATGACATCTTCCAGGTTCCTTGTGAGAGGTTTACCCACATTGCTTTTTATTAAAAACAAAAGCGTCAGAACCCAGATGGTAGGAACAGTCAACCAGGGCCAGATTGAACAAACGCTGGAGCGGGTAATTTAATTTTTTAATTTTAATTTTTTAGTTTTTAATCTGTCCGACTCTTTGTGAGGGGTAGCTAAAATGAAGAGAGCAAGATTATACGAAAAAATAGAAAAGGGAGATGGGTCAACAATACAGGTGCGCTGCCGATTGTGTTCCCATCGCTGCACCCTGGATAATCGGCAGACCGGGATATGCAAAGTTCGAAAAAACATCGACGGGGAGCTGTATTCTTTAAACTATGATAACGTAGCCGCGACCCATATGGACCCCATCGAGAAAAAACCGCTTTACCACTTTTTACCGGGTTCCCAATCTTTCTCAATAGCAGCAATGGGTTGTAATTTCCGCTGTAAATTCTGCCAGAACTACCGCCTCTCCCAGGTTTCGAATGAAAGCCATATCCAGGGCGAAGCCATTTCCCCGCGGCAACTGGTAGAGGCTGCCCTGCGTTATTCCGCCGAATCGATTTCCTACACTTATTCCGAACCCACAATCTATTATGAATTGATGTTTGAAACTGCGCAGATAGCCAAAGAAAAAGGGATTAAAAACGTGATGGTCACCAACGGGTACATGAGTGGTGAAGCGCTATCGGAAATAGCCCCGTATATCGACGCCGCCAATATCGATTTAAAATCCTTTTCCGACGATTTCTATAAAAAATACTGTGGGGGCCGCTTACAACCCGTACTGGATACTATCAAGGGAATGAAAGAAAAGGGAATATGGATCGAATTAACCACGCTGCTGATACCCGGTCTTAACGATAATCCCGATGAAATTAAAAAGCTAATCGCTTTTATCGTGGAAGTCGACAGGAATATCCCCTGGCATGTCTCGCGTTTTTTCCCCCAGCATCGATTAACCGACCTCCCGCCGACGAATCCTGCCGGTATTTTTTCTTGCCTGGAAATGGCCGCAGAAATGGGTTTGAAATACCTGTATGCCGGGAATGTGAACTCGGATAATTGGGAAAACACCCGGTGTCCCCAGTGCAGCCAGGTACTGATCCACCGCCGGGGGTATTATACGCAGCTTTCTCATTTCTCCGGGGGGAACTGCGAATCATGCGGGCATTCGATTGCCGGCACCTGGAAATAAACCCACCTTTTTGTAAAAGTATTTTGGGCGGGTTTGGAACAGTCTAAGCCGCATTCGGGGCAGGTAAAAAAATATTCCAGCCCGCATGTAATTAATTTTCACATTCCTTTTTATTCCTACGGCTAACTGTGATATAATCTTATCATGGACAACGATAACCAGATCACTCCTATGCTGAAGCAGTATTTTGAGATAAAAAAAGACTACCCCGATACCATCCTGTTTTTTCGAATGGGGGATTTTTATGAAATGTTCTTTGAAGACGCCAAAATCGCTGCGCCGATCCTGGAAGTGGTTCTTACTTCACGGGATAAAAAAAAAGAAAACGCGGTTCCCCTGTGCGGCATCCCTTATCACGCCAGGGATAATTACGCGGCCAAATTATTAAAAAGCGGTTATAAAGTGGCAATATGCGAACAAATGGAAGATTCCGCTCTCACCAAAACACTGGTCAAACGAGAAGTCACACATGTTCTCACCCCCGGCACCGCACTGGAAATCGAAGCCGCTATCTCCGAACTGAATAACTTCGTCGTCTCCATTTACAAAGATGAACGCACCATCTCCCTTGCCGCCATCGACCTCGCCGTATCGGACTTCGAGGTCCGAAGTTTCGATATTTCCAATATGGATGCTTTTGCCAATGAATTTTTCCGCAAATTCCCACGAGAAGTGGTCATTCCCGAAAGCCTCGAAAAAGAAATCAATGCCCTCATGAAACGATTCCCTGAGATATCCAATATCCTGGTCAACCGTTTCGATGCGTACGAATACAATTATTTCGAATGCGAAGAGGTTTTGAAAAACCAACTGAAAATAGCAGACATCGAAGGCTTGGGCCTCAAAAACTATGAATCGTCGGTCATCGCCGCAGGCGTCTTGATTAAATACCTCCGCTCCATTCGCAAAACTACCCTCAAAAATGTCGGCTCACTGCGGTTTATTCCCAATGAAAACCACTTGATCCTCGACTCCATTTCTTTCCGAAACCTGGAAATTTTAACCAACTTACGATCCGGCTCCACCAAAGGAAGCTTATTTGGCGCCGTGGATTTCACCCTGACCCCGATGGGCAAACGAATGCTGAGAAATTGGCTCTCGTACCCCCTGGTAGACAAAGAAAGTATCGAAAAACGGCTGGACGGGGTCGAAGAATTTTATCAAGGCTTGATTGTCCGCACGGAAGTACGAAAAATCCTTAAAAATTGCGGGGACCTCTCGAAGTTAAATTCGAAAATCTCCCTCAACATCGCACTACCTTCCCACCTCCTGGCTTTGAAAGATACCCTGGAACATATTCCCCTGCTTCAAAAAGAAATCGAATCCTTATACTCGGAAATCATTAAAACGATTTACAGGGAATTGGACCCGCTCCCCTCCGTCGGGGAATCCATCGGGAATACTATTTCCGATGACCCTTCCAATAATTTGAGCGAAGGTAATTATATTAAATCCGGCTGTAACCCGGAATTGGACGAACTCCGGGCTATTACGCGAAACGCCAAAGAAATCATCTCGGCTATGGAAAAAACGGAACGGGAAAAAAGCGGTATCCCTTCTTTGAAAATCAAATATAATAAGGTTTTCGGTTATTTTATCGAAATCACCAATACCCATTTAAAATTGGCCCCATCCCATTATATGCGAAAACAAACGCTGGTGAACGCAGAACGCTTTATCACGGAAGAATTGAAAACACTTGAAGAAAAAATATTAAAAGCGGAAGACCGAATGATCCAACTCGAACGCGAATTGTACAACCGGTTGACCGAAGAGATACAGAAGTTTTCCAACCAATTAAACCAAAACGCATTTTTAATCGCATTGCTGGATACGATTTCAGCGGGGGCAGAACTCAGCCAGCGGCGCAACTATATCCGTCCCGCCATCTCGGAAAAAAGCGAGATCAATATCAAAGAGGGCCGCCACCCGGTTGTTGAAATCAGCATGGAAAAAGGATTTATCCCCAACGATACGTTGATTAATTCCACTTCCGACCAGGTCCTGATTATTACCGGCCCCAATATGGGAGGAAAATCCACTTTCCTGCGTCAAAATGCGTTAATCGTCATCCTGGCCCAGGCGGGGTATTTCGTCCCTGCTGAAAAAGCATCCATCGGCATATGCGACCGGATTTTCACCCGCATCGGGGCGTCCGATTCCCTCATCGAAGGCAAATCCACCTTCTTGATCGAAATGATCGAAACGTCGGTCATCTTAAACAATGCCACGAGCCGTTCCCTTATCCTGCTGGATGAAATCGGGAGGGGAACTTCGACGTTCGACGGTCTCTCTATTGCCTGGGCCGTGGTGGAATACCTTCACTCCTTGAAAGAAAAACCGAAAACGCTTTTTGCTACTCATTACCATGAATTGACAGAATTGGGCGAAATCCTGGACCGGGTTAAAAACTACCATATTACTGTCCGGGAATGGCAAGAGAATGTGGTTTTCCTCCATAAAATCGCCCCGGGTGCTACAGATCAAAGCTTCGGTATCCACGTCGCTAAAATCGCAGGGGTCCCCATCGCGGTCATCGAACGCGCTAAAGACGTGCTGTTGAACCTGGAAAAGAAAGAACTCAACCGGCTGGTTAAAGAACGCATCACGGGAAAAATTTCAAAGGTCCCTGCCAGTCAAAAAACACTCTTCCCCGAAGACGCGGAATTAAAAGTATGGGATGAAATCCGGGAACGGCTGAAACAAATCCAAATCGAAAAAATCACCCCGCTGGAAGCCCTAAACACGCTTCATTTCCTCAAACACAAAAGCAGTAATTTCGCAAACATGTAAAACAGGTACGCGCAAAATCATTTACCCTTAATTTTTAAACCCTTAAGAGATTCCCAAAAAATTCTTGCAAAAAATTTTTTTCCAATTACAGGCACGAATCTTTCTTTTTATCTTAAGGAAGCCATCAATCATCAATTTCTACCTTTATAAATCACTGAGACTGGGCAGAATTGCAAGAGTCATTGTTATCCGATATGAACAGCTAAAAGTTATAAGACGATTCCTGAAAAAAGAAAAAGAGCAAGAGAAGGAGAAGAAGGTCCGACCGGAGGTATTCTGAAAAATAGAGTGGGGCAGATGGAAAATAATTATACAAGAACTGCTGGTAAAACATTTAACTACTTGCTTTTTGATTCAATTTGGTGTATGATTAATTTTCAACATAAACTCAAAGCATTTACTTTTAGGAGGTAAATATGAAAAAGATGATCACTTCAAAAAAATTAGCTTTTAACAAGGAGACCGTTTCTACCCTGGACTCGAAAGAAATGAATATTGCACAGGGAGGCGCGAATCCCCCGAGCGTATTGGTTATTTGTCAAACATTCCCAATAACCGCTTGTATTACGGTTCCTACTACCAATACCGCCACTCTCTAATCGTTTCATTTATCAACGAGATTTTGAGGGAAAACATCAACTGAAATGAATGGTTTTTAATTTCTCCCGGACCCCCTGCAATAATCCTTTTATGAATTCGTTTTGAAGCGACTCGTCCTCCAGGATGACAACCACATCCTTTTGTACCTCTTTATATATTTCCATGTGATCCCTCAAATTCCCGATTTTGAAATCCAGGTAACCCGTTTGCTCCAGGCCGGCAATAATGCCGCCGCCTCGAATTTTTAAATCGATCTCTGCGATTTTAAATCCATCTTCCGAAGCTGCAATCGTGCTTAAACGCTTTTTCCCCTTTCCCGTGATTTTGGGAGAAGGAAAAAGATAACAATAGGACTGCGCATTCCCTCTCCCGACTCTGCCCCGCAGTTGATGCAATTGGGACAATCCATACCGGTCCGCATTTTCAATCACCATTAACGTCGCATCCCTCACATCGATCCCCACCTCGATTACAGTCGTCGCCACCAATACCCGGATTTTCCCTGCCGCAAAATCGTCAAGAATGGTATCCTTCTCACCTTGAGACATCCGGCCCGTTACAATCCCGATTCCTATTCCCTCGAATATATCCCGGAAATAAACCGATTCCGTCTCGATATCTCGCAATTCCGTAAAAGCCTCCGATTTTTCGATTAAGGGCAGGATAATATAAGCCTTTTCTCCACCTTCGATCTTTTTTCTCAACCACTTATAGAAATGATCCCGCCGCTCCGGGGGAATAATCCGCGTGTGAATCGGGAGCCTCCCGCTGGGTTTTGTTTTGATGACGGAAACAGCCAGGTCATTATAAAGTGAAAGAAGCATGGTTCGAGGAATCGGCGTGGCGGTCGTCACCAGGAGATCCACCGCATGACCTTTATAATACAAAGCGGCACGCTGGGAAACTCCAAAACGGTGCTGCTCATCGATGATCACCATACCGAGACGGCAAAACCGGACATCTTCCGTCAATAACGCATGCGTCCCGAATACGATATCGATCGCTCCCTCCCTCAAACCCGCAAGAATCTCTTTCCGCTTCCGGGCCGGGGTAGACCCCGTTAACAATTCGATCCTGGCCCCGGGGTGGATATCGGGAGAGAAAAAAGCAGAAGCATTATCGAAATGCTGATGGGCCAGTATTTCCGTCGGGGCTAAAAACGCACCCTGGAGACCGCTGACCCGGGCAAACATCAACGCGATAAATGCCACCACCGTCTTTCCGCTTCCCACATCCCCCTGCAGCAGCCGCTGCATCGTATACTCCCCTTCCAGGTCCTTCAACATATCCCGGCACGCCCTCTTTTGATCCGGCGTCAAATCGAAATCCAGGCTCCGCGCAGCAACCTTTTTTACCTCCCGCGTTATCTTATAAAAATTGACCCGCTTTACCTGCCGAAAAAAATTTCGAATATACTGGAGCTCTAACTGGAAAAACAAGAATTCCCCATATATAAACCGTTTTTTCAACACATCGATCTCTTCAACCCGGTATTCCGATGGAAAATGAATACCCTTTAACGCTTCCACGATACCTGGAAAAGAGTATTTCCGCAAGCTGTAACCCGGGAGCGCTTCATATGTATCCGGTAGATTTTCCAAAGCCGCTTCCACGAGGTTTCTCAACGTCCCGGATTTGATGACGGAAATCTTCGAATAAACCGGTAATACAGGCTTGAGGTCGGAATCGGTAAAAACCATCGGGGTGTTGGCCTGCCATTTTTTGTCTTTAAGCTCGAACTGGCCATATATATATACATTTTGAGCCGTTTTAAAAAATTCCTCCAGGTAAGGTTTATTGAAAAAAACAAGATAGACTTCCCGGTTGGAAATGCGGGCTTTAACCCGTAATATGGAAATCTTCCTCCTGGAGCGGAAAATCCTTGAAAGTCGAGTTTGGAGAACTTCCAGGAGATATAATTTTTTTTCTCCCGCCTCGATCACCGGAGAAGGGGTGGTAAAATCAACATAAAAAATGGGAAAATGGAGGAGCAAATCCAATACCGTTAATATACCGTTTTTGTGAAAGACCTGGAGGTATTTTTTTCCTACGCCCTTAATGAGAGAAATGGACGAATCAAGTTTTAAATCCACGTGAATCAAAAATCGCTAGTAAAAAATGGTGATTTTCTTTTCGTCCACCTGGAGGCTTTTAATTCCCGGCAATAAATGAAACCAGTCGAACAGGGATTTTTTCGTTTTATAATTGACCTGGGCTGCTCCAAAGGCTTCATCGATCACTTCCGGAGAGAACGAGGTGCCGTTGACTTTCAATAAATTAAAAATAAACCGCATGCGGTAGTTCCGGCATTCCATTTTTCCTGCCACTTCCACTTCGATATCCCGTAAGAAGGAGGGAACTTTTCCATATTTTTTTCCTTCCAACTTCACTTTGAAAAGTCCGTTGATAAAATTATTTTTTTGAAGTTTCAGTTTAATATACTTCACTTCCGGCGTATATCGTTTGGTATAAACCAGGTTCAGGTAGGAGTTCATTTCGATTTCGGAAAAAATCAATTTGCGCAGGAAAACACCGGGGCGTTTATTTTGGGCGATCCGTTTTAAAGACGCATCGATCAGTAGGGCTTTTTCCATTGAGAATTCGGGAACCGCCGTAAATATAAAATTAAATGATAAAAGCAAAATTGCGGCAATGAATAACGGTAATAATTTAGAATTTTTTTCTTTATTGTTCATGGTAAGATTATAACCCGTCTTCCTTCTAATTTCAATTTATCATGGAAAAAAAGTGTAATGGCTTCGGAGTAGAGTTTATGTTCTTCCGTCAAGATTCGCATGCTCAAATCCTCTTCCGTATCGGTTTCCTTGATTTCCACCGCTTTTTGAAGAATAATGGGGCCCGTATCCATGCCGTTATCGACGAAATGGACCGTACAGCCGCTGACTTTCACCCCATAATCCAACGCTTGTTTTTGTCCGTGCAGTCCCGGGAAAGAAGGCAGTAACGCGGGGTGAATGTTGATGATCCGTTGATTTCCATAGGCATGAAGGAGGGTTTTGCCCACGATGCGCATGTAGCCCGCCAGGCAAACCAATTCTACTTTGAAGCGGTTAAGGATTTCAAGGATTTTCTCTTCGTACGCCGCCTTGGGTTTCAGTAAAATGGGGGAAACAAAGAAAGCGTTTAAACCGGATTCCTTTGCCAGGGTTAGCCCTCTTGCGTCTTCATGGTCGCTGATGACTGCGGCGATTTCGAAATTGGCGCCCGGATCGAGGGAGTGCCGATATATGGCTTCGAAATTGGAACCTCTGCCCGATAGTAATATACCCACACGGCCTTTGGATTTCATCGGATCAGTTATCTCCTGGTCTATTCATCGTTTTATATGCCATCGGTTTCATATTAATCGGGCGCACCTGGTTTAAAGAATGCCGAAGGGGGGACTCGAACCCCCACAGGAATACTCCCACAAGTACCTGAAACTTGCGTGTCTGCCAATTCCACCACTTCGGCATTTATCATGTGGAAAAAAACAGTTACTATTATAACGGGATATATAGTGTTTTGTCAACCCCTTAACCAAAATCTAAAAAGTTCACCAGTTCTCATTTTGAAAAGTGATTTTATACGCAAAGGGGGCGTGTCGGTGCCTTTGAAATGATGAATGATGATTGATGAATGATGAGTTGGGAAGAGAAGCGCGAGGTGAAAGTAGGGGCGTGTTCTAA